>Ga0207675_100003210_pt1 | contig 16031 bp, 11 predicted proteins | sample KBSSwiS42_FD_184305 | JGI IMG/M metagenome (GOLD analysis project Ga0207675, IMG submission 184305) | Switchgrass rhizosphere microbial communities from Kellogg Biological Station, Michigan, USA - KBS Switchgrass S4-2 (SPAdes) (version 2) | ecosystem: Host-associated > Plants > Roots >... | reverse complement strand
CCCGTTGAAAGTCCCGTTAGCCGACGACAGCTTGGGGAATCGGGAATCGGGAATCGGGAATCGGGAATCGGGAATCGGGAATCGGGAATCGGGAAACGCGGGGAACGCCCATATGGAAAGACGCGAGCTCATTCGATTTCTGATGGCGACGGTGGGACTCAAGTGCGTCGAGGGCTTCATGCCCGACGAGCTTCTGGCGTTCGGTGTGCAGGTGCGCGAAGCCGGTCCGAGCGGTGGGGTTCTCGACGCACATAACCGTCGCACGGTGGTCCTGGCCGCCGAGCGGATCATTCCCGCCGGCGAGACACCCGGTGCGACGGATGCGGACGTCGTGACGTTCGTCGACCGGATGCTGGCGGACTGGTACAACTCCGACGAGCGCGACCGGTTTCTCGCCGGACTCCGTGAGCTCGATGCCAGGTGCCGCGCTCGCCACGGCAAGGACTTCGCCGATTGCGACGAGCGCGATCAGGTAGCGGAGCTCACGGCGTTCGACGATGACGCAGCGGCGCGCAGGCGCATGCCGGGGGCGAACCCTAACGAGCATTGGTTCGCCATGCTCAAGTACACGACGGTGTTCGGCTACTGCACGTCGGAGATCGCGATGCGCCGCACGCTCGGCGCGTGGCCTCGCCCGACGCGCTACGATGGCTGCGCGCCCGTGGGCGCGCGGGAGGGCTGACCGGTGCGACGATCCGTTCCGGAGTACGACGCGATCGTCGTCGGGTCGGGGATGACCGGCGGCTGGGCCGCGAAAGAGTTGACCGAGCTCGGGCTGCGGACGCTCGTGCTCGATGCCGGCCGACCGATCGTGCCTAACAAGGACTATCGCGAGCACACACCACCGTGGGAGATGCCGTTCCGCGGGCTCGGCGACCGGCAGACGGTCGCGCGTCGTCAGGCGGTGCAGCGGAGCTCGGTGACGTTCGACGAGATGAGCCACCAGTTCTGGGTGGACGACGTCGACAACCCGTACTCGACGCCCGCGAACAAGGCCTTTCACTGGCTTCGCGCGCGGCAGGTCGGTGGAAAGTCCATCATCTGGGGTCGCCAGGTCTATCGGTGGAGCAACCTCGATTTCGAGGCGAACCTGCGCGACGGCATTGGCGTCGACTGGCCCATCCGCTATGCGGATATCGCGCCCTGGTACGATCTGGTCGATCGATTCATCGGTGTGAGCGGTCAGGCCGAGGGACTCGCCCATCTGCCGGACGGACCGTTCCTCCCGCCGATGGCGATGAATTGCGTCGAGTCGCACGTCCGTGACCGGATGGCCTCGAAGTTCGGGCGGGATCGCGTGCTGACGATGGGGCGGGTGGCCATTTTGACAGAGCGACACAACGGTCGGGCCGCGTGTCACTACTGCGGCCCGTGCCATCGCGGGTGCGTCACGCGCTCGTACTTCAGCAGCGTGAACGCGACGCTACCGGCCGCCGAGGCGACGGGGCGCCTGACGCTCCTGCCGTACAGTATCGCGCGTCATCTCGTGTACGACGAGCAGGCGAATCGCGTGACGGGCGTGCTCGTCGTCGATGCGCGCACGCGCGAAACGCGCGAGTACACGGCTCGCGTGGTGTTCCTGTGCGCGTCCGCGCTCGAGAGCGCGCGCATCCTGCTCAACTCCGCGACCTCACGCCACCCGGACGGTCTCGCGAACTCGAGTGGGCAGGTGGGGCGCAACATCATGGACCACATCAAGTGGGGTGGAGCGAGCGGGACCTTCGATGGGTGGAGCGATCGGCAAACGATCGGGCAACGGCCGAACGGCGTCTACGTGCTGCGGTTCCGCAACGTGACCGCGCGACATCCCGACTTCATTCGCGGCTATGGGTTCCAGGGTGGCGCGGGACGCGCCGGCTGGGAAGCGAAAGCCAGGGCGCGCGGGATCGGTCTCGCGTTCAAGGAAAGCCTAACGCGCCCCGGGCCGTGGACGATGAGCTTCGGCGGGTTCGGCGAGATGCTGCCCAACCCGGCCAATCGCGCGACGCTGCATCCGACGCTCGTGGATGCGTGGGGAATCCCCACGCTGCACATCGAGGCAGCGTGGAGCGACAACGAGCTGGCGATCCATCGTGACATGAACGTGACTGCCGCGGAGCTGCTGGAGGCGGCGGGCGCGAAGGACATTCGGCCGGATGCGCGCGGGCCGAGCACACCGGGCAACACGAATCACGAGATGGGAACGGCGCGGATGGGGCGCGACCCGAAGACGTCGGTGCTGAACGGCTGGAACCAGACGTGGGACGTGCCTAACGTGTTCGTCACGGACGGTGCGTGCATGGCGTCGAGCGGTAACCAGAATCCGTCGCTCACGTACATGGCGTTGACGGCGCGCGCGTGTCATTATGCCGTGGATGCCATGAAGCGGGGCGACCTGTGATGCCGACGGCGGCACCCGCCGTCACCGGTCTCGCACGTTAGGCGACCCATGCACCTGCGACGGGCCGACGTGGTCTGGAACGGCGGCGTGGCAGTGGCGTACTTCCTCGCGGCCAAGCTCGGACTGACGCTGGCGACCGTGGGGGTGACCGTCACACTCGTCTGGCCGCCGTCGGGTGTCGCGGTCGCGGCGATGTTGCTCCTTGGCCAGCGCGTCTGGCCGGGGGTGGCGCTCGGCGCGTTCATCGCGAATGCCACCACCGATGCGCCGATTGCCATCGCGTGGTTCACCGCCGTGGGCAATCCGCTCGAGGCTGTCGTTGCGACATTGCTGCTGCGGCGCGTCGGCGACTTCGACCCGTCTCTCGAGCGCACGCACGACGTGCTCGCGCTCACGCTGCTCGGCGCCATCGTCGCTCCGGCGGTCGGCGCAACCGTCGGAGTCGCCGGACTGGTGTCGACCGGCACCGTGACCCCGAGCGGAATCGCCGGCGCGTGGTTCACGTGGTGGGGCGGCGATGCGATGGGGATCCTGCTCGTGACCCCGCTCATCCTTGCGTGGGTCAGTCGACCGCGTCGCGGCGCGTCGGCCGCGCGGATCCTCGAAGGGACGGCGCTGGTCGCGATCACGGGAATTGCCGGCTTCCTCGTGTTCGGCGGGCTCCTGGCGGGGCGCGTCACGGCTCCGCTCGTGTACGTCGCGCTTCCACTGCTCATCTGGGCCGCGTTCAGCTTCGAGCTGCGAGGCGCTACCACCGGCTCCGTGGTGATCGCGGCGATCGCCGTGTGGTGGACGAGTCATGGGACCGGGCCGTTCGCGCGCGAGACGCTCGGGCTCAGCCTCGTGCACCTCGGCGCGTTCATGGGAGTTGCGACACTCACGAGCCTCGTGCTCGCGGCGATCGTGCGCGAGCGCCGACGTGCGGACAGTGACCGCGCCGCGAGCCTGGTGCGTGAACGTACCGCGCGGCACGACGCCGAGCTCGCGAGCAGCGCGAAGTCCGACTTCCTGGCGGTCATGTCGCACGAGCTGCGCACGCCGCTCAACGCGATCATCGGATATGTCTCACTCCTCGCTGACGGCATTACCGGGCCAGTGAATATCCAGCAGGTCGCTCAGCTCGGTCGCGTGAAGGCGAGCGCCACGCACCTGCTCGCGCTCATCGAGCAGATCCTGTCCCTGTCTCGCATCGAGGCGGGGCACGAGGACATGCATGTGGAGCACGTCGACGTGCGAACGGTGGTGCGGGACGCCACGACGCTCGTGGAGCCGCTCATGGCGGCGAAGGGGCTCGCGCTGCAGGTGGACCTTCCACCAGAGCCGGGTGAGCTCGCGACGGATGTGACGAAGGTGCGCCAGATTCTGCTGAACCTGTTGACGAACGCGAGCAAGTTCACGGAGCGCGGAACGGTGCGGTGCGAGCTGCGTGCGGAGGGCGAGATGCTCGTCGTCGACGTGAGCGATACGGGGCGGGGGATCACGAGCGCGGACCTGCCGCACGTCTTCGAGAGCTTCTGGCAGGCCGGCGTGGGAGACCACGAGCGTCCTGAGGGCGTGGGGCTGGGGCTCAGCGTGAGCCGGCGACTCGCTCAACTCCTCGGTGGCGAGATCACGGTCGAGAGCGAGCCGGGGCACGGGAGCACGTTCACACTCCGACTCCCGCGGCACGCGCCTAACGACAATGGGCGAGCACCGTAACGCGCTGTTTGAGAACGCCCGCCGGCGCCCCGCGTTACTTTACGTCGAGCTTCGTCACCCAGACCTTCACCTGTGTCGCATACGGCATGTGCGTATGGCCCATGGTGTAGATGCAGAAGTCCGGCTGAATGACGTATGCGAGCGCTGCCGCCGCCAGGAAATAGTTGCGGCGGACTGGGTCGGCTTTCCGAAGGAACGGGTGTCTGAAGACGTCTTGGGTGATTGAGTGGCCAGATGGCGCGCCATCGCGGTTGGATGGATCGCCGCGCTGACCGTGCTCGATGAAGACGCCGCTGGTTCTGATGTCGCGTTGCCTCGTAACGATCCGGCCCGACCCATCCGGCTTCAGGGCCGTGTGGGCGGCGAAATAATTGTCATGGTTGCCCCAGAGCCACGACGTAGAAAGACCGGGTTTTAGGTGGAGTTGGTTGAGGCGGTCCCTCACCAGCGCAGGGAAGCAGTCCTCCGTTCGCTTTACCCACTCGTCGATGAATGCACCGGCGACAACGCCGTTGGTGTTGGTGAGAATCACATCGTGCTTTCGGCCGCCCGCGCCGATCTGGTCGTCCTTTACTTCGGCGTAGTAACGATCGAGGCCGATCCAGAGGTCGTACATGTCGCCGATCTGGACGAAGTGCTTCGTGAAGCCAGGCAAATTGGCAGCGACCACGCGATCGAGGAACGCCTCGAGATCCTTGGACGCGGGATCGTTAGGGCCACCGAATATGTCGCCGGCGATGTAGCGGTCGAACCAGAGGTCGGCGGGATTGCCCAACGCGCGCGCGCCGTTGGGATACGTGACGATCCCGTCTCCGTCGGGGGTCAGCGACACTGGGACGGTGCCAGCGTCGCAATACGAGACATCGGTGTATTTGAGCCGCGCCCATGCCTTGCCGTCGCCCGAGACCAGCGCGGGCATCGTGCGCCAGGTCAACTCGTTAGGCGACGTCATCGCATACGGTCGCTTCGGCTGCGACGCGTCCGGCAAGTCAGGCGGCTTCTTGACGACCACTGGGAGGTGCAGGTCCGGCAAAATGATATATACGGTCTGCCAGTCCACCGACTTGCCCTGTCGGGGTTGCAGCCATTTCAGCACGCGCACCGAGTGGTTAGGGGTCCGCAGCTGACGAATGAGGGCATTGATCGGGATGTCGTGCGGCTTGCCGTCGGTCGCACAGAGTAGGCAGCTCTCGGCGTCGAGTGCCGAATCCTTTGCCACGTATTCACACAGCGCTGCGTAAGTCCCCCACACGATTCCGAAGTTCTTCTGGAGATGGCTGATCCGGTGCCCGTCGGAGATGCGCTCGCCGCCCCAGCGGCCCACGTCCATGTACGTAAATGAGTGCGGGCGGTCCGCGATGGTGACGCCACCTTGCTCAATGTGGAAGTCGGCCATCCTGATCCGACCTTCGACGCGTGGCGATGCCGGGTACGAGTGATCGCCATAAATCTGGGCGGCTCGCTCGAGGACACTGACATCCTGCCATTTCCTGTCCACGACGGAGTTCTGGGCATGGACGCTGTGAATCTTCCCGTCTGACGAGGCGTAGATCTGAATTTCGGCCTCGTCCGGGCTTACCTCGTCGTATTGGTTCTTGTAGCTCATGGCGTGAGAGTCACAGGTACCGGCGCTCAGGATCCATGTGCCTTCGTCAACGCCGCTTGCGTGGCAGGGTCCGTCGGATTGCCGTTCTCGGGGAGCGTCGCCCCGTCCGCGTTCGCGTCTCGCTGGAAGCGTCTCAGTGCCTCACGCGTCCCGTGACCGAGAACGCCGTCGAGCGCCTCGACGTAGTAGCCAAGGTGTGAGAGTCGTGCCTGAACGCCCAGCACCGTTGTGACCGGCGCCAGGCGGACGATCTCCACGTCGAGCGCGTACCCATCGAGATCGAGTGCGGCACGCGACGACGAAGATGGCACGCGAGCGAACAAGCGACCCTCTTCATCGGTTGTTCCCTTCATGGTAATACCAGCGACCGACAGGGAATAAGGCATCGCCTTTCTCGGTTTTTCGTCTGCGTCGATGAACCGCATGGAGATCCACACGAGCTCTGCGCGTTCAACGATCCCCTCATTCCTAACGAGTCGGTCGTAGAAGCGACACGCAAACGTATCCCCCTCGATTTCGTGCGTTCGTCGGGCCGCCCCCGCCGCCCTCCGCGCTTTCGCATCCGACCACAGACGCTTGTGACACCCGGCGCTCCCCTCCGTCGCGCGGGGACACGGCCACTTCGCCACCTCCACGCGCGACCCTGGCTCGAAAAAGACGCCGCTCACGCGCCTGTTAGGCGCGTTCTCCGCCGCGCGCGCCTCCTTGTTCTTGTCACCGGCGAGCGCGCGCTCCTCCGCCGCCGACAGCACGAGTACGGGATTCAGCTCGCCACACCCGTGGTAGTCACCCTTGCCGCCCTTGTCCGCCCCACCGCCAAGGAAGTCCGCCGAGGCATCGAGCGTAAACGGCGTGCCCGCGAGGTCTCGGCAGAGAATATCCATGTAGTCGCGAAACAGAATTGCCCGAGCGGCCTTGTGCTGCGCGTTCGATGCCGTCGTCGGTTCGCCCTCCGCGACTGTCCGGATCATGACGTCCAGCTCCCGGTCGCCCCATTTGTCGTTGCCATAGGGCTGCGAGTAGAGCTGCTCCCACAGGTCCACGCGCCGAGTGAGCACGGCGTACACCGCAATGGCTCGGCGTCCGCTGAGCTTTTTGTTGTACTCCTCCTCGCCCGATGCGTCAGCATGCGCGAACAGCGCGAGCGGCGCCCCGGGATGGTCGTGCCGGAGGGCCGCTATCAGCGCGAAGTCTTCCGCGGCTTCCGGATAGATGAACGACGAATCCAGCGCGAACCGGATGTCATCGAGAATCCACGTCGCGCGCGGCGCGAGCGGAACGCGGAGCGTATTGAAGCCACCAGCGACGGTCGTCGGGCTGACGCGAACCACGTCCTCGGGTCCGACCGGCGCCGGAGCCTGCGCGGGACTCGTTGCCTGGTCAGCTGCCATGGACCGCCACCAGCTTCTTTTGCGTCGCCGGCCCGCACTTGCCGTCGACCGCGAGACCGTAGTCGCACTGGAACTCCTCGACGGCCGACCGGAAGTCATAGGCTTTCGGGTCGCCGGCGGTTCCGGCGCGATATCCGAGGTTGTTCAGTCGCGATTCCTGACCCGGCACCTCGGTGACGGGGTCGAGATAGCCGATGAACAGGGCGAACTTTCTCTCACCGCCTGCAACCGCGGCGTCGCTCAGCACGAGGTCCGCGCGTTCGGCGCCAACCGGTAACGGCTGTTGAACCACACCGTGGCCGTCGGCGACGACCGGGATCACCCGACCGTCCACTCGAAGCTCGCCGCGCACGGATCTCAGCGGCTTGCCGAGCAAGCCTTCGAGCGCGAGCCGCAGGGTGGGTCGCGTCACGTTCACAGTGAACCGGTGGCGCGCGTTGGTTGCGCGCCGCTCCTCGCGCGCCGGCGACTCCGGAATGAAGACCTGATCGCCCGGCTTCAGCACGTCGGGTGAAGAACGGAGCTCACGCAGCGAGGCGTTGCCCGCGTCGCTCCAGACGACCCGATAGTCGGGGAATCCGTACTGAAGCGCGATGCGTGCGAGATGTTCGCCTTGTTGAACCGTGTGATATCTCGGCATCGACGCCGGAGATACGCCAACCGCTCGACGAAGTCCAGAGTCGCGTAAGGCACGCCGCTATTGACCCTCCATTAGACGGCCGGTACTCTCTCGCTTCTAGTCAACTCGTATCTCCCGTGCGATTCGGAGTGCTCTCGCCGGTCGATGCCCGCCTACTCGTTCGACTTCGCGACCGCGGACGGTGCGCAGCGTGTCGCGTTCACGCTGGACGATGACCGGCCGTTGGCGCCTCAGCTCTTTCAGATTCTGGAAGAGCTGCGCCAGCGCGGTTTGCTCATCCGTGGAGGACCCGGTGAGGAGATCGGCGCTTTCTGGAACGGCGTCGATCTCGATCAAGCCAGGACGCCGCAGGAGCTGGGACTCTCGCCGGCGCGGCAGATCGAGCTTCGGATGCGGCCCGCGCCTGCGAAGGCGCCGCCACGTCCGCCCGAGCCACCCGTCACGCGATTCCTCGCCAAGGGTGGGATGGTTGCGGCGCTTGCCGGCTTTGTAGGGGCGCTCGTCGCCTGGGTGATCGTTGGATCCTTTACAGATCTTGGCGACGTCATTGACGACTACACGCAGCTCGACGGCGTCACGGCGCTGCTGTTCGGTGCGTGCGTGGGAGGATGCGCGCTCGCTGCCGATGCGCTGCGATCGACGCGCAACGTTGCACTGTGGGCGGCCATGGGGGTGGGGCTCGGCGTCGTGGGTGGCGCGGCCGGCGCGGTGGCGAGCGCGCCCGTTGGATCGGTGGTGGCCGGCAGCGTGGCGCCGGTGGCGTTCGTTGCGGGACGAATCGCGGCCTGGACACTCCTGGGTGGCGCGTTAGGTGCGGCGCTCGGCGTCGCGTTCGTGAGGCGTGATGCGCGCCGTGTCGTCGACGGCCTGCTGTTCGGGTTGGCCGGCGGCGCGCTGGGCGGGTTGGTGTATTGCTTTCCCGGTCCGTCCGATCTCTGGCAACTGGTCGGTTTCGTCGTAACGGGTAGCATCGTGGCCGCAGGGCTGTCGGCGCCCGCGCTCCAACGGTCGGCGGCGATCGTGGAGCTGGAGGGGGCCCACGGGCACCCGCTGGGCGTTCTGACCCTGCGTGAGTGGGGACTGGACGAGCGTACGGTGGTGGCGTTGCGTCGCGGCGCCACCGGCGCGACGGTGGAATGGAAGGGCGGGCGGTTCGCCGTCCTGCCGTTGTCGTCGGATGGAGCGGTCCCGGTGATCGTGTCGGGCGTGCCGATCCACACGGCGATCTACCTGCGGAACGGCGACGTGATCGATGTCGCGGGCGTGCGGTATCGGTTTCGGCGGCTTCGCGGGGCGGCACGCGCCGCGGGGGCCGTGCTCCTCTGCCTAACGGCCGGCGGTGCGGTGTCTCGAGCCTCGGCTCAGGCGACCGACGCGCGACTCGTCAGATGCGCTCCCGACTCGGATGTGCCCTGCCTCGTGACGACGCTCGACCTCACCCCGACTGAGCTCAAGCTGGTCGCGGCGAATGATTCGCTGCCGGCAGTGAGCGTGTGGGCCGGCCGCATCGCGGGCCGTCAAATGATCGGCCCCACGGTCAGCGTGGTGCGGGAGACATCGGTGCCGTTCAAGCTCATGGTCCTCGTCGATGTGAGCGGGAGCATGCGTGGGGAGGGGGTAGCGTTCGTGCGGAGCGCGGTGCGCGCATTTCTTCGCGATCTGCCCGAGCGCGGTGTCGACGTGGCGGTGGCACCGTTCGAGAGTCGCCGAGTCGCGGAGCGGATCGCGGGCGCGCGGTTCGGCACGCCGGGGCAGGCGGCCGCCGCTCTGGAAGCGCTTCCACCGCCGGACGCCGCGGGGAATACGGCGCTCTACAGCGCGCTGCGTGAGGGGGTCGTCGCTGTCGATCGGGCGGTCCGCGCGGCCGGGACGCCGGGGACGCGCGGGGGTGTTCTCCTGATTACCGATGGGCGGAACGACGTCGCCGGCCGGCGCGATGACCGAGGACTTCTGTCCGGACCCGAGGGGCGGACCGCGGCGAGTGAGACGGCGCGGAGGTCGGGCCAATCGTTATGGATCGTGGGCGCGGGGAAGGTGGACGTGGCGGAGCTCTCCGCTCTTGCGGGTGCTGGAGGGCGTCCGTATATCATCGCCCTGAACCCGATCCTGCTGACGCAGAGCCTGACGAGTGTCGCGCGCCAGATCACGACGGCGCGGGCGCTCGTGTTCGGCGTGCCGGCAGGATCGCGGGTTCGGCTGGCGCGCGCCCGCACGCCGGTCGTGGTCCGATTTCGGGCGCCAGCTGGCGGCGCTGCGGAGTTCACTCGTCTCGTGCCGTGGCGGCCCCCGCTCTATGCGCTCCCTGCGTATCAGGGCGTTGCCGACAGCACGAGTGTGCCGGGCGAGGTACGTGCCGTGATGGGTATTTCAGGGACGGATTCGGCGCGGCGATGGCTGTTGGCGGTGCTGTTCGGCGTGCTCGCTATCGTCGGTGCCGCGGTGGTACCGTACGGTGTTTGGTCAGCGCCTGCGACGGCTGCGGCGCGGGCGCCGGCACCTGCCATCGCCGCGGAAGCGCCAGGCGCGCGAAGGGGAAGCGACGCGGAAAGAGCCAGCGGGTTGCGGCGCGATGTTCGCGAGGCGCCGCCGCGGAAGCCGGACGAGATCACGGCATCGTCGGCAAGACGTGTGAAGCCGTCATGATTACCGGTTGCGCGCGCGGGCTTGGGCTCGATCACTCTCACCTGAGGTCGATATGCCGGTCGTAAAAGTCACGAGGGCGGGCGTTCGTTCGGCTCCTCGCGAGGTTCCCACCGACACCACGGCCACCGTGCTGCCGATGACGTTCGACCGGGTCGGGCAGGAATGCACGGAGGATGAAGCGCCGACCAAGGTGAGCACCCTCGCCGAAGCGTTCTCGAAGTTCAAGCCGTCGCTCGACTTCAAGACTACGGTCGGCGAGGAGGGCACGGAGTTCGTCGCGGAGCTCGAGTTCAAGAGCCTCAAGGACTTCGATCCGAAGCAGATTCGCTCCCGTGAGCCGGGGAAGCGGAACGACCTGGCCGATCTGCAGAGCCAGATCGATCTGCTGCATCGGATGCGCGAGCGCTTCTCCACGTTAGGTGTGAAGCGGGCGTGGGAGAACGAGTCGCAGCGCAAGGAGATCATCGAAGCGGTCGCGGAGCTGCAACAGCAGCTCCGGAACATTGCCGGGAGTGCGGGAGGTGGAGCGTGAGCGAGTCGAACGTGGCAACACGGACCACGCAGGACATCATCGGCAAGCGAACGGCGGGGAAGGCGATCGAGGAGATCTTCAACGTCATTCATCCCGCGCCGCCGAAGACGGCGCTCCGCGACATTTTCACGCCGGAGACGGCGTCGCAGTTCCTCGAGCGCGTCGGGAACTTCTCGCGGCTGTTGAGCGAAACGGATTCGCACGCTGACGCGCTCAAGAAGCTGGACGCCGAGATCGCGAAGCTCGAGGCGGTTCGTGACCAGGTGCTGGCGGAGCTGTACGAGAAGATTCGACCCGTGGAGCGCAGCTATCGACAGCTCAATCTGTTCTTCGAAAACTGCGACGTCAGGGACGCAGTCCAGCGGCCGCCAGTCGACTTCTTCATCTTCAACGCTGACACCAGCGTCATCAAGAGCGACGTCGAGAGCTCCACGATCATGGCGATCGACGAGTTCGTGCAGAGCCGGAACGATACGTTCAACTTCCGGCAGTTCATCTGCAACTTCGTGATGCCGGGCTATGTGCCGGACAACGTGCGAAAGCGGATGGAGGACATCGCCGACAAGTGGGGGATGCTGCTCATCGGCGATCTCAAGGACGAGAAGAACTTCCGTGCGCTGAGCGACCAGTTCCGCACCGACGGTGGCGCGTACGAGTTCCTGAAGCGTCCCGAGAACAAAGCCGCGGCGGACGTGGTGATCGCGGGGTATGTGAAGCTGCGGGACCGCCACTGGTTCGAGCGGGCTGATGGCGCCAGCGACGATCCCGATCTCTTCGCGCCGGCGTCGATGCTGTTCGCCGGATCGTTGGCCCGCACCGACCGCATGACGGGCGGTGGCATTGCGCAGGGGCCGGTCGGCATGATCTTCGGGAAGATTCGCGGGATCGAGAAAGCGCGCATCGAGCCGCGCATCTCGCAGATGGAGCAGCTGTCGATGGAGAAGCAGGTCGTGTCGATCATCCGCAACGAAGACAACGACCTCTGCTTCGTGGGCAGCCGGAGCCAGGCGGAAGATCCGAAGGGCATTCTCAAGTTCTTCACGTCGTATCGGGTGCTGCGGTACCTCGAGCGCCGGATCGCCGTCTACCTGCGGCGGGTGGCCGAGCAGCGCCTAACGCGCGAGCTGGCGATCGAACAGGTGCGGAACCCGATCGAGGAGATGCTGGAGGACGAAAAGAAAAAGGGGACGATCTACAACTTCGATCTCGAGATCGACATGGACGAGAGCAAGTTCGCCCAAGGCGTGCTCGACATGAATCTCGAGGTGCTGCCGATGGGCCCGGCCGAGACGTTCCAGCTCAAGATCGACACGCCGAACTTCAGCAAGGCGAAAGCCGGCGAGGGGTAAATGGCGGACGAACGGTCGAAGGACGAGCCGTCACCGGAGGATGAGGTGGCGGCTGACGGGTCGGTGTCGCCGAAGAAGCCGGATCTGCGCGTGAGCTCGCACCAGGATCTCGGTGTGAACGTGTCGCGTGATCTGAATGCGGGTGGGTGGCTCGCTCGCGGCGATCGGTCGAACATGTCGAAGCTCCGGTTCAGCGTGCAGGCGAAGCCGCGGGATGAGCCGGATCCCGAGCTCCAGGCGCTGCGGGACCCGCCTGCGCCGAAGCGCGCACCGGCGGATCCGGCGCCGACAGCACCGCCGACGATCGACGCTGCTCCGCCGTCCGCGGACGCGGCGGCGACCCCCGCACCACCGGTCGAGAAGCCCGATGGGCTCCTCGGCCGCATCGGCCGCCTGTTCGGCGGCGAATGACGGGTCGTTAGGTGCCGACGACGACGGCGGCCAAGCGCCACACGGTCAAGGCGGGCGAGCATCTGTCGCACATTGCCGCCCTCTACGGGTTTCCCGATTACAAGGCGATCTGGGACTACGGCGAGAACGCCGAGCTGCGGAAGAAGCGCAAAGATCCGCACGTGCTCGCGCCCGGGGATGTCGTGTCTGTCCCCGCCCCGCGACAGAAGACCGTGGCAAAGTCCGCTGGCGCGCTGCACCGGTTTCGGCTCGCGCCGACGATCATGAAACTCCGCCTGCGACTGCTCGACCCGTTCATGCGTCCGATCAAGGATGCGCCGTGCTGGGTGCGCATCGATGACACCGATGACGCCGGGCAACCAAAGGCTCCCATCGCCGTGCTTATCGTCAGCGACAAGGATGGTCGGATCGAACACCCGATCACGCGCACCACGATGGAGGCGGAGGTCGAGGTCCAGCCGTCGGGTGATACCGAGCCCGTGAAGCGCGAGCGCGCCAAGTTCGACCTGTTCATCGGCGGTCTCGAACCAGTGACCGAGAACAACGGGCTGCGCGCGCGCCTCAACAACCTCGGATATTTCGCCGGGCTGACTGAAGGGATCGAGGACAAGGAACAACTTCGCTGGGCGATCGAGGAGTTCCAGTTCGACAACGGGATCAAGCCGCAAAATGGCGACCTCGACGACCCGAACAACAAGAAGGTCAAAGCGACACTCCAAAAGCTTGTCGAAGTACACGGCGACAAGGAACCGGTGTAGGCGGCGGGATCGGGTGAGACGACAAGTACGGCGCTCGTGCCGTTCGGCGGGAGGGAGCGATGGCGGATGGGCTGTTCATCCCCGACATGGTCGAGGAGGGCAAAGGTGGCATTGCCGCGGAGCACCCGAACCGGTTCTCGCTGCCCCTTCTCATTGCGCCGACGCACAAGGATAAGTCCGATGCGCTGAACACCCTTCGACACACGCTCGTCACGGTCGCCTGCAAGGATGTTCCGGACGATCATTTCGAGTTCGACTCCTCGTTCGTCGGGCCGGGTGGTGCGGCGGCTTTCAAGGACCTCTCACGAACGGTCTTTCGTCATCCCGACTGCCCACTCGCTATCTGGGGCCACGCCGACCCCGAGGGAGAGCCGGATTACAACAAGTGGCTGAGCGAGCGGCGCGCCGAGGCGGTCTACGCCGTCCTCATTCGCGACGTCGAGAGGTGGGAGCGCCTGTATTCGTCGCGCGGCGGAGCCGCAGGCGACGTCTGGGGCGACAAGGCCGTGCGCACCATGCTCGAAACGCTCGACTTCCGATACGACGAGGGCGCCAACGAGAAGCTCGCCGACGCCATCAAGCGGTATCAGGAGTCGTTAGGCGATGCGAAGCCATCTGGCAGGAACGACGCCGCGCTGCGCAAGACGCTCTTCATGCAGTACATGCAGGCGATCTGTCGCACCCAACACGATCAGCCCTACGCGCTCTCGAAGAAAGACTTCCTCGGGGAGGGAAGCGATCACGGACCGTTCCAGGGGTGCAGCGAGTTCAACCCGCAGATCGTGCTGTCCAAGGCGGAGGCGGATTATTACAAGAAGAACGGCGAAGCGGGAAAGAAGCAGCGTCACGCCGCGAACCGCGACACACGGCGTGTCATGATCTTCCTGTTCGCGCCCGGAACTAAGCTCGACCCCGACCCGAAGAAGTGGCCGTGCCCGCGCGCGAAAGATGGAATTCAGCGGTGCAAGGACCACCTCTGGTCGGACAAGGACGCCCGGTTCAACACGCAATACCCGCTGCGGCGCCGGCGCTTCGGAAAACAAGTGCGCGGCGAGACCGAGCGGATGTCACGCCCGGAAATGACGTTCGGGTGTCGTTTTTATCATGGGATCGCGCAGCGCTCCCCGTGCGAGCGCGACCTTCAGATGTACGCGGTCCAGCTGTTGGTCGATGCCCCCACGGACGCGCGCAACAAGGATGACCCCAACCGCTTTCGGCCGGCGGCGAACGTGCGCTTCGTCGTCGTCCTGGGCGAGTCCGGCAAGGCGGCAGTGGTGCGCAGCCGGACGACCGAGAATGGGATGATTGGCATCCCATACCTCTCACCGTTGAGCACGGCGAAGCTGAAGCTCGACATTGCCGGAATGGCGTTAGGCGGCATTCCCTTGGATGACCCGCCCGTACAATCGAACGGGGCGTCGGGAACGCCTGGCGGTGCACCGCCCAACGGTAACGGAAGCGCGCCGGCATCGACTGCAAACGTGGGAGACGGCAAGGAACCAACGCATGCCGATACCGATCGCTTCGACGATGAGGACACTTTCATTGAGTACGTGCTCCGGCCTGACCAGCTATTCCGCATCAAGGCGCGTCCCGAGCCCGAGCTGAAACCGGAGCCGGACCCGCCGATCGTGCCACCACCGTCGTGGCTCGAGCCTGACGCCGACGTCCCGCCAGTCTCTGCGGAAGAGCGCAACACCGGCGCCCGGCAGCGGCTCTTCAACCTCGGCTACGGCAACGGGTTGAGTGCGGTGTGGACCGAGGCTCAGCTGGAGCAGTTCGTTAGGCGATTCCAGAAGGACGAGAAGCTCACGGTGAGCGGCAAGCTCGATGACGAGACCATCGAGCGCCTGCACGCGGTCCACGGCGGGTGAACTCACGGGGGAGGACGTGACCGATACAACCGAGGCGGTAACTTCCCTGACCGGGCCAGCCGAGGAAGCGCCGGCAAAGACGGAGCCGTTCAGCTACGATGGCAAGGCGTACGATCCTCTGGGCCGGCCGTTCCATCGAGTGCGCGCGCGCACCTACGACCGGGGTGTCGATAAGGAGCCGAGCAAGCTCATGACACTCACGCCGCCGTCGGGGCGGGGATATGACTGCGGCTGCCGAAGCTCCAAGGATTATCGTCAGAGCGCACTCTTCGACGCCGTCGTGGACGCCGTGTTCGAGGGCATGAAGTCAGCGATGAATGCCCAGGTCCCGGGCTCCCGCGACGCGTATGAGCGGTTCCGGCAGTACGTCCGGCAGCAAACCGGAAGTGATTTCGAGGACGACCTCAAGCGGTGGCTCGCGAACACCGTGGAAGGCGCGTTCTTCCGCTCGTACCTCAAGTACATCCCGAGCTGGGCACCAGTCGCCCGAATCGGCTACGGGCCGGGCTTCGCGACGGGCGCGCACAATGTTGACGACAAGGGTCACGAGGTGGAAGTCGAGGTGGAAGGGCGCCTAACGCGAAGCTACCTGTCGCGCCACCACCGGCCGTACACCCAGTGGAGCAACTTCTACCACTGGTCATTCCAGGTGAATCCCGATCGAGGATTCAAGCATCTCATCGGCGAGGGGGACCTGCTCACGCCAGATGAGCTGGACGATCTCCGCGGTACCGACGACCGTGCAGCCG
>Ga0207675_100003208_pt1 | contig 16041 bp, 15 predicted proteins | sample KBSSwiS42_FD_184305 | JGI IMG/M metagenome (GOLD analysis project Ga0207675, IMG submission 184305) | Switchgrass rhizosphere microbial communities from Kellogg Biological Station, Michigan, USA - KBS Switchgrass S4-2 (SPAdes) (version 2) | ecosystem: Host-associated > Plants > Roots >... | reverse complement strand
CCAGCCCCATGAACATGTAATGGCCGGTCAGCCGGCACCGCGTGATGACCTGCGCCATCGCATTTCTCCGTGTTCGATCATCAGTCGACGAGACAACATCGCTCATCCGGCAAAGTTCCAAGGGGCGCCAGCGCGGCCCGGACGTCGGCCGGGGGGAGGGCGCGTGCGCTAGTGCCGTGGATTTGAAGTTCCTATCATTATAGCCGCGCGTTTGTGTAGGAACTTCAAATCCAAAACCGCACTAGAATCATAGATTGCTAGTGTCCTTTTGATTCCGAAGTTCGCAAACGAGTGTGCCGCGCAATGATGCGAACTTCGGAATCGGGACACTAGCGCCGGTTGGAGGCGATCTCGGTAATGAGTTTCTTGAGGATGGCGTCGCTGAAGGTCTCGTAGTTCTGCGCGGGGACCATGAAGGCGCCGGGACCGCCGATCACGCTGTCGTAATAATAGCGGTCGAGATCGGGCTCGAGCGCGAGGATCGGCAGGCCGTTGATGCCGATGCCGGCGGCCACCGCCTCGTCGCGGGCGAGCGTGACCGGCCGGCCGCGATTGTTGGAGCCGTCGCCGGAGACGTCGATGACGCGGCGGCTGGCACGAAACGGGCTGCGGGGAAACAGCGTGAGCGCGTGATCGATGGCTCCACTGATCGAGGTGCCGCCGCCGAACAACTGGCGTGGCACCCGTTCGATCGTGGCGGCAAAAGCGGCCGCGGTCTGCTCGTCGCCGACCGCGCTCCATTCCGCCACCTGGACCTGCATGGCAGGCCCGGTCCATTGCACCATGGTGACGGCGATCGCCTGGTGCGGGCCGGAACGGATGGCCTGCAGCACCCGGGCGTGACGGAAGGCTGCGACGTAGCCGCGCTTCTGCAGGTCAAAACGGACCTGATCGACGCTGCCGGAGGCATCGACCGCGAGCACGAGCTGCAGGTCGACCGCGGTCTGCGCTGCCGCAGGCGCTGCCGCAGCGCAGGCGAGCAGGACCGCCGCAAGGGCGGCGAATGGGGAACGGCCGCGCATGGCGGGTGAGCCTAGTGCCCCTGAACCCGAAGTTCGCGCACATCGCGCGGCCAGTTCAATCGCGAACTTCGGGTTCAAAAGGGGCACTAGAATCATAGAGTTGCTAATGGTCCTCAGATTCCGAAGTTCGCATCTGAACATGCCGCGAGTGCTGGCGAACTTCGGAATCGGACCATTAGATGCGCTGAAGCGTGCACTCGGTCTCGATCGGGATCTTCACATCCGCGGTCGGCGAACGCATGCGTCGGAGGATCCGGATCTGCTTGTAGCCCTGCTTGTCGCACGCGATCTCGACATCCTTGGGATCGACCTCCTTGCCGAAGCCGGGGACCTTGTAGGCGCCGAGCGCGTCGGTGCGCGTGACCACGCCGCCGCGGTCCTTGATCCCCACCGTCACCTTGGCGTCGGGCATGGTCGAACCGTTGGTGTCCTTGACGAAACCGAAATAGGACGGCCCTTCCTCTTCGCTGTTGTCGTCGTCGTCCCCGAATCCCGCGCCGCCCGCCCACAGGGCGGTCGACAGGATGCAGGTTGCGCCCACGATCACGCTCGCTAGCGACCCGCACCGACCTAGGACATTCATCCCGACCTCCTGATGGCTCGCTGCGCACCGCTATGTCCCGGAACCGGCCGTGGACCCCATCGCCGGTTTCGCCGCGCGCCGCTGGCTAGGTCGTGATCCTACCCCATCAGCCGCAAGCATGGCTACGTGGTCCACGGGGCCGGGCGACGCATGCGGTGGCGACCCGGCAGCCATGTCCCACCGGCGTCGCCGATCGCGCTTGAGCGGGCTGGGCGGAAATCGCGATTTCACATCAGGCGATTTCGTGCAGTCGAGCACGATCTGAGGCGGCCCGGCGGACAGCGCCGGGCCGCCGGGCTGTCGCGCGCCGGTCTTGGTTATCGCGAGTTGCGAGCGGGCCTTGTAGGGGGGACGTTCTCGGCGGCATTGGCCTGCCAGTTCATCCCGGACAGGTAGCTGCTTCCCAGGAACACGATGCAGCCCGCGCTGTAGGGCACGTTGTCGTTGTCCGGACATGCAGCCGCCGGCGCATGCGCGGCCAATTCGGCGGACGCCGGCGCGTCAATGACGACGTGGTGTCTGTGCTCGATCCAGAGCGCGCCGCCGGCAACCGCAGCAACGATCACGGCAAGATCGAATTTCGACACCAACGAAACTCCTCGTCACGTCATTCCGGCGGCCAAGGCATCCCCACCGAAATGGGACATGGGCCGCGGACTTTCAATGTCGCGCATCGTGCCGGCGACCGCGGATGTCCGAGATCGCCGTCTGCGACTTGCGTTCCGCGTCCCCGGTTGACGCGGCAATCACATCAGCGGTCGTGGTCTCACTTGGTCCAGAACGGCATCAGCGAATAGGCCAGGGGAATAAGCGCCAGTACCGGCAGCAGCCATATCAGGGACAACGGAATCTTCCTGGTCACGCTTTCCGGAAGCAGGGTCGCGAGCAGGCCGAAAACCGATCCTACGAGGAGGGACAGCACGGTCCAGCCGTACCAGTACATGGTAGGGCCTTCACCGCTCCTTGCCGGCGCCCACCAAAACTCGACGCGATTCGTGGCCGGATGAAAGGTGAACAGCGGCAGGTTGAACCATTCGCACAGAAAATACATGACCGGAACCGAGATTCCGAACACCACGGCAAATGTCTTGAACTTGGCGGATGCCGCCAACGACGATGTCGCGGTTCTTGCCCTCGGCGATGACGTGGACGTCGATGGTGTTGCCATGGTGGTGTTCATGATCCGAACCCCCGGACATTATTGAGGACGTGGCCGACGAGGAAATTGAACCAGCAGATGAAGGCGAGCAGGGCGGTGATCGATTTGCGCACGCCGTCATATTCCGGATCGTGGACGTTCTTCCAGATGTACCAGTAGATCGGAAGAAGACCGAGGCCGAGCGTGGCGGCATGCTCCTTCAATTCGAAGAAGCCCTGCGTTTTCCAGTAGCCCGCCTGCTCGATCGGAATGCGGACGTAAATCCGGTACTTGGTGTAGATCCACGCTCCCATCAGGAATGTGAGGATCCACAGCACGCAGACCGCGGTGGCATAGCCGGCCGCGGGCACGGCGCGAAAGCGCGTCACGAATCCTCCCGCGCTCTGGCGCACCGGCATGAGAACCGCCATGGCCTGGTGGGTGAGGGCGCCGAGCAGCGCGATCGCCAGCAGGCCGTGCACGATGAGCAGGATCGTCCAAAACGTATTGACCGATATCAGCATCAATCTCCCCCAGTTCTAACCGCGGCCCCGAACGGAATGGCGACAAGGAGCGCTCGATCGCGCGTCACCGCCATGCATTGTCTGGACTCGTCGCCCGGGGAGCGAGTTTGGTTGCATCCTTCCCATGCTTGCGCTGTTTCTTTTTTATTGTTGTTCAACTCTAGCCACGCCGGACCCGAGTGGCAATTTGGCAGATCGAATTTGATTTTGAATCGCTTCAAACTGCCAGGAAACCTCTGGCAATCGCGAGCCGAGGCGGGTCGTCTCCGGCGGGCCTGCCCGCGGCTCGAAGGGACGCGGCGAGAGCCAGCGCAGCAGGGCTGACGTGGTCGTGGCGATGGCCTTGCCGGGCGGGGCGGCAGCGCTCGACCCGACCGGTGATGGTGGGAGGCTTCCGGTCGTGGTAATTCATAGGTGGGTTCGCCGTCGGATATGGTCGAGACGGCAGCAAACCGCCGGCGAACAACGATAAGCAAGAACGGGGAGGAGGAGCTTCGACCGGCTCCGCAGGCAACCGGGAGTAGCGGATGAAATACCATGGTGCTTGGTTCGCAGCCGCGATTGCGGGCCTGATACCGGCCGGCGCCTTGCCGGCCGCCGCCGAGACCATCGCCGTCTTCACCAAGAGCGCGGGCAACCCGATCTCCCGCGCGGTGCGCGCGGGCGCCGAGGCGGTGGCAAAGGCGAACGGGGTGACGGTGTTCCACTACATCCCGACCTCGGCCGACAACGTCCCGCAGCAGACTGCCCTGGTCGACGAAGCCTTGAGCGCCAAGCGCGACGCCCTCGTGTTCACGCCGGTCGACGTCAAGGCGATGGTCCCCTCGGTGCAGAAGGTCAACGCGGCGAACATTCCGCTGGTCAATGTCAGCGACCGGCTTGCCGGCGGCACCGCCGTCGCGTTCATCGGCACGGACGATTACGGCATCGCGCTCGAGACCGCCCGCACGCTGCTCAAGGCGATGGGCGGCAAGGGCAACGTCCTGGTGCTCGAGGGGCCCGACACCATACCCACGGCGGCCGCCCGGCTGCGCGGTTTCAAGGACGCGCTGAAGGAGTTCCCGGACGTCAAGGTGGTGCTGTCGAAGAACGCGATGTATGCCCGCCCCGCGGCCGCCGACCTGCTCAAGGCGATGCTGAAAGTGAACCCGCCGCCGCAGGTCGACGGCATCCTGGCCGCCAACGACGCGATGGCCTTCGGCGCGCTCGAGGCGTTCAAGGAGGCAAAGAAGAAACCGCCGCTGATCGTTGGCATCAATGCCAGCAAGGAAGCGGTGGACTTCATCAAGGCCGGCGACATGCTCGCCAGCGGCGACTACAACGGCTTGATCGAGGGCTGCCTCGGCGCCGAGATCGCGATTCGCACGCTGCGCAAGCAGCCGGTGCCCAAAGAGGTGCTGGCGAAGACATCCGTGGTCGACAAGAACAACTACCAGGCCTACGAGACCCCGGTCGAACGGCGGCCGTGCCCGACCCTGGAGAGCATGGCGGCCAAGTGATCGCACAAGTGAGCACACAATTGAGCGCTTAGGCGATGGCGCATGGGGCATCAGGGCCTGCGGCCGCGGTGGAATGGCCCAAATGCTTGTCGTCGCTGCCGCTGAATCGTGAAATGATGCGGGATGCGTTCCGCTCGGCAATCAGCAATTCGACTGCTGCAGCTGATGATGATGGCATGTGCCGTCCTGCCGGTCCTGCTGTTCGCATTCGCCTCCTGGCTGAACTATCGCCACGAAAACGCCGTCGCCGATGATCGGATCGAGCGCTCGCTCGATATCCTTCACGAGCACACGCTCAAGGTCTTCCAGACCGTCGAGCGGGCCATCGCCGAGGTCGACGAGATCGTGCGCGGCATGCCCGACAACGCCGTCCGGCAGGACCAGCCGCGGCTGCACGAGCGCCTGAAGCAGATCGTCGACGCGCTGCCGCAACTGCGGGCGATCTTTCTCATTGACCGTGACGGCCGCCCGATCGTTTCGAGCCAGCTCGCGCAAGTGCCGGCCGACTTCAACGTGGGCGACCGGGATTTTTTCAAGGCGCAGGCAGCCGGCCACGCCGGAACCTATGTCAGCGATGTGCTCACGCCGAGGCTGACAGGTTTCGGCACGCCTTTCTTCGTGCTCTCGCGGCGGCGGCCCTCGGCGGACGGCTCGTTCAACGGCGTCGTCGCGGTCGCGGTGCTGCCGCGCTACTTCGAGGACTTCTACTCGCTGATCGGGCGCAGCCCGGGAAGCTTCTTTGCGCTGGTGCAGACGGATGGAAAATTTCTCGCCCGTTACCCGACGCTGCGCAGCCGGCCGCCCGGTCTCGCGGTCGGGAGCGCTCTGCAACAGGCGATGGCCCAGGCCCGGGAACGCGTGGTCTACACGATCCCGGACTCCGAGGTCGATGGGGCGGCGTATCGGGTCGGCTTCCGCAAGCTCGAGGGCTTTCCGGTCGACGTCGTCGCGGGCATCGACCGCTCGGCGATCCGCGGCGAATGGCACGCGACCATGGCCAGCCATTTGATTTTCGGCCTGCCGGCAACCTTGCTGCTGTTGATCATCATCGGCGTCGCCTTGCGGCGTACGCGACGGCTGTACGTCGAGGCGGAGCGCCGGGAGGCCGCGGAGGCCGCGCTGCGACAGGCGCAACGCCTGGAAGCGATCGGACAGCTGACCGGCGGCGTCGCGCACGACTTCAACAATCTCCTGATGATCGTGAGCGGCAGCGCGCAGCGGCTGCGGCGCGATCTGACGTCGGAGAAGCACACGCGCCTGCTCGACATGATTTCGAACGCCACCAGCCGCGGGGAAACCCTCACCCGCCAGCTGCTGGCGTTCTCGCGGCGGCAGATGCTCACGCCTTCGGTCATCGATCTCGCGCAGCGGCTTCCCGCGTTCAGGGAGATGCTCGACCGCTCCCTGCGCGGCGACATCGCCACCGCGGTCGCGGTCGCGGGCGAGGGCTGCGCGGTGAAGGTCGATCCGAGCGAGTTCGAGCTTGCGCTGCTCAATCTCGCGGTGAACGCGCGCGATGCGATGCCGAACGGTGGATCGCTCGACATCACCGCCAAGCCGGTCGTGCTCGACGGCAACGCGGCGGCGGAGGGATTGCAGGGCGAGTTCGTCGCCATCCGTGTAGCCGATACCGGCAACGGTATTTCTCCCGACGTCCTGCCGCATGTGTTCGAGCCGTTCTTCACGACCAAGGACGTCGGCAAGGGGACGGGTCTGGGCCTGAGCCAAGTGTACGGCTTTGCCAAGCAGTCCGGCGGAACCGCGACCGTCACCAGCATCGTCGGCCGCGGCACGGTGGTCATGCTGTATCTGCCGCGCACCCGGGAACTGCCGGCGGTTGCGGCCGCGCACCCCGAGCCTGAGTCCGCACCAGCACGCGCCGGCACCGTCCTTCTGGTGGAGGACAACGCGGAGGTCGCGGAGGTCGGGACAGCGTATCTCCAGCAGCTCGGTTACATGGTCAAGCAGGTCGCCAGCGCCCACGAAGCCCTGGAACTGCTCGGCAACGATCCGAAGATCGATCTGGTTTTTGCCGATATCCTGATGCCGGGGGGAATGACCGGCCTCGAACTCGGGCGCGCCATCCGCCAGCGCTATCACGGCATGCCGGTGCTGCTCGCGACCGGCTACAGCGACAGCGCCCGCGATGCCGTGCAGCAGGGCTTTGTCGTGCTGCAGAAGCCGTTCGATCTGGCCGCGCTCGAACAGGGCCTGCGCGATGCGCAGAAACGCAAGCTCGAACCAGCCGACCCGAAACGCGCGGCGAGCTGACCCGGAAAAGCGCGGGGCCTTCGGGTCGCGCAGCGCGCTCGAAGCCGTTTTGTCGCAGCCCAGAGTTCCAGCGTCTCGCTGGGAACTCATATGAATGGGCTGCCACGGGCCCATTCACGGCAATCTTTGTTTGGATATCGGAGCGCAGGCTCGGTATCATCGCGGCCATGCGGAGCGGGGCACCTTAGTGCGACGAAGATCGTTCTCGATTAAGTGGCACGTGGCGATCGTCGGGTTACTGGTAGTCACTCCCCTTTTGCTCGTTGAAGCGATCCTGTTGCAGCGGATCGCCAAATCCGAACGCGACACGCTGGAGCAGTCGGCGACCTCGTTAGCGCGCGAGGTGCGTGACACCTTGGATCGCGAACTGCAGGCCGGAAAATCCGCGCTCCTTGCGCTCGGCACGTCGCCTTACCTCGAGACCGGGAACTACGAAGCATTCCACCGCCAGGCCCAGCGCGTCTCGGAAACCTTCCCAGGCAGCGTCATCGGTCTGCGCAACGCGGACGGCGCGCTGCTGGCGGTCACGGTGGTGCCGTGGGGAACGCCGCTTGCGGCCACCCTCGATCCGGTGCTCAAGGAGGCCGATGAAAGAGCCATCGCCACGCGCAGCGCTGTGGTCACCGACCTCTACACCGGCGCGGTGACCGGGGCGAAGTTCATCAATATCGAAATGCCGGTTTTCCAGAAGGACGCCACGTTCGTTCTCAGCCTGGCGCTACGGCCGGACTATATCGGGCGGGTGATCGCGACAAAGTCCTTCGGGCCGGCATGGGTGGTCGGCGTCACCGACAAGAACGATCGTCTGATCGCCCGCTCGCGCGATGCGGAACGATTTGTCGGACAGCGCGCGACCGACGAATTCATCGCCAACACGAAAGGGGCCGAGGGCGGCTTCCTGGGCATGACGCTGGATGGGGTGCCGGTGTTGAATGCGTATGTCAGGTCGGCGCTGTCGGGCTGGCGCGTTGCCGCCGGGGTTCCGCTCGCCACTTTGGAGGCGCCGCTGCGCAGGTCCTATCGGGTCCTGGCAGGCATGGCCGCCGCGGGCCTGCTGGCCTCGTTCGGTCTGGCGTTGGCGTATTCGCGCTACCTGACCGGTCCGGTCGCCGCGCTGCAGGAGCTCGCCGCGAACGGGGCCGCCGGCAAGCCGGTCGTTCCGTTCGTCACCGGCATCAAGGAGCTCGATGCGGTATCGCTCGCGCTCGCCCGGGCATTCGGCGAGATTGCGCGGCGAGAGAAGGAGCAGGCCGTGCTCATCAATGAGCTCAATCATCGCGTCAAGAACACCCTGGCAAGCGTCCAGGCCATGGCGAGCGTGACGCTGAAGCGCTCGGCCTCGCTCCAGGATTTCCTCACGTCTTTCACCATGCGGCTGTCCGCGCTGGCGGGCTCGCATGATGCGCTGACGGAGAAGCAGTGGAGCGGCGCGAGCTTGAAGGTCCTGCTGCTCAATGCGGCGCAGCCGTTCTGCGATCAATCGCGATTGCGCATGGTGGAGGCGGATGTCGAGTTGAGCGCACCGATGGCGGTGCCGTTCGGCATGATCTTCCATGAGCTTTTTACCAACGCCGCGAAATACGGAGCACTCTCGAATTCCGACGGCTACATCACCGTGACGTGGTCGGTTTCGCATGACGACGGAGAGAGCAAGCTTCATCTGATCTGGCAGGAGCACAACGGTCCTGCGGTCGATCGGCCTCAGCGCAAGGGCTTCGGCACCATCCTGATCGAGGGCGTTGCCTCGGACCTGGGCGGCCGCGTCGACATTGATTACGATCCGCGGGGCCTTGTTCTCAAGACGGTTGTTCCTTTGCGGTCGGTCCAGGACAATATGAACCGGCGCTAGGTCGCCGCCACGCGTCGGGGTGGCCGTCGCGCCACAGCTCCATGGGGTCGTATCGCGAGTATGATGTTTTGCAATTGACATCATACTGGGCGACCGCCGGCGCGAGCATTGTCCAGGCCCATGATCTCTGGCTCACCACCGAGGGCGGTGCCAACGCGCAACGCCACGCTATGGTCGCTCTGCGGCGTCGCTGAATCGCGCCCACGCACGACGCCCTCGCGACCCACGGAATTTTGGTGGACGCCCCGCGATAGATCTCCGAGATTTGGTCCGGAACTTGCTAACCGGTTGGGATCGAGAATGCGGATGCGCCTCTCCCGTGGGCGGCCGCAATGACGTTCCGAGCACCAGACGGCGTTGCCAGGGTTGGCCTAGGCAGGCAGGGACAAAGGACACACAAGTGAACAATCGGCGTTGTTTTACATTTCTTGCGGTTGCCGCCGCGCTCGCGTCGGGCTTAGGCCTGCACGGTGCGACGGCGCAGGACTGGCCGACCCGGCCGGTCGCGATGGTGGTGCCGTTCGCGGCGGGCAGCGCCTCCGACACCATGGCGCGAATTCTCAGCGCGCGCCTGTCGGAGGTGCTGGGCCAGCAGGTGGTCATCGAGAACGTCAGCGGCGCCGGCGGCATGACCGGCGTCGCGCGTGTCGCCAAGGCGGCGCCCGACGGCTATCAGTTCGTGCTCGGCGGCGTCGACACCTTCGCCCAGAATCAAACGCTCTATAAAAGACCGCTCTACAACTCCGCGACCGACTTCGCGCCGGTCGCGCTGGTGGTCGAGCAGGCGCTGCTGCTGGTCGCGCGCAACGAATTGCCGGCCAACAATCTGCAGGAGTTCATCGCTTACGCGAAAGCCAACCAGGGAAAGATGCAATACGGGTCGGCCGGAGTCGGGTCGGGATCTCATCTAGCCTGCGCGCAGCTCAACTCCGCGATGGGCGTCGACATCACCCACGTTCCCTATCGGGGTTCGCCGCCCGCAATGCAGGATCTCATTGCCGGCCGGATCGATTATTTCTGCGCGCTCGCAGCGGCCGGCAAGACGCAGATCGAAAGCAAGACGATGAAGGCGATTGCGATCTTGACGCGTGATCGCTCACCGATCCTGCCGAATCTCCCAAGCGCGCACGAACAGGGCCTCGTCGATTTCGATTCGTATTTCTGGAGCGGCTTCTTCCTGCCCAAGGGGACGCCCGCGCCGGTCGTCCAGAAGCTCCACGATGCGACGATTGCGACCATGAACACGCCCGCGGTACAGGAACGGCTGAAGGAGGTCGGCGTGACGGTTGTCGCGGCCGACCGTCGGTCGGCGGATTACCTGCAGAAATTCGTGGCGAGCGAAACCGAGAAGTGGGCCGCCACGATCAAGGCGAGCGGCGTCAGCATCGATTGATCTACGCAAGCGGCGGATGACGAACGAATAAGCCGTGCGGGTGACGCCGTTGCCGGCAGCAACGCCCCGGTGCGGAGGCGTTGCTGCGCGCCCCGATCAGGTGCGATCTCCGGGGGCTTCTCCCGGGATGGTTCCCGCCGGCAGGGCGTAGCAGGCGTCCGCCACGGCGCCCGGCGTGGTCCACCACACGCGATCGCGGTTACGATGCTCCACGCAGTGCGTGAGCGCCCGCCGCAGTGCCGGCAAGCGGAACGGCTGCCCCATCACGAACGGATGCAGCGAGATCGTCATGACCAGGGGCTGCGCGCGGCATTGCTCGATCATTTCATCGAACCCGTCCACGATCATGTCGGCGAAGTCCCGCGCGGTGCCGTCGCGGTGGATGATGGCCGCCGAATCGTTGAGCTCTGCCGGATATGGAACCGACAGGATCGGACCAGCGCGGGTCTGCAACCAGAACGGCTGATCGTCCGCCGGCCAGTCCATGACGTAGCGGTAGCCCGCTTCTTTCAGTAGATCGGGCGTGACGTTGCTTTCCGACGCTGCCGGTCCCATCCATCCCGTGGGCGGATGGCCTTCACGGCGCGTGATCTCCTGGGTCACGTCGTCGATCAGGCGGCGCTCGTCGAGTTCCCACAGTTCTCCCTGCCGTTCGGCGTTGGTCCGGCCGTGCCCGACGACCTCGTCGCCGCGCTTGCGGATGCGCTCGCAGATCTGCGGGTGATACTCGTACAGGAGCGAGTTGATGTTGTGGGCCGCGGGTAAGTTCAGTTGCTCGAACAGATCGAACAGGCGCCAGATGCCCACCCGGTTACCGTAATCGCGCCACGAGTAATTGCGCTGCTGCTGCGGTTCGCCCTTCTTGGCGGGGTCCCAGCCGGTGCCTCTGCGGTAAGCGTAGACCTCGATATTCGTGGTTAAGCAGAAGGCCAACCGCTTCCCGCCGGGCCACGAGTAATCATTGCGCTCGCCGATGATCGAATAATCGTAGCGATTGTGTTTGGGCAGGGTCAGCATCAAATACTCTCCGCGTATTACGTGATGAATCATTCTCGCATGTTATCGGCGCGGCGCGCGATGTTGGATCATAGGCTCATTTCCACGCAGCGCGTCGGCGCGCGTGCGGAGAGCGCAACCGCATTCATGCGCTAGCGCAAAGTTGCCGTTGCGGTCTGTGTGATTTTTGCAACGCTCTGCAATTATTGCGGAACGGCCACAGTGCCGGACTAATTTTCCTATCGTATGTCGCAAATCGACTACAAATGGGGGTGTCTTCATGAAATCACCGGTCGTCAAGCGTTCAATTGTCCTCGCGGGTCACAAGACAAGCGTGAGCCTCGAGGATGCCTTCTGGAAGGGGCTGAAGGAGATCGCCGGCGGTCGCCACATGACGTTGTCGGATTTGGTCGGCGCGATCGATGCGCAACGCCAGCACGGCAATCTCTCATCGGCGCTTCGGCTGTTCGTGCTGGATTTCTATCGCAGTCAGGTTTCCGAAAAGGACAGCCGCGATGGCATCCACGATATGATGGCCCGTCCGGCGTCCGCGTTTTCTTGAATCGCTGTCGTGACGGGTTTCACCGCGCGAAACCCGTCACGACCGCGCGAGATGAACTCTGTTCGCTCGACGCGTGCGCGCGTCCTCTGCCGGGATGGATGCACGCGACTCTGACGCCCATCGCGGCTGACCGCACGATCAAGGTCGTGCTGCCGCCGCGGTGAGCTTCGATGCCCATCGCATGATCCCGAAAAGTTGCAGACTTTTCGGACCCGGATCATGCGACCACATCAAAGGCGACATGATCCCGAAAAGTTGCAGACTTTTCGGACCCGGATCATGCGACCACGTCAAGCCCGGAACGAGATCGCGGTTCGCATGGAAGCGATCTCGCTCCCGGCGCTTGTTGCGATTCGCTGCCTGCGTCGTCCTTGCGGCGCGGCGGTCATCCGCCGATCTGCGGGATCTTGGCGTCGGCGATCACCTTCTTCCACTTGGCCACGTCGGCCTTGATGTAGGCGGCAAACTCGGCGGACGACATCCCGTCCGGCTCGAGGCCCATCGCCAGCATCTTGTCACGGACGTCGGGCAGGTTGACGATGCGCGCAATTTCCGCCTGCAGCAGCTCGACGATCGGCTTCGGCGTGCCGGAGGGAACCAGCACGCCCTGCATCGTCTCGGCCTCCTGATCCTTGATTCCAAGTTCATCGAGCGTGGGGACGTCGGGCAATGCCGGCGAGCGGGTCTTGGCGGTGATCGCAAGCGCGCGCAGCTTGCCGTCCTTCACGAGCGGCGTCGCGGGAGGAATCGCCTGAAAGCACATCGGCGTGTGTCCGCCCACGACCGACTGGATCGACGGGCCGCCGCCCGGGAATGGCGCGAGCGCGAAATCGAGCGCGAAAGTGAGCTTGAACAGCTCGCTCGAGAGATGCGGCGTCGTGCCGATGCCGGGCGAAGCGAAGGTGTACTTGCCCGGATTGGCCCTGAGCAGGTCGACCAGCTCCTTCACCGATTTGGCGGGGATGCTGGGATGAACGAACAGCCCGTTGGGCGAGCCGGCGGCCTTGGTGACGGGCGCGAAGTCTCTGTCCGGATCATAGGGAGCCTTGGCATAGAGGCTCGGGTTGACGGTGTAGCTCGATGACACGAACAGGATGGTGTAGCCGTCCGGCGGCGACCGTCCGGCCGTGGCCATCCCAAGATTGCCGCCGGCTCCCGCCACGTTCTCGATGTAGAACTGCTGGCCGTACTTTTCAGACAGCTTCTGCGTGATGAGCCGGGCCACCACGTCGGTTGGCCCGGCGGCCGCGAACGGCACGATGACCTTGACCGGCCGGTCGGGATATCCCGGGCTCTGCGCCAGGCCGGCGCTGGCGAGCAGGAGACCGGCGCCGGCGGCCAGAACGCGGGCCACCGTGTTGGTTACTCTCATGGCGTTCCTCCGGGTTGTTTTGATCCAGGCTCGTTGCGGCGGCCTGGTCATGCAGGATAACCCGTTCCTGCCGGTTCCGTCCCCGGCCTATGATCGAAACGGGTCGATCGGGAGAGACTGGAGAATGCGCCTGCTCAATGCAAACGTGTCGTTGCGCGACCGAATGTCCATGCACGCAGGCAACAGGCTCAAGCTCGGCCTGTTCGGCGCGAATTGTTCGTCGGGGCGCGCCGTCACCAAGGTGCCGGAGCGGTGGTCGGGAACCTGGCCCGACAATCTCAGACTCGCGCGCATGGCGGACGCGGCCGGCATCGATTTCCTGCTGCCGATCGGACGCTGGAAGGGCTATGGCGGCGAGACCGACTATCAAGGCGCCACGCTCGAGACCATCACCTGGGCAACCGCGCTGCTGGCGGCGACCAGGCGAATCACCTGCTTCGGCACCGTGCATGCCCCGCTGTTCCATCCCATCATCGCGGCCAAGGAGATGGTGACCGCCGACCAGATCGGCGAGGGACGCTTCGGGCTGAACATCGTCGTCGGCTGGAACGAGGACGAGTTCGAGATGTTCGGCGTCGCGCAGCGCGATCACGAAGCACGCTACGACTATGCGCAGGAATGGATCGACGCCATCAAGCTGATCTGGTCGGAACGCGAAGATTTCGACTTCGCCGGCCGCTACATCAATCTCAAGGGGGTGCGGGCCAAGCCCAAGCCTCATGGCGGCAGCAGGCCCATCATCATGAATGCCGGCGCCTCACCCACCGGCCAGGCCTTCGCGGTGAAGAACTGCGACGCTTTCTTCATGCAGGCCTCACGGGTATCGGTGGCGGAGACCGCCGAGCGGGTCGGCAAGGTCAAGCATCTTGCACAGCAGCAAGGCCGCGAGATCAGCGTCTATACCGTCGGCGTCATCACCTGCCGGCCGACGATGCGCGAGGCTGAGGATTATCACCGTCATTGCATTGTGGATCAGGCCGACTGGCCGGCTGTCGACCGGCTGCTGGCGATGCGCAATATCACCCCCCGGACGGTCTCGGCCGAAGAGTTTGCCAAGCAGCGGAGCCAGTTCGCCCATGGCAACAGCGGATTGCCGATCATCGGCGATCCCGACCACGTGGCGCGGCAGCTCATCGATCTGAGTTCCGCGGGGCTCACCGGCATTGCCGTGTCGCTCGTGAACTATGCCGACGAGCTGCCTTACCTCTGCGACGAAGTGCTGCCGCGGCTGGAGCGGGCGGGATTGCGCGAACGGCAGTGACGCCCATGCCCGATCCGACTTGGCCGCTGCACAACGCTCCGTTTTCCATCGTCCAAAGTCATACCCCCAGATCCACGATGTCAGCGCGGATGTGCTGTCCTGATGTCTTCACGCGGGCGACGGTGATCGGCAGCTTGAAGCGGCGTGGCCCGGCGCTCCCCGGATTGAGAAACAGGACGCCGTTACGGGTTTCGATCGAGGGACGATGGGAATGCCCGAACACCACCGCCGCAAAGCCCGCCGCCACGGGGTCGACGTCGAGCTGAGCAATGTCATGCAACACGAAGAAACGATGGTCGCCGACTTCGACAAGCTCGGTCATGGGCAGCGCCGCAGCCCAGCTTCCCTGGTCGATATTCCCGCAGACGACATGAACGGGCGCAACTTCGCCGAGCCGATCGATCACCTCGGGTTTGCCGACATCGCCGGCGTGGATAATCATGTCCGACCCGCGAAGCACATCGAGGGCCTCAGGCCGCAGCAGGCCATGCGTATCCGAGATGACGCCGACAACGAACTCCCGCGCGGGCATTTAATGCAACCTGTTGGCATTTGGGTGCGCCATGGGGAGGGAAAGTAGCCTACGCCCCGGACATGCAAAGAGTGGAACTTGTCACGGCCACTGGGGGATCAGCATCGGCCTTCGTGTTCCAGCGAGGCCATCGGCGGCGGCATGGGCCGCCGGGCTCGCGGCCTCATCACCGCCATTGGCGACAACGTGAACACCTGCTCGCGGCCGGGGAACCTAACTAAGCCTATGATTGCGCAGTTATCTGGTCCTATGTCCTCGCCCAGGCTTCGGTGCCTTGCCAGCCCCGGTCCGTGCGGCGCGACCACTTGCCGGAAAGGGAGCCATCCGGGTTGATCGCCATGGTCAGGATCACGGTCCGGCCCTTGATCAGACAGGCCACCGCCAGAAAATTCCCAATGACCTGGCCGACGCCGACCTGCTTGCCGTTGTCCCAGTCGAGTTCCAGGGCGCCGGAGGGTGCCATGGACACGTCCAGAATATGCGTGCCGACATAAGACTTGCCGTCGGGATCGGTGCCCGTGACCACGTAGGAACCGACGAGATTCGCCTTCGCCGCTTCAAGCGACGTCGTCGCCGCGTCGCGGTTTCGCGTGAGCTCGAATTGCGACTCGACCGCCGCGGCGCGCGTTCCGAACGCCGTCGAGAGCCCCCACCCGCTCACCGCGCCCGCCGCAAGCAGGACTGCAACGGCCACACCAGCGCTTCGGCCGGGGCCGCGCCCGGCTCCATATTTCATGCCTGGGATTTTCATCGTTGCATCCTTTCGGTGGGCGACCACCACTTGGGCGCTCCAGTGGACCGGCCGCATGGCCGTCCGTTTTGCAAGGCGGGTCATGCCACCGCTCCCGGCTTTTGAAGGAGAGGAAGGTCACAGATGCGACGAATTTTCTGCGAGGGGTTTTCTGAGGGGCCGGGTCAGATCTCGGGCTTTGCCAAGCGTCCGGGCGGCCCGCCGAGATTTTGACGGTCGCCCACGACGTCGGCCCCATGATTTATTCCTCAGTCCGACCCTTGATGACAGGACGGGTGGGTCGCGGCT
>Ga0207675_100003203_pt1 | contig 16052 bp, 15 predicted proteins | sample KBSSwiS42_FD_184305 | JGI IMG/M metagenome (GOLD analysis project Ga0207675, IMG submission 184305) | Switchgrass rhizosphere microbial communities from Kellogg Biological Station, Michigan, USA - KBS Switchgrass S4-2 (SPAdes) (version 2) | ecosystem: Host-associated > Plants > Roots >... | reverse complement strand
GCGGATTTCGTGATGATCGCCGGCGTGGAAAACCCGCTGGTGGCCTATGCGCGCAAGGACATTCCGCCCGGTCTCAAGGTCGCAACCGACATCATGAAGACCAAGGATTTCAAGGCGCTCTCGCTCAACGTCCAGAACAGCAACACCCTCAACCAGGCGCTCTCGCTCGATCTTCTGGGCCTCAAGTATCAGGCGGTTCCCGCCTTCCGTGGGCTCAAGGAGGTCGAAACCGCGATCCTGCAGAACGAGGGACAGTTTGCGAACACGTCGTTGCCGGGCTGGCGCGGCTCGATCGAATCGAGCATGGGCAACATCGTCATGCCGTTATGGCAGATCGCCGCGCGCGCGAAGGACGGCAGCTACCCGCGCAGCCCGGCGCTTCCGGATCTGCCGACGTTCGAAGAGTTCTACGCTTCGGTGAACGGCGGCAAGAAGCCATCCGGCTTCATGTACGAAGTCCTGCGCGCCAGCAGCGACCCGCTGGTCGCCATGTTCCGCACCGCCATGATGCCCCCGAAGACGCCCAGCGAACCCGTCACGATCATGCGCTCCGCCTTCGTCGAATTATGGAAAGACCGCGACTTCATCCGCGACTACGCCAACGTCGTGAAGACCACCCCTATCCTCGTCAAAGGCGAGGAGGCGCAGGAGATCGTCGCCGCGCTTGCCAGCGTCAAGCCCGAGGTCAAGGCGTTCCTGCTCGACTACGCCAACAAGCTGGTGAAATAGCGGGCGGACGCCCTCCGATCGACGGACTTGCAAGCGGCGGGCAGCCGGGATCGCACTGGCGCGCCGCGATTGTCGGTTGTGCGCGCCTGCTCCGGACAGCGCTCAACTTCCTGCCAGCACGGCCAGCGCCGCCAATGCCGAGGCCAGCCCGACCGTCTTGCGTGCCGTGATGCGCTCGCGCAGAACGAAAATACCAAGCAGCGCGGCGACGATGAATCCCATCTGCGTGATCGGCACCAGCACGCTCGCCTGCCCTTCCGCCACGCTGCGCAACATGAAAATGGTGGCGCCGAGCAGCAGGATCGCGGCGATGGCGCTGTAGCTGAAGGTCATTGCCGCCGGCCGCAGCTTGCGGTCGGCGCCATAGACCACGATGGTCGCGAGCGGCATGAACACCGCCGCCTGGGCGACGGCCAGCGTCTCCGGGACGGCGCCATGGCGCAGCCCGACGGTGTGAAAGAAATTGGCCGCGCCGAACGCGAGCGTCGCGCCCGCCACCTGCAGCAGCGAACGGCGCCTTGCGTCCCTGGACGTGCGATCGGCGGCAGGCCCCGCGGTCCCCAACAGGAGCCAGGTCGCCAACAGCGCGAACGCCAGCCCGGTGATCTTGCGCAGCGTCAGCGGCTCCCCGAGCAGCACCACGACCAGCGCGACGGTGACGATGAAATTGAGACGAAAGATCGATGCATTCGTGCTGACCGCCGCCGCGGCCAGGCTGCGGATGAAGTAATAGAGGCCGACGAAGGCGAGCACGCCGGCCAGCATGCCCCACAGCGCCGCCGGATCGAGCACGATCGTGCCGGTCGCGAGCGCGTAGAGGATGACAAGCGAGCAGAAGAACCAGGCCTGGACCATCAGAAAATGGTCGGCACGGATGCCCGCGGTCGCGGCTTGTTTATAGATGAAGTCGCAGACGCCATAGCAGACCATCGCCACGACCGCATAAGCGATGGGCTGACTCATCATGGCGTCGCTTGAAATCGTGATATTCCCTCACGCCGGCAGTTTCGCCGCGCGCGCATGCGCGGCGAGGAGCGCCGGCAGGCGCGCAGGATCACCGCGCGCCATGCCGCACTCGGTTCCGATGCCGTCCACGCGGACGTGGCGGCGGGCCGCCGCGAGGCGGGCCGCGTCGCCTTGGGCGTCGTCATGGTGGATCAGGCCGAGATAGAGCTCGGTCTCATCGCCGAGCTGCAGCTTTTCGAGCGGCGCGAAATAGGCGTCGTCGCTGCGGCCCTTGGGCACCGGCATGTGAAAGAACTGGATCGGACGCGCCACTTTTGCGACGACGGCGTTCGCAATCTCGACCATGATGCCGGCGTCCTTGGGCTGGACCATGTGCTCGTCGGCCGGGCTGCCGTAGCACAGGTGATAGCCGAGCTCGACCGCGGCCGGCACGGCATCGCCGACCTTTGCGAGCACGTCGATGGTCTCGATCCTGACGTCGACCGGTCCCGGCTCGTAATAGCCCTCCCACGCCAGCACTTCCTGGCACACGTCCCATTGCAGCGCGATGCGGTCGTTCGGCAGCGCCTGCGCGATCTTCGCGACCTCGCCGGCAAAATGCTCCGTCAGCGCCGGCAGGAGCTTGGGACGGTCGGACGGGACCATGTTGTTGTAGGTCGGCGCGATCGGCGTCGGGATGCAGATCTGGAATTTTACCTTGGGCGGAATCACGCCGGCCTGCTGCAACCGGTCGAACAGGCCCCATGACTGGATCGCCATGTCGGCGTATCCGGTCTTGAACGACCTGGCATCGGGTGTGGCGCCCGCCTTCACGCGCAGGCGCGGAATTTCCCGCACGACCTTGCCGTCCCATTGCACGAACTTGAACGGCGGCAAGTCCGACGCGAGCTCGATGGCGGGATTGTCGGCGAGCACGTCCTGCAGGAAACGGATCCAGGTCTTGCGGATGCCGGTTTCGCCGTCCGGCAGGCGCGTGAGGTACGGACCGACCGCGCCCGACACGGTCCGGAACACGGTCTCGGCGTCCGGCAGCGGAATGCTGCCGACGAGATGCACGACGGGATGCCGGCTGTGATCTGCGCTCATGTTTCCTCCCCCATTTGTTCGTTGTAATAGAGGTCGATCTTAGCACTTCAGCACAGTGATTGTGACAGGTGCTCTCTCTTGCTGAGGAACACACGGAGCGCGCGTCTCGAAGCATGAGGGCGTCAGCGCAGCAAGCGCAGGTCGGCCGCGCTCTTGATTGCGGGCCCCTCATCCTTCGAGACGCCGCGGATGCGCGGCCCCTCAGGATGAGGTCGGAACAGCGAGTGTCTCTCCCAGAGAGACCGTGCGGCGTGTGACGCTAGGGGTGATAGACCCACATGTCCGCCACCACGTTGCAGCCGGGCACCGGCATCGGCGTCGGTGTCCGCACCGCGCCGAACGGGATGGGCGCGCCCGCGAGCGTCTCCTGCCAGGCGCGCAAGGCGGGATAGACGACGTTGAGATCGCTCACGAAGTGATTGACGCGGAGCAGATTTGAGATCGATGCACCGGCGGCGCCGCAGATCTCGCCGGCCGCCGTCAGGATGGCCTGCATCTCGTGATGCCCGGGAGCGCCGAAATACTTCAAGCCGGCCGTGTCGCGCACCTGCGGTATCGCCCCATCGGCGTCGGCGGCGTAGAGCCCCGACAAGCATAGGAGATCGCCGGCGCGGACCGCCGCGGGGCCCAGCCGCATGTGCCGCGATGCCTTGTGGTCGACGATCTGCTTCTTGATCTTGGCGCTGTCGCGCAAGCCGAAGATATTGATCTCCAGGATCGACTCGACCAGGGCAAGCCCCTTGGTCGCCACCACCGTGAGCGCGCAGGGATGGTCGCCGAAGTGACCGTTCCAGACGTCGAGGAATTCCGGCAGGTCGTCGATATTGGTGAGATAGACCTGCGCCTTGATCGCGTTCTTGAGCGAGCTGCCGCCGGCTTCGAGCGCCGGCTTGAGCCGCGAGGTGATGAGAAACTCGGTCTGCAGCCTGATATCGGTGCCGTTCCAGAGCGCATTAGGCGGGCGATAGGCCGGCTTGGCGATTCCGGTCATCTCCTCGTTGTTCGGCATCTGGCCGGCGACGAAGACGTAGTCGCCCGAGACCAGCGAAGCGATGAAGCCGGAATGCTGCGGCACCGGCACGCCGTCGGGCTGCGCCGGCTTGGGCGTGCGCTCGCCGCCGGGCAGAACCGCGATCATGGAGACGTCCATGTTGGCGCCCGCGACCAGCAACTCGTCCATCAGCACCGACGTGCTGGGCGGCACGAATTCCTTGAGCACTGCCTTGCGGGCACGCTGATACGCGTTCACCACTTGCGCATCGGGATAATATTGATCGACGCGCACGATGTGGCGAAGGTCGCCGCCCTCGGCGGCGATCAGCTTGGCAAAGCGATCGATGATGAAATCGCCTTCGCGGCGATAGCGCGGCGGGCTGCCGAGCGGAAGCCCGGGCTTGCCGGCGACCGCCGGCGCAAGACCGTGTTCGAAATCGCTTGCCATGTGGCCGGTAAAGAACAGCCACGAGCCGGCGCGCATGCCCTGCGCGTATGTGATCTCGGTGCCCCCTATGCGCGTCGGAGCAATGCATTTCACGTCGGCCATTACTGTCTTCCTCCATACCCAGCGGATTGTTGTCGCTGCTTCGCGCGCCGCGGCGACGCATTGTTCGAACGCGCGTTCACGCCGACAAAAGCAGCAGCGATTGATGAAAGTCCGTTCATTGACACTCGCGTGGGGCAACCTTACGGTTTTGCAGCCGTCGTGCTCCTGCTGTCCCCCGGAGGCAGAGTTTGTTGCGGGTCGCCAACCTTCGCAAGACGTACGATAGCGCGCATCAACCCTACGTCGCGCTCGACGGTGTCGATGTCGAAATCACCGACGGCGAGTTCTTCTGCCTGCTGGGGCCGTCGGGCTGCGGCAAGTCGACGCTACTCAACATCCTCGCGGGTTTCGAGCCGGCGACCAGCGGATCGGTGACCTTCAAAGGGAGGGCCGTGACCGGAGCCGGCCGCGACCGCGTGATGTTTTTCCAGGATGCCGGTTCGGCCTTGTTTCCCTGGCTGTCCGTCGAGGAAAACGTGCGCTTCGGCTTGCGCGTGCGCAAAGTGCCCAAGGGCGAGTGGGAAACGATCATCCAGACGTATCTGCGCATGGTCGATCTGGACCGGCATCGCACCAAGTTTCCTTCGCAACTTTCCGGCGGCATGCGACAGCGCCTGCAAATCGCGCGCGCGCTCGCGGTCGAGCCGGAAGTCCTGCTGATGGACGAACCGTTCGGCGCACTCGACGCCCTCACCCGCCGAAGGATGCATTCGGTGCTGCTCACAATCTGGCAGCGCACCGGCAAGACGGTGGTTTTCGTCACCCATGACATCGCCGAGGCCATCCTGCTGGCGGACCGGATCGCGATGATGTCGGTCGGGCCGCGTTCCACCATCGCCAAGATCTTTACCGTCGATCTGCCGCGGCCGCGCGACCTTACCCATCCCAAGGTCGCGCAACTGTTTCACGAGATCGAGGCGCTGCTGGAGCCCGACGTCGTCCGCTCGGAGCAGCTCATGGCAGCGCAGTAAACGACATCCGGATGAACACGGCGGACCAATGGTGAACGTTCGCGACGAAAGGCCGGCGTCGCCGCCAGCCCTGCCGGCGCCGAGGATATCGTTGCGTGCGCTTCGGCTTTCGATCGGCGGCAGCCGATTTCGTGGACTTCTGCTGTCCACCGCCTCGCTGGCGATCGCCTTCTCCATCTGGCAGCTGCTGTCGACGTTCATCTTCAACCCGTTCCTGATCCCGCCGCCGGTCGAGGTGATCCGCACCGCGATTCCGATGATCATGAGCGGCGAGATCTTCGCCGATGTGTCGATCAGCATGGTGCGGGTGCTGGTCGGATTCATCTCTGGCTCGCTGATGGGGATCCTGTTCGGGGTCCTGCTCGGGCGCATCCGCATCCTGCACGAGCTGCTCGATCCGATCATGGAGCTGCTGCGCTATCTGTCGCCCACTGCCATGATCACGATCGCGGTCATCTGGTTCGGCATCGGAGAGATGTCGAAGTACTTCCTGATCTTCTGGGGCACCTTCTTCATCGTGGTCGTCAACACCACTGCCGGCGTATGGCGGGCGCCGGTCACACGCCAGCGCGCGGCCGAATGCCTCGGCGCCAATCAGCTCGAGATTTTCGTGATGGTGATCATTCCTTCCGCCGTGCCCTACATCGTGACCGGCATGCGGGTGGCGATGGCGTCCTCGTTCATGAGCATCATCCCCGCCGAGATCCTGGCGGCCGATTCCGGCATCGGATATCTGCTGCAGAAATCCTCGCTGCTGCTGCAGACGAACCGCATCTTCGTCGCGTTGCTGACGATCTGCCTTCTCGGCTTCGTGGTCGATCGGATCTTCCGCTTCCTGGTCGAGCGCGTCCTCACCCGTTACATGTCCTACGTCTCGGTCACCTGAGACCACACAAGGAGTGCCACATGCGCGACCTTCGAACGCCGCTCGCGGCAGCGATTGGAATAGGCCTCTGCCTTGGCGCGATGCCGGTGCACGCGCAGCAGGCGGCGCTCAAGATGACGTTGTTCGGGCAGCCGTCGGTCAACAACGATTCGATCTGGATGGCATTCGAGAAGGGGCTCTATCAGCAGGAGGGCCTCGACGTCACCTACCGCCTGTTCCCGTCCGGCACGACTGCATTCCAGGCGTTCCAGACGGGGCAAGGCGACATCGTGATGACGGGAGACCTGCCGAGCGTGCAGTACTTCTTCCGCGTCAAGGGCGACTATCGCACCATCGCCGTCATAGAGCGCGACGCCAAGGGCTACGTCGCGGTCGCGCGCAAAGAGATCACGAAACCGCAGGACCTCGTCGGCAAGACCGTCGCGACCCGCGTCGGGTCCACGGGATCGTGGTTCATCTCCGAGTACCTGACCAAGAATGGCGTCGATCCGTCGAAGGTCACGGTGAAGAACCTGGATACCCAGGTGCTGCCCGCGGCGTTGTGCGGAGGCGACATCGCCGCCTTCTTCATCTGGCAGCCGGTCGGATCGCGCACGCTCGAGATTTGCCCGGACAAGGCGCACTACCTGACCGACGCGACCGATTACATCCAGGGCTACCTGGTCGCCGGCGCGCGGCCCGAATGGCTGGCGAGCCCGCAAGGCAAGGATATCGCCACGCGCTGGTTGCGGGCGACGATCAAGGGCCGCGACATCGCCGAGAAGGACTTCGCCAGCGTCGCCGCCTACGCCAAGGCCAAGCTCGACCTGAGCGAGAAGGCCACGCGCGAGCAGTGGGACACCAATACGCGCCCGCTCGCGCTCGACAAGATCTACTACGACGACTTCTGCAGCCTCAGCCGCTGGGCGCAGGCGGAGAAGATGACCGAGCAGAAGATCGACTTCAATCAGCTGACCTGGCCCGAGGGGCTCAAGGCGATCAATCCGAAATTGGTCGATGCGCCGCCGCCACCGTGCTGAGCGGACTCGCCCCAGCTCACGCATACGGATAAGCCGGCCTCGCTGGCCCGAGCAGCAATAGCTCGGCAGCGCGGCTTGTTGCCCCGTCCCGCCACGCTGTTGCGGCTTGCCTAACAGGCGCGCGTCCTGCACGATCGGAACCGACGACGACGCGAATGTCGAAATGGTCGCAGCGGGCCCTGTACATGGCCGAGCTGGCGTCGAGACAAGCCGACAAACAAGTTCGGCACTCAGCATCAGAAACAAATTGATCGGGAGGACGATAATGCCACGCATCATCACCATTGCGACCGCTGCCGTGGTTGCGCTCACCGGCGCGGCTTCCGCGCAAAATTACCCGTGGAAGCCGGAGAAGCCGATCACGCTGATCGTGCCTTGGGCGGCCGGCGGATCGACCGACCAGGTGAGCCGCGTCACCGCGGCCGAGATCGAGAAGGCGCTCGGGCAGAAAGTCGTCGTCGTGAATCAGGGCGGCGCGTCCGGGTCGATCGGCACTCGCAACGCAATGCAGGCGCCGGCCGACGGCTACACCTGGACCGCGGGCGCGGCCAAAGACCTCGGTACGTATGTCATCAGCGGCCTGCTCGATACCAAGATCGCGGACTGGCGGCTTTATCTCAATGTGGTCAATGTCTCGATCCTCGGCGTCAACAACAACACGCCGTACAAAAGTGCACAGGACGTCGTGAATGCCATGAAGGCGAGGCCCGGTCAGGTGTCGGTTGCAAGCGCCGGCATCAATTCCTCGGGCCACGCGGCGATCGAAGCGTTCACTCGGGCGCTCGGTCTCACCTACAAGCACGTGTCCTACGATGGCGGCAATCCGGCGGTTATCGCAACCGTTGCCGGCGAGACCGAGGTCACCGCGCAGCTCGCGGTCGAGCAGGCCAACATGATCCGCGGCAACCGCCTGCGCGCGCTCGCGGTGCTGTCCGACCAGCCGCTCGAGCTCGAAGGTTATGGCACGATCCCGCCAATCACGTCGGCGGTCGCCGGTTTCAAGCCCGACGCCAATTATTTTGGCATCTTCGTGCCGAAGAACGTCCCGGCGCCCGTCCTGCAGACCCTCGACATGGTTTGGAAGGACGTCATCATGAAGTCGGAAACCCTCAAGAAATATGCGACTGCCAACGGCGCCTTGTTCGCGCCGGCGTATGGGGACGAGGCGCAGCAGCTGGTCGGCCCCGCGATCCGCACCACGGCGTGGCAGCTGCAGGACGGCGGCAAGGCCAAGGTGTCCCCCGACACGGTCGGCATCCCGAAACCGTAGCCGTTTGCCTACGGCGCGCCCTGCCGCAGCACCATGCCATTGACGAAGCTTCTCTCGGCCGATCGCATCGGCGGCCTTATCTGGGTCGCCTTCGGCCTTGCGGTCGTCTACGGCGCCTGGGCCATGGACCGGCTGGAGTCGCTCGGGATCCCGCTCGCGACTGCACCGGGCGTCGTTCCCGGGTTGCTTGGCATCGCCTTCATCATTTTCGGATCGATCCTGCTGGTTCGGCATGAGCCGGGCGCTGGTGATATCCCCGAGCCGGCAATTCCCGCTTCCGCCGCCGCGGCCGACGCCGTCGCGGCGACCGCACACGGGGATGAGTTCGACTGGAGAAGAGTGGCGCTGAGCTGGCTGCTGTGCGTGACCTACGGCGGCGTCCTGCTCGGAGGCGGCCTGCCCTACTGGGCGCTGACGGCCGGCTTTCTGTTCCTGCACATTCTCCTGTTGGACGAAACCGATCGCGTGCCCGCGTCACCGACTCTGCGCCGTCTGGTGATCGCTGCCCTCGTGTCGCCAACCGTGGCGACCGTGGTGATGCTGACGTTCGAGCGCATTTTTCTGGTCCGCCTACCCTGAGAGGCCGCACAAGCCATGTTCGACGGCCTCGTCATGTTCGGCAATGCAGTGGTCGGGTATCTCAATCCGGTCTCGCTCACGCTTGCCTTCGGGGCGACTTTGCTCGGTGTGGTCGCCGGTTGCATGCCGGGGCTTAGCGCTACCCTTGTCATCACGCTGCTGACGACGCTGACGCTGAAGATGCAACCCAACCAGGCGATCCTCGTGCTGGTCTGCGCATATAACGGCGCGATCTATGGCGGCAGCCGCACCGCGATCCTGCTGAACATTCCCGGCACGGCCGCAAACGCCGCCGCTTGCCTCGACGGCTACCAACTCGCCCGCCAGGGGCAAGCGGGTCGCGCCATGGGGATCGCCACGACCGGTTCGGTCGTCGGCACGCTGTTCGGCCTCGTCTGTCTAGCGCTGTTCACCCCGATGCTGGGCGAAGTGGCGTTGAGCTTCGGCGCCTTCGAGTTCTTCTGGCTCGCCCTCCTCGGCGTCGTCATGTCGGGCAACGTGGTCGCTGCCGACCCGCTCAAGGGTTGGCTCGCGGGCTTTCTCGGCCTGTTCGTCGCCGGCATCGGCCAGGAAGGCATGTATGCCTACGAGCGCTTCAGCTTCGGCAATGCCGATCTCGCCGGCGGATTTGGGCTCATCCCGGTTCTCGTCGGTGCATTCGGCTTCTCGGAAGTGCTCACGGTGATGAGCGAGCGCTTCGCGCGGCCGAAGATCATGGAATTCGGCTCCCCGCTTCCGCGCATCATGGACGTGCTGAAATATTGGCGGACCATCCTGCGTTCGGGTGTGATCGGCGTGTGGGTCGGCATTTTGCCCGGCGTCGGCGAGGACATGGCGGCGTGGTCGTCCTACGCCACCGCCAAGCGGCTGAGCAAAGAGCCGGAAAAATACGGCAAGGGTTCGATCGAGGGCCTGATGGCCGCCGAGACCGGCGACAACGCCTCGGTCCCGGGCGGGATCATTCCCGCGCTCGCGCTCGCGATCCCGGGGTCTGCGCCCTGCGCCGTGTTGCTCGCGGCAATGATCATCCACGGCGTGCAGGCAGGCCCGATGCTGATGGTCGAGAACCCGCAATTCGTGTACGACGTCGTCGCGATGGTGCTGTTCTCCACCATCGGGATCCTGTTTTTCGGGCTGTTCTTCATCCGACCGCTGCTCAGGATCGCGCAAGTCCCTCGTTCGATCATGATGCCGATCATCTTCGTGCTGTGCGTGATCGGATCCTATTCGCTGTCGTCGCGGCTGTTCGACGTCTACACCATGCTCGGCTTTGGCACGCTGGTCTTCATCATGCGGCGCAATGGGTACCCGGCAGCACCATTTGTGCTGGGACTGGTGCTGGGCGACATTCTGGACAAGAATTTGCGGCGAGGACTGGTTTTGAGCGACGGCGACCTGCTTCCCTTCTTTTCGCGCCCGATCAGCGCGGTGCTGGCGGTCCTCGTGCTGTGGACGTTCATCACCAATGTTCCGATCATCCACGCCGCGGTGTCGCGCTGGCGCGACGCCGTCGTGGCTCGGATCCTGCCGACATTCCGGCGCTCGAGCTGACGACATGCGCATCGCACTCTGCAACGAAGTGATCGCTGCCATGCCGTTCGAACGGCAATGCGCCTTCGCCCGCAGCGTCGGCTATGACGCCATCGAGATCGCCCCGTTCACGCTGACCGATGACCCGGCCCGTCTGCCAACTGCGCAAGCCGCCACGTGGCGCCGCGCCGCGACCGATGCCGGGATCGCCATCACCAGCCTGCACTATCTGCTGCGCGCACCGTCCGGGCTGTCGATCACCACGTCCGATGCAGGCCAGCGCCACCGCACGGTCGACGTCATGCGCGCACTGTGCGGGCTGGCCGCCGATCTCGGTGCCCGCGTCCTGGTCCATGGCTCGCCCGATCAACGCGCGCTCGCCGCCGGCGAAGAGGACGACGGGCGCAAGCGAGGCATCGATTGTTTTGCCGCGGTTGCCGAAGCGGCGGCGCAGGCGCGCGTTGTCTACTGCATCGAACCGCTGTCGCGCCACCAAACCCAGTTCGTCAACACCGTGGAGGAGGCTGCCGCGATCGTGCGCGCCATCGACAACCCAGCTGTGCGCACCATGATCGACTGCTCGGCGGCCGGTCAGGCGGAAGCGGTCCCCGTCGCCGACCTCGTGCGCCGCTGGGTGCCCACCGGCCTCATCGGCCACATCCATTTCAACGACCCGAACCGGCGCGGTCCGGGCGAAGGAACGATGGCATTCGCACCCATTCTCGCGGCGCTCGCCGCCACCAAATATCCTGGCGACGCCGCCATCGAGCCGTTCATCTACGAGCCCGACGGTCCCACATGCGCCGCGCGACAGATCGGCTATCTGCGCGGCTTGATCGAGGCAGGCAACGCATGAGCGAGACGCGACTACGCCTCACGCAGGCGACCTTTTATGAGCGCCCGGTCAAGCTCCGGCTGCCCTTCCGTTTCGGCGTGGTCACGCTCACCGAGGCGCCGCAGGCGTTCGTGCGGGTACGCGTGCGGCTGGCGGACGGGCGCGAAGGCGAAGGCATTTCCGCCGAGCTCCTGGTGCCGAAGTGGTTCGACAAGTCGCCCACTTTGACGAACGACGAAAATTTCGACCAGCTCCGCCGCTCGCTCGACATCGCGCGGACCCACGTTCTCGATGCCGGAACTAATACCCCCTTCGGCCTCTCCGCGGCGGTCGATGCGACGCATCATGCCGCTTGCGAGCGTGTCGGCCTCAATGGCCTCGTCGCTTCGTTCGGGCTTGCGCTCATCGAGCGCGCGATCATCGACGCACTCGGCCGGCTCGAAGGCGCGTCGGTGTTCGAACTCGTGCGCAGCAACCGCATTGCGCTGACGGCAGCGACCGCGCCCGACCTCGCGGGCTTCGATTTCGACGCTTTCCTGGCAGATTTGCGCCCGGCCCCATCGATCTTTGCGCGCCACACGGTGGGGCTCGTGGACGCGTTGACGCAGGCAGACACCGCCGGCAAGCGGCTCGACGACGGCCTGCCGGAGAGCCTCGAAGAAGTGATTGCTAGCTACGGACAGCGCTATTTCAAGCTCAAGGTGGCAGGTTCGCTTGATGCCGACATCGATCGTCTCGCCCGCGTCGCCGCGGTGCTCGACCGCATTCCGGAGCCTTATTTCACGACCCTGGACGGCAACGAGCAATTCGAGCATGTCGACGCCGTCATCGCGTTATGGCACCGCATCAACGCGGAGGAGCGGCTCGCGCGCCTGAAGGCATCGATCCTGTTCATCGAGCAGCCGATCGCCCGCGCGAAAGCGCTGGCGGAGCCGATACACAAGCTCACACGCGAGATTGCGGTCGAGATTGACGAGTCCGACGCCGATATCGGCGTTTTTCCGGAAGCACGGGCGCTCGGCTACCGCGGCATCTCGGCGAAGTCCTGCAAAGGTTTCTACCGCGCGCTGTTGAACCGAGCGCGCATCGCGCACTGGAACACGCAGGGGGGATCGCCCTCCTATTTCATGTCGTGCGAGGATCTCACCACGCAGGGAGGAATCGCAGTCCAGCAAGACCTCGCGCTGGCCACTCTGGTGGGCGCAACCCATGTGGAGCGCAACGGGCATCACTATGTGGACGGCATGGCGGGAGCGTCGGAACGCGAACAACTTCAGTTCCTGACCGCCCATCCTGAACTCTATCAGCGCACCGACGGCCGCGTCCGACTCGCTATCCGCTCTGGCGTGCTCGCGCTCGGCTCGCTCGCCCACACGGCGGGACTGGCGGTCGGCGTGATGCCGGAATGGGATGCGATGCAACCGATGCGGCTTTCCGATCGCGCCGGCGCGGAAACCGCTATACGTTAACCGCGAATCTCGGCCCTAGGCTTGCGCGCGATCACGCTCACCGCCGGTGCATCGACCGGTAGTAAGACCACTCGTTGACGACGCGTCCATCGGGGAGCCGGCACACGCCGTATTGGCCGCGGGAGCCTCTGCGAATCTCGCTCTTGCCGCCGCTCTGCGCGCAGAACACCGACGCCGGATTGGCCAGCGCCCAGGCGCTTTCCGGGCAGATGGCCAGCATTGCAACAAAGACGAGCCCGATCGACTGCCGCATTTCATTCTCCTGATGTGGCGCCCTTTGTCATTCTAGTGATATGGCGCGGCGACGCCAAACCTAACGCCGCAGGACGACCAGCGACGACGCCGGATAACGCTGCTCCCAGCCCGCCCGTTCCAGCTCGGGAACAACATCTTCGGTCCTCGGAAATCCGAGGCAAAGATATCCGATGAACTTCCAGGCCGCGGGAACATCGAGGATGGCCGCGACGGCAGCGGGGTCAAGGATCGAAACCCAGCCCATGCCGATGCCTTCGGAGCGCGCCGCGAGCCAGATCGTGTGCACGGCCGTGACCGCCGAATACTCGATCATCTCCGGCATGGTGTGGCGGCCGAGGCCGTGCCCCCGCGTGGTGGCAGGATCGGCGAACACCGCGAGATGGCCGGGCGCATCATCCAGGCCGGCGAGCTTGAGCCGGGCATAGCCGGCCGCGCGTTCTCCGCTCTGCTCCGCCAGCGCCTTGGCGTTGCACTTTTCGAAGTTCGCGCGAATCGCTGCACGGCACGCCGGTGTGTCGACGAGAACAAATCGCCATGGCTGGCTCAGCCCCACCGAAGGCGCAAGGCAGGCCAAACCGATGAGCCGCTCCAATGCTCCGGACGGGAGCGTGTCGCGCCGGAAGCGCCGGACATCGCGACGCCACGTCAGCAGCTCGCGCAAACGGCGGCGAAAGGCGTCGTCAAATTCCAACTGCCTGCCCGGATCTGTCGTGCTCTCGATCGGCGCTGTCATGCGTCGTCTCTCACGCCGTATTGATCTCGGATCGGCATCATCAGCGCAGCGACGCCGCCGCGACGAGCAGGATCGCGATCTCGCCCAACTGCTCGACGGCGCCGAGGACATCGCCGCTCTGGCCGCCGAACTGCCGGATGCAAAGCCATGCCAGCAGCGCAAGCGCGGCCGCCAGAAGCACGATAGCGCAAAAACCGGCCGCCGGACCCAGCGCGACGAACAGCGCGATCACGCCGAGCAGCACCGCCACGGCGATGCTCACGGGCAGCGGCCGCCCGACTCCGACCGAAAGGCCGTCGACGCGGGCAGGAGGAAGGAGCCCCATGAACAGCGGCATGCCGGCGCGGGCCGCCGTGTGGGCGGCGATGAGAACCGGCACGACAACCGCGGGCGCGGCAATGCTCGCGAGCGCGGCCGCGCGCAACAGGAGCGACATCGACAGCGCGCAGGCGCCGTACGTTCCGACCCTGCTGTCGCGCATGATCTCGAGCCTGCGCTCGCGCGTATGCCCGCCGAACGCGTCGGCCACGTCGGCGAGGCCATCTTCATGCAGGCACCCGGTCACGACCAGTGTCGCCGCGACCGTCAAACCAGCGGCCGGCAACGACGGCAGACCGGCCAGACCAGCGAGCCAATAGACCCCGGCCGCAATCAAACCCACGATCGCACCTGCGACGGGGAAGGCCCAGCCGGCACGTGCGATATCCGCGCCGATGACCGGTGCCGCGTTCGGGATTGGCAGCCGCGTACAGAACAGCAAAGCGACCCTTACGTCGGCCGCGAATTGGTTCAGCGACATGGCAGGAAGCATCGTCACCACGCGTCGTGATAAGGTGGCGCGACCTTAACAGCGGAACTGGAGACGCGCTTGCTTTTGATGTCCTGCCTATCGAGGAAGATCGCGGCGTGACGCCGGGGCCACCGATCGTCGACGGCATCGCGGCCGGCACGCGCGCCTTTGCCTCGTTCGACGATCTGCGGGCAGCATGTCTCGACTTGCCGCCAGGTGACTTCCAAGCCGCGGCGGTCGCGCTCGAGCGTCAGAGCGAGCTCACCAAGCCGCCCGGCAGCCTGGGACGGCTCGAAGACGTCGTCGGGTGGCTGGCGCAGTGGCAGGGACGTGGCATGCCGAGGCTCGATCATGTCGACGTGCTCGTGTTTGCGGGCAATCACGGCGTCACGGCGCAGGGCATATCCGCCTATCCCGCCGAGGTCACGACGCAGATGGTGGCGAACTTCGCCGCCGGCGGCGCCGCGATCAACCAGCTCGCGCGCACGGCAGGGGCCAGGCTGCAGGTGGTTCCGCTTGCGCTTGAACAACCCACGGCGGACTTCACGCAAGCGCCGGCGATGGACGAAGGCGCATTCCTGACGGCGGTCGACATCGGCTACCAGGCGGTCGCGGCGGAGACGGACCTCGTTTGTCTCGGGGAGATGGGAATCGGGAATACCACGGCGGCCGCGGCGGTCGCCGCGGCGCTGTTCGGCGGCGGCGGCGCGCGTTGGGCCGGCCGCGGCACGGGTGTCGACGACCTCGGTCTGGCACGAAAGCAGTCGGCGATCGACCGCGGGCTTGCTCGACACGCAGACCGCCTCCCCGACCCGCTGGCGATCGCGGCGGCGCTCGGCGGGCGCGAACTGGCCGCCATCATGGGCGCGGCACTGGCGGCGCGCCAACGCCGGATCCCGGCGCTGCTCGACGGCTTCGTCTGCACCGCGGCGGTCGCGCCGCTGGCGAAGCTGCGCCGCGATGCGCTCGATCATACCTTGGCGGCCCATGTCGCGGCCGAGGCGGCGCATCGGATGCTGTTGAGCGAGCTCGAGCTCGCACCGCTGCTCGATCTCGGCATGCGTCTCGGTGAGGGCTCGGGTGCCGCCTTGGCCGTGCCGGTGCTGCGCGCCGCGCTCGCCTGCCACACCGGCATGGCCACGTTCGCGCAGGCGGGCGTCGCCATCAAATCGCATTAGAACGCAGTTCGCGCGGCGGGTGGGCAAGCTCAGCCCTTGCGTGCGATCGCGTGGAAGAACGTGCCGCTGACGCATCCGCGCCTGCCGCCATCGCGGCCGATCGGTTGCCCTTGAGCATCCGCAAGCTCGGCCAAAGGTTCGTCGTGTCCGGCGGCCAGGACCGTCGCATAGTGAAACTCGTGCCCGCGAACGACGCTGCCGGCCGCTCCGATC
>Ga0207675_100003202_pt1 | contig 16056 bp, 18 predicted proteins | sample KBSSwiS42_FD_184305 | JGI IMG/M metagenome (GOLD analysis project Ga0207675, IMG submission 184305) | Switchgrass rhizosphere microbial communities from Kellogg Biological Station, Michigan, USA - KBS Switchgrass S4-2 (SPAdes) (version 2) | ecosystem: Host-associated > Plants > Roots >... | reverse complement strand
GAGCTCATTCTGGCGCAGACGGGCACGCGAGCCTTGCTCTGCCAGCGCAGCGAGTTCGTTCGCCTGCGCGCCTGCGGCGAGCAGGGTCGCGTGATCGAGCTGGACGCACAGCTGCTGAACGATGCGGGCTTCGGCATGCTCGAGGCGAGCGAACGCGTTCATCGCGCGGCCTATCCGGAGCCAAGCCCCCCGTGACCAGCGTCGCCGGTCTGCTCGCGCAGGGGCTGCGGGTCCGCCTGGGCGGACGCGACGTGGTCGACGGCGTCGATTTCCGTGCCGCTGGCGGCGCAGTGAGCGCCATCGTGGGTCCCAACGGCTCCGGCAAGACCAGTCTGCTGCGCGCGCTGGCGGGGCTGCTGCCCTACTCGGGCCAGGTGAGCTCTGGCGCCACAAACCTGGCCGACCTGAGCGCCGCGGAGCGCGCGCGCCACCTGGCGTACCTGCCGCAGAGCTCGGCGCTGCGCGCCATGCTGAGCGTGCGCGAAGTGGTCGCGCTCGGGCGCTATGCGAGTCATCCCGGGCTGTTCGCCAGCACGCGCCGCGACGACGCTCTAGTCGGGGAAGCGCTGCGCCGCGTCGGCATCTCCGAGCTCGCTGAGCACGCCTACCCCAAGCTCTCCGGAGGCCAGCAGCGGTTGGTGCTGATCGCGCGCGCGCTCGCGACCGGGGCGCGCATCTTGCTTCTGGACGAGCCCAGCGCGTCGCTCGATCTGCGGCACGCGCTCGAGCTCTTCGAGCTGCTCGCGGGCTTGGCGCGAGAGGGATATTGTATCGTCCTGGTGTTGCATGACCTGGATGACGTGCAGCGGCACGCCGCCACGGCGCTGCTGCTGGAGGCGGGGCGCGCACGGATTTCGGGCTGCCCCACCAGCCCGGACTTCGTGGCTGCTGCGGAGCAAATGTACGGCGTGACGTTCGTGCCGGGGGACCGGCTCGGCTTCCGCGCGCGTGCCCCACACCGGGGAGCGGCCCCATGATCACACTGGTGCTCGGCGGCACGCGCTCGGGCAAGAGCCGCTATGCGCAACAGCAGGCGCTCGGGCTCTCGACGCGGCCGCTGTACGTCGCCACTTCGCGCGTCTGGGACGCCGATCACCAGGCCCGCATCGCGCGGCATCAGCGCGAGCGCGGCCCGGAATGGCGCACGCTGGAGTGCGAGCTCGAGCTCGGCGCGCTCGAGCTCGATGGGGAGGTCGCGGTGATTGATTGCGTGACCCTCTGGCTCTCCAACTTCTTCTCCGACGAGGGCGCCGACGTGGAGCGCTGCCTGGGGCGAGCACGCTCGGTCCTCGATCGCGTGTTCCAGCGACGCGGCCAGCTGTTCCTGGTCTCGAACGAGCTCGGGCAGAGCTTGCACGCGCCCAGCGAGCTCGGCCGCAAGTTCGTCGACTTGCAGGGGTTGGTCAACCAGCACATCGCCGCGCGAGCCGACAACGTCGCTTGGATGGTGGCGGGCATTGCCCACTATGTCAAAGGTGCCGCGCCCCATGGTGGATGAACAGAGCCCGGCCGCTACCGTCTCGTCAGCGGCGCAGCCCGCGCCGGCGTCGCGCTCTTCCTTTCCGGCTCTGCGCGGCGTGCGCGCGGCCTTCGTGAGCTTCTCGCGCTTGCCGCTCGGCGGCTACCCGTACCGCGCCGACGAGTGGCGCTGGGCGCCCGCGCACCTGCCGCTGGTGGGAGCGGTGATCGGGGCTGCGGCGGCGGCCGTCTGGTTGCTCTCGAACGCCGCAGGACTGAGCCGGAGCATCGGGGCCACGCTGGCGCTGGCGACGTCGGTGCTGGCCAGCGGCGCGCTACACGAGGATGGGCTGGCCGATGCGGCGGACGGCCTCGGGGGCGGTCACGACGCCGAGCGCACGCTCTCGATCATGAAGGACAGCCGGATCGGCACTTACGCTGCTCTGGCGCTCGGCTTCAGCCTGCTGGTGCGGGTGGCGGCGATCTCCAGTCTGGAGGCGCGCAACTGGTTCTGGCTGATTGCCGTGCACTGCCTGGCGCGCCTCGGCCCCGTGCGGCTGATGCTCACGGAGCCCTACGTGAGCCCGCCGAGCAGCGCCAGGAGCCCGCACTTCCTGCCGATCGGGCGCGGGCAGCTGCTGGCGGCGCTGGGCTGGGCAGTGCTGTTCAGCGCGCTCGGGGTCCTGGCCGGCTGGCTTCCGCTGTTCAGCGCCGCCTGGATGCTGCTGGCCGTGGCCCTGCTCAGCGCGCTCGCCGGGCGCTACTTCCGCAAAGCCGTCGGCGGCATCACCGGAGACTTACTCGGCGCCCTCGAGCAGCTGAGCGAGATCGCGCTGTGGCTCACTCTGCTCATCTGCCGAGGCTTCTGAGCGCCGCTCCGAACGCCCGGCGTCGAGCCGCGCCCCGAACTGCCACGCGGAGCCGGCAAGCGCAGGCCCGGCCCACAGCCAAACGATCAGCGATGAAGCAGCTCGGAACCCGGAGATCACTTGCTAGCGGTCGAGACGGATCTGGCTCGCGCCCGGTCCCGTCTGCAGCTGGTAGTGGCTGCCGCGATCGAGACCGTACGGCGACTCGGCGGCGGACGACAGCTGGTGAAGCACGATCTGGGCGATGCGCATGTCTGGGTACAGCTTCACCGCGATCGAGCCGATGTTGGAGAGCTCGAGCGTGACTTGCCCCTCGAAGCCCGGATCGATGAAGCCTGCCGTCGCGTGCACGACCACCGCGAGCCGGCCGATGCTGCTGCGACCGTCGACCATGCCCACCAGATCGTTGGGCATCCGTACCCGCTCGACGGTCGTGCCGAGCGCGAACTCGCCCGGATGCAGCACGAAGGCCTGCGCTTCCGCAATCAGCACGCGGTCCATCGACTCGGCGATGCTGGCGGGGTCGCCCGGATCGAGCACCGTGACTTGCGCGGGCCGATACACGAGAAATTCGCGACCAAGGCGCAGGTCGACGCTCGCCGGCTGGATCTGCAAGGCTGCGTCGGACAGCGGCTCGATCGCGAGATCGCCGACGCGCAGGCGGGCGCGGATGTCTCGATCGGAGAGGATCATCACTCCCCCGCGATCGTCATCTCGGAGACGCGCAGCGTGGGACAGGCGAGTGAGCTCTTGAGCACCAGATCGTCCGCGACCGCGTCGATGTTCTGCAGCATCTGATCGAGGTTGGAGGAAATCGTCACCTCGCTGACCGGGAAGGCGAGCTTGCCGTCTTCAATCCAGAAGCCGGAGGCGCCGCGCGAGAAATCGCCGGTCACCGCGTTGAAGCCGAAACCCATCATCTCCGTCACGTACAGGCCGCGCGGCGTGGCGGCGATCAGCTCTTCCGGCGTCTGCGTGCCCGCCTTCATGATCAGGTTGCTGGTACTGGCGCTCACTCCCCCGCCCGAGCGCCCCGCGCTGGCCGTGGACTGGCGCTTCAGCTTGCGAGCCGAGTAGCTGTCGAGCAAGAACGTGCGCAGCACGCCGCCTTCGACCACGACGTTGACGCGCGAGGCCAGCCCCTCCCCGTCGAAGATGCGCGAGCCCGGACCGCGGGGAATCAATGGATCGTCGACGATGTCGACCAGCGGGCTCGCCACGCGGCTGCCCTCGCGCTCGGCGAGGTAGCTCGAACGTCGCCAGACCGCGCCGCCCAGCACGCAGCCGATGAAGCTCGACACCAGCGAGCGAGCCGCGTCCGCTTCAAAGACGATGGGCGCCTGGCAGGTGGCGACCTTGCGTGCACCGAGCTGCCGCAGCGTGCGTTCAGCCGCCTTGCGCCCGACGACCTCCAGGGGTTCGAGGCCGACCAGGTGACGATGGCCACTCCAGTAGTGGCCGCGGCGCTTCTTGCCTCCTTGGTCCTCCACCACTGGCACGACGGCCAGCGAGACGAAGGAGCCGCGGCGCAGCGCGGAGAAGCCGCTCGACAGCGCCAGCGCCGACCACCCCGACACCCGCGACAGCGTCGCGCCTTCGCTGAGCTCGAGCCGCCGATCTTGATCGAGCGCGATGCGCTCGGCCTGCTCGGCCATTTGCAGCGCGACGTCGGCGCCGATGCCGTCCACGGCGGGGTCGAAGAGATCGAGATCGGGATACGGGCCCTTGGACAGCAAGCTCGGATCCGCGGGGCCCGCGAAGGCATCCGGCTCGCTCAGCTCCACGAGCGACAGCGCGTCGCTCACGCAGCGCTTCAGTCCCTCTTCCGTCCAGTCGCTGGTCGACGTGACGGCGACCCGTTGCGACTGGATCACCCGCAGCGCCACGTTGCGGGTGCCGGCTTCCTGGACCAGCTCGGGCTTGCCCAGCCGGACCTTGGCGGTCAGCTCCCAGCCCGAGCTCGCGCTCGCCTCCGCGACGTCCGCGCCCCCCCGCCGGGCCTCTTCCACGAGGCGCGCGGCGATGCCCTGCAGGCGTTCTGCCTCCGCTTTTTCGCTCATACCCATCAGGTAGCAACACTTGGCCGCGCTGCAAATGGCGGCAGCGCTGCCGGGCACCAGGAAGCGGCGGTCAGCTGCCTTCGGCCGCGCCGGCGGCGAGCCACTCGAGACAGCGGCGCGCAAACCAGGTGGCCACGACCAGCGAAAGCAGCAGCCAGCCGAGCAGATAGCCGAGCGGGCCCTCGAAGAGTGCTCGCACGCCGAAGTCGCCGTGGAACTGCTCGAATGTCGCGGCCAGACGCAAGCGCGGAGCCGCAATGAGCAGCGGCAGCACGCCCAGGGCGAGCGGCGCCCAGAACCAGCGCTGCACGAAGGCCGGACGCCCCTCTGAGGCGCGCAGCGCTTGCCCGAACCCGAGCGGCACGCTGAGCCCCGAGAGCAACACCAGCCACGGGCCGAGCCAGCGGGGCAACAGCTGGGCCGGCACCAGATAAGCGTAGGCCCAGTCCGGCTCCGCGTTGATCAGGAGCGCCACCGCGGGGGCATACGCCAGGAGCCCCAAAATTGCCGCGATCAGCAGCGCGTTCCCTGCGATCGGACGGATGGGGCGCCGCAGTGGGCGCGCCGCCGACCAGAATAATCCGGCCCCCAAGGCAAACCCGGTCAATGATGCGCTGAGCGCCGGCATCTGGGTCTGGTGCCACAGCTGGAGCAGGGCCGCAAAGAACAGGGCCTTTACCTGGCTGCGGCTCCCGAACTACACCGGCCCCATGGACCCCGATCGCGTGCGCGCCTTGCTGGAACAGCTCCGCGCCGGAACCATGGACGTGGAGGGGGCGCTCCAGCAGCTGCGTCACCTGCCCTTCGAGGATCTGGGTTTCGCCCACGTCGATCACCATCGCGCGTTGCGTCAGGGCGTGCCGGAGGTGATCTTCGGTGAAGCGAAGACCGCCGCGCAAATTGCTGCCGTGGCGCGCTCGCTCGTCGAAGCGGGGCAACCCGTGTTGGTGACGCGCCTGGATCCAGTCAAAGCGAGCGAGCTGTGCCGGCTGCTGCCGGAGCTGGCCTATGACGATCTATCTCGCACCGCCTCACACTCGAGTCGCGAGATCGTGCCACGCCCCGGCGAGCCCGTGCTGGTGATCACGGCTGGCACGAGCGACCTGCCCGTCGCCGCCGAGGCCCTGGAGACGCTGCGCTTGTTCGGCGTGCCCGCCCGCGGCATCGCCGATGTCGGCGTGGCCGGGCTGCACCGCATCGTGAGCCATCTCGACGCGCTCGAACGCGCGCCGGGTCTGATCGTGTGCGCGGGGATGGAAGGTGCACTCGCCAGCGTGGTGGGCGGCCTGGTCGGGGCACCGGTGATCGCGGTGCCGACCTCCGTCGGGTACGGTGCATCTCTGGGGGGTTTTGCGGCGCTGCTCGGTATGCTGTCGAGCTGCGCGGCTGGCGTGACGGTCGTAAACATCGATAACGGCTTCGGCGCGGCGATGGCGATGGTGCGGCTGTCGCGGCGCCCCAGCGTTGCCCCCGGCGCTCGAGAACGACAGGCAGAATGAGCAGGCCGAACCATACCCCGCGCTCGCACGACAACGTGCACACGCGCGAGCATTCCGACGCTCTCGGGCACGCGCACCCACACTCTCATGCTCACGACCATGACCATGACCATGACCATGACCGTGACCACCAGCATGGGCACGACCACGACCATGAGCACGGCCACGATGACGATCACCAGCATGAGCACAGGCACGTGCACGGCGCCGCTGTGAGTGCACACACCGAGCGCCGCCAGCCGGAGCTCGAGCGTGGCGCGGGCGAGGGCAAGCTACTGTTTCTGGACGCGCCGAGCGGTATCGCCGGGGACATGACAATCGCCGCGCTCGTCGATCTCGGCGTACCCTTTGCCGAAGTGGAGCGCGTGGTCGGCTGCTTGCCGCTCGACGGCTACCGGCTCGAGCTGAGCCGCGGATTTGCCGGCGCGATCGGCGCCAGCCACTTTCAGGTCCACATCGACGGCGCGCAGCCGGAGCGCCGCTACGCCGAGATTGACGCGCTGCTGGCAGAAGCCGCGCTACCGCCGCGCACGCAGAGTCTGGCACGCGCGATCTTCCGACGCCTGGCAGAGGCGGAAGCGGAGGTACACCGGGTCGATCTCGAGGACGTGCACTTCCACGAGGTCGGCGCGCTCGATGCGATCGTCGACATCGTGGGAGCCGCCGCTTGCTTCGATTTCCTGGGAGCGAATGTCGTCGCCAGCCCGTTGCCACTGGGGCGTGGCTCCGTCGAGTGTCGGCACGGCGTGCTGCCGTTACCGGCACCGGCGGCGCTTTTGTGCCTGCGCGGTGTGCCCACGTACGATGCGGGCATCGCCGCGGAGCTCGTGACGCCGACCGGAGCCGCGATCGCGGCGACGGTCGCCAGCTCGTTTGCGAGCTGGCCGAGCTTCATTCCCGAGCACGTGGGTTGGGGAAAAGGCACTCGTGAGCTGCCCGATCGTCCCAACGCGCTGCGTGCGGTGCTGGGCGAGCCCTGGGCCGCGGCAGCAGGCGCGCACGCGACCCACGTGGTGGTGGAGGCCAACGTCGACGACCTCACGGGTGAGCTGGCGGGCCATGCGCTCGTGGCGCTGTTGCGAGCCGGTGCACTGGACGCCTGGCTGACCCCGATCCAGATGAAGAAAGGACGCCCCGGCTTGATCCTTTCGGCACTCTGCCCGATCAACGCCGCCGATCAGCTGGGCGCAGTGTTGCTGCGCGAGACCAGCAGTCTCGGCTACCGCAAGTCCGCCGTGACCCGCGGCGAACGGCCGCGCCGCATGATCGAGGTGCACACGCCCTGGGGAGGGATTCCGGTCAAAGTCAGCACGGGGCCGTGGGGCAGTCCCCAGATCAAACCCGAGTTCGATGTCTGCGCAGCGCGCGCCGAGGCCCACGGCATTCAGGTGCGCGAAGTCGTCCAGGTCGCCCTGAACCTAGCCCGCGACCAGCTCGGTCTGAGCCGCTGACCTGCCCGGGAAATCAGCTCGGTCGCTCGAGGGCGAACCCGTCGGCTTCCCAGCCCAGCACCCCGCCGTCGAGAAAAGCGACCGGGGTTCCGCTCGCGGCGAGCTCTCCCGCGAGGGTCTTCGAATCCGCGCCCGTACGGCAGTAGAGCACGGGCGGCGCCGGCAGCTCGAGCAACTCTTCCAAGCGCTGCTCGACCTGTTCGCGCGGGACGTTGATCGCGTCGGCGATATGCGCGCGCTGGTAGACCTCTGCCGGACGGATATCCACCAGGCAGATCTGCTTTTGTTTGACGAGCTGCGCCACCTCCTTGGGCTTGAGCGCGCCCGCCGGACGTGGCAGCAAGGGCTCGAGGAGCTCGGCGAGCTGCGCCTTTTTCATGGCGCCGGCCTTGCCGGTTACCGGGCGGCCTTGATGAAACACCAGGAACGTCGGGACCGACTGAATACCGAGCTGGCGCGCCAGGTAGGGCGACTGATCGATATCGACGGTGAGCACCTTGGCGCGGCCCGCATATTCCTGCGCCAGTGCCTGTAGCTCCGGCTCCACCACCTTGCACGGACCACACCAGGTTGCCCCGAACTCCACCAGTACCGGCAGCTCGCTCACGAGCACCTCGCGTTCGAAGTCCTTTTCGGTGACCTGCTGCAACTTCATGTCTATCCTTTAACTCCCTCACCTGGCGGCGCCAAGCGCCACGAGCGCTGCGCCCGCCGTTCCACCCGAGCGCGCGGGGGCAGCAGCCAGGCTCGCGCCCAGCCCGTACAGCGCTGCACAGGCGAGCCCGATGCTGCCGGCGGCGACCGCGAACGGCAGCAGGCTGGGGGCTCGAGCCACCGCGGCGAGCCCCGCACCCCAAGAAGGTACACCTGCGGGCAGACCCAGCCCGACGAAGCTCAGGGCGGCTTCGAGGCCGATGAGCGCACAAGCGCCCTGCAGCAGATTCGCCACGAGCGGGCGGGTGACACGCGGCACGACGTGGGCTCGCAACTGCCAGCGTCGGGATGCGCCCAGCGCGCGCGACGCCTCCACGAAGTCGCCGAGCAGCGCGTTCAACAGCTCCGCGCGCACCAGTTGCGCCACTTCCAGCGTGCGCAACAGGCTGAGCGCGGCGAGCAGCGCGAGTACGCCATGGCTGGGATCGCCCAGCCGAAACAGCCCGACCAGCAACAAGCCGGGAAATGCGCCCGTGAAACCGACCAGCCGCGACAGGGCACCGGCCACGCCCCCACTGCCGTAGATGGCGAGCGCACCGAGCGCGCTGCCGAACAGTGCTCCGATCAAGCTGGCCGTCGCGCTCACCGCCAACACGTTGCGCGTCGCCAGCATCCACCAGGCGAGCAGCTCCCAGCCACGAGTGTCGGCCAGACCGCTCTGCAGCGCCGCGGCCGAGGCCACGCTGCGCGGCGCCACCCAGTCCGAAAGCAGGCCCGCGAGCAGCAGCAACGAGAGGAAGCCGAGGGCCAGATTGCGCGGCAGCGCGCTCCGCGCCGAGAGCCTCACTCGGCCCCCCCTGCCCCAGCCGCGGCATTCAGCCAGCGCGGGTCGAGCAGGTTCGACAGCCACTCACCGAACACGTGCGAGAGCCCCGCGAAGAGCGCCGCGCCGACCGTGATCGCCATCAGCCAGTTCAGATCCGGATGCTGCAGAGCCGCGATCGTCTCCGTGCCCAGCCCGGGCAGCCCGAGCACGTATTCGACCACGCAGCTGAGCGTCAGCAGGTTCGAGAGGTGCGCTCCGAGCTGCACCACCAGCCGTGCGCTGGAGAGCCGCACGCTGGTCAAGCCCGCTCGCCACGGCGCGACTCCGAGCGAGGCCAGCGTGCGCGAGAAGCCGACGCCGGAGCCCGGCTCGCCGCGGGCCCCCTCGGAGAGCGCCAGCGGCGCGCCCGCGAGCAGCATCAAGAATGCACCGAGCCAGAGCTGTCGTGCCCCCGCGCCCAGCCAGCGCAGTGCGAGCACTGCCAGCACCAGCACCGGCAGCGCGCTGCTCAGCACCGCTATCCGACGCAACACTCGGGCACCGCGCGCAGATTCGAGTGATGCGAGCACCCCGCCGCTGACCGCGCCGAGCCAGGCGCCGAGCAATCCGCAGGTGAACAGCGGCAGCGTGACCCGAGAGGCCTCGCACAGCACGTCCCACACTGGACGGCCCGCATGCACCAGGCCGAGCTTGCGCCGCACCGCCTGGGCTACCCAGCCGCCATAGCGCGTGTCTCGCAGCATCGCGGCGACGCGTTCTGTGCCGCTGTACGTCTTGTAATGACTGCGCTGACGCGCCCACCAATCCTGCCAGGCGCTGGCCACGGCCTCGGCTCGAGCGATGTCGGCGTCCGCTGGGATGGCGAGCTGCGGTTGCCCGGTGATGTCGGCCGCGAGCTGCGCTAGACGCCTCGTGCGCTCGAGATCGAACGCGCCCTCCGGCGGCATCTGCGCGATCAGCTCGTCGAGCGCGTAGGTATCGAGCTGACGCACCTCGGTGTCGCGCAGCTGGGTGCTGCGCTGAGCCAAGCGCAGCACGGCACGTCGCGCGACACTCGGCCGGTAGTCGATGGCGTGCTCTTCCCAGAAGCGCGTCCAGGAAAGCACCTCGCGGCTGGCATCCCAGTGCTCGTCGAGCTCGAAGCCCATGCGCACCCCGACGGGGCGCAGGGCCCTCACCACGCGCGCCCTGCCCTCCGGACTCTGCGCGTCGAGCGCGGGTAGCACGTACGGCAGGGCCGCCCCGCCGAGACGAGCCAGCAGCCGCTCTGCCTCCGGCTGCTGCCCGTCCGAGCTCGCGATCTGATGCAGCGCCTGTGTGGCGAGCCGCTCGACGGCACCCGGTTCGGGATTGAAGAACAGCGGCAGATCCGCGAGCTCCGAATCCGCCGGCAGCGCGCTCGACAGGATGCCGAAGCTCAGCAACGTGATCGCGAGCAGCGTGGGCCCGAGCCACAAGAGGCGGCGCAGCACCAGGCGCATGGCGCTCCCTCTATCCACCTTCTGGTTCAGCGCAGCAGGTAAAAGCCCATCACGATGATCAGCGTCACGCCGGCCATGATGATCGCGCCGACCGTGCGCGGCGGCCAACCTGCGAGCGGCACGGCCACCGCATCGTCCGCTGTCGCCGCTGCCGAGGCAGCCTTGGCGAGCAGCCCGGGCCGACCGGAACCGCTCGACGGTGTCGCGTTCGACTCGGGAGGCTGGCTGTCGCCGCGCTTGGGCAGCTTGGCGGTATCGCGAAACTCGGAGCGCTCCGGCGCAGCGCTGTCTTCTTCTCGGCCCGCCCCCTCCGTGCTGGAGAACGAGTACTTCTGGTAGGCCACCGGTTCAGCGTCAGGGCTGAGGGGGGGCATGCTGCTGCCCGCGAACCTGACGATCACGACGGTCACGTTGTCGTGGCCGCCCGCCTCGTTGGCAGCCGCAATCAGCTTGGCGCAGGCGTCGACCGGATCCTCGAACTCCTGCAGCACGCCGCAGATGTCCTCGCTTCGGACCATACCGGACAGACCATCCGAGCAGATCAGCAGGGTGTCGTCCAGGCGCAGATCCACGTACGTGAGATCGACCTGAACCACCTCCGAGGTGCCGAGCGCCTGCAGGATGATGTTGTTGTGCTCGAAGGTCTCGGCTTCTTCCTCGGTGAGCTGCCCCGCCTCGATCAATTGATTGACCAGTGATTGATCGCGCGTGATCTGCGTGAGCTCACCGTCGCGCAACAAGTACGCGCGGCTGTCGCCGACCTGCGCCAGAAACAAACGATCGTCGATCAATGTCGCCATCGTCGACGTCGTGCCCATGCCGCGGCGCGAGCGATCGGCCCGTGCTTCGCCGAAAATGCGCACGCCCGCGTCCTGCACTGCCTTCACCAGGCGCCGCGCCAGCTCCTCCCGACCGCGCGGCGCCTTCGCCTGCGAAAGTCGATCGTAGATGATGTCCACCGCGAGCTGGCTCGCCACCTCACCCGCCGCGGCGCCACCCATGCCATCGCACACGCCAAACACGGCCCCGGAACGGCCGAGCGCGTGCACCCCCGTCGGATCAAACGAACGAGTCTTGCGCGTCAGATCGGCGACGAGAAAGTTGTCCTCGTTGTGCTCGCGCACCTGTCCGACGTCTGTTTGGCCAAAGACTCTAACCTCGATGGAGGCTGACTTCTTCTTCGAGGATGCGACGTCGCCCATGAACCCTGTCTCAGCCCTGTCTCAGCCCGACTATCGGAAAGGGGCGCTAGCTTAGGATCCAAATCCGAATCGGAACAGATGCTGGCCGACTCGCAAATGATCACCCTCGTGGAGCTCCACCTCTCCCCGAATAGCAAGATAGGTGCCATTGGAAGAACCCAAATCTCGCAGCGTGAACGTTCCGGCCAGTGGATCTCTCTGGATGGCGGCGTGCCGCCGGCTCATGAACGAGTCGGTCGTGAAGACGAGATCGCCAAATTCCCGCCCGATCACGACCTCGTCCCCGCAGATATAAAAGACGTTGCGTGAGACGCCCTCCACCGTCCGCTCCGTCAGGCAGGCGTAGCGGGGCCTGGCTGGCGAGCCGTAGATGTCTGTCCCTCGTTCGCGCGCCGGCCCCAAGTCTCGCTCCGCCCCAGATAGCAGGTCAAACCTTAGCACTTCCGACCCCAGCAATACCAAATCGGTATCGGTCAGGGGCTCAGACTCGCGCACCCGCAGGTAGACCCCGTTCAGCGACCCCAGGTCCTTCAGGAAAAACGCGCCGCCGCGCGCGAACACTCGCGCGTGACGCGGCGAGACGAAGCGGTCGGCGGTGAGCTGGATTTCCCCCTCCTCGCGACCGATGTCGACGCTACCCTGATCAATCCAGTGCGTCTGCCCCGTGGAGCCATCCTGGCTGATCACCGCCAGGTGGGCGGCGCCTCCCGCGGCCGCGACCGGCCACTGGTTGCGCGCAGAAAAAGCGACCTCCGGAGCGGGAGGACGCATGGATTCCGGCCGAGGCACCAGTTCAAAAGCCTCATTCGACGGCGGGGTGATCGCGGCGGCGGTAGGTCGCTGACGCTGCGGCGCATAGCTGACGGAGGCGAGCGTACCACCGGGACCGGGGCGTTCCGTCGTCAGCACGTTCACCGGGCTGCTGCCGAGCGCTGCGCCGCAGCCCGGACAGAAACGGGCGGCCTCCGCATTGCTGAGGCCACAGCGCTGACACTCCATGGCGCAAGAGGACCTGGCGGATCGAAGTTCGTCAAGAGCTGAATCCAATCCCGACGTGCGTCCATTCGGCTCTCGACCTGCCCGCGTCTGCCACAGCGCGCCCGCTACCAGCGCGACAGCGGATTGCGGATCTCGAAACCAAACTCGAGTGCAACCATGTGGGCGAGCCCGAAGCCGAGCGGACCCGTTGCGCGCGGTTGCCCCGCCCCGTCCGTCCAACGCCGCAGCAGCAGCTGACGATACAGGGCGCCGACGTTGAGCACGATGCTCGGTGTGACCTGAAACTCGAGACCGAGGCCGAGCGCCGACGCAGCCCCCCAGGTGTCGAGCCCCCATTCGTTGCCGTAGATGGACCCGCCGACGCTGGCGCCTACATACGGCGCGAGGCGCGTCACCCGGGTCAGGTACAGGCGCACTTCCGCCCGCAGCTGCTGAAGGATGGCGAGCCGCAGGAGATTGGCGGAGTCCTGGCGGGAAAACTCGTACGCGCCCCCGAGGTACCAGGCGCCTCGCGCCCGATAGCCCACGCGCACCGTGAGGCCCCCCCCGTCGCTCAGGATGCAGGGCAGGCTGCTGGTGGTCCGAGGACACACCTGTCCGGCGGAGGCCACCGCTTCTCCCGTGAGCGCGACGCCATACTGTAGGTAGTGCGCGCTGATCGGCGGCGGTGTCGAGGGCGGCATGCTCGGGTCGGGCAGCGCCGGATCCGGCAGCTGCGCCTGGCTCGGGCGGCTGACGAAGAGCGCCGCGGCGAGCAGGCCGGCCGCCACAAACCCGCGAGATCGACGCGCATCCGTCACGCCCCTTGACGCCTCGCGGGCCATTCGTCTATTGGCGGGTCGAGCTTCAGCGGAGCACACAGTGTTATGGAAATCTACCTCGACCGGCGAGCGATCCGCCAGATCAGACTCGCAGCGCAAGAGAGCATCGAGGAAGGAGATACGGAGTCCCTTCGTGAGGAAGTGCTCGAAGCGTTTTCCGAGGAGCAAGTCGAAGAGATCGAGCGACGGCTCGATTCGGGGGATTTCTTCGAGTTTTTGACCGATGTGCTCGATGAGTGGGGCGGAGATGACGCCGACGAGCTGCTCGAGTTGCTCGAAACGCAGCTCGCCGAAGCCGGGATCGACGTGAAGACGGACGCCCGCGCCGAGGGGAACGAGACCGAAGAAGAAGACGACGACGAAGAGGACGACGACGAAGAAGACGAGGAGGCAGACGGGGACACCGAGGCCGACGACGAAGAGGACGCCCCGACCGACCTCGACGAAGACCTCGACGACGCGTTGCTCGACGACGAGTGAGCGGCCCCCAGCTCAGTGCTCGCTGCTGACGGGTCCGCTGGCGTCGTCATCGCTGGCAGCAGCGTCGCCCTTTTCGATCGCGCGCTGCTCCAGGCCGACCAAGAATAGCTCGTAAGCCAGGATCTGCGCCGCCTGGGCGAGGTTGATCGACGGCTGGTCAGCCGCCATTGGAATGCGGACCGCACGTTCGCAGAGCGCCAGATCTTCGCGCGAGAGCCCGGTCTTCTCGTTGCCGAAGACGAACGCCACGCTGGAGCCCTGCTGCGCCGCCACTGCTGCGTCCCGGGCGGCGCGCCGCGGCGCCCAGATCCCCGACACGCCTCGCCGGGACGTGGTGGCGAATGCCCAGGCGCAGCCCTCCAGGGCCTCGCCCAGGCTCTCCACGCAGCGGGCGCTCGACAGCACATCGTTGGACTTCACCGCCATCTTGCGAGCCAGCTCGTGATCGGGCAGCGCCAGCCGGCTGGGTTTGACGAGCACCAGGCGCGTCATCCCCATGACTTTCATGGCGCGGGCGACGGCGCCGACATTTTCCGGATAGTGCGGTCGTACGAGCACGAAGACGCTCGCACTGGTGACTGGCAGCTTCAACACGCCGGCAGCATAGCCGCTTTGCCGCGGCGCTGCCGGTGCGCGCCCCCGCTCGTTGGCGAGCCTGGCAATGGCTCAGCCTCGGGGCTCGGCAGCGGGCCCACGCTGCGCGGAGCGGGCGCAGCGAAAGCCGAGCGTGCTGCGCCGCTCGCCGGGCTCGGCAAAAGCACGCGCTGCGCCGCGCAGCCGAAAGCGCGCGTGCACGTAGCTGCCGCCGCGCACCACACGCAGGTTGCTCGCGCTGGCGCCCGGGCCCTGCGGGTCCCGCAGCGGCTCTGGCTCGTACGAGGGCGCATAACGGTCGGCGGTCCACTCCGCGACGTTACCGCCGAGATCGTAGATACCCTCGGGTGTCGCGCCCGCGGCAAAGCTGCCGACCGGCGCCAGCTCCGCGAAGCCGTCGCTGGCGTCCGTCACGTCCCAGCCGAAACGGCCATGATTGCCGGCCCAGGAATTCCAGAGCTCGCCCCAGGGGTAGCGGCGCCCGGCCAGGCCGCGTGCCGCGCGCTCGAACTCCGCCTCGGTGAGCAGCCTCGCGCCTCGGAACGCGCAGTAGTCGCGGGCATCGTTCCAGGTCACGCGCGAGACGGGATAGTCGGGCAGATCGAAGCGCCGCGTGCCCTCGGAGACGGGGCGAGGGCCACAACGGCCCACCTGGACGCAGCGTTCGTAGTCGCGCACGCGCACCTCGAAGCGGTCGATCCAGTAGCTCGATAGCTGCACGCGGTGGCGGGGCAGCTCATTTGCAAACAGCGTCGCCGTGCAGCGGTGGCCGTAGGGCTCGCGCGTGCAGTCGGCGAGCGCCTCGAGCACCTCGCTCTCCTCCGAGCCCATCAGGATCTCGCCCTCCGGGATGCGCACCATGGGCGAAGGCGGGCTGGTGAGCGGCAGCACGCCGCGCGGCACCAGCTCCGCAGACGCAGAGCTGTCCGGGGAAGCGAGGCTCGCGTCCGAGCCTGCGGGTCCGCGGCGATCGATCGCAGCCACGCCGCGCGGCAGCCCAAACAGCAGCGCACCGAGCAGCAGCGCGCCGAGGGCGCCGCGAGGCAGCCCTGACTTCGCGGGCTCAGCCGGCAGGCGGCTCTGCGGGCGGCTCCTTGCCGTCCGCAGGCGGGTTCTCGGGTTTGGCTGGCGGCTTCTTGGGCTCGCTCGGCTCTGGTTGGGTTGCCGGTGGCTCACCGTACTCCGTGCGCAGTTTTTCGAGCAGGCCACGCTTGAGCAGCTCCTCGCGATAGCTCGGCAGCTCCGGCAGATTCACCAGGACGCGGACCGTCTTGTCGCGCTGCACCATCTCGATCGAGCCATGGCCGCTCTTGCGTTGTAGCTCGGGGTCCGAGAAGCTGAACAGCAGGTACGCCGCGTCGGGGTCCTTTTCGGTCACCTCGTACGCCAGGTCGACGCGCAGATAGCGCAATGCCGCGCTGAAGGTCTGCTCGCGTGTATAGCCGACCTCCACCTCCGTGCGAGCGAGCGCGGGGCGCTGCAGGGCCAACCCGAGAGCCCCCGCGGCGACCAGCGACCAGACCAGCGACACTCTGCGCACGCCAGGCGCTTACTGCTTCTTGCTCGCCTGGGCCAAGAAACTGGTGCCGTTTCCAAATCCGCCGCCCCAGGCAGCCCAGCCCGCGAAGCCAAACGTGACCAGCAGCTGGCCCAGGTAGATCA
>Ga0207675_100003200_pt1 | contig 16066 bp, 15 predicted proteins | sample KBSSwiS42_FD_184305 | JGI IMG/M metagenome (GOLD analysis project Ga0207675, IMG submission 184305) | Switchgrass rhizosphere microbial communities from Kellogg Biological Station, Michigan, USA - KBS Switchgrass S4-2 (SPAdes) (version 2) | ecosystem: Host-associated > Plants > Roots >... | reverse complement strand
CTCTGCATCCAAACCTGACCCAGCTCGACTGCACGGGAGCCGTTCGAGGTGTTTCAGCGCGACGCGGAGTATCTCGCGCAGGTGCGCCGGCTCGGGACGTCGGCGCGCTACATCACGTCCCTGTGCACGGGGCGCTCGTCCTCGCGGCAATGGGCCTGCTGCGATTGCTGCGTGTAACTGAGCTAATCCTCACGGTGCTGCACCAGCAACGTCTTCGGCAAGCTCGGCGTGAGCTCGCGTGCCCGGGCAGCGTGCATCGCTGCCGATGTCTGGAACGACTGAACTGCGGCGCACGGGCCCCCAGAGCACACGTGCAAAGTGGTCCGCCGCGGTCGAAATCCCGTCGGGTCAAAGGGCCGACTGGTCGTCGACGGGCGATTGCTTGGCTTGCGACGACCGTGCATTCGGGCGACTATTCCGTCATGCAGGAGCCTCTGGCTTCGCGGATCGATTACCGAAGCTACTCGCTCCAACCCCTGCTGCTCGATGCTGGCCGCGCGCATCGCGAGCAGCTAGTTCGCTACGATAGCGACGGCACCGCCTGGCTGCGGCACCCCGATCACGAGCAACTCGGCCTCGCCGCAGCCATCGCGATCGGCGCCGATCAGCAGTTTCCCGCGATCCGGGCCACGTTCGAGGACCTGCAGCGGTCGCTGTTGGGCGCGCCGCGATCTCCGCTGGTCGAGCCCGAGCAGACGTTGAGCCAGATGTACGAACGCGAGGTGCGGCTTTACGCTGCGCTGGCCGCGGAAGCCCACGCAGCGGGAGCTTTCGAACCGGACTACGGCAGCTACGTCTTCGATCGCGTCTCCGGTCGCCTGTATCTGATCGCCCCCGAGCGCTGGCATCGGCTCGCGCTCGTCGCGAGCAACTCGAAGCTCATGACCGACCCCGAAGGCCAGCTGAGTTGGGTCGAGATTCGGCGCCGGCTCGAAGGCGCGGTGCTCGGCTTTGCTGGAGCGAGCGTAGGCGGCAATCTACTCGAGGGCTGGCTGCGCGAAGCGCGTCCGAAGTGCGTGAAGCTAGCCGATCCCGACCGAGTCGAGCTCACCAACTTCAACCGCGCCGAGCGCGTGTCTCTGCGGCACTATGTCGGGAGCCGGAGCCGCCGCCGCGACCTGCGCGACTCGAGTCAGACGCCGCGCGTGTCGAAGGCCGAATACCTCTCCTACGAACAACAGCTCGTCGATCCCTACCTCGAAGTCTACGTATACAAGGAGGGCTTGACAGCCAGCAATATGAGTCGATTCTTGCTCGGCGACGGCCAGAGCGAGCCAGCGATCGACATTCTGGTCGAAGAGATGGACAATCTCGAGCTGAAGATTTTGGCCCGCGAACGCGCGCGTCAGCATCGGATCGATGTGCTGATGGTCAGCGACTTCGGCAACATGGCGCACGCAGTGTGGAATCCATTCAAGGCTCGCGCCGCTGCTCCACTGGCCCAATCCGGCAACGACGAGGCACTGCTCGCCGCTCTGGCTGCGCTGCGCGCAGGTGACCGTCGGAAGGCGGCCGAGTTTGTCTCACACCTGTGCGGGGACGAATTTCGGGCGGGCACCTTCGGCGCCTTCATACGGGGCGAAGGCGAACAGGTCATCATCGGTGTGCCCCAATCCGGCGCTACGGCGATGGCGTCCGGCGCAATTGGCGGCAAGGAGCTGGCGATGAGGGTGCTCGGACACGACTACCCCAGCGGCAACCGAGTCGTCTACGATTTCAACGCCCGTGAAGGGCGGCAGGGATAAGCCATATGAGCATCGATCATCGCCTCATCCTGCGCCCGTCAGAGCCTCCGCCGGCGAACAGCGAGCCACCGGCCAGCGACCCATTCGAGCTCTGGCAACTCGCCGCCCTCTCGCCGGAGGATTTCTGCGCCCTCGGGCGCTCGGACGGCAACCTGTCGCTGGCCCAACTCCAGCATCTCGCCGCCTACGATCTACTCGCGCCGAGCAGTCACAACACTGTCCCCCAGCGCTTTCTTTTCCCGAGCGAGGGCAACACGATAGAGATCTGCGTCGACCGAGAGGTAGTTCTCGGGGCGTCGGATCCGTCGGGCCGCCAGGCTTCGATCAGCGTGGGGTGTGGCATCGCCAACCTGCTTCATGCCGCGCGCCGCTATGGCTTCGAGGGCGCGGTCGAGGTGTTTGACACTGCCGCCTCTCGAGTCCTGCCGCAGCAGCCGGAAGAGGCCCGCTACACCCGGGTAGCTCGAGTCTGCTTCCAGCGCGGGAGCGCGCTGGCACCAGAAGCCGTGCTGCACGCCATGATCGAACGGCGCAGCGTGCGCGCTGACTACAACGCCTCCGTGGCACTGCCCACAGCGCTGATCGCCGCCCTGAACGATCTCATGCGCTTGCACTATCCCCAGTTGGAGTTTCACCTGGTGCGTGACGCACGCGCGCTCGCGTTCCTCGCCGACCTGCAGGAGCTCGCCGACTCTACTGCGCTGAGCCGCGAGGACTTCACGACAGAGCTGGGCAACTGGCTGATCGAGAACGACTCTGACTCGCCACTCGGCATGCGCGGGCGCGAACATGGGCTTTCCGACGAACTCACGCAGAGCGTTCAAGCCCGACTGCTGAGCGAAATCCGGCTCAGACCCGAGGAGGTGTCCGGACTGGCACACGGCGCCAACATCGGAATCCGGAGCTCCTCCGCGGTCGGCATCATCGTCGCGCCACGCGACGACCTGCAGCACCGCGTGCTGGCGGGTCGCGCGTTCGAAGATCTCGTCCTGACCCTCCACCAGGGGGGGTTCGTCACCGCGATGCACGCGGCTATCACCGAGCTCGAGAGCCCAAATTTGGCGCTGCAGGCACAGCTGAGCACTCGAGGTCGGCCCGTCGTCGTCTTCCGCATGGGTCAACCCCTCGAGCCGCGGGACGCAAGGCGCCCGCACTCTGCACGCCCGAGAGTAAGCGATGTCACGCTGATCGAAAGTCAGATGGCGCTGCTGCCGACCCGCGCGCTGTACTGAGCTCTGGCAAGCGAGGCGGCGCGACCGAGCCGTCAGGCTTGCAGCGCAAGACGGGCGAAATCCGCCGGATGAGTCATGACCGCGATGTGGCCCGCGCCCGAGATGCGCTCGACTCGCATGTGCGGCAAGAGCGTGCGCAAGCGCGCGATGGCATCCGAGAACACCGAAGGCGTATCACCGCCCAGAATGGCGCTGATGGGACAGCGCAGCTCGCGTAGACGCTCAGCCGTGAGCTCCTCCCCAGTCCCCGTCTTCAGCTCGTGGAGCAGGGTTGCCGCGTTTCCGAGCACTCCTTCGCGCGTGGCCTGGTCGAGACTGTCGTAGCCGTTGCTGCCATCGGGCCGCGTCAGCAAAGTGCGCACGAAAGTGACGGCCGCCTGCCGTTTGCGGCCGATCGCAGCAAGAAACTGCACCTTGAGAAATGGCCCGAGGTTGGAACGCGGCATGTGCTTCATCGCGTGCAGCGGCGGTTCACACACGACGAGGCGCGCGACCAGGTCTGGATGCTCTAATGCGAGGCACAGACCGATGACGCCGCCCATGCTCCAGCCCACTACGATCGCTGGCACAGCACCCAGACTGCTCAACAGCGCGGCCGCGTCTTGGGCCTGGCGCTTCAGATAGCCCTTGACGCCGGCCGGCGTGGAGCCACTGCGCGAGTGTCCTCGCCGATCGTAGGCGATGACACGATGGTGTTGCGCCAGCGTCTGAATGGCTCCGTCAAACAGATCAGCGTGAGCTCCAGCGCCGTGGATCAAGAGCAGCGGGCTGCCTGTTCCACTCTCCCGGTAGTAAAGCGTGGCATCCTCGACTTGAACCTTAGCCATGAGGCCCTTTACCATGGCGCCGGGGTCACCGGGAGCCCCCCTTGAAGGTCTGAAGAAACGCTACGTCTGGAGCGCCAGGCGTGCGAAATCCCCCGGGTGTGTCAGCACCGAGATGTGCCCTGCTCCGGGGATGCAGCGGACACGCATCTCCGGAAGTATGCCGAGCAAGCGCTGCGTGGCATCCGAAAAGACAGAGATCGTGTTGCCACCGACGATGGCGCTGATGGGACAGCGAAGCTCTCGCAAGCGCTCTGCCGTGAGCTCTTCTCCCGTCCCCGTCTTGAGCTCGTGCAACAGCGTCGCTGCGTTGACCAGGACCCCCTCGCGCGTAGCCTCATCGAGCGTATCAAAGACATTGCTCCCGTCAGGCTGAGCGAGCAGCATGCGGAAGAAGGTGGCTACCGCTGCTCGCTTGCAGCCGATGGCCGACAGTAACATCGTCTTCAAGACGGCACCCAGCTGGGCTCGCGGCGGTGCATGCTGCGATGCGTGCAGCGGCGGTTCGCATACGACGAGGCGCGTGACCAGCTGCGGATACGCCAAGGCCAAATTCAGCGCGATGATGCCCCCGTTGCTCCAACCGACTACCGTCGCTGGCGCCGCGCCAATCCCTTGCAGCAGCGCCGCTGCGTCGTCGGCCTGGCGCTTCAGATAACCCTTGATAGCGGCCGGCTTAGAGCCGCTGCGCGAGTGCCCGCGCCGATCGTAAACGATCACGCGATGCTGCGCCGCGAGCGCAGGCAGCGCTCCGTCCGACAGGTCGGCATGCGCACCCGCGCCGTGGATCAGAATCAGCGGACTACCCGAGCCGGTCTCTCGGTAGTGCAGCCTGGCATCATCAACATCTAGCGTAGGCATGTGGCAGTATGCGGCGCAACCTGGCTCGAATTTGAGCGCTTCGACGAGCACACGCCAAGCTACTGCCGTCCGGAAGCGGCGAAACGCCCCGACGCCGACACTGGCTCACGGCAGCGCTCTCTGTATTGCACTGGCGCACGTGTGTGCCGCACGCATACAAAAATTTTAGCCCTGCGGGGCGCTTGCGCGCTGCCGATCATGCCTACGTCGGCACGCGGCTGTTAACGCGTCCGACCGCTCGCGAGGTCCCGCGCTCAGCCGATGGTGCGATGCGCCCCCAGCGGCGGTCCGGAGCCCCGACAATCTAGACCACGCCAGAAATGGACGTATTTCTCTGCTGGAAATGGAGGGCTCAGCAATGACCATAGCAGAAAACCTTCGTAGCACAGACAGCTCACTGGGCGAACCAGTCAGCGAATACACTCAGGTTCAACGTCGCATTGTCTCTCCGGCGATCGGCGTGGAGGAGCTCAAATACCACCTATTCTCACCGCAGCGGGCGCATCACCCATTGCTGGAGCAAGCCTATGAAGTCTGGAGAGATGGCTGGCACGCGACACTCAGAGAGCTCGATGGAAGCGGACCCGTCCATTCCGACGAGTTTGCGCGCCAGGATGAGATTGGAGTGCTGTCCGTCGGAAAGAGCTGCGTCTCGGTCACTGGTGTGCGCTGGCTCGATCTCTCACTCGCACGCGCGCGCGAGGACTCGTATTTTGTGCACTGGCCGAAGGAGGCACTCGCCGCGCTTGGTTCATCCTTCGTTTGCATCACGAGTAACACCATCGTTCACCCCGAATGGCGCCGCACTGTCGTTGCGCCTCCCGGTGGTACCTCAGCCCCCTCGACCAAATTGGCGTTCGCCACGATCGCCTTGAGCGTGCGCCGCTTCCTCGCCTCGTCTGCAGACAGCATCATCGCCCTGACTCGGAATGACCGGGCGATGGGGCGCGCCGCCGTAGAGCTTGGAGCTACCAAGCTCGGCCAGATCTACCTGCACGGGGTCGAGACCGACGTCATCGTAGTGCCCCGCGCCGATGCCAAGCCCCATGGGGCCATCGTCGACCACCTCTGGGCTCGCCGACGCCAGGGCTGAGCGTGCTCGATCAGCGGGGTCGGAGCCCGTCGCCAGTCTGATTGGCGCCTGCCAACCAGGGCAGGAAAGTCTGCGTGCCGGGCGCGTGACGCGCCTCGTTGACCATACGAATCACACGGTGCGGTGCTGGCGCGTCTTTTCTTCCGCCACCCAGAAAGCGCGCCGCAGCACCCACTGACGCGAAAACTCGGTGCGGATATTCGGGTCGAGAAAACAGAGATACGCCTGCCACCACGGCGCGAACGCTGGCGGCACGAAAGCCCTCGCCCTCAAATACGAGCGCCGAGCGCTCCACCAGGCCATTCGCATTCTTGAGCAGCGAGACGAGCTCCATCCTCGCCTCCAACGCTGGCAGCGGTACATTCTCCTCCACCACGGTGAGGAGCAACACGCGCCCGTCCCATGCTGCCGCGTGCTCCGCCAAGATCTCGCTGCCCCGGCGAACGGCGCCCGATGTGGTCTTGCCGCGCCAAAGTGCCAGCGCCACGCGATCCCACAATGCGAACACGGCGTCGCGGGAGCTCACCTTGATGCGGACGTCCATAGGGGCGCCGCAGGATAACCGCCGCGAGGGGGATTGCCTAGCGGCACAGGCCTCCTCATTCGGGAGGCTTCGCATGCCAGCCTCGTGAGCTCGCCGAACGGTCAGAGCGCAGTCGGAAGCGATGGATCTGCACGGCACGCCCCGGCCAGAAAATCGGCGCTCATGACGGCCGGCGGGCCCGCTGTGCTGGCTCCGTCCACTGATCTCGCGCTATCGATCTGGAGCTGCGCTGGCGCTACGCGCCTTCTTCGGCAGCTCAATCTTCGGCTTCTGATCATGCCTGCGATAGAGCAGCAACACCCGGCCGCTCTGTTGCACCAGCTGACTTCGCGTCTGCAGCGCCAGCTCCGCAGCCACTTCGGCCGGCTCGACGGCGCTTTCGGTGTTGAAGCGAATCTTGACCAGCTCGTGCGCCTGCAACTGCTCACGAATTTGCTCGATGACCTTGTCAGCGATCCCCTTGGCCCCGATCTGGACCAGGGGTTTTTGCGCGTGCGCGAGGCCGCGCAAATACTGCCGCTGCTTCGCCGTGAGCTCGGATTCCATGCGGCACGCCTTAGCGCAGGCGACCCCACGGGTCTACTCCGAACGAGAGCCGGACTGCTCCGAAGCCGTCACATCACCGTGACCGACTTCGCCAGGTTACGCGGTTTGTCGATGTCATAGCCGAGCTTCAGCGCCGAGTAGTAAGCGTAGAGCTGCAGCGGGATCACCGTGAGGATCGGCGAAACGGCGGGGTGGTGCGGCGGCAGGAGCACCAGCTCGTCCACGAGTGCGCGCGCCTCCTCGTCATCGGCGGCAGCGACCGCGGTGATGTGCGCGCCGCGGGCCTTGAGCTCGCGCAGGTTGCCGATCATGCGCTCGCGCGTCTCGTCCGGAGGTACCAGAGCCCAGACGGGCAGCCCGGGCTCGATCAGGGCTAGCGGGCCGTGTTTCATCGCTGCACCCGATAAGCCCTCTGCCGGCACGTACGCGATCTCCTTCAATTTCAGCGCGCCCTCCTGAGCCACCGCCACGTTGGCGCCGCGTCCCACGAACATGGTGAACCTGGAGCCAGCGAAGCGTTGCGCGAGGGCCTTGCACGCCGCTGCCTGTTCCAGCATGAAACGCACCTGGTCCGGCAGCTGCTCCAGCGCCCGGACCCAGGTCCGCCCGTCCGTCGCGCTCAGGTCGCGCATGCGCGCAAACTGCAACGCCAGCAGCTCCGTCGCCAGCACCTGCGCCGTGAACGCCTTGGTCGAGCACACGCTGATCTCCGGGCCCGCATGCACGTAGGTGCCAAAGTCCGTCTCGCGCGCCAGCGAGCTGCCGACCACGTTGGTCACCCCCGCCACGAGACCACCCTTGAGCTTGATCTCGCGCAGGGCCGCCAACGTATCGGCTGTCTCTCCGCTCTGGGAGATGGCCACGTACAGCGTGCGGCTGTCGACGATCGGGTTCTGTACCGCGAGCTCCGCCGCGTCCTGCGCTTGCGCGGGGACGCGCGCGTAGCGGGACATCAGAAACGAGCCGACTTCGGCGCTGTACAGGCTGGTGCCGCAGCCAAAAAACACCACCCGTTGCATCTCGAACAGGCGAGCGCGGTGCGACTGCAGGCCACCCAGGTGCGAGGAGCCCATGGCCGCGTCGAGCCGCCCGCGCATGGAACGGTCGAGCGAATCCGGCTGCTCGTTGATCTCTTTCAGCATGTAGTGGGCGTAGTCGCCGAGCTCGGCCGCCTCCGCCTGGTGCAGGATCTTCTCGACGCGCTTCTCGCGGTCGCGGTTGTCGAGATCGACCGTCTTGAAGCCGCGCGCCGTGAGCTCGGCGATCTCCCCGTCCTCCAGCACCACCATCCGATCCGTGTACGGGCGCAGCGCCAGAGGATCGGATGCTACCCAGGTCTCTCCCTCCCCGATGCCCAGCACCACAGGGCTGCCGATGCGCGCCGCCACCAGGCGATCAGGCCGCTCGCGATCGAGCACGACGATGCCCGCGGTGCCCTCGACCCGGTTGAGCGCGGCGATGACCGCGTCGAGCAGGCTCTGGCCGCGCGCCACGTTGCGCCCGACCAGCTCCGCCAGCACCTCGGTGTCCGTCTCGGAGCGGAACTTGACGCCGTCGGCCACGAGCTCCTTGCGCAGCGCCTCGACGTTGTCGACGATGCCGTTGTGCACGAGCGCGATGCGGCCGTGCGAGTCGCGGTGTGGATGACAGTTCGCCTCTGTCACGCCACCGTGCGTGGCCCAGCGCGTGTGGCCGATGCCGACGTGCCCCGGCAGGCCACCGGGCGTCGCTTCTTCGAGCGCGCGGATGTGGCCGACGGCACGCGAGATCGAGAGCTGCCCGTCGGCGATGGTGACGACGCCGGCCGAGTCATAGCCGCGGTACTCGAGGCGCTTCAAGCCTCCGAGGATCATCTCCCACGCCGAGCGCTGCCCGATATAGCCAGTGATGCCGCACATGCTCTCGTTTCCCTCTCTGCTGCTGCGTCTGTGATGGTGATGGTCGAATGACCGCGCGCGCCCCCGAGGGAACGCGCGTCAGCCGTAGATGCGCCGGCGAATCTGCCGCGCGCTCAGCGCCGGCGCCGCAAAGCGCAGCGTCCCGAGCTCTTGCGCGATGGTCTCGTAGATGGCCGGGTTGCGGACGCCACGAGCCTGCAGCTCCTTGTGGCGCTCCGAAATGTAGTCGTCCACGCCTTGCCCGAGGCAATCCAGCGTTTCCATGACGGCGCGCCGGGCCTGAGCCGGGGCTAACCCGAGCAAACGCTCGAGCCGTTCCCTCGCCAGGTCCAGCCGATCCGCCATGGTCAGTACCTTGGCAGATTTGCCGGAGTGGGTCACGCAGTTTGCCCGATATCGGGCAAACCAGCTGAATTTGCCTTGTTTAGTTCAATATGCGTACCGGATCGGGCTAATGGTGCTGCAGGCCGGGACGTTTTCTCGCTCATGAGGTCTTCGCGCCGACCACGGGCTCCATCGGACTCCGAGCCGCCGAGCAGCGGCACGTTGCCCGACCTCGGCATCGTGATCGCGGTCGGCGACGTCGCAGTCGGGCAGGTCGTGTACGACGCGCTGTGCTCGGCGACCCCGCGCGTCGTGCTGGTGGGCTCTGCCACGCTGGCGCTGCACGAGCTCGATTCGACGCATCCCGCGCTGCTCGTGGTCGACGACGAGCTGCCGCTGGTACGCGGCCTCGATCTGGCGGGCCGCGTGCGCAGCGAGCGCTCGGACGCCGATGTGATTCTGCTCACCGATGACGACTTCCTGATCGAGATCGTGGGGCGGCTGCGCGTGGAGCGAGTGCGCTGCCTGCAGAAGCCGGTAGATCTGGAGCGCTTGCGGCAAGCGGTCGCGCTCAGCTTGCGGGCGCTGACAGCCCGGCGCGCGGGCTCGGCGTACGATGACCTGCTCGCCGAGCTCGAGGATCAGAAGTCGCGCTTCGAGCGCCGCATCAAGAACCTGGAGCGCCGTCAGGCCTCCGATCGCCCGCCGCCACCGCTGGCCCCGGCACCGGCACCTGCCGTGGCCAGCTCGCCGGGCTCGAGCGCGCCGCCGCCGCCGCCCACGCCGCTGCCGAGCGAGCCGCCCAGCACTCTGCCGGCGGACCTGCACGTGCTGGTAGTGGATGACGATCCGCTGGTACGCCGCGCGATCGCCCGCAAATTCCGCAGACAGCAGGTCACCCTGGCGGAGAACGGAGTGGCAGCGACGCGGGCGCTCGAACACTCGCGGCCGGATGTGATCGTCAGCGACTTGAAGATGCCCGAGATGGACGGGCTCGCCCTCGCCGAAGAGGTGAAACGGCGCTGGCCCGAGCTGGCGGACCGCATCGTCTTCGTGTCCGGGACGGGCTCGCAGATCCAGCGCGCCGAGCTGGAGGCGCCGTCGCAGCGGGTGCTGCGCAAACCGGTCGAGGGCCAGCAGCTGGAGAGCCGCATCGCGGAGGTCCTCGAAAAAGCGCTGATTGCCCGCAAGACTTAGCGCCGCGGCCGGAAGAACTTAGCCGCTGCTGCTGCCGCCGCGTCAAACAACCTCAAACAACCGATGGGCAACGATCGGAAGCCCGCGCTTCAAAAACGCTCTCGGGCGGACTAGAGTGCCCGCGGTCGGGTCACCTTGAAACGCTCCGCTCCCACGCCCTGGCACGTGCTCGAGCGACGAAAGCTCGTGCAGCGTTCGTTTCTCACGCTGTGGGAGGACCGGGTTCGGTTGCCGAGCGGAGCCGAGATCGACGATTTTTGCGTGCTGGAGACGCCGGAGTGGGCGGCCGTGTTGTGCATCACGCCCGGGCGCGAGGTGGTGCTGGTGCGGCAATACCGGCACGGCGTGGGCCGTGTGAGCCTGGAGCTGCCGGCGGGCGCGCTGGAGCCCGGGGAGGCGCCGCTCGCGGGCGCTCAGCGGGAGCTGGCAGAGGAAACAGGGTACGAGAGCGCGAGCTGGCAGCCCCTGTTGCAGGCCTCGCTCGATCCCGCGCGGCAAAGCTCCCAGGCCCATTTTTTTCTGGCGCGGGACGCCGAGCACACGCGAGCGCCGCAGCTCGATTCGAGTGAAGATATCGAAACATTGCTCGTGTCACGCTCGGAGTTGTTCGGACTGATCGAATCCAGAGAGCTGGTCCACGGCATCCACATCGCGGCCATTCTGATGGCAGAGCACCGCGGCTGGCTTTGACATGGCGATGCGGTGACACGGCCAAAGCGACGGTGGCAAAGCGGTGCCCTGCTGGTGTCGTGACATGAAAGAGCAGTGACATGGCCGGGCTATGCTTGTTCGCCTACGGGACCTTGCAGCTGCCCGATGTACTCGAGGCGGTGCTCGGTCTGCGCTGGCAGGGCACGCCCGCTCTGCTGATCGACTACGCCCGCTACCGCGTGCGCGGCAAGCCCTACCCCGCCATCGTTCCCGAGCCCGGCGGGAATGTCGCCGGGCTCCTGTATTCGGGGGTCGGGGCGGCGGAGCTCGAGCAACTCGACTGCTACGAGGGGGCGCTCTACGAACGCCGCACGCTCAACGTGCGGGCCGGTGGCGCCACGCTCGCCGCCGTCAGCTACGTGCTCGCCGAGCCGCAGCGCGCGCTCTTGTCGAACGAGAGCTGGGAGCTCGGCGCCTTCGAGCGCGAGCACCTGCGGGACTACCTGCTGAGCATCTCGCACACGCGCCGCGCGCCCTGAGCGGGCGCGTGCGCAGCGACGCGGGCCATTACAGCAGGCAACCGACGCCGTCGACGCACAGAGCGATGACTCCGCAAGAGTTTTGCTGCACCTGCCCAGCCACGCAGCGGATCTCCGTACCCCCGTCGGCGCAGCCCGGTAGGTCGGTGTCACGGCACACGGCGCAGACCCCGCCGCTCGCGGCCGCGCATAGATCGGCGGCGCCGCAGATCTGGTCGGGCAAGCGCGTGTCGCCGGAGCAGGCGCGCAGCGTCGCGCCCACGCAGCTGGGGGCCGCCTCGAGAGTGGTGCGGTCCACAGCGCATTGCACCAGCGCGCCCGCCGCGCAGCCCAGGTCACCGGCGGTACAGCGGCACAGGCCGGCGCCCTCGCAGGTGAAGCCCGCCGCGCAGGCTGCCGCCGGGACGCGCTGGCCGTTCGTGCACACCTGAGGTTGGCCGGCAGCGCACGTGCGTTCGCCTTCGATGCAGGCCGCGCAGGTGGCGCCCGTCGCAGCGGCGCAGAGCGCGCCCGTCGTGCAGGTGTTGGTGGTGAGCTCGCCGGCGGCGCAGGTGCGGAGCACGTTGGCGCCCGTGCCGCTGCAGCGCGCCCCCGCCACCAGCCCGTCGCCCGTGGGATTGCAGACCTGGAGCGTATTGCCGCTGCAAGAAGGCTGCCCGGGCGTGCACGCGCACTGTCCCGCGCCCGCGCACAGCAGGCCGCTGCCGCAGGGCGTGGCGGGACCAAAAGTACCGTCGGCCCGGCAGGCGACCACGTTCCTGGTGTCCACACAGGCGCGCTGTGGCACCGCGCACTGGTTGCAGGCGTTGCGCTGCGGATTGCAGCCGAGCGCTCCGCAGGGCGCCGTCAGCAGCTGGTTGCCACTGCAGGAGAGCTGACTGCCGCTGGCACACTGCGCGCCGACGTTCAGCGGAGCGAAGCTGACGCCGTCGTTGCAGCGCTGGAGCAGGCCGCCCTGGCAGCGGAATTCGCCCACGTTGCAGGTCTGGCAGGCGCCGCTGCCAGCTACGCAGCCGAGCGGGCAGAAGGTGAGCGGCCCAAACACGGTGCCGTCGGGCGAGCACGTGCGGCTGCTGCGCAGATCGGGAGTGCACTCGCGCCGGCCCGGAAAGCAGAAATCGCAGCGCTGCCGGGTCTCGTCGCACAGCTCGGCGCGCGGACAGGCCGCCCCGGCGCTGACGAAGCCGTTTTGCGCGGCGTTGCAGCGCAGTGGTTGGTTGTCATCGCACTGGAACTCGCTGGGACCGCAGCTGGGCTCCGTACAGAACGCAACTCGCTGGGCATTGAGACCACACAGCTGCGGAGTCGCACACACGGTCGGCGTCGGATCGAATCCGGACCGATCGGCACGGCAGCGCTCGATCTGCCTGCCGTTGCAGCGCGTGTCGCCCACCTGACAGGGTGTCTCCGTGCACACCCCGGCGCCGGAATCGCAGAACGCCGGACCGCCGGGACAGGTCTGCACGGCTTCAAAGTCCGTCTGACCTGCGTTGCAGAGCTCGAGCGCCGCGCCGCTGCAGCGATGCTGCCCCACGGCGCACGTCTCCGTCACGCAGGCGGGCTCCGGCAGCGCGAGCCCCGCCTGGCACAGATCTTCCGTCGTGCAGGTATCGACCGTCTGCCAGTCGGTCTGGTCGGCGTTGCAGCGCTCGAGCGTCGTACCGGTGCAGCGAGCGGCGCCGGCCTCACACTTCGGGGGCTCGCAGGCACACGAGCCGGGCGAAGCCTGGCAGCCGCCGAGGCTCAATTCGCACAGCTTCTGGCTGGCGCAGGTCACGATCGGATCGAGACCCAGCTGATCGTCGCGGCAGCGCTCGAGCTGGCCGTTGTTGCAGCGCAGCTCCCCACCCTTGCAGGCAGTCTGCAGGCAGCACGGCGCTTGCTTGTTCTCGGCCGAGCACTTGTCCGCATCGAGAGAGCAGAACGCCGCGCTCGGACAGCTATCGAGTTGCTCGCGCGCCGTCAGATCGTCATTGCAGCGCTCGGGCACGGCGCCATTGCAGCGCAGCTCGCCAAAAGCGCAGGTCTTGCTGGTGCAGCTCGCCAGATCTGCATTGCACAGCGCAGCGCTGTCGCAGTGTTGAATCTTCAGCCAGCCACTGGGCTGTCCGGCAGCGAGCGATACGCAGCGTTCGAGGTCGCCGGCGTTGCAGCGCACGTCTGAATCCTCGCAACCGGGGCGCAAGGGATCCAGCTCCACGTCGGGCGGCGCAGCCGTCGAGCCACCAACAGACGTGACGGGAGGGTCGACGATGTCCACGTCGCCCCAGCAACCAGCGCCCAGCAAGAATGCTGCGAGAACTCCGAGTCGTGCCCAGCCCGCCGTGTGCTTCTTCATCCAAAAAACCCTGCGTTCGGTGCGCGCGCCCCTGATCGGTACACGGGCAAACCGACTCAGTATTACACGCCCACACCGAGTGGTTGTCCTTTCCGAGCGCGAATCTGCCTGCCTGTCGCGCGAAACGACAGGCGCTCTCGCCAGTATCATTCTGGGCGATCCTTCCGGGCATCCCGGGCGCGGCGACCGCCCTGGTTTGGCGCTGTTTTGTGGGCTCCCGGTGCGGCGGATGCCCGCTCCGGGGCAGGCCTGCGATCTGCGCTCGGCGCCTGCGATCGCCGACTTCACGGCGACCCCGAGGCGCCCCCCACCCACATCTCGTGGGCCGCGCACCAAGGTGGTACATTGCCACCATGCAAAGCGTCCTCATCACCGGCGCCAACCGAGGCCTCGGGCTATGTCTGGTTCAGAAATTCTCGGCCGAGGGCTGGCAGGTCTTTGCCGCCGAGCGCTCGCGCGCGGTCGCCCCGCCCGCGTTACCCAACGTCACCTGGGTGTCGCTCGACGTACGAGACGTGGACTCGATCGCGCGTGCAGCGCTGAGCGTGGCGAAACGCAGCAGCGGCCTCGACGTACTGATCAACAACGCCGCGGTCAACCCGCGGCCCGACTGCGATGCGCCGCTCGGCGAGCTCGATTTTGCAGCCATGCAGCTCGCGTACGACGTGAACGCGCTGGGGCCGTTGCGGGTCATCCAGGGCCTGTTGCCGCTGCTGGAGCGCGGGCAGCGCAAGCTGATCATCAACGTCTCTTCGGAGGCCGGCAGCCTGCAGCACTCGTGGCGCGAGCGCACCTACGGCTATTGCATGAGCAAGGCCGCGCTGAACATGCAGACCACCATCCTGGATCGCGCGCTCAAGACCCGCGGCTTTGACGTGCTCGCCTTGCATCCCGGCTGGATGCGCACCGACATGGGCGGGCCGAGAGCTCACCTGGATCCGCTCGAGTCAGCGGCAGGCATGTACGAGGTGGTGCAGCAGGCGAGCGCGACCACGCCCCGCTTCCTGCAGCACGACGGCAAAGAGTTCCCCTGGTAGAGACCCGAGCCGCGCCCGCACGATTCACGGCCGGCGCCGCGACCGCCTGGCCATGGAGCGTTCGAAGACTCGAGCAGGGTGGGGACACGCCACCCAGTGGGGTAGCCGCAAAACATCCCACTGGGTGGCGTCGTGTGACGTACGACGGAAACCGCGTTCACCACACTGCTCCAATCTTAGAACTTGCTCCGGTTGGCTTCCTGATGCCTCCTGCTGCCGCGCTGCCCGAGCCCACTCTCACGAGGCGTCGAAGTTGCCGCGGGACACGGCGGACTATGAAGATCCATGAGGCGCTTGTCGAGTGGCTGTGATGTGTTCGTCGCGTAGATAAAGTTGCACGTCTTCGCGCCCGCTACGGCACGCGATCGGCCCGATCGCGTCGTTCGCTGCGCAGCAAAGTTTGCGTTGCTCGACTGGAACAATTGCCGGAACGGGGCGGAAATGTTGGACGCGAACCCCGCTCCCGGCGTCAGCGCTCGCGCCCTCGATAGCCGGCGGGCAATGGCTACGGCGCGCCGACTGCGACAGCAGGGCGGCGCCGGCGCAGATGCTGCAGCACTCCATCGAGGTGCTTGGAGATCTGAAACTCGTGGTTCAGCACGAGCTCGACGCGGCCCGTCTCGCCGATCACGAACGTCACGCGTCGCACGCGCGGCAAGAGCGACCACACGACGCCATAGGATTGGCAGATGCGCCGCTCGGGATCGGCCAGCAACGGGAACTGCACCTGCTGGCTGCGACCAAACTCGCACTGCGTCTCCAGCGGATCGGGAGAGACGCCGACGACGCGTGCGCCGAGCGCGCTGAGCTCGGCATGGTTGTCGCGAAAGCGGGCCGCCTGGCGCGTGCAGATGGGAGTGAACGCGCGCGGAAAGAAGTACAGCACGACGGGCGAGCCGCGCAGCCCGGACGAGCTCACCTTGCGACCGTCCGAAGCGTCCGCTTCGAACTGAGGCGCGAGGTCTCCGACTGCCAGCACGGCGGCACCGTAGCAGTCCACCCCAACCAGAACCAAGGCTCGATGTCGGCTTGCGAGCAATTGTGCAGCGGAGTCAGAAAAGGCAGGGAGAACCGCAGAATAGGGTGTCGACGGGCGTTGGCGAGCGGCGGGCACACTGGCAGAATTGCGAAGATGAAGCGGACAGCGCCCCGAGGGGCAGTCGATGGAGGTACGCCCCCGCACAGGCTCCGGCTGGCGTTCATGGCAGCGGGCAGCGCGGCGCTGGTTCAGGCCTGG
>Ga0207675_100003199_pt1 | contig 16069 bp, 17 predicted proteins | sample KBSSwiS42_FD_184305 | JGI IMG/M metagenome (GOLD analysis project Ga0207675, IMG submission 184305) | Switchgrass rhizosphere microbial communities from Kellogg Biological Station, Michigan, USA - KBS Switchgrass S4-2 (SPAdes) (version 2) | ecosystem: Host-associated > Plants > Roots >... | reverse complement strand
CGCCAGGTTTTAAGACTCTGAAAATTTCGCTAAATACTTTGTGTTTGTTTGGTACAAGATTTAATACACAATTGCTGACTATTACATTAGCCGCGTTGGAAACAACGGGCATATCTTCTATATCACCCTGGCGAAATTCTACATTGTTCAACCCGAGTTTTTCAGCATTTTCCCTGGCGCGGGCAATCATAGCTTCCGTAAAATCAATACCGATTACTTTGCCCTTTTCACCCGTTTGTCTGCGGGCAATAAATGCATCGTTGCCTGCGCCGCTGCCAAGGTCAATAACAGTATCACCTTCTTTAATATTTGCAAATTCTGTAGGAAGACCGCAACCTAAACCAAGATCTGCATCGGGGTTATAACCCTCCATATTCGTATAGTCATCGGCCATTATGTTGAACACACCGTTATCACCACAGCAGGCAGTAGTAGCTCCGCAGCAAGAAGCCGAGTTTGCTTCCTTTGGTTGTTCTGCAATTTTGCTATACTTCTCTTTTACTAATTGTTTTAATTCTGAATTGTCGTTCATTGTTATAGTTTAAAGAATGAAAAAATGAGGTTAAATGAATTTTGAAAGTCCCAGCAGAATAATGATAAACGAACTTATAAGGTTCAATGTAAAAACAGATGCCTGGTTTTTAAAGAATCGTTTAAGCACATTACCAAACAAGGCAAGAGATAATTGTATAATCAGGCTGCCGGCGAAGACACCAAGACCATTTGATATGACTGCGGGTACAGAACTTATTTCGGATTGCCCGGCAAAACCAACGAATAAAAGAATGGTCAATGGATTTATGATAGTTAACCCATAGGTACTTAAAAGCGGCCGTCTGCATTTTGTGTTTTTGGTGCTCTCAACGCCTGCTTTCCGGTTTCTGATAGAATTATACAACATCCATCCTCCGAAACCAGCCAGGATTAACGATGAAATTATTTGTACCTGTTGCTGGTGACCAGATAAAGCGGCGGCAATACCCGTACCTGTCGCAAAAGCGATAATGCTATATGTGAAATCTGCCAACGCAGCACCCGTACCACTTAATGCAGCTGTTTTAAATCCACAGTTAAGTCCATAATTTATAATAAGTAAGGCGATTGGCCCGATAGCTAAAGCGATGGTAAGACCGAAAAGAAAGGATTGAAAAAGTTGCATAATAGATTTTTTAGAATAAAGTATGTGGTTAATGATTATGCGGGCATTAGTTATTGTTTATTGGCGGTTAACAGCATTTCGCATTTTGTTCTTTCAGTTTTTGAAAAAGTGAATTGAAATCACTGTTGAATTTTTCAAATGCTTTCCAGTCGATACAGTAGCAGCTGCGTGGACCGTCTGTTTCGCCCGTTATCAATCCTGCATTTTTTAATTCTTTCAGGTGTTGTGAAACGGTAGATTGTGCAAGGGGCAATACTTCAACTATTTCGCCGCAGATGCATTCATTTTTTTGAGCCAGTACTTTCAGTATCGCTATGCGTGCCGGATGACTCATGGCTTTTGCGAAGTTGGCCAGGTCCTGTTCCTTTTGTGTAAACTCTTCTTTTTTGTGGATCGCCATTTTATTTATCGTATTTATGCGATGAATATATTCAAAGAAAAAGACGAATCAACTCGTCTATCAATCTTATATCGCAAATATACGATAAGAAATGATCTCACAAAATATTTCCAAAGATTTTTTTTCGGCGGATGTAAACAAGATTACAATTTCACCAGGCGGTTAGCGGCTTCCTGCAGTGTTTCTTCCTTTTTACAAAAGCAAAAACGTAGTACTTTGTTATCAGTACCGGCTTTATAAAAAGCGGAGACAGGGATGCAGGCAACGCCATATTCTTTAGTGATTCGCATAGAAAAATCTTTGTCACTTTCATCGCTGATGCGGTCATATTTAAAGCATTGAAAGTAACTACCGTAGCTGGGCAGAGGAGTAAACCTTGTTTGCTTAAGCATGTCAGCAAAATAATCCCGCTTATTTTGCATGAAAGGTGCTAAAGATAGATACGACTCTTTATTCTGCAGAAATGTGGCCAACGCCACCTGGGATGGCGAATGACAAGAGAAACAATTGAACTGGTGAACTTTTCTGAATTCTGTCATCAGTTCCGGCGATGATATACTATAGCCCAGCTTCCAACCGGTGCAGTTATAAACTTTTCCAAACGAGAATGAAACAAACGCCCTTTCCATTAAGTCAGGATAGCGAAGAATACTTTGATGAGGGATATTATCAAAGATCAGGTGTTCATATACTTCGTCGCTTTGTATAAGGATTTTCGTGTTTGTAACTATAGAGCGCAATTCGGCAATGTCATGCTCACTTAAAACCGAACCGGTTGGATTGTTGGGGGAGTTCAGCATTATCATTCTTGTCTTCGGTGTTATCTTCTGCCGTACTTTATTCCAGTCTATTTTATAATCCGGAAAATCGAGATTGATTAAAATAGGAACGGCGCCATTTATTTCTACATTCGGGATATAGCTGTCATATGCGGGTTCAAATACAATTACCTCATCACCTGGCTGAAGCACCGTTGTTAGTGCTGTATAAATGGCATAGGTGCCACCGGGGGTAATTGTTATTTGTGTGTCCGGATTAATTTTTGACCCATATAAAAACTCAGCTTTCTGAGCAATAGATTCCCGGAGAGGCATATAACCCTGCATTGGCACATATTGGTTATGATCTTTTTTCATCGCTTCATTTACCAAAGCAATCAGTTCCTGGTTCATTGGAAAGTCGGGAAACCCCTGGCCGAGATTTATGGCGTTGTATTTTGTTGCCAGGGCACTCATAACGGTAAATATGGTAGTGCCTACATCCGGAAGCTTGCTTTGAATAACGGGAGTCATATAGCAAAACAAGTAAAAAAGATGGATTCATGAAATTATAATAATTTGGAAGAGAATTCTTCTAATGAACAGGCCAGAGATAATATCGGAGCTTACCTGTAACTATAAGTTGTTTACTGATTTTACCAGTTCCCTGGATAACAGAGAGTTTTTGTTTGCGCCAACAGGTAAATGGACCGCAAGCCAGCAATTAGATCATTTGATAAGAGCGGTTTCGCCATTAAGCGCCGGCTTACAATTACCAAAATTTGCGGTTCGATTGCTATTTGGTAAGTCAAACAGGCCGTCTGAATCATATGAGGAACTTGTAGGGAAATATTTATCAAAATTAGAAATGGGGGGCAAAGCATCCGGGCGGTTTATTCCTTTGAAAATAGCACCGGAAGACAAACAAAGGAATATTGAAAAGCTTTTAAAGAGAGTGAAGCAACTCGGCACGAGTATCAATACGTATTCAGAACAGCAGCTGGATACATTTATATTACCACATCCTTTATTGGGAAAAGTAACATTACGTGAAATGATGTATTTCACTATTTATCATGCAGAGCACCACTTAAAACAAGCAATAAAAAATGCGGGGAAATAAGAACTACTTCCTGCTTTTTAACCTCGTTACTTTCGGTTTTGCTCTTTTCTCCCGGTCGGTAATTGAGTTGTTTGGCAGGCCCATTATTAAACCACGGCAATTCTCTGTACCGCAGTTGCAATGAAATGGCTCCATGCTTTTATCTAAGAAGGTCGCATAGTCAAGCGTGAGCTCTTCTCCTTTTTCTATGGTTCTTAAAGCATATAAGTTGAGGCCATCATATACCGTATTAGCTTCGCAACTATGATTTTGAGGGGCCCAGCCGGAAGGATCCTCATCCCATAAAAGAAACACTTCATTGCTTACCGGGTAAGCATAACGACGGAACATTTCTTTTTCATCTTCTCCCCAATGTTTGTCAACATAGCGTTTGGTCACAAGTCGCTGTGATCTTTCTTCTCCCTTAAATATTACGTCACCTTTAAGAATATTGCGGGTTGCATAAATACCAAAACCTGCAATTGAATTGCCTTTCATTACATAAGCTTTCTTTCTGCGATCATGCCGGGCAATTCCTTCAGCAATGATATGACGAAGGAAACCGGCCTGGCCAATACCATCATATTTCAATACAAAATCAGCAGAGCCTTCATAGCCATCTGTATAAAATACAGAGCAGGTAAAGTTTATTTCAAGAAAATAGATTTCATTTTTATCGTTAACCCGGAAGTCTAATCTTGCATAACCAAGACCGTTGAAACCCTTAAAGATTCTTTCCGCAGCAAGCCTTAATTCTATATCTAACAGCGGATCAGCACAAGGAACATTACAATCAGGGTGTAGTTCCGATGTTTTTAATGCATAGGTCTTAAATTCTCTTCCATCGGGGAAAAGGTATTCAACCGGTTTAAATACTGTGCAGCTTTTTTCGGTTGTATTTGCGGCAACAAGAACAGTAAACTCACGGCCGGCAATATATTCTTCTACCAGCAGCGGGCCATACTCATCAATAATGCTTTCGGCTTTCGCGATCAGCTCTTCTTTATTATTCACCAGGGAGTGCTCATCCACACCGAGGCTATCTCCGGCTTTGGCTGGTTTTACAAACAATGGGAATTTCAGGTATTTCACAGCATCATTGATATCTTTTACTTTTTCAATCAATGCATATGCGGGTATTTTCACGCCTTCACAATGAGCAACATACTTCATTAGCTCTTTCGGCGGATCATACAACTTAGTCGTGGGGCCCGTAAAAGGAAGGTCAAGCAGCTCCAATGTATAAATAACATCAATAGAGGGTACTTCCCATTCCAGGTAGCCTTCACATAGATTTACAAATATGTCATAATTCTTTTTGCTTAACTCCTTTAATTGTCTGTAGGTGGTTAGCTTATTCAGAAAGACAGTATCTACTTCGTCGCCGGGAAGAAGCGGCGCCAGCTGGCGTGCCGGATCATAATATTGATAATCTACCGCCGAGGTGGAGTAGTCCGGTTGGAGCACACAGATTTTCATCAGTTGTTTTTTATATTGATCTGATCTATCGTATGGAATAATACGAAATCAGGATAAAACATTTGATTGGTGAAAACGCCTGGCGACAGCTTCTTCTATTACTTCTAATACCAATTGGGTGAATGTTTTGCCGGACACACGAAGGATAGCGCCGATAGAAGTATAATCTTCATCTTCGCTAAGGCCACATTGGGCATTCACTTCCAGCATATACAGGTTGCCTGTATCCACATCCATTCTTATATCCAGTCTTCCGTATCCTTGTCCGCCAACAGCACAATAGGCCTCGAGAGTTAGTTTCTTTAACCTTGCAATCAATTCCGGCTGTTTTGGCAAAAAGTATTCATAGAAGTTTTCATTTTCCGGCATAGGGGCCTCATCTTCGTAGATCTCCCAAAGCCGGTCAAAAGAAAGAATCTTTTGTTCTTCGGGAAGCGATTTATGAAAGATGCGTTCTACCGGTTCATATATAATACAATCTTCAGGGCGATTGCTCGAACCGATAATAAATGTAGTAAACTCAGGACCTTTTATAAACTGTTCAGCAAATAAGCCGTCTGCAAGTAAGTTCCATCCGTGATAACCCGCTTTCAATTCTTTTACCCGGCTCATCATATCGGCTGAGTTACTTACCACATTCTTTACAGTGAGGCCCATGCTTCCGCCAGATACCGCGGGTTTAATAATAACAGGCGTACCTAATTTTTTGCAAAGGGCTTTATACGATTTCTCGGATCCGTTCACTAATCCCCAGTTGGCCGTTGATACATTGGCTTTATCAAAAGCCGCCTTCATTGGTATCTTAGATGTGGTGATAGTATAGAAATACGCATCAGACCCGGTGTAAATCAGGTTATATTTCTCCAGCTCATGAATAACAGAAACACCCGGTGTTCCATTTACTTCATCACCATCACATAAATTAACTACTAAAGGAATCACACCATTCGATGAAGAAGCAATAGAAAAGACAACCTCTTTATAGTTGTTCATTGTTACCGGTTGCCATTTCCAGTCGGCCTGCAGTTCATTAAAGACTTTCGTGTATTCAGCCAGGCTTTGTGAAAAGTCGTAATAATAGCGAAGGTTAGGATCATCCGTTTCCAGGTATGGAAACAGTACCCAAAATTTATATCGGCTAATCAATGTATTAACGGCTGAACTCATGCAAAGCTTTATTTCTTATAAACGGCTTTTCACTTTTTGTTGAATAAAATCAGTGAGTTTATAATTTTTCAGCACTTCATCAGTAAGATATTTAGCACCCTGAATTGTGCCTAAGCACTCTTTGGAGCCGCAGCAACATTCAAATGGTTGTGCCATATCCCACTCGGACGAAGGATAGAAGAAAGTCATTTCTTCTCCTGGTTGAACAGGGTTAACACATACTACTTCCAGCCTGGCAGTGTCAAAGAAAATGTTGGGCGCACAACTGTGGTTTGTGTAACGCAGGTATTCTGGCAGAATAGAAATGTGTTCTTTTTCGTCTAACTGAATGGTAAGATAAGTAGCGCTACTTAAAATAGCTTCAGGATAGAATTTTGCAAGAACATCACCTGGTTGAAAAGATTGTTTAGCATACAATGATTTGGCGCCACTATCGGTCGCCAGTCTCACGTCTGCGATGTCTTCCGAAAATACGATGTCATAAGACAATTGGGGAATTGTAGAGGATTTCATATCTGAATTTAATAGGTTGACGAGTAGATTGATTTAATCATCAATGAACGATTATGCAGTTTTAGTAAGTGAGGGAAGCATTCGTTGTTTAATAAAGCCGTACTGTATTAAAAGCTATAGCAATACAAACCTATTTATTATTTTATAATTAAACAACAATATAATCAAATAATAATTGCAGATACTTCGATTTCCACAAGGTATTCACTTTCTATTAAGCCTTTTACCTCAATCATGCTATTACATGGCTTGATATCTATAAAGAATTCGCTATGGGCTTTAGCATAATCCTGCCATCTGGATATATCTGTTACGAACATCCTTACACGTACTACATCTTTCATTGATGCACCGGCATTGTGCAATACTTTTTCAATTTTTTCATAGATATAGCGGGTTTGTTTATAGGCATCGTTAATACCTATTACTTCACCATTTGGCCCGGAAGCCACTGTACCAGACACTTCCAGCATATTGCCAACTTTAACCGCACGGCTATAACCGACAATGTCTTCCCATTTGGATCCCGATGAATAATTAATACGCTTCATTCTATATTATTGTTTTATATCAACATTAAGTGGCTTAATAAGGGACTCACTATTCATTCTTAAGAACACCTGGGTTACTGTTATCACATCTTTCTGACAATATGTAACGATACGATCAATGTTATTTTCCTTCCAATATACCTCCCATACCATGCTGCCATCTATATCATCCTTGGGGGTGGGTATTCCCAATGTATGTGCCAGGAGATTTAATGATGTATAACTTTTAAAGTCACCAAACTTCCATAGTTCCAATGTATCAAGATGATTAACTTCCCAGGGCTTTCTGCCTGCTATCTGTAATAATGATGGTATTGGAAGACTATTAATAATAAGGCGCCGGCATAAATAAGGGAAATCAAACTCCTTACCATTGTGGGCACACAGGTACTTGGAGTTATCTATAGCCCATTTGTTGATCATTTCACAAAACTGATAGAGTATGATTTTTTCATCATTGCCATAAAAGCTTTTAATAACCAGCTTTTTATCATCATTATTGCCACTTATTACCCCACAGCTGATACAAATGACTTTACCAAACTCAGCGTAAATACCGGCTCTGTTGTATATTGATTCAACAGTTTCCTCCTCTTTATTACGAATAAGATAAGAGGCTTTGTGGGACCACAGACTTTTCCAGTCGTCCGGCAGTTCATTGTACGCAGGGTATTGAGGTACCGTTTCTATGTCAAGAAAGAGAATATTACTTAATAGGAATGAAGGCATAACTTGATTTATACCTAAATTAAAAAAAAGAAACTAATGGCTATGAATATTCTTTATAAAAGACAGATCTATGTTTTTATATTGAAACGATTTGTTATAACTCTACATTTCTATGGGGTCAAACAGCGCTTCTTATATATAATATGCATTAAGCTCCTTCTATGAGGCCAATGCAGTTGCCAAAAGGATCTTCAACAATAGAAACTTCAATTGTTCCGCCGACATTGGTTTTTGGTTGAATCAGAGTACCACCGATAGAAACAAGTTTCGAAGATGCCATAGATACATCGTCTACGGCCCAATAGGAAATGGAGTTATTACCTTTTGTAAAATTTTTGTTATCCGGATCAAGACCCAGCTCAAAACCATTGACATCAAAGCCAACATAGAATGCCTCATCAAAATATGGTTTTATGCCTGTTGCTTTAGTATACCATTCTTTTGCCGCGTTAATATCGGTTACGTGATAGATTACTGTACGAAGTTTTTTAAACATAAGATGTAGTTTATTCCTGTTTGATACATAATCATGCCGGAAAGTGTTTAAAGGAATTAACCAGGAATTTAGGAGAAAGAGATGCTGTTGGATTAGTAGTCGGGGTTGGAAGTGTATCTGTATTAGCGATAGTTTCGGCCCTTTTCGAGCATGTTCTTTTTTTTCTGGTAAGCCTTCCTTCACCATATTTGGATGGAAGGGTTAATTGGTAGTACGATAAAAGCAGGTAATAAGCAACTACTGTTTAGGCATATTCATATAATCAAACACGAGGTTGCAAAATGCTTTTATTCCTGTTTTCATTCCGCTTTCATCGATGTAAAAATCAGGGGTATGATGTGCCGCAGTTTTTACCGGATCAGCATCTTTAGGCATACCGCCTAGCGAGATAAATAAAGACGGAACTTTATCTGCAAAGAATGAAAAATCTTCAGAAGCGGTAGCTGCCTCCATTTCCCCAACATTAGCTTCTCCTGTTGCGGCAATTAAGGATGGGATCATTTTCTTTGTGAGAGCAGGATCATTATAGGTAACCAGAGTTTTGGTTTCAATACTTACTTCAGCTGTAGCACCCGCGCTTTCCGCGATTTTTGTTGCAGTCAGTTTCAGTTTTTCATGAATAATTTGTTGCATGCCTTTATCCAATGTTCTTATGGTTCCTTTCATATCCACCATTTCAGGAATTATGTTTGAACGAACACCACCATTGATTACGCAAACGGATAATACGGCAGCGTTTTTTGTTAATTCGATTTGCCTGCTTACGATAGTTTGCAGGCCATTGATTATTTCTGCAGCAACCACTACCGGGTCAATGCCCATCCAGGGTTGTGAACCATGAGATTGTTTGCCCTTAACTTTTATATCAAACCAGTCGGAGGAGGCTAAAACCCCACCCGCCCTGTATTTAATCACGCCAACCGGCGTTTGTGCACTGATGTGTAAACCAAACATCACATCAACCTTTGGATTATCCAGAGCTCCTTCTTTTATCATCAACGGTGCGCCACCCTCCTCGCCTTCCGGCGGTCCTTCTTCTGCCGGCTGAAAAACAAATTTTACTGTTCCTTTCAGATCGTTTTTCATTGATGATAACACCTGTGCCACACTCATTAATATGGCCACATGCGTATCATGTCCACAGGCGTGCATGATTCCTACTTCCTGCCCGTTATATGTCCCTTTTGCTTTTGAAGCAAAAGGCAAGTTCACTCTTTCTGTTACAGGTAGTGCGTCCATATCTGCACGCAACCCTATACAGGGACCCGGTTTAACTCCTTTTAATACTCCTATCACGCCTGTTTTAGCAACACCTTCTTTTACTTCGAGTCCCAGTGAGCGCAGATAATCGGCAATTATTTTTGATGTTCTTATCTCACGGTTACTTAGTTCCGGGTGCTGATGAAAATCTCTTCGCCATGTAATGCATTGCGCTTCTATTTTATCAGCCGCGGTTGAAATTTTTTGGCGAAGGGCGCTTATATCTTTTTGAGCCAATAACTGAAACGAAGTAATAAAGAAAGTAGTCAGGAATAAAAAGCGTCTCATTTGGATAATTTTTATGAATTTACAGTATCTATAGTTTTAAAAGAGATAATTACCTCCGTGTAATTTTTTAATTGACTAGTATGCCGCTTCGCCACCTTGCATTTTTGCGTAGAGTTTTTTTTTATAGTCTTACCGCGTTTGGTGGCCCGCAGGCGCATGTAGCTATGATGATGAAAACATTTGTAAAACAAAAGCAGTATGTAACAGAAGAGGAATTGATTGAGTACAATGCTTTTTGCAACCTGCTGCCCGGAGCGTCATCGACACAAACTGTTACCCTCATAGGCTATAAGATAGGCGGTGTTCCATTGGCTGTACTAACATTAATCATATGGATTATTCCTGCTTGCGTATTAATGGGAGGTTTTTCTTTTTTTCTCCATTATATAGATAAGAAGGCATTGCACAACGATGTATTCAAATTTATTCCTCCAATGGCTGTAGGATTTTTATTATATGCTTGTGTGATGGCTTTTCAGATAGGTGTTAAAAATTTTGTTACCTGGTGTATTATGATCGTATGTACGATTGTTACTTACTTATTATTTAAACAGCCATGGGTATTTCCATTGTTAATAATACTGGGGGGAGTAACAACAAATCTTAGCCGTAAAAGGATTCCACAGGTGGAGCAAAAACCGGAAAAGATAAAGTGGTGGAATTTCTGGTTGTTTGGTATCCTATTTATTATAGCGGGATTTTTGAGTGAAACAGCGAGAAAAAATGATTGGCATGACCGTAAAGCAATAAACCTTTTTGAAAATACATATCGTATGGGCAGCCTTGTATTTGGAGGTGGCCAGGTATTGATGCCGATGATGTATGAGCAATTCTGTATACGGCCGATTGCAGTAAGAGAAAAAAAAACAGATGAAAACAGGATTGTTATAGACAAGGATGACATGTACACAGGAATGGGAATTGTAAGGGGGATACCGGGTCCCGTCTTTTCGATTGCATCTTTTGCAGGCGGAATGGCATTGAAAGACGGTGGTTTTAAGATGCAGTTGCTGGGTTGCATAATAGGTGCTGTCGCGATTTTTCTACCGAGCGCTTTGTTAGTACTTTTCTTTTTTCCTATATGGCATAATATGAAAAAGTATGCAGCCGTTTATCGCTCACTGGAAGGAATAAATGCGGTGGTAGTGGGAATATTAATTGCATCTACCTTTTATATTATGAAAGATATTTCTCTTATTGAAGCTAAAACCATCAGCTTAATTAATATTCTTGTTATAGCAGGAACATTTTTAGTAGTACAGTTTACAAGACTGATGCCACCGTTGATTGTGATTTGTTGCTTAGTGCTCGGATTCTTTTTCTGAGATTATTTTTTGTAGTAGCGATTTTGTTCAATCTCTTCCCTCACCTTTTCCGGTACCATATAGCGGATAGATTTCCCTTCTTTTATAAGTTTACGTATTTCTGTTGCAGATATCTGTATAAGAGGCGCTTCAAGAATAATTGGCGCTACCGGATAATGAGACGTTATTTCAAAGCCCGGCCGTTTATATATATAGATGGAGTAGTTCTTTACAATAATCTCGAAATTTTTCCATTTATCGAGGTTTTGATAGCTATCGCTGCCCATAATAACTGCGAATTCGTTTTCGGGATGCTTTTCTTTAAGATATGTCAGAGTATCTACTGTGTAGGATGGTCGGGGCAGCTTGAACTCGATATCAGAAACTGTGATTCGGGTGTCTTCTTCCACCGCGAGCTTAGCAAGATGCAATCGGTCGTACTCATTTAATAGAGAATTGCTTTTCTTAAAGGGGTTCTGCGGCGATACGATAAACCAAATCTTTTGAATACCTGTTGCATTTAGGATATGGTTCGCAATTATAAGATGCCCGACGTGAATGGGGTTAAACGAACCAAAATAGAGACCTATTTGCATTAATTAGTTGATAATCAATTAGTTAATTTGACTGTTATATTTTCAGCCTCGTTGAGTCTAAGGCTTAGTCTGTAACCTGCAACGCTAACTGAGATGGGATCACCCATTGGCGCGATCTGTTCAAGTAGAATCTTTTCACCAGGTACACAGCCCATCTCCATTAGCTTTATAAAAATGTCGCTCTCTTTAAACTCACAGATTGTCCCGTGTTGGCCGGGCTTTAATTGCGAAAGCTTAACTATCATCTCTTTGACCATAATTCAACAAATCTACTCCTCATGATTCTTAAATGTTTACGAATTTTGAAAATATGCCGGCACAACCAGAAAAGGATATACGATTCTTTTATTTATCGAAGAATATAACACTTAGAAACAGGAAGAAGTTAAAACACTTTTTGAATGATCTGCTCCGAATGGAAAGAATGAAGCTGGGGCATATAAATTTCATTTTTTGCTCCGACCAATATTTGCGTAATATAAATAGGAAATACCTGCAACACGACTACTACACGGATATCATAACTTTTGATCTTTCGGAAACAAAGAAAGTCGTCGAAGCCGAAATATATATTAGCAGTGACCGGGTCTGTTATAATTCTTCGAGAATGGGTATAACATTCAAAGAGGAGATACATCGGGTCATATTTCATGGCCTTTTGCATCTGTGCGGATATGGTGATAAAAGCCAAAAACAAAGAGAGGTAATGACGTACAAGGAGGACTATTATTTGAAAATATACAGAAGCAATTAGTTTCACGGGACACTGTTTCAGCCTGAAACAGTGTCCCGTGAAACAACTATTTTTGTGAAAAAAAATATGAGCAGGAAAAACAGATTACCGCAACCTGTAACTCCCGCGCTATTGAAATTCCGGGAAAAAAGAAAATGGCAGATTGCGCTCAGACGGTACGTGTTGGAAAGAAATGTGTGCGTGTTTTATGCTCCATATTTTGGTTTAGATATTGGCAATATCAGGAAGTGGTTTGAGGTGCAGTTTCTGGACGGAAATAGTTGGAATGATTTTGGAAAAAAATGGCAGTTTGATCATATTATCCCGGTTACATACTTCGATTTTTCTGACGAACAGGAGCTAAAGCTTTGCTGGAATTTTACAAATCTGCGGGTTGAGCAATTTCAGAGAAATAAAGACAAGGGTAACAGATTGGATGTATCAGCTGCTAAAGGATATTTCGAAGAGTTATATAAGGCAACACTTTATCTTCCATGTCTTAAACTACTTGAGAAGATCGATAAAATTGAGCTGTCCGAAATAGTAAGCTCAAAAAAGCAACAGAAATTTATTAATGAGAGCAGACCGTATCTAGATATGATTGAGAATTATTCAGCTTTTGAATTCGAGCTCTTAAATAGTGGCCGAACTGTAGAAGAAGTAAAAAAGGAAATAGACTTTCTCAAAAAGTTTGATAAATAGGCCTGATAACGGGATAACTTTACAAATTCTATGTTTCCAGAATATGATGTAATAGTAGTAGGCGCGGGGCATGCCGGTTGTGAAGCGGCGGCGGCAGCAGCAAATCTTGGGTCCAAGGTTCTCCTGGTAACCATGAATATGCAGACTATTGCCCAAATGAGTTGTAATCCTGCCATGGGCGGAATTGCAAAAGGGCAAATCGTTAGGGAAATAGATGCAATGGGAGGCTATTCCGGAATTGTTACTGATCTGAGCATGATTCAGTTCAGGATGTTGAACCGATCTAAAGGACCAGCTATGTGGAGTCCCCGGGCGCAAAATGACCGTATGTTATTTGCGGCCAAATGGAGAGAAATGCTGGAGAATACTCCGAATGTCGATTTTTATCAAGACATGGTAAAGGGGCTACTAATCAAAGGCAATAAAAGTTGCGGCGTTATCACCGGATTGGGCCATGAAATTAAATCGAAATCTGTCGTTCTTACAAATGGCACTTTCCTGAACGGTATTATACATATTGGCGAAAAGAATTTTGGAGGGGGAAGGGTAGCGGAAAAGGCGGCAACAGGAATTACAGAACAGCTTGTTTCCCTCGGCTTTGAAACTGACAGGCTTAAAACAGGAACTCCTCCCCGAGTTGATGGCCGTAGCCTGGACTATACAAGAATGGAAGAGCAACCCGGCGACGAAGAAGTTGTTGGTTTTTCCTTCTCCAACACAGAAAAGCCAAAACAACAAAGAAGTTGCTGGATTACCTACACAAGTCAAAAAGTTCATGATATACTAAAGACCGGTTTTGACCGGAGTCCAATGTTTGCGGGGCGAATTGATGGAATTGGCCCACGGTATTGTCCCAGTATTGAAGATAAGATCAACCGGTTTTCAGAAAGAGAAAGACATCAGCTTTTTATAGAGCCGGAAGGATGGAATACAGTAGAGATTTATGTAAACGGATTTTCAACTTCATTACCAGAAGAAGTTCAATACGAAGCAATTCGTAATATAGTGGGCTTTGAAAATGCAAAAATGTTCAGACCTGGTTATGCTATCGAGTATGATTTCTTTCCGCCGACACAATTAAGTTATTCATTAGAAACAAAACTGATTGATAATCTTTTCTTTGCAGGTCAAATTAACGGTACAACCGGCTATGAGGAGGCTGCCTGTCAGGGTTTAATGGCGGGAATAAATGCACATCAGAAGGGAAAAAACCTGCCCCCTGTTATATTAAAAAGGAGTGAAGCCTATATTGGCGTGTTGATCGACGACCTGATCAGCAAAGGAACTGAAGAGCCTTATCGTATGTTCACTTCAAGGGCGGAATTCAGGACCTTACTTCGCCAGGATAATGCGGATCTGCGCCTTACAGAATTAAGTTACCGGCTGGGTATCGCTTCGCAGGAAAGAATGGATAAGGTAATTGAGAAAAAAGAGAGCGTTGAAAAAATAAAAATGATTCTTAAAGAATTCCAGGTAGAGCCCGATTCAATAAATGGGTTCCTGGAAAAATTAAACTCCGCTGCGATAAGCGAAAAGCAAAGAGCAGAAAAAATATTATTGAGGCCCGATGTAGAACTGGAGGACTTAATAAAAGCATTGCCGCGGTTAAACGATTTATTGAAAGATTATACGCAGGAACAAATTGAGCAGGCTTCTATACAAGTAAAGTATGACGTATACATCGGCAAAGAAAAGGAATTAGTCAACAGGATGGGCCAACTTGAAGATTTACAAATTCCTGATTCATTCGACTATAAAAAGATTAATGCCCTTGGTAATGAAGCGAGAGAGAAATTAAACCGCATTAAACCAAGAACACTTGGACAAGCAAGCCGGATATCAGGAATCAATCCAAGTGATGTGCAGATTCTGATGGTATATATGGGCAGATGACTTTTTATTCCTGAAAGGACTTTTTATATTTAAGCCATGCAATAGCTAATTTTATTTCACCGAAACTTATATCGTTTCCCAGTCTTTCTTTTATAGGAGTGAGAGAGCCATCGTTGAAATCTTTTATAACTGGCTCGATCAGCAATAATTTTTCAGGGTTTATTAATTCGCTGACATTGATTTCTCCGAGACTTATATAATGGGCGAGGTGCCCTTCAATAGTTTGAATAGTGAAACCTCTTTCCCGGGCAATTTCATTTACTGACTTTCCCTCTTTGTATAAACGAAATGATTCAGCTTTTGTATCAACTTTCAGTTTCTTTTCTCCCGTTCGTTCTTTGCGTTCCCGCTTTGGAGATTTTTCATTAATTGAGGAAGTAAGATTACTTTCTTTACAGTAATCATTAACAATATCTAAAAACTGCTGGCCATATTGTTCAACCTTCGCATCTCCAAATCCGCTTATTTTTCTTAGCTCTGCAAGAGTTTGTGGCAGATACATTGCTATTTCATCAATTGTTTTACTGCCCGCTACAATGTAAATGGGTAAATCCTTTTTAGCACAAATAGCATCTCTTAATTTTCGCAGTTGCTGATGAAGAACCGGATGCGGGCTTTGCAGTTTGGTTTGTGTAGCCGCAGCATAAGCATTTACCGGAAACGAAGGTATTATAAAACTCTTTTTCATCTTATGCCATGCTTCTGTATCAATGCTACCGCTAAACGCCTGCATCAAAAACTTTTTTAAGGACAATTCAGCAAAAACATCTTTCAGTTGTGTATTGTATTCTTTAGCATGCAAGCTGCTATCTGTTACAGCCGGCGAGGAAATAATAAACTCAACAACCTGTCGGATTTCTTTTGTAAAATGTTCGATAGTCTTCAATGTTCTTTCCTGTATAACGGTATTGTCATCAGAATTTACTGAATGCTGAAATT
>Ga0207675_100003195_pt1 | contig 16075 bp, 11 predicted proteins | sample KBSSwiS42_FD_184305 | JGI IMG/M metagenome (GOLD analysis project Ga0207675, IMG submission 184305) | Switchgrass rhizosphere microbial communities from Kellogg Biological Station, Michigan, USA - KBS Switchgrass S4-2 (SPAdes) (version 2) | ecosystem: Host-associated > Plants > Roots >... | reverse complement strand
CGGCGGGAGAGGTTGGTCCCCTTTCAGGTTGTCTGCGATACCCGGACAAATTGCGCAGGGCGTCTTGCCGATGCGTAGGGTGCTCTGCTAGCCTCCCGCTGTCACCGGTGTCATAGCACGCAAAATGTCACCGGTGTCATCGAATAACTATGTCGAATCGAGTCAACCGACGGTCGTATTGCGGACTGGGATTCGACAGCAAGGGGCCGTCAATGAGAATTCTACCCTGGCTCGCACGACTGTCCTGCATCGCGGCTGCTACGCTGATGTTCACCACGGCACATGCCGCGGACGATAAGTCGGTGCCGGTGGCCAACAGCCTGAGATTCTTCGACGCACTGCTGGCTCACAAGATCTCCGCTGAGCTGATCGTTTTTCCCGCCGGCGGCCACGGCTTCGGCTTGATCAATGCCACCACGCCCGACCGCTGGATGGACCGCTGCCACGATTGGCTGATTGCACAGGGTTGGCTATCCAAACAGGGATGGCTATCGAAACCTGCGACTTGAGAATCGCAAGAGACCGTGCGCATGAACACTTCCGACGATAGTTCCCTGAATGCGGCGATACGCGTTTGCGCCGTTTCCTTCCCGCTGTCGCCCCGGAACCCTGGAAGAAAGTTCGCGATGCCTTGGAGCGGGGGCACCGGCCCAGCTGCGTAATACAGCGATGCGAGGACGGCCACTGACGGCTGGCGATGTCATCACCACCGGCATGATCACCGGCGTCCACGACATCCGCATCGGCCAACGTTCGCGACATGTATTTCGTGGCTATGGCGAAGTGGGTTGCCGGATCGTACGAGCCAAGGAGTACGCGGCGGGGGCAGCGAGTTCATGACGGCACTGTCCCTCAATCGCAGGCAGGTGCTGCTCGGAGCGGGCGCCCTGTGTGCCACTCAATCGCCGCTCGTCGAGGCAGCGACCGATGGTCGTCGTGCTGCTCATCATCGGCACGTTCATGGACCTGGCGGCGATCGGCGGCATCAGCGTCACCGACGCATTGAAGACGATCTGGCCATTCTATCTCACGGCCCTCGGCCTCACGGCCCTCGGCGTATTGCTGATCGTCGTCTATGTGCCGGCACTATCCCTGTGGTTGCCAGCTCTGCTCAGGTAGAGATTTCTCACGGAGCAGACTAAGTAGGGTCAGAGTTTCTATTTCCCGACCCTGTTTTTTTCTGCCCCGTGTTCTCCGTGTTCTCCGTGCGATATATCTTCAAGTCTTATCAGCATGCACTACGAGTGGCCATTGCTAATCCTGTAGCAACGGCTCATCGTTCTCAAGAAATGTCGCACGGAGAACACGGAGAACACGGGGCAGATAAGAACAGGGCCTGAAGCTCATACAGCGATGTTAGCGCTAGCGGAAATCGGTGTCATGCAGGTGGGCCGTACAATTCGAGCGCAGTGCGACGACCGCTCGTTGTATTCTTGCGGACGTCGCCCGCTACGGGCCGATTTTCACATTTTCCGGCCTTAGGGATGGGCCCAGGTACTGGCATGACACGTAAGGCGACGAAGAAAGCGCCGTCGACGAAGGCTGGCAAACCCGCTAAACGCGCACTGACGAAGGCTGCGGCGGCGGTTGTCGCTCATATTCTCCCGCCGATCGACGAGGATCGTAAGCACACGATCAACGACATTGCGCGGCTGGCCAACGTGTCGAAGAAGACCGTGTCGCGGGTGATCAACGAATCGCCGTTCGTTCGTGAAGAGACGCGCACGCGCATCCACGAAATCATGCAGCGGGTGTCCTATACCCCCGATCCGCAGGCCCGTGGACTCGCCTTCCGCCGCTCGTTCCTGATCGGGCTGATCTACGACAGTCCGAACGCGCCCTATGTAATCAACATCCAGGAGGGCGCCCTGGCGGCGCTACGGCTCAAAGGCTACGAACTGGTGGTGCATCCCTGCGATCGCACGGCGCCCGGCTTCCTCAACGAGATCAAGCAGCTCATCAGCCGGCAGAAGATCGACGGCGTCATCCTGTTGCCGCCGGTGTCGGAGAACAGCGCCTTGTCGGAGCTGCTGCGCACCGTGAAGTGTCCCTACATTCGCGTGCTATCCGCGCCGCTCGATGAGCCGCAGAACGTGGTGCTGTCCATGGATCGCCAGTCCGCCGCCGAAGTCGCCGAGCATCTCGCCAAGCTCGGACACACGCGGATCGCGATGATCGCAGGGCCGGCGACCTATCGATCCTCGATCGAACGCGTCGGCGGCTTCACCAATGCGTTGGCCGATCGCGGCCTGACCCTGTCGGCGGACTACGTCGCTGAAGGCGCCTATACCTTCGAGTCCGGCGCTGCCTGCGCCGAGTTGCTACTGTCTCGAACACCGCGACCGACCGCGATTTTCGCGGGCAACGACGAGGCTGCGGCTGGTGTGTATCGAACTGCGTACCTGCGCGGTCTCAAAATACCGGACGACCTGACCATCATCGGCTTCGACGACAGTCCGCTGGCATCGAGGTTATGTCCGTCGCTGACCACCATGCGCCAGCCCATCCGCGACATGGGCCGCTTGGCGGCCGAGAAGCTGATGGGCAAGATTGCGAACCTGGCGGTGTTGCCGCAGGATGCGAGTACGGTGTTTCCTCATCTGGTCGTCAGGGAGTCTTCGGGCCGACCGCGCAGCTGACCACCGGTTACCATTGGTCCGGGCTTACCCTGGCTTATCGAATTCAATAATTCCAATTCCGGCCTTTGTCCTTTCTGCCCCGTGTTCTCCGTGTTCTCCGTGCGATATCTCTTGTGAATGCCGAGCCGTTGCCACGGCAGTGGCACTAGCCACCGTGGGAGCCGACTCAAAGGGCTTCAAGAAATATCGCACGGAGAACACGGAGAACACGGGGCAGAAATTAAGAGGGGGCAGGGACCAGCCCGCATATCCCAACCGAGGGATTTCCCCTAAAGTTTCGAGCGTCGATCTCCGCAAGGGTTTCCCCTAATCGCGCCTCGACGCGCGGCAGAACACAGTTTTGATGCAGTTGCTCCGGCAGTCTGGGCGGACTTGAGTCACGTTCGCCAGGGAATATGTCGCGCACTCCACGGGACCGGGGTCGTCAACCAGAGCGGTGGGTCGCTAACCAACGAGAACATGTCAACCGCGGAAACCTATGAAATGCCTGGCGACACGCGTGCGCTGCTCGACGCGGTCGTTCATGGCGTCCTGGTCGTGGCGGTGCGGGGCGGCGAGCAGATCGTCATCTATGCGAATCCCGCATTCCACCGACTGACCGGGCTCAACCTGACGACTTTCGTCGGCAAGAGTCCGCTGTCATTGATCGGCCGACAGAGCGATGCGACCGTAGCCCATGACCTGCGCCGCGCCCTGTCCGAACGAACCGAGTACAGCGGTGATCTCCTTATCTATGGCCGCGACCAATACACCGCCTGGGTGAAGGTCACGGTGCGGCCTCTGGGCATCGGGGCGCAGCCGCTGGTGCTGCTGAACCTCGAAGACCGTTCCAAGTACCGCAGCATCCGCCAGTCGTTGCGCTCCACCGAATCGCGGCTCGAACTCGCGATGGAGGCGAGCAACCTGGCGATGTGGGACTGGAACGTGCCGGACAACGAGGTCTACTACAACGACCAGTGGCGCCTCGCGCTTGGCGTCGAGACCGACGAACTGTTGCAGAGAAAGGAACTCGCCGATCGCCTGATGCTGCCGGCCAATGAGCCCGGCGTGCTGGAACAACTCGAGCGGCATCTGCAGGGAGCGTCGTCGCATTTCGAATGCGAGTACGAACTGCCGACCGGTTTCGGCCGATCCAAATGGTTTGCCGCCCGCGCGCGAGTCGTCGAACGCGATCGCGAAGGTGCGCCGCTGCGAGTCATCGGCGTCCTGCGTGACATCTCCCGTCGCAAGCAGAATCTCGCGGACGCCCAGGATGTCGAGAAGCGCTGGGAGCGTGCCGTTCGCGGTACTTCCGATGGGTTGTACGACTGGGACCTGCTCACCGGCCATGTCTGGTACGCATCGCGCTTCCGCGAGATCATCGGCTACTCGGAAGAGAACTTCCCCAACACCTTCAGCGCGTTCCAGGAGATCCTGCACGACGCCGATCGTCCGCTGGTGCTGGGCAAGATCCGCGCTCACCTGGAAGATCGCAGCCTGCTCGACATCCGTTGTCGAATCAACGTGGCGTCCGGGGGCGTCATCTGGTGCCGCTTGCGCGGCAGGTCGGAGCGCGACGCTGCCGGCAGGCCGACGCGGCTCTCCGGTTCGATCAGCGATATTTCCGCGCAGATCCAGGCGGAGGAGGCGCTGAGCCGCAGCCAGGATTTCTACGGCACCATTCTCGATTCGTTGCCGCTGTTCATCGCTTACGCGGACCCTGCCGAGCGCGTCGTGTATGCGAATCGTAAATTCCAGGAATTCTTCGACCTGCCGTTGGCCGACACGCGCGGCCAACTGGTCGGCGACATCATCGGCGAACGCCGCTACGAAGCGATAGGTCCGCATGTCCGCAATGCTTTGCAGGGCCATGCCGTCGAGACTCACGGCAAGCTACGCGATGCTAACGGCCGCCACCTGGATCTCGACGCTTCCTTCGTTCCCCACTGGGGCGATGCTGGCGAAGTCCAGGGCTGCTTCGTTGCGGTCCGCGACGTCACCGAGAAACGACTGCTCGAAGCCGAACTGCGGCAGAGCCAGAAGATGGAAGCGGTGGGCCGCCTGACCGGCGGCATCGCGCACGACTTCAACAATCTGCTGTCCGTGATCGTCGGCAACACGCAGCTGCTGGCACGTGCGATGCGTGAGAGTCCGCGCCTGCTCAAGCAGGCTGAAACCGCATTGAAGGCCGCCATGCGGGGTGCCGAACTGACGCGGCGCCTGCTCGCATTCGCACGCCAGCAGGTTCTCGAACCTCGCGTCCTGGACCTCAACACGCTGCTCGGCGGCATGTATGAGCTGATGCGGCGCTCGCTCACCGGCGAAATCGAGATTCACCAGTCGCTCGAATTGAACGTTTGGCCCATCAAAGTGGACCCAGGACAGATGGAGAACGCCATCCTCAACCTGGCGATCAATGCGCGGGACGCGATGATCGAAGGCGGCACCATCAGCATCGTGACCCGCAACGTGTCGATCGGCGCACCGGGGCAGGAGCGAGCCCTGGGCGAAGAGGCGTTTGCGGCAGGCGACTATGTGGTCCTCGAGATCGGCGATAGCGGCATGGGCATGCCGCCGGAGACACTGAAGCGCGTGTTCGAACCGTTCTTCACGACCAAGGATGTCGGCAAGGGCAGCGGACTGGGTCTATCGATGGTGTATGGCTTCATGAAGCAGTCCGACGGCTATGTGCGCATCACCAGCGCCGTGGGCAGCGGTTCGACGGTGTATCTGTACTTCCCGCGTATACAAGCTTTGCTCGACCGCGTTACGGTCGAAGGCACGCCGTCGGCCGAGCTGCCGGAAGGCAGGGAGACGCTGCTGGTAGTGGAGGACAACGCCGAAGTGCGCTCCACTGCGGTCGAGATTCTGAGCAGCCTCGGGTACCGGGTACTCGAGGCCAACAACGGCCATCAGGCTCTCGAGCGCTTCGTGCAGCACCCGGACATTGCTCTGGTGTTCTCCGATGTCATGTTGCCCGGCGGCTTGCTGGGTGCGACGCTTGCCGCGCGATTGCGAGAGCGGCGTCCCGGTTTGAAAGTGCTGTTGACGACGGGCTTTACAGAAAGTGCGATCATGCACCGAGGGCTGCTCGACGGCTCGCTGGAAGTGCTGAGCAAACCTTACAAAGTGGAAGACCTGGCCCGTCGTGTACGCGCGATACTCGACGGCCGTGAGGAGAATCGACGTGTCCCGGCGTGAGCGGAATCTGGTCCTGGCGGTAGATGACGAGAGCGACTTCCTGGAACTGATCGAACAGATCGGCCAGGGTGTCGGCTGCGATGTCATTACGGCGGACACGGCTTCGGCATTCCGCGACCAGCTGTCGCGTCGCAATCCCACGCTGATTCTCCTGGACCTGCAGATGCCCGGCATGGACGGCATCGAAGCGCTGCGCTACCTCGCCCGCCAGAACGTAAACGCCGGCATCCTGCTGGCCAGCGGCATGGACCAGCGAGTGCTGTCCAGTGCCCGCCAGCTCGGCGAATCGCTTGGCCTGCGCATGCTGGGTACGCTGCAGAAGCCGGCGATGCTCGAAGACATCGAAATCCTGCTGTCGAAGCACCTGGACGCCGACGAACGCATTTCGCTCGAAGACCTGCAGCGGGCCATCGAGGAGCACGAGCTGGTCGTGCACTATCAACCCAAGTTGCAACGCGCAGCGCGTGACTGGCAAGTGACTGGAGCGGAAGCGCTGGTGCGCTGGCGCCATCCCCGCTTCGGCCTGTTGTATCCAGCCGATTTCCTGCCGCTCGCCGAGCAGTCCGGGATGATCCTGGGCGTGACCGACTTCGTGCTGACCGATGCCATCCGGCAGATCGGCCACTGGCGCGCGAGCGGTTTGCACCTGACGGCCGCGGTCAATCTGTCTCCGCGGCTGGTGCAGGACCTGGAATTCCCCGACCGCCTCGGCCGGGTGCTGAAAGAATTCGACGTGACTGCGGACCAGCTCACCCTGGAAGTCACCGAAGCGGCGTCGCTGCACGATCCGGAACTGGTGATGGATATTTTCACGCGCCTGCGGGTGAAGGGCGTGGGGCTGTCACTCGACGACTTCGGCACCGGCATGTCGTCGCTGACGCAGCTCTACAAGATGCCGTTCAGCGAAGTGAAGATCGACGGCTCGCTGATCTCGGAAGTCATCGATGCCAAGCCGGCGGCGACGGTGGTGCGCGCGATCATCGACCTTGCACACAACCTTTCGTTGACCGTATGCGCGGAAGGCGTCGAAGCCTCACCGCAATTCGAATTCCTCGAACAGCTGGGATGCGACGCCCTGCAAGGCGAATTCATCGCCCAGGCCATGCCGGCAGGCGAGATCGAATCGTTCATCAATGTATGGAACGGGGCCGATCACACGCTGGTGCCGGTGGTTAGAAAGTAACAAGGGTCGCGGGACCACGGGCCTGGGCCAGAAAACCGGCAGGCAGAATCGAAACTGTTCCTGCCCACGCCCCAGGCCCGCCGCCCGCTGGCCGTCCGTTCACATCGCCCTGCTGACCTTCTCCTTCGATGGCCGCAACAGGTGCAGCGGTGCGGACAGCACGATCCGCGTTCCCGTACCCGGTTCCTCGAAGTTGATGGTGCCCCCGAGCATGCGGGCCCGGTACTCCATGATCTTCAGCCCCATCCCGGGCCGGCCTTGAGCGAGGCCTGCGGACAGGCCGATGCCGTCGTCCGCCACGGAGAGCTGCAACTTGCGGGCAGTGGTGCGCAAATCGATATTGATCGACGTCGCCCGTGCATAGCGGGCCGCGTTCGTGCTCGCCTCCTGGGCGATGCGATATAGATGGGTGGCCGCGCCTTCTTCCAGGTCGGGCAGCTTCACGCCGCCGTTGGTGAACGAGCATTGCAGGCTGTACATGTCGGTGCAGCGGGCGACCAGGTGCTTGAGCGCTTCCGAGAGTCCGCCGCGTTCGAGATTCACCGGCGCCAGTCCGCGGGCGAGCGAGCGGGTGCTTTGAATGGCGCGGGCCAGCAGGTCGCTGATCTTGGTGACCTGCGAAAGATACTGCGGCGCCTCGCGTGACAGCTGCACCTCCAGGCCCTTGAGCAGCAGCGAGAGTCCCGTCAATTCCTGGCCGAGGCCGTCGTGCAGGTCGCTGCCGAGCCGCCGTTGTTCGCGATTGGAGATCTCCAGGATTTCCTGTTCGAGTTCTTTCTGGGCAGTGACTTCGCGAATGGATCCCACCAATCCCGACACGGTGCCATGGTCGCGCAGGGGCACATGTGTATACGTCAGCCAGCGAACGCTGCCGTCCGGGGCGATGCTGGCGCGTTCCTGATCGTTGACGGCACGACCGGTTCGGATGGTCTGCGCGCCGTGGCTTTCGATCTCGATGAGGGTTTCATCCGGCCACACTTCCGACAGCCGCTTGTCTATGACCGCTTCGCGCTTGAGTTTCAGTGTATCCAGCAGCGCGCGATTGACGACCGTCAGCCGGCCCTCGGTGTCGGTGGCATAAATGATTTCCGGCAGGCTGTTGATCAGCGTAGTGAGGAGCAGCCGCTGTTCTTCCAGCTGGCCTTCCGCCAGCCGGCGCTCCCGACGATCGCTGGCTTCGGCCAGCGCACGGCGCACTACTGCAGGAAGGCGTTGCAGGCGATCCTTGAGAACATAGTCGGTCGCGCCGCTTTTCAGTGCTTCGATGGCCCGTTCCTCGCCGAGCGAGCCCGATACGAAAATGAAAGGGACATCGGGAGCGCTATGCTGGAGAATCCGCAGCGCCTCCAGGCCGTCGAAGCCCGGCAACGTGTAGTCGGCGAGGACCAGGTCGGGCGGCGCAGCCTGCAACGCATTGCGGAAGTCCTTCTCGGACATGACATGACGCCATTCCACTGCCACGCCATTGCGGGCCAGTTCCAGCTGGATCAGCTCGGCGTCGTTCGGATCATCTTCGAGCAAGACGAACCGCAGTTTGGCGGCAGCATCCTTTTTCATGGTCCGGCAAGTTTCCCTCGGGCGTCCTTCAGGCTGTCGATCACAATGTCGACCGGAATGTCGAAGATCAAAACTATCATTACGTCACGACTGTGGAAAATGTGGATTGTGGGCGCCGCCCTTGCCCTCACACTGCGATGCTACAAGTTCTGCTACGAGATGCGGAGCATTGCGACAGTCGAACATGGGCTGAACATGGGGGTGACCAGTGGTTGACCAGACACGGATCGTGATAGTCGATGATCATCCCTTTGTCCGGGAAGGACTCAAACAGCTGCTGGCGGGACAGTCCGATTTCCAGCTGACCGCCGAAGCTTCCTCCGCCAAGGACGCCCAGACTGCCATCGATGCGCAGGAACCGGATGTCGCGGTGGTCGATCTCGCGCTCGGCGCCGACGATGGGGTCGAACTGGTGCGCTGGATCCGGCAAAGCCATCCCGATGTTCGGGTCCTGGTGTTGTCGATGCAGGACGAAGCCTTGTATGCAGAGCGCCTGTTGCGCCTGGGGGTCAGCGGTTACGTCATGAAAAACGTCGCTGGCACCGACTTCCTTGGCGCGTTGCGCAAAGTCGCACGCGGCCAGAAGCATGTCAGTGCGGCCATGGGCGAACGGCTGCTGAGCCAGGTCGCGAAGGGTCGGGCACCCGGCCTGGACGAAGATCCGGTCTCGGCGCTGACCGACCGCGAACTCGAGGTCTTCCGCCTGATCGGCGAAGGCATCAGCACGCGCGAAATCTCGCAGCGGCTCGATCTCTCCATGAAGACGGTGGACGCTCACCGTCGCCACATGCGTGAAAAACTCAATCTGCGCTCCACCAGCGAATTGATTCGCTACGCCACTCAATGGGTCTCCGATCGTAGCCCCGGCGCGCTCCAGGAGGGCACGGCAGCCGAGGGGTAGCCGCGAAAGTGACGTAATCTGCGATTCACTTCACACACCGCCGCAGCGCTCGACTGTCTACTCGCAACGGTGCCGGCGGTGCATAGGTATAAATCGCCGTCGCCAGCGCGGAAGACGCAAGCGGCACCCGCGACATTAGGGGATTGGCTGATATCCCTGATTGTCTGCAGCCAACAAGATTCTGCGTATATCCGCGTGCGATGGCGCGCTCGTTCCCATGGATCGTGGCCGATGGATCGCTGGATCGTTCAGGAAGACACGCTGGTTTCGCTGCGGAGCCTTCGAGCAGCACCTGCGATACGGGTGGTGGAGTGACAGTTTCCGGTGAGCGCGTTGTCGAAACCTGTGGCGTCGAGATCGAAAACCGCTGACGACGCGGTGGACACCGATTTGCCCCGCGCGGATCCGGTCGACAGGTCTTCCGAGAGACCCTCCCCAGACATGACCTCCACCGCGGATGCCATGCGGCAGGTCATCAATTCGCTGCCCGACTTTGTCTTCCTGCTCGACCGCGACCTGCGCGTTCTCTATACGAATCGTCCCCTGGACTCATGTAGCTCCGGCTCTACCGACGTCCGCGGCCGGCACATCACCGAATTCCTTCCTCAAAAACTGCATCCCGCGGCGCTCGCGACCCTGCACCGGGTGCTGGCGACCGGCAAAGTCGACGGCTATACGACCGGGTTCGAGGAACAGGATGGAGGGTCGCGCCACTTCGATGTTCGCGTAACGCCGGTTCTCCAGGACACCCAGATTGCCGCGGTGACCGTGGTAGCCACCGAGACCACCGAACAGGTCCGGGCCGAACGCGCCATCGCCACGCAGGCCCGCATGATCGAGTCCATGCTCGAAGGCGTTGCCGTCATCAACGATCGCGGGGTCATCGAGATCACCAATCCGGCCTTCGATGCCATGTTCGGCTTCGAGCGCGGGGGACTGATCGGGCGCGAACTGGGAACGCTGGCCGGACGCTCGCTGGACCAGGTCCAGGACAGCGAATCGGAAGACGGCTCGACCAAGGTCGAGTTCGAAGCCCGCCGCCGCGACGGCAGCTATTTCTCGGTGGCCGGCGTGCTGTCCGGATTCGATGTGGCGGGCGGCAACCATCGCCTCGCCGTGCTGCAGGACGTCAGCGAGCGCAAGCAACTGGAACGCGCCATCCTGCAGGCGGTCAACCGGGAACAATATCGCATCGGCAACGATCTCCACGATGGATTGGGACAGGAACTCACCGGCATCGCCTTGATGCTGCGGGGTGTCGCAGGCCGACTGACGACCGAGTATCCCGCCGTGCTGCCCGAGGTCGAGGGCATCACGCGGCTGGTGAGCAATGCCATCGAGAATACGCGCGCGCTGGCGCGGGGTTTGTCGCCGGTGAACCTGGAACGCGGCGGATTGCAGGATGCCCTGGAAGGGCTCGCAATGCATGCAATGGAAGTCTATGGCGTGCAGGTCAGCTTTTCGCATCGGGCGCCGACGGGTCGCCTGCTGAATGCCGAAGTAGCCAACCACCTGTATCGCATCGCGCAGGAAGCAGTGAGCAATGCGGCCAGGCACGGCAAGGCGCGGTCTATACGACTGCATTTGAGCATCGCCCGCGCTAAGGTACGTCTGACGATTACCGACGATGGTATCGGCATGCCGGAAACGGCGCTCGATGCCGCGGGAATGGGTCTGAAAACCATGCGGTATCGCGCCCGTATGATGGGAGGCGAGGTCCAGTTCGAACGGGCAGAGCCGACGGGCACGCGTATCGTCTGCGAATGCCTGGCAGAGCTCCCGGTGGCGCAGACTCGTGCTCCACGTCGTCGTCTACGCGGTGCCAGATGAGGTAGCTTGCGCAGCGCCAGGTAATGACCGGTGCATGGTGAGCTATAAGGGGACGGCACCGCGCGCACGAGGCATGCAAGGCGCATAGGTACGTAACGAAGTTACATCAAGATTGATTGAAGAATGCCGAGAAGTTGTGTGGAAATGGGATGTCCACAGGTGAGGAGTGATTGCAATGAGTCTGGGACCCACGCTGTTCAAGAGTGTTCACAAGCCGCTCTCGACAGCGAACAAAGATCGAAAACGCCGGGTACTGATCGTCGACGACCATCCGATCGTGCGGCAGGGCCTGCGCCGGCTGATCGAAGCCGAGTCGGACCTGGAAGTCTGCGGTGAAGCAGAAACCGCGCGGGAAGCGAAGTCGTTGATCCGTGAACTGGAACCCGATGCCGTGATCGTCGATGTATCGCTCAAGCAGGGCGATGGCCTGGAACTGGTGAAGGATGCCCGCGCCCACTATCCCTCGCTGCCGCTGCTGGTGCTGTCGATGCACGATGAAGCCATCTATGCCGAGCGCATGCTGTCCGCCGGAGCCAACGGCTACATCATGAAGCAGGCTGCCTCGGACCAGTTCCTGGTCGCGCTGCGCCGGGTGCTGGAAGGCGGCATCTATGTGAGCGAAGCCGTCGGCAACAGCATGATCGAGAAGTTCGCCTCCGGCGGGGCATATATTTCGGCCAATCCCATCGACAGCCTGACCAACCGAGAATTGCAGGTGCTGCACATGATAGGCAAGGGCCTGTCGACGCGGCAGACCGCCGAAGCCCTGAACCTGAGCGTGAAGACCGTCGAATCCCATCGCCAGCGCATCAAGCGCAAACTCTCGCTGCGGACCTCCGCCCAACTGATGCAGTATGCGGTGAACTGGTACGCAGGACGGGAGCCGGCGCGGGAGCAGCCGGCGCAGAAGACCTGACCTACGCGTTATTCATAGGACATTGTGCAGGGATTACTACAACCGGCCGCGCTCACGGGCCTGATCGTCGGACTCGCGGTAGCGGGCATTCCGGCCGTCTTCGCGTTGTGGTATTTCGCGCGGGCGCGCCGCGCGGCCCGTATCGAACACGAGGAATTGTTCGTCACCAATCGCCGCAACCGGGCCATCGTCGATGCCTCCGGCGAAGGCGTGCTCGAACTCGACGGCGACGGCCGTGTCCGCTTCGCCAATCCGTCGGCTGCCCGGCAGCTCGGCTACGAATCCGACGAACTGCCCGGCCTCGACTATCGGGTCCTCATCAATACCGACGACCAGCTCGAAGCGGGCGACGTGGTGCAACGGGTGCGTTACACCACCGACATCATGCGTGGCGTCGGCGCCCTGTTGCGGCGTAAGGACGGCCAGCGGCGCCCCGTCGAATACAAGATCGTCGGCGTCAACGAGAACAACACCATCGGCACCATCCTCACGTTTCGCGACGTGACCGACCGGGTGCGGGTCGACAGCCTGCTGCGGGACATGCAGTCCACCGCGAAGATCGGCGGCTGGGAATACGAAGTGGCGACCAGGAAGCTGCACTGGACCGAAGCGGTCTACGCGATTCACGACCTGCCGGTGAATCATCCCCTGGACCTGCAGAAGCTCGCGAAATACTGCCATCCCGAGGACCTGCCGCAGCTGATGGCGGCCGGCGAACAGGCAATCCAGAACGGCAGGAGCGCCGACCTGCAGTTGCGGATTACCACTGCGAAGGGACGCGACGTCTGGATTCGCGTCATCATGAAAGTAGAGCGGCGCGGCGGCGAAACGATACGACTGCATGGCACGGTCCAGGACGTGACGGACCGCGTGATGGCGGAACACCAGATCCGCGAGACGCGCGATTTCTACGAGCTCACGCTCGATGCCATGCCTACCATGGTCAGCTACATCGACAAGAACCTGGTCCTGACCTACGCCAACAAGGCGATCGAAGAAGCGCTGGGCAAGCCGCGGGCGCAGATCGTCGGCCACTCCGCGAAGGAAATGATTTCGGCAGCGGCCGCCGACGCCGTTTCCGAGCACGTCGAGAAAGCGTTGCGTGGCGAAGCGACGAGCATGACGCACACCGATTCGCGTAACGGCCGGACCAGCGACTGGCAAACGCATTTCGTTCCGGAAGTGGGAGCGAACGGCGAAGTGCGCGGCTTCTTCTCCATCGTCTACGACCTGACCGAGATCAAGCGACTCGAAGCGCGGTTGCTGCAAGCCCAGAAAATGGAAGCCGTCGGCCAGCTCACCGGCGGCATCGCGCACGACTTCAACAATCTCCTCGGCGTGGTACTGGGCAATCTGCAATTGATCGAGCGCGCGGTGGCCGAAACGCCGAGCCTCGCACGCAAGGTTCACACCGCCATGCGAGCTGCGGTTCGCGGGGCCGATCTCACGCGCCGGCTGTTGTCGTTCGCTCGTCGCCAGATCCTCGATCCCACCGTCGTCGATCTCAACCGGCAGCTGCTGGGTCTCGGCGATCTCATGCAGCGCACGCTCGGCGAGTCGATCGAAGTACGCATGGTTCGTACTCCGGATCTTTGGCATACGCGCGTGGATGCCGGCCAGTTCGAGAACGCCATCCTGAACCTGGCCATCAACGCCCGCGACGCCATGCCGCAGGGCGGGCGTTTGACAGTACGCACCCAGAACACCTGGCTGGACAAAGTGTTCTGCATGGACCATCCGTCGATCGAGCCGGGCGAATACGTGGTCATCAGCGTCAGCGACACCGGTGTCGGCATCGAGCCCGACATCCTCAAGCGCGTGTTCGAGCCGTTCTTCACGACCAAGGAGTCGGGCAAGGGCAGTGGTCTCGGCCTCGCCATGGTCAACGGGTTTGCCGAGCAGTCGGGCGGCATCGCCACCATCGAAAGCAAGCCCGGCGCCGGCACGACGGTCCGAATCTACCTGCCACGCTGCATCGAAGAGCAATCCGAACACGAAGACACCATCACCACCAAGGTGGCCCCCGGCGGCGACGAAACCATCCTGGTGGTGGAGGACGATGCGGATTTGCGTGAGACCGTCGTCACAACGCTGAAACAGCTGGGCTATCACGTGCTCAATGCCGCCAATGCGGATGCCGCTATCCGGTTACTGGCCGGAAGCGAACCCATCGACCTGCTGTTCACCGACGTGATGATGCCGGGCGGCACGCTGGGTCCCGCCTTGGCGAGACGGGCGCGGGAGTTGCGGCCGGAGATCGATGTCCTGTTCACGACCGGTTACGCCGACAGCAATGTACTCAGCAGTGCGACCGGCCTGGGCGGCGCTGAAGTGATTCACAAGCCGTATAGAAACGAGGAACTGGCACTGCGAATCCGCTTTGTGCTGGACCGGGAGGCGCGCGTTGCCTGAACAAGAGAACAAGCTGCTGGTCATCGACGACCAGCCCGACCTGTGCGAATTCATCTCGGAAGCCGCGCTCAGCCTGGGGTTCGAAACCATGGCGGTGACGGAGCCGGATGCATTTCGCCGTGCCGTACAGGATTTTCAACCCACCGTCGTCGTGCTCGATCTGCAGATGCCGGGTGCCGACGGCATCGAACTATTGCGTTACCTCGGAGAGCGAGGCAGCAAGGCGCAGGTGCTGGTGGCCAGCGGCATGGATCAGCGCGTGCTCGCGACCGCCGAACAGATCGGCCGTTCGCAGGGCCTGAGCATGCTCGGCGCATTGCAGAAGCCCATCCTGCTGAACGATCTCGAAGCGACGTTGCGCCGCTGCCTGCGTGGCGATACGCCGGTGACGCCAGCGGCGTTGGCCGCAGCGCTCGATAAGCGCGAAATCCTCGTTCACTATCAACCGAAAGTGACTCGCGTGGCGCTCGGCAAATGGATCGTCGAAGGCGTCGAAGCGCTGGCGCGCTGGCAGCATCCTGCATTGGGATTCATCTCGCCGGCGCGATTCATTCCGCTCGCGGAAAAAAATGGCTTGATCCGCCGCCTCACCGAGCAGGTGCTCGAGATGTCGCTGGCACAGTGCCGCACCTGGGATGCGGCAGGTTTGCAGCTCTCCGTCGCCGTGAACCTGTCACCGCAACTGCTCAACGATCTGTCGTTCCCCGATCAGGTTGCGCGCATGGCGGCCCAGGTGGGCGCCGACGCACGGCGTGTGATTTTCGAAGTCACGGAAAGCGCGGCGATGTTCGATCCGGGCACCACCATGGATGTGCTCACCCGCATGCGAGTGAAGAACTTCGGCCTGTCCATCGACGACTTTGGGACCGGTTACTCTTCGCTCAAGCAGCTGTACCTCATGCCGTTCAGCGAATTGAAGATCGACACCTCGTTCGTACGCGACGTCTTCGCCCACGAAGATGCCCGCACCATGGTCGAGACCATGATCCTGCTGGCCCACAAACTGCGCTTGACCGCTTGCGCCGAAGGTGTCGAATCGCAGGAAGTCCTGGATTTCCTCGACGCCGCCGACTGCGACCGCGCCCAGGGCTACTTCATCGGCCGCCCCATGCTCGGCACCGCGCTGGAAGTCGCCGTGCGCGAGTGGAATTCGAAGCAGAAGTAAGAAATAAGTAGCTGCGCGCTAAAAAGGGGGACAGATTATTTTTTCGAAGCAAAAAATAAATCTGTCCCCTTCTTAGTCATGCTTCGATAATCCAAAGCAGCACTGGCAGCGGCTCCCACGTAAACCTTTTCGATTTCTCCCGCGTCAAATCCTCCAGTTACCGAGTACCGGGGCGGAAGCGACATTGCTGAGCGGCATCGGCGCGATTGAGCAGCCTGCAAGTTCCGATCGTTCGGCGAGCGCCGAGACGACGCTGATCGTGGCTGCCCGCGCGGGCGACGTCAGGGCGTTC
>Ga0207675_100003194_pt1 | contig 16075 bp, 14 predicted proteins | sample KBSSwiS42_FD_184305 | JGI IMG/M metagenome (GOLD analysis project Ga0207675, IMG submission 184305) | Switchgrass rhizosphere microbial communities from Kellogg Biological Station, Michigan, USA - KBS Switchgrass S4-2 (SPAdes) (version 2) | ecosystem: Host-associated > Plants > Roots >... | reverse complement strand
CGCAAGGCCGCCGAAGTGCCGGGTATGGCGATCGCTATCGTTGAAAATGGCAAAGTCACGCTCGCGCGCGGCTTCGGCGTGCGCAAGCTCGGCAGCCCCGAGAAAGTCGACGGCGACACCATCTTCATGACGGGGTCCACCGGCAAGGCGATGACCACCGCGGCGCTCGCGACACTCGTCGATGCGGGCAAGCTCAGGTGGGACGATCGCGTGTCGGATCTCATTCCCGGCTTTCAGATGTACGACCCCTGGGTCACGCGCGAGATGACGTTGCGCGATCTGCTCGTGCATCGCAGCGGATTGGGCTTGGGCGCGGGCGACCTGCTGGTGATCCCGCGCGGCACCCTGTCGCGTGCCGAAGTCGTCAAGCGTCTGCGATTCATCAAGCCCGCGACCAGTTTCCGCAGTGGCTACGCCTACGACAACGTCCTTTATATCGTGGCCGGTCACGTGATCGACCTGGTGAGCGGCCAGCCTTACGAAGATTACGTTCGCGAGCACGTCTTCAAGCCGGCCGGCATGCTGCATTCGACCAGCGACGAGGCACATCGCTTTGCCAACGCCAACCGCGCAGCGCCGCACGGCCGCACCGGCGGTCTGGTTCGCGGCGTCGGGCCGCTGAAAATTCTCGACGAGCACGACAACCTGGCGGCGGCCTCGACACCGGCGGGATTGCTCGCCATCAGCGCCAACGACATGGCGCGCTGGCTGCAGATCCAGCTCGCAAAGGGCAAGTTGCCCGAAGGCGGGCGGCTCTTCAGCGAGGAATCGAGCGCGGAAATGTGGGCTCCGCAAACCATCGAGCCCATCGGGCCCGCGCTTCCCGGTCTCGAAGACATGACGCCTGACTTCCAGCAGTACGCCCTGGGATGGGAAATCCGCGACTACGGCGGCAAGAAAATCATCTGGCATTCGGGAGGCGTGTTCGGCTTCGTCACCGTCGTCGTGCTGATTCCCGAGAAGAATGTCGGCTTCGCGATCACGCAGAACAGCGAAGACGGCCAGGCGCGTTTCGGGCTCATGTACGAGTTGCTCGATCACTATCTCGGCCTGCCGAAAAAGGACTGGCCCACGCGGATCACCAACGTCAGGAAGGCGCGCATCGACGCGGCCGTGAAGGCTGTCAGCGAAGCGGCGGCGGCGCCGGTGCAATCCAAACCCACGCTGCCACTGGAGAAGTACGCCGGCCGTTACGTCGACGCGTGGTACGGCGCCATCGCCATCGACTCCGCCGCGCAGGGGCTGCGGGTCAACTTCACGAATACGCCCAACATGGGCGGCCGCCTGGAGCATTGGCAATACGACACTTTCGTCGCACGATTCGACGATCCGAACATCGAACCCGCGTACGTCACGTTTGCGATCGGCGCCGAGGGCAAGGTCGAAAGGATTACGATGAAGCCGGTGTCGCCGATTGCCGATTTCAGTTTCGACTACCAGGACCTGCTGTTCACGCCGGCCCAGTGACATGAAAAGAACTCTCGAATGCCTGCTCGCGGTCGTTGCGTTCAGTCTCGCAACGACGACCGTCGTCGCGCAGGACTTCAAGGCCCGCGTCAGCCGTGTGCTCAAGGCGACACCGTTGATCGACGGGCACAACGATTGGCCCGACGTGTTGCGCGAACGGGAGGGCGAGGGTCGCTGGACGGTCGACCTGCGCAGTGGCCTCGAGAAGCGGCCCGAACCTTACAACACCGATATCGCCCGGCTTCGGCAGGGCATGGTGGGCGGCCAGTTCTGGTCCGTGTGGGTGGCGTCGACGTTGCCGGGACCCGAACAGGTGAAGCAGACGCTGGAGCAGATCGCGCTGGTCCACTCGATCGTCGAGCGTTATCCCGAGACTTTCGCGATGGCCCGCACGGGAGCGGATGTGCGGCGCATCCACAAGAGCGGGCGAATTGCCTCGCTGATCGGCGTGGAAGGCGGCGGGCAGATCGACGGCAGCTTCGCTGTACTGCGTGCGTACCGCGACCTCGGCGCCAGCTACCTGACGCTGACGCACGCCAGGACGATCGATTGGGCGGACTCGGCCACCGACGATCCGAAACACGATGGCCTCACCGAGTTCGGCGAGAAGGTGGTGCTGGAGCTCAACCGCCTCGGCATGCTGGTCGACCTGAGCCACGTGAGCGAGGGCACGATGCTCGATGCGCTGCGCGTGTCGAAAGCGCCGGTCATCTTTTCCCATTCGAGTGCGCGCGCGCTCAACGATCATCCACGCAATGTCTCCGATACCGTGCTCGCGCAGCTCGCCGCCAATCGTGGCGTCGTCATGGTCACCTTCCCGCCGCTGTACATCAGCGATGGATACCGGCGGTGGTCGGCGGAGCACGACGCGGAGAAGACTCGCCTGAATGCGCCGCCATTCGGCGGACTGTTCATCGGTCAGCCCGAGAAGGCCGCGGCTGCATTGGCGGAGTGGGAGCGCACGCATCCGAAACCCGAGGTCACGCTCGCGATGGTGGCCGACCACATCGAGCACATCGTCAAGGTGGCGGGCATCGATCACGTCGGCATCGGTTCGGATTTCGACGGACTGGGCAAGGACGTGCCCGTCGGGTTGGAGGACGTATCCCGCTATCCGGACTTGTTGGCGGAGCTGATGCGCCGCGGATGGAGCGACGCGGACGTCGCAAAGCTGGCGGGTGGAAATGTCCTGCGTGTGCTCGATGAGGCCGAGGCGGTATCGAAATCCATGAACCGTCGCGAATGACGACCGGTGCCGCAACCATCCAGGTTTTCGCCGATGCGGATCCCGATCTGATCCTGCGCGTCGGGGCGGCGCTGAATCTGCTGAATATCGCGCCGCGCGAGTTCCACATGCAGGCGTCGCCGGAAGGCACGGCGGCCGTCGAGGCGCTGGTCGATTGCGCCGAAGGGCAGGCGGATCGCGTCGCCCGCAAGTTGCAGCAGATCACCAGTGTTCGCGACGTGGTCGTCGCATACGCGGCGACGCACAGCCCCAAGTAATTTCCGCGGCCTCACGCCGCCTTTTGTTTCTCCATCGCTTCGAGCCGGCTCTCGAGCTTCCCGACTCTTTCCTCCAGCACCTTTGTCTTGCTCGTACCGAGCAGCGACTTGAGCCATTCGTCCGCACCCGTAAGGCTCGCGAACAGGATCCAGCCGAGTCCAAGGCAGGCCGCCCACATGATCACACTCATTGGTTTCATGATCCTTCTCCCTAACTAGTTCGGCGCAGCCGCCCTCTTGACGATTGGAGCAAAGTGTACCACTGTACGCGTACACTTCAACTGGCGCAGTCCGAAGAATCCACCGTGGACATAAGCATCAACCTGACCGACGGCGTGCCGATCTATCGGCAAATCGTCAATCAGGTCAAGTACTTGGTGGCGTCCGGATTACTTCGGCCAGGCGAGGAGCTGCCGCCCATCCGCACGCTGGCGCTGCAGCTGAAGGTGACGCCGAACACCATCGTGAAGGCGTATGGCGAACTGGAGATCTCGGGAGTCCTGCAGAAGCGCCATGGCTCGGGCACGTTTGTTTCCGACGCGCGTCCGCAGCTCGCGGTCCGGGAACGGCGCCGCGTGATCGAGCAGCGCATCGACGCGCTACTGGCCGAGGCGCACCAGTTGAACTACACCGCGGACGACATTCTCCGCATGGTCCGCGAGCGCAAGGCCGCGATGGACGAAAACGTCGCCGAGGCGGCGGAAGAAAACAAAGAGAAAGGGAGATAGGCAATGGAGCAGTCAATTGTCGACGTCAGCAACCTTTCGCGTACGTTCGGAGACAAGGCAGCCCTCGATGACGTGTCGTTTCGCGCAACCGCGGGGCAGGTCTACGGCCTCGTCGGTTCCAACGGCGCCGGCAAGACGACGCTTCTCAAACATCTGCTCGGCCTGTTGCGCGCGGCGTCCGGTTCGGTGCGCGTGTTCGGCCTCGACCCGGTTCGCGATCCGGTCGGTGTGCTGGGTCGCGTCGGCTATCTATCCGAGGAACGCGAGCTGCCGGAGTGGATGCGCATCGACGAACTGATGCGCTACACGCAGGCCTACCATCAAACCTGGGATGCGGCATACGCGCGCGAGTTGCTCGAAACTTTCGCGCTCGATCCGGCGAAGAAGGTCAAGGATCTCTCGAAGGGCATGCGCGCGCAGGCCGGATTGATCGTTGCGGTGGCGCACCGTCCCGCGCTGCTGATCCTGGACGAACCCTCTTCGGGACTGGACGCCGTGGTACGTCGCGACATCCTCGACGCCATCGTGCGTGCCGTGGCCGACGATGGACGCACGGTGATCTTCTCGTCGCACCTGCTCGACGAGGTGGAGCGGATGTCGGACCACGTGACGTTGATGCACCAGGGTCGCGTGACGCTCAGCGGCGCACTCGACGAGGTGCGCCGCCAATATCAGCGCAGCCGCGTGCATTTCGCCGAAAACTTCGTACAGCCTCCGGTCCTCGAGACCGCGCTGCTGATCGAAGGAGGTGGCCGCGCGTGGAGCGTCGTGCACAGCGGCGCACCGGAAAAGTTCCGGCAGTCCGTCCTCGCGCGCGGCGGTGAAGTCGTCGAATCGCGCGACGCCACGCTGGAGGAAATTTTCATGGCGCGCGCCGGTCGCAGTCGCCAGCAGATGGAGGCGGCATGACCCGGAATTCGCCGATCGCCGCCATGTTGTGGGAGAACTGGCGGCTGACACGCGTCGAAGCCGCACAGCGCCTGGCGGTGGGGATCGTCGCGGCCTCGGCTGCGCTGTCCCTGGCGAACCCCAATCTGGGCCCGACCGTCGCGTTCTGGACCCTGATCACGGTGCATTCGATGATCTGGCTCTCCATCGCGAAGCTCAACGGCGGCCGTTTCATGGACGGATACAAGCCTGGCTTCGCGTTCTATCTGCTTTACACGCGTCCGGTCCGGACGATCACTTTCGTCGCCGTCGCCATGGCGTACGACGCGATCTCCTGCACGCTGTTGTACGTCGCATCGGCGGCTATCGTGAATCACGCTTTCGGCCAGTCGCTGCCGGTTTTTTCGGTGACATTGGCCCTCGTGTCCTACCACCTGGCCTATGCCTGCTGCCAATGGGCGACCCGCAACCGGGCGGTGCAGTGGTTAGGCGCAATCGCCTTCAGTATCCCGATGATAATTCTTCTCCGCAACGGCCTGACTGCGTCGTTGCAGGTCGAACTCTCGGCGGTGGAGAACATCGTGTTCATCCTGATTGGCGTCGCGTCGTTCGTGCTGACGGTCGCCGGGGTGGCGCGGCAACGCCGGGGTGATGCGGTCGCAACCGCGTCTCAGCCCCGCGCCGTATCGGGCGCGTACCCAAACTGGCTGATCAACGCTTTCCGCTTGCCGTGCCCCAGCGCGTCTGCCACCCGGGCCCAGCTGTGGTTCGAACTCAGATCCAGTGGATTGCCGGTGCTGACGATTGGTCTGGTCGTCGCGTTGGTGATTTTCCTGGCGGTCGCGATCGGTGCGCCCGTCGCGGTTGCCCGAAACGTTGCCATTCCCATTGCGATGTTTGCCGTGATCGTCGCGGTGTTCGGCCTCGGCAACAATGCATTCGGCATTCGGCGGAAACAGGGACGCATCTACGCCAGTGCATTCGAGTCGACTCTGCCGTGTCGCACGGCGCAACTGGCCGGCCTCAAGGTGCTGGTGCGTACGGCTTGCCTGCTGTTTGCACTGATCGTGATCGGTGCATGCTTGTGGGCGTCCAGTTCCTTCCTGAACTCTTGGGGGGAATGGCTGGCGGACGGCAACAAGGACGCGCTCCCGGACTTGCTGAAGCTGCGGCAGAAATTCTCGCGCGAATTCGGAAACCTGACGGGATACGCGCAGGCCGCGCTGGCGGTCATCGCTGCCATCCTGGTTGCCGCAGTTGTTGCCTGGCAGGCGGCACGCGAGGCGCTGCGGGCGCGATTCCCCCGCCTGCTGCTCGCCTGGCAATGGCTGCCGCCGCTGTGGGTTCTCGCATTCATCCTGCTGTCAGTCGCGGCCAAGCATTCCACGGTATTGTCACCGGCCACGGTACACACGTTTTTCCTGGCGTCATTCTGGACCTCCAGTGCCGCGATTCTGCTCGCGGCTATCTACCTCCTCTGGAACGGCATCCGGGAACGCGTGCTGACGATCCGCGACGTGTGCGCCGCCATGCTGGTCCCGGCAGCACTCGGAATCGCATGGTTCACCGGGATGCCGGCACCGAGCGTCACCGGTATGCTGTGGCTGGTGCTGTTGACCTTGATGATCGGTTTTCTGGCCCCATGGTCGCTCAGCCGCGTACGCCACACATAACAATCAACCTGGCTGGCGCGCCGCGCCGCCAATCTCGCGCCCATCGACGCGCTGCGACACGAGTGATCGTTCAGGGGATTTCGGTGTCCATTAGCTTCAAGTTTCGGTAACACGAACAGCTGGCGGCTTCCAGGCCCTTGCGATCGAGGACGGTGATGTTGCCGCGCCGATAGCGAATGATCCCGCGACGCTGCAGCGCCACGGCGGCGACCGTCACTCCCTCGCGGCGCACGCCCAGCATGTCGGCGATGAAGCCATGCGTCAGGTGAAATGTCGCGGAGCGCATGCGATCCGCGGTCAGCAGCAGCCAGCGCGCCAGTCGTGCATCCACGACATGGAACCGATTGCAGGCCGCGGTCTGACTGACCTGGCCCATCAATCGGTCGGCGAACTGCAGCAGCACGCGTTGCAGTGTTTGACTGCGGTGAAACTCGCGTACGAAGCGCTCCGCGTTCATTCGCAACGCCGTGCCGGTGCCCTGCACCAGGGCCCGCACCGGTGACTCCGAGCCACCCAGTGCGAGGCGCACGCCGATCATTCCTTCGCGACCGACCAGTCCGACTTCGAGCGCGCGGTGACCTTCGACCAGCGTCAGCAGTGACACCAGGCAATTGTCCGGAAAGTACACGTGGCGCATGCGGTCGCCGGGCTCGTAGAGAATCTCGCCGTACGTGACCTTGACGGGCTCGAGATCACCTTCCAGTCGCGCATAGTCCTTCGCGGGCAATGCCGCCAGCAGTCGGTTTTCCACTCCGGCCGGGGCGGCGGGAGTGATTCGATACCGTTTGAGCCCGGGATCGCTTTCCCATTCGCGCGTCAGCAGCGCATTCACCGGAACCTGGGCCGAAGTTGCCGTCATCGTCAGCGCAAAAGTACTGCGTGCACGCTGCGATGAGCAGACATATCGGACACGCAATGACTGACGCAGGCCTCCCAGCACACTGCGCAGTCCCGCGGCTACGGCATCGGCGTTCGTGCGCTCGCTTTCGGGTGCGTCGCCGCAGGCCGCGAAGAAGTTTTCGCCCGCCCGCACATCGAGGCCGGCGCGCCCGTGCCGGGTGCCCGAGGCGCGCCACGCCTTGTTGACCATCAAGACCAGACCGCTCGCGTCGAGCAGGCAGACTTCGCCGGGCAGGGCATCGAACATGCTGAGTGGCACGCGACTCGATGCATGCAGCGCGCTTTGCGCCTCGGGCAGCATGTGCGCGCAACCGCTGTCGCGATCCATGACCGCGTCGATCTCGCCGGCATCGAAGGCTTCGAGCTCGGCGGCGCCCGTGACCAGGCGGCGCAGCCAGGCCTTGAACGCAACTTCCGTCTTGTTAGGCGTGAGCACCGGGTCGGCGGATCCCGGTGCGTCGATCATGTGGCCGATGCAGATCGCACGCCGAGCGCCGCCAGTACGCTGCTGGTATCGCTGAGATTGCCGATCACGTTGGCGCCGGGTGAGGGGGACGTCTTTGCGAGGCTGGGGGTCACGAGAATCCCGTCGTCCAGCGCACGACGCGGATATTCACACACGTCGACGATCTCCAGCTTGTAGCCGGCCTTGAAGTGTTGCCGGCAGATCGCGTCGAGATTCGCAATGGCCTTGACGGAATTGGGCGCCCGGCCCGCGATGTACAGGCGCATCACCACGACCGTCGTGCCCGACTCCGCGGCGACGCCTTTCTTCATGCGCTTACTGGCCACGGCGCGCTCGCTCCTGGCCATTGCCATTCCTGCTGGTCTTCGCCGCCCGCCGTTTCGGGCCGTGCACTGCGGCGTCGGCTTCGCTCGCGCCGCGCAATCGGCGCACCTCGGTCTGCCGTTCGCCGGAAGAAACCTGCCGCGCCGCATCGTCGCGCGCGTAGAGGGCGAGGGCGGCGCGGTGTCTCTCGAGATCGAGTTGCAGGGCGGTGATGCGTGCGGCGGTATCCGCCTCGACAAACTCCAGCTCCCGGCGCTTGTGTGCGGATTCGGTATTCCGCAGCAGCATCCGGGATTTTTCCTCGGATTCCTTTTCCCAGCGCAGCGTGCCCATCAACACTTCCCCGCCCGAGGAATACAACTCCGCCAGCGCGAGGCCCGTATCGCTCAGGATCAGCTCGCGTACCTGGTTGGAATGGCGGGTGCCACGCGACTTGACGATGGTGAGTGCGCGATTACGTTCGCCGCCGCGCACCAGGTAGGACAACTGGATCCAGTTGTCGGCGATCGTGGAGATCTGCAGCTCGGTGGCCTCCGCCTGCGGGTCGTTGCCCTCAACGAGCGCGGTGATCACCGCGGTGATCTGGTGGTCACGCAGCATGTAGAGGAGACGATTGCCGATGGCGCGGGCGGAGCTGAGCGCGCCCGTCCTGGAAATGGCCGACATCGGATCGATGACCACGCAACGCGGCTGGAATTCTGCCAGCTGCGCGGCGATGCGCAGCAGATGTTCTTCGGGGTTCACCGCGTCGGTGCGGCCCGAATACATCTGCAACAGTCCGGATTTCATGTGCGTGTCGAGATGAATGCCCACCGACCTGAGATTGCGCCGCACGCGGTCGCCACCTTCGTCGAAACTCACGAACAATGTGCGTTCGCCGCGCGCGCAGGCGCTTTCGGCGAACAGTCCCGCGAGGGTGGTCTTCGAGGTGCCCGGTGCGCCGGTGATCAGCGTGCTGCTGCCACGGAACAAGCCACCGCCGAGCATTTCATCGAGTCCCTCGAAGCCGGTCGACGCGCGCTCGTTTGAAACCTGCTGCGGAATGTCGGTGACGCCGGGCGACGCCACGGCCATGCCATGCGGGCCGAAGCTGAGTGGAAATTCGCCGGGCGCGAAGGCCGAGCCGCGATACTTCGAAATTTCGAGCCGGCGTACCGGAATTCCCTGTTCCATGCGGCGGTCGAACCGCACTACGCAATCGACCATGAATTGCATGAAGCCGTAGTTGGCGGCGTCGGTGGCCGCGCCCTCGCCGTCGATTTTCGTCGTGATGATGGTGGTCAGCGCGCGGCGTGTCAGCCAGTCGCGCAGTCGGTAGATCTCGCGCATCCGGGCGCGCGGCGTGCGCAGCAGCGACAGCAACACGTCGATGCCGTCGAACACCACCCACTGCGCACCGATTTCCAGCTGTTTCGCCTCGAGCATGGCCAGCATGCCGCCGAGATCGAAATCGCCGGTCGCCACGAAGGCAGGCGAGAGTTGCGCGTTCATGAAGAACAAGCGCTTTCGCGCCAGGGCAGGCAGTCCCCAGTCGAAGACCGCGGCATTCGCGAAGATTGCGTCGATGTTCTCTTCGAACGCGACGAAGATGCCCGCCTGCTTGCGCTTGGCGGCTGCGCCCACCAGCGTTTGCAGCGCGAATACGCTCTTTCCCGTGCCGGGACCACCCATGACGAGTGTGGTGCGGTTGCGTGGCAAACCGCCGAGACTGATTTCGTCGAATCCCGCGATGCCCGTGGCGACTTTCGCCAGCAGCTGGTTGTCGCCGTACTTTGCCGCCGCCACCGGTGTTCGCGCCATACTGAGATGCTGCGTGCAGATCGCCGCCGCATCTGTACGGTAACGCTCATAAAGGGCCGACTTGCCCAGACCCGCGCCTAGTGTGCGTCGGCGCACCGAGGAACGGCCGACGCGCATGTAGGTTCCAGCCTATGTCACTCTTGATCGCCTCGCCGCTCGATGACGGAGTCCTCGTACACGCGCAGCGCATCGTGGCTCCGTTGCCCGCCGCCGATCGGCGCGCCGATGAGATCGCGGTGATTTCGCACGAGCTGCGCAACTCGCTCGGCGTCGTGCGCAACGCCGCCCGACTGCTGCGACTGCAGGTCGGCGCCAACGGCATCGAACGTGCCCGGGTGCTCATCGAGCGTCACGTGATGCAGATGAATCGCCACATCGAGGACCTGCTCGAGACTGCGCCTCTCAGTGGGCGGAAGGATGCATCGCGGCTGGCTTACGCAGACCTGCGCACCATCCTCGGTCATTCCCTCGATGCCATTGCGCCCGACTACACGCGGCGCGGCCATCGGCTGCTGGTGAGCATGCCCACCGACGCACTCTGGGTGCACGCCGACGGTGCCCGGCTGGAGCAGGTGTTCTCCAACCTCCTGATCAACGCCGGAAAGTACACGCCCGACGGCGGCGAAATAACACTGGTGCTGGAACGGCTGGAAAAACATGCCAGCGTGCGCATCCGCGACTCGGGTATCGGCATCGCCGCCGCCCAGATTTCGCGCATTTTCGAACTGTTCGTGCAGGTCGACGCGAAAGCGCTGCTCGCCGAAGGTGGACGTGGCATTGGCCTGGCCGTGGTGCGGGACCTCGTGGAGATGCATGGGGGGTCCGTCGGTGTCGCGAGTGCCGGATTGACATTCGGCAGTGAATTCACCGTGCTGTTGCCCGCGCCACCGGCATCGAGCGCGCAATGATCGCGCGCGCGCCGCTACTGCTTGCGTTCGCCAAACTGCATCTCGACTGCCGCACCGAGGCCAAGGTTGCGTTCACGGGTCTCGAGCAACGTCTCGCGCGGCCAGGTGATGCTCGACCGCAGCTCGAGGAATAACCAGTCGCGAAACATGCTGCGGCGATAGATCAGCCGGAATCCGTAATCCTCCAGCGGCACATCCTGTTTAGTCTCGCCGGAAGCTCCCACCTGGTAGGCCAGGGCGCGGCTGGCACCGAGGTTCTGGAACAATGTCACGCTCGATAACCAGCGCACGCCTTCCGTGTTCTGCGTCCAGGTGCCCGAAGCCGTCCACCGGACCAGGAATTCTTCCGACATCAGACGCTCCAGGTCGAAGCGCGAGGTCATGCCGGAGCGTTCGCTTTTTTGCCAGAAGAGAGTCTCACGCAGCCGCAGCATGTTGTGCTCGAGAAACGGCAGGGTGACGCGATAACGCCCCTTGATGTATGGGTCCACGGGAAAGCTGAGCTCGGTGCCGACGTCGAAATCCACATGGCCGGCACCCTGCGCCGGCTGGCTGTAGCCGACACCCAGCAACACCGCGTCGTCCTCCTGCGCGCCGAACTGACGCGGCAGCGAGTCGAAGTCGTCACGCAGCTCGGTGACATGTTCTTCTCGATCGACCCTTCCCACGAAGACGTTGAAGCGGTCGCCCAGCTGCGGCAGCTGCATTCTCAATCGGAATCGCAAGGCTGGATCCAGGCCATCGCGCTGGTCCCATAACGTACCGAACGAAAGGCTGCCGTTGGTCGACTGATATTCGTCGTTGAAGCGGGCGCTGCCGAAGAAGCCATCGAATTTCGCGGATGTGAGGCACGCCGTTCTATAGAAGCTGGCCTGCATGCGATCGAGCCATGCAAGCCCTCCCGGCTTGTCTTCGCAAAGGCCCGGCAGTTCGGGAGTCAGAGGTTTGGGCTGGATCGGTACGGGCAGGTTGGAGATCCACGACGGCACCGATATCGACGACTCGGCCGCTGGCGTTTCCTGCGCAGGCGGCTGTGCGTCGGCGTCGCGGCTCGCGACGCACGAGGCGAGCAGGACACTGACGACGCAGTTGCATGTAGATACCCGGTTGAGCATGTGGTTCGGTCGAACGCATGCGTGGAGCAGCCGCGATTTCACCTGCCGCGCGAGGTGGTTCGACGGTACGTTGTCGGCAAATCCGGAACTTTCGTCTGTGCGTCATCGTACATAGGGCGTGCCTGGCGCCCGGCTATCGCTTCGCCGGATTTCATGGCACCTTGCCCGCACCATGAAGCACTCCACGCATTTCCTGCTGGCCGCCGGTCTCGCCGCTCTGCTCCACCCGGCCTTCGCGACCAACCCGCTGATCATGGATCAGTTCACCGCCGATCCGACGGCGCGCGTGTTCGAGGGAAGGATCTACGTCTACCCATCGCATGACATCAAGGAACCGCCCGGATACACGGGGCGCCCGAAGTGGTTCGTGATGGAGGACTACCACGTGTTCTCGTCGGACAACCTGACCGACTGGAAGGATCACGGGGTGATCGTCACGCGCAACGACGTGCCGTGGGCGGACAAGAAGGCCTATGCCATGTGGGCGCCCGACGCGGTCTTCAAAGACGGCAAGTACTACTTCTATTTCCCGGCGGTTCCGCAGTCCCAGGAAGGACGCCCCGGGTTCAGGATCGGCGTGGCGGTCGCGGACAAGCCTTATGGACCGTTCAAACCACTGGAAACACCCATCGAAGGCGTGAAGGGGATCGATCCCGCGGTGCTCATCGACAAGGACGGCAGCGCCTATCTGTTCTATTCCCTGGACAGGATCTACGTCGCCCGACTCAAGCCGAACATGATCGAGATCGAAGGCGAGCCGAGGGTCATCGACGAGCTGCCGAAGAAGGGACTGCAGGAGGGGCCGTTCGCATTCGAGCGCAACGGCATCTACTACCTCACCTACCCGCACGTGGCGAACAAGATCGAGCGCCTCGAATACGCGACCAGCACCTCGCCAATGGGGCCGTTCAAGTGGGGCGGCGTGATCCTCGACGAGTCGGCGAGCGGCTGCTGGACCGTGCACCATTCCATCGTCGACTGGAAGGGGCAGTGGTATCTGTTCTATCACGACCGCGACCTCTCCCCCTCATTCGACAAGAACCGCTCGATCCGGGCGGACAAACTATTCTTCAACGCCGACGGCGCGATCCAGAAAGTCATACCCACGCTGCGCGGCGTCGGTCTCGTGGACGCCGGCAGCGAGATCCAGATCGACCGCTACAGCGCGACGAGCCCCGAAGGCGTCGCGGTTTCCTTCCTGGACGACACGAATCCGTTTTCCGGCTGGAAAACCACGTTCAGCGGCGCGAGCGCCTGGGTACGATTCAATGAAGTCGACTTCGGTGGCGGCGGTCAGAAAAAAATCGAGCTGCGCGCGAGATCGGCCGGCGGCGGCGCACTCGAAATACACCTGGACAAGCCGGACGGACCGTTGCTCGGCCGCGTGAAGGTTGGCAAAGGAACCGAGTGGGCAACCGCGCGCGCCGGCGCGAAGAAAATTCCCTCCGGTGTGCACGATATTGTGGTGACACAGGGTTCGGCCCAGCCGGTCGAGGTGGACTGGATCCGCTTTCCTTGATTTGTCAGGGGTTGAGCATGCCGAGGGTGTGCAGCCACTGCTCGACCATTTCAGGCCAACGCCCTACCGGCAGCTCGGGGTGGCGAAGTCCGAAGGCGTGATCGCCCTTTGCGAACAAATGCATTTCCACCGGCACGCCGGCCTTCTGCAACGCGGCGTAGTAGGTGAGCGAGTGTTTCACCGGGTCGACGTGATCGTCCTGAGCCTGTACCAGGAAAGTCGGCGGTGTGTCGGCACGCACGACGATATCCGGCCGCAGCGTCAGTTCCGTCCCCGGCGTCCACAGGTGCCCGGGATAAGCCAGGATCGCGAAGTCCGGACGGCTGCTCAGCTGGTCGGCGGCATCCACCGGTAGATAGGTCCGCCGCGCGAAGTGCGTGCTCACCGCGGCGGCGAGGTGCCCTCCGGCGGAGAAGCCGATCACGCCGACCTTGTGTGGATCAACCTGCCATTCCGCGGCGTGCAGACGCACCAGCCCCAGCGTGCGCTGCGCGTCCTGCAACGCCGTCTGCACCGGCGGGTAGTAACGGCGGCCGTCCTTCATCGTCGGACCCGAATCGGGAACGCGGTACTTCAGCAATACGCAGGTGATGCCGCGCGACGCCAGCCAGTCGCAGATCTCCGTGCCCTCCAGGTCCATGGCCAGCGACTGGTAGCCTCCGCCCGGAAAAACCACCACCGCGACGCGGCTGTTGTGTCCCTGGGGCGCGTACCTCGTCATCGTCGGACGGCTGACATTCTCGATCTTCGGCCAGTCCGCGCGAACCGTCTCCGGCTTCGGGTTGGGCGTTGCATCGGGCGCCGCTCCGGGCCAGATGGGCACCTGCACATGGCCGGGCGAGGGCTGCCAGAGGGTGCCGGGGTCCCCGGCATGGGCGCAGCCAACATATATAAAGAGTATCGAGAGAATCGGCCTCATGGGGGTGCGACGCTGCAGGGAAATTGCGGCAGCGGCATGACCCAATTCGGGCAGATTGTGGCGCCTGCCTAGCTGCCCGATTGCGACTGAATGCCGCGCCACCACCCGGGCGCGAGCAGCTCGCCATGCCTGGCTTTGAAAGTTTCGAGCAGCTCGGGCGGCACTCCGAGAAAAGGCAGCCACTGTTCGGGAAAGATGTCGTTGGAACCGACGAAGAACCACGGCTCCGCGCTCATTTCTTCTTCTTCACTGGACGCCGTCGGCAGCTCGCGGAAATTGCATTCGCGCAGCGAAGTCACTTCGTCGTAGTCGTAGAACACGACCTTGCCCTGGCTGGTCACGCCGAAGTTCTTGAGCAGCAGGTCTCCGGGAAAAACGTCGATGCGGGCGAGTTCGCGCAGCGCGTCGCCGTAATCGAGCAATGCACGCTCCGCGGCGACGGAGTCCTCGTCACGCAAAAACAGGTCGAGCGGGCGCAACCTGCGCTCGATGTAGCAATGCCCGACGATCAGGTCGTCGCCGTCGAGCCGGCACACGCTGCCGGACTCGGTCAGCAGTTCCTGGAGCAATGCCGGCATGAAGCGCGCCTTGGGAAGCCGCAGCTGCCGGTACTCCTGGGCATCGACCAGTCGCCCGACGCGATCGTGTTCGAAGACCCATTTGTATTTTTCCATGACCTCGGTGCGCGTGGTGTTCTTTGGCGGTCCGAAGCGGTCCCGGATGACCTTGAACACCAGGTCATGCGAGGGGAGCGTGAACACGATCATGACCAGTCCCCGCTGGCCCGGCGCGTGCACGAACACGTCGAAGGACTGGGCGAGATGCCGCCGCAGCGCGTAGTAACGTTCGGTCTTGCCCTGCTTGGCACGGCCGAGGATGGTGTAGAGCTCGTCGACGGGTTTGCCCGGCATGAAAGTCCGCAGCAGCGACACCGCCGCGCTGACCACCGGCAGATCGACGTGGAAATAGGAGCGCGTGAAGCCGAACAGCGAGCCGATGTCGCTGCGCGAGAGCAGCACCGATTCGACCTTGAGACCGTCGGCGGCGTGCAGGAACACGATGACGAACGGCGTGATGCTGCCGTCGCCGATCATGCGGCCGACGATGGTGGCGGTGGGGCCGCGATAGAAGGGCGCATCGATGACTTCCACGAGTTGCGGAGCGGCGCTTTGCCGCCGGCTGTCGAAATGCGGCGTCAGCTCGCGGCAGATCTGCCGCGAGAAAGCTTCGACGTCGGAGATCAGCCCGGCGAACGGCAGATCCGTCAGCAACTCGCACACCGCTCGCTGCAGCGAGTCGCCGACCGGGTGCACGCGAATCGGCACGCTGCCCGAGGCGCGGCCCGAAGCCGTGGCGGTGAACTCGATCTGCTCATCGACACCGACCGTGGCGAACAGGTCGCGCGTGATGGAATTGAGGAAGGTCCGGTAGAAGTCGCTGTCCGGCAAATTGACGATCTGTTCCTCGAAGCGGCGTTTGATTTCGACCCAGAGTTCGCGGTCGTGAGTCCTGTCGCCGAGCTCCTGGCGTAACGCTTCGATCGCCCCGCTGACATGTTGTTCGTACAACTCGATGCGCTTGACGGCATCCGCGCGCCCAGCGTGCCAGTCCCGCTCGATGAAACGGCGCGCGGCCTTGCGCGTGATGCGCGTGAACTCCGCGTTGTAGTCCTCGAAGCGCTGCCGCAGGCCCGTCGCCAGTTCCGCGGCGTTCAGACAATAGTCAAGAAGCACGGCTGACATGGAACTGCGCCTCCTCGGTGCTTCCCTGCATGGCGCCGGTCGAGAACTGCCCGGAGGTGATCGTGGTCTGCACCGCGTCGAAATAACCGGTGCCGACGAACGCCTGGTGGCGCGTGGCGCGAT
>Ga0207675_100003191_pt1 | contig 16085 bp, 16 predicted proteins | sample KBSSwiS42_FD_184305 | JGI IMG/M metagenome (GOLD analysis project Ga0207675, IMG submission 184305) | Switchgrass rhizosphere microbial communities from Kellogg Biological Station, Michigan, USA - KBS Switchgrass S4-2 (SPAdes) (version 2) | ecosystem: Host-associated > Plants > Roots >... | reverse complement strand
CATCGTCGTCACTGTCCTTCTTCAGCGCCGCGGCGATCGCGGCTTCCGCTTCGGGCGCTTCGCTCAGCGCCAGGCCGAACCATGCCTGGCCACGAACGTCGCCGGACTTGTCGGTGTTGCCGAGCCGGATCAGGTCCGCAGGCACGCGGGCGGACTTCGACTGGGACAGCGCGAAGGCCGCGTCCTTGCGAACTTCAGGATCGGGGTCGTTGAACATCACCGGGCTCACGAGATCCGCGCCTTCATTGCCGCGCACCATGGCCAGCCAGAAAACCGCCCGCTTGCGCGTTTCGGCGCGCGAATCGTGCGTGAAACCGGCGAGCGCATCGCGCGCCACATCGCCGCGATGCATGGCCAGCGCAGTCAGTGCGCTCTCGGCGATCGGCCGTTTCGCGACGGCGTCATTGCCACTTTGTTTGGCCTGGGCGACGAGCCAGCGCGCGCTGTCGTCTGCCGTCACGTTGGCCAGCTCCTGGATCGGCGTGTTGGATTGCACCGGGCACGAGGCCGCGAACACCTGCAGGCTGTTCACCTTGCCGCCGGCCAGACGCGCGTACACGCGCACGGTGTCGGTCTTCCTGTCGTTGCCGTGGATGCCGTAACCGCCCGTCCCGCCGTCGAGCTTGCAGGCCGTTGCAGTTCCTTCGCCGTTGCGCCAGCTGCTGAAGCAGCACCACTCGGGCGCGCCGTCGACCGCGGGTACCTGCCAGCTCGCCCAGCCTTCACGGGGCAGCTGCAGATCCGCAGACTGCGAGGCAAGCGGAAGCGCGAGCAGTGTCAAGGCGGGCGCCAGGATGCGCACCGCACGATGCAGGGTGTTCATTTCTGTCCCTCCTTGTTCAGGGCCGCGTCGATGGCCTGCAAGGCCGCGTCGCCGTCCATCATCGACAACATGCGCAGCAGCGCGCGTTTTTCGTCGCTGGTTTTTGCCGCGCGATACAGCGTCATCAGCCCCTGCTCGTCGTCGGCGATCATCATGCCCTGCAGCGCGGCCTCGCGAATTTCCGCGTCGGTGTTGCGCGTGTAGATCTCGCGCAGCGCCGTGCGCGATGCCTCGCCGTCGATGATGCCAATGCTGCGCACCGCCTCGACACGCACCGCGTGATCGCCATTTCCCTCGGCGATCTTGCGCAGGCCGGCGAGGTCGTCGCTGATGGCCAGCGCCTGCACCAGCCCGCTCGAAGGCTTGGACCGCTCGCCGAGCTTGCGCAGCTCCTCGGTGGCGCCCATCGCGCCCAACATGCGGATGGCATTGTTGGCCTCGTCCTCGGTCTTGGCATTCAACGCCGCGTTGAACACCGCCTCCTTGCGGTCGGAGATCAGCCAGGCCTGCAGCACTTCTTCCTTCGTCGCTTCGTTGCCCGTGTTGTAGATCTCGTTCAGGGAGTCGAGCAGTTTCGGATCGCCGCCGATGCCGATGCTGCGGATCGCCTCGCTGCGCAGCGCCGCATCGGTCGAGCGGCTGGTCTGCGCGAGGAGTTGATTGGCCTCGGGCGAATCGATCTGGCTGAGCACGAACAGGGCGCGCTGCTTCACCAGCGTCGACTGCGGGCCGGCCAGCACTTTCTTGATGATGGGCAGCGCGCGGTCGCCGGGCTGCGCCATCAGGCCTTCCAGCGCCGCCAGCGCGAGCGCTTCTTCGTCCGTGGGCTCGCGATCGGAATCGTCCGCGTGCCGCATGGCCCGGTCAACCTTGTAAGCCGACTTGCTGGCCTTTTCCGCATCCTTGTAGGCCTTGTTTGCCGCCTTCTCGACCTCGATTGCCTTGGCGGGCTTCGCCGGCGCCGGCGCCGCGGGAGGCTTCGGCGGCGCTGCCGGAGTCTGCGCCAGCGCCGTACCGCTCACGGCAATCAGGGCGGCCAGGGTGGTGAGTGCGTGTTTCATGAATTCCTCTGACTACAGGGTGTTGGTTTGTGCGGCGCCGGCACCGAGCCGCGCCTGCATGACTCGCAATTCAAAACTCAGCCGCGCCACGTCGGCCGACGAGGTTTCGCTGCGGCCGTTCGCGAGCTCCTCGAGAATCGGATTGAAGGCGCGCAGCACGCGCGCCAGCTGCGGCTCACCGGCGCGCTCGGCGGCCAGCGCGTACATGCGGTTCTGCCCGACGATGACTTCGATCAACCGGGCCCGTTCCTCGGGCGAGGCTTCGCCGAGGCTCGCGAGCTGGCGCTCGGTGCTGGCGAGATGGAACTTGAGCCCGTTCTCGTAGGCCGAGGTTTCGCCCTTGCCGGGCGCCGGCGGCAAATTGATCACGACGGGGGTTCCGGTAGTTTGGCCAGATTGCTGCCGCATCAGGCCCTGGACTGCGAATATCAGCGTGGCCGCCACCACCGCAGCCGCGACGGCAAGCCAGCGCGGTTGCGCGAACACCCGGCGGCGTGCCGGTACCACCTGCAGCTGCGTTGGCGCGCTCTCCAGCGCGGCCCGCCAACGCTGCTGCGCCGCCTCGGGCACGGGCACTTCGGGCAGGGCCGCAGCCGCATCGAGCCGGGCCACCAGCGCGTGCAGGCGGCGGGACAGCTCGGGTTGCTCGCTCAGCGCCGCGCCGATGCGCGCGCGCTCGGCGGCATCGAGCTCACGGTAGTAATAGAGAAGCAGTTCGTCGTCGTTAATCATTTTCGCCTCGCCAGACTTGCAGGTCGACGCGCAGCTTGCGGACCGCGCGGAACAGGCCGTTCTTCACGCTGCCGATGGGCATTTGCAGGCTTTCGGCTATCTCTTCCAGGCGCCAGCCCTCGACGTGTTTGAGCAGGAAAATCTGCCGCTCCTTGTTCGTCAGCCGCTGCATCGCGGTGGTCAGGTCCTTGCCGAAGGCCTCCTGAACGTATTCGCTCTCGGCGGAGGAAGAAGACACGGCCTCCGGGATGTCGGGATCGAGCTCTTCCTCGGCACGGGTCCTGCGCCGCCGGATCAGATCGATGGCGGCGTTGAGCGCGATGCGATGGATCCAGGAGTCGAGCGCCGCTTCGCCGCGGAACTCGGCGCGCCGGTGCCAGGCCTTGAGCAGGGCTTCCTGGACCGCGTCCGCCGCGAGCTCCGCATCGCGGGTGATGCGCAGGCAGGCGTTGTACCAGCGAACGCTGCGTTCGCTGAGCACGGCATGGAAGGCGTCAGGGTGGGTCCAGGAGCTTTGAAGGCTGAGCACGGAACTTGGACGCCCGGGACGTCAAAAGGTTAGGAAACCCGCCGGGCGAGCGCATCCGATTGAATATTCGTCAGGAAACGGGCTTCAGGACCCTGACTACTACTTCTTCTTCTTGAACTTGAATTTCTGCCCGGCGACCGCGGCCTGATACATCAATCCGCCCTTCGCCACGGTGAACACGGCGAGTCCCTTGCGGTACTGCCCGGCCGTCGCCGCATCATTCTTTCCGCCGGCCGCACCCGCCGACGTGCCCGTCGACCCGGCGCTGGCGGTCGCCGACGAGGTAATCGCCACGGCCTGCACGGTGGCATCGAACTCGAATTCACCCCGCGTGAAATCTTCGAAGGCGTGTTTGTCTTCGAAGAACACGATCTGGCTGAAGGCCTGCCCGCCGGCCTGTAGGCCAATACTGACTTGGTTCATTTTCACGTCACCGACGTACTTGCCCTGCTCATAGGCACGCCCGCTGCCATGGGCCGCCCCGACGCCGAGGCCGCCCTTGCCGATGTTCGGGAACACCAGGTACGCATAACTCTTGTCGAAGAAGGCAGCGCTTTCGCCCGCATTCTTGAACATCTTGATCGTGTCAGCGTATGGGTCCGCGGATGCCATGGCCGGCATCAGGAACAGGGCCGTGATGAACAGCAAAGCTGAGACTTTGGGTTTCATGGATTTTTCTCCTGGCCTGGCGCGGGATGATGGACCCACGCGGCTGGACTCAATGTGCGCCTTGGGTCCGATTGCGCATGAACCCTGTCTCGCCATTAGGATTGAACGAGGCCGGGCCTCGAGGACTTCCCCGAGCCCGGCGACGGTGAGGCCTCAGGGCATCTTCGGCTTCGGCGGGTAATGCACCGCGACGAAATCGAAGTCAGTCTTGGACGATGTCTGTGCCGGCATGACCATCATGGTGACGACGAAAGCGTCCGCGAGCTTCTGCACCGACGGCATCACCGACCATTTCTTCGATGTGACCACCACGTGCAACTGCCTGTCGGGCTCCGTGAGGTGCAGGTTGTGCGTGATCCTGAAGATCTCGGTCTGATTGGATTTGTGAACCGTCCAGCCCGGTGGTCCATTGAAGGGCACGGGCGCGCTGAATCCTTGATCTTCCTGGACGAAACCTGAATAGACGATACCGGGCATCAGCGTTCTCCTTGAACTGGTAAGGCGTCCGAATCCGGTCCGGACCCGACGATCCTAAGGAGAGCCATCGCGCGGCGTCATCGCATCCGTCTATCCACATGAGCAAACCGTGAAATTGTTCCCCCGCATTCCGCAGCGCAAGAAAGATGTGCGTTGATCCTGCCGCTGTGCCGGTCTGACTACCCTCAGCGCAGCATCACCAGCACCTCGATGGTTCCCGCGCCCCTCTCGTGGTTCTCCATCGACTTGCCGATGACGGTGCCTGGACGGGGCGCGTCGGGCGCACGCATGGCGTTACCGGGCGTCGATGACGCCACCAGCAGATCACCCGCATGTATCGCGCCGCCCTCGTCGGTCACCTTGACCGGTACACGCCCGGCCAGCGCGAGCGCCGGGCCAGAGACGTCGGCAGTCGCGCCGCCGCGGGCATTCAGCGTCACGCCCGGCGCGGTCGAGATGACTCCCGCCACGCGCGTGCTGTTCGCCTGACTCGACAGTCGAAAGTGGCCAGATCGATCGGGATCGATTTCCACCACTTCGGCCTCGCGCGGCGTGCGGCCGCGAGTCGGCACGAACTCCGCAACGTCGGCGCCGCCCACCTGGGTTCCGCCGTTGAAGTAGCCCGTGCCGGCGGCGCTGATGCGAGCGACATTCACGGGCGCAGCGCCGCTGCGGAATACCGCGACTGGACCGCTGCCGCGCGCCTCCACGAACAGAGCCGGGTTGGTGTTGGCCACGTTGAGATTCACGATGCGTGCCGCTCGGCCGGTACCGGCCGCCAAGGCGTACAGCGCGTCACCGGTGCCCCCCGTCACGGTTTCCGTGCCGATGCCGTTGCCCTCGGCCTCGGCGGAGAGCGCTTTCGCATGGCCACTGGTCAGCGTGGCACGGAAGTATCCGGCGAATCCGCCGCTGCCCGACGCGAGGCCGTAGATTCCCGCAGAGCCCCCGTTGTCGAATTGTGAGTTGATTTCACCCTTCACGGCCGGCGCGGCCGACGAGGTGTTGTCGATCTGAAAATAGCCCGCCGGGTTCGGTGTCAGGATGGTCGGAGTGCCCGTGATCGTGACATGGATGCCGCTGCCCTCACCGGCATTGGTCAGGCTCAGCAGCGTTGCGTCCGTCGATTGCGCCGTGGACCAGGGCACTGTGATGGCGCCGGGAAGTCCCTGCGGGCCTTCCACGCCTTGTGTGCCTTGCGGGCCTTGTGGTCCTTGTGGCCCCGCGGGACCTTGCGTGCCCGCGATCCCCGGGGATCCCGGCTCGCCATCGTCGCCATCGCAACCACCCAGCAGTGCGATCGATACCAGTGCGGCCATGCTGGCCGCGGTGAAACGGCAAATGCCCATCTGCCTGCTCCTGTATGTGGTTAGTCGGAGAGATAGACGGGAAAGTCCGCCGAAACGGCTCATTCAATCCGCTTCAGGGCGCTAGTCGTTGAAATCTGGTGCCGGCTGCAGGGATCGAACCCGCGACCCCCTGATTACAAATCAGGTGCTCTACCAACTGAGCTAAGCCGGCGTCGCGATGGCCCGGAATTCTAGGCGGGCGCGCGGCCGGGCGCTATTGAACCACTCCCGGATCCGCGTGCGGGGCCCCGCCTGTGAGTTTCAGGGGATCTGCGTGCACCCGCCGAAGCCTGCAATCTTTGCGTCGAGACGCCCCCAGAGGTTCTGGGCTTCCAGCTCGGCGACCGTGAACGTGGAGCTCAGCGACGCGAACACATCACCATCGGCGTGGCCCTTGCCGGCGGCGACATCCTTGCATTGGTTGCGAAGCAGCTCGTTCGACAGGTACTGGACGCCGAGCTCGCGCGTGCGCCGACCGACGTTTGCGCTCTGCTGTGCAGCCGGGACGCCATTGCCGAACCAACTGTCGCGCGTGGCCTGGTCGATGAGCAGCTCGCGCGCCGGAAATGGCGGCGTGGCCTTCGACAGCCGGTTGTACGGATCGTCACCGTGACTCAGGTACAGACCTTCGGTCGTGAAATTCGGCAACGCGTGCCCTTGATGCTGATCCAGTTTGACCGGGATGTTGACGACCCGGAGAACCGCGCGCAGGAATGCCGTCGTTCCCCAGCATCCCGCGGTGCGATGCAGGACCCGCGCGAAATTGGGATCGGTACTCGACGGCATCGGTGTTCCGCGGATGATGCGAAACACGGGAGGACAGCCGCGATACTGCCACTGATCCTGCATGTTCTTCGCCTCGAACCCGCCGCTGAAGTGGACCAGGTTGTCCCGACACCAGTCGAGCAGCCTTGCGATGACATCGACGCGGCTGCGGCAGGTGTAGATGCCGTTCTCGTACAGGAACAGCATTGTGGTCCAGGGCGACGCGGGCACCACGCCCTCCGGGCCGTTTCCTTCGTGGATCTCATAACCGTTGCGCGCGTTGTTCCACTGGAACATCTTGCGGCTGTCGAGCAGCATCGCGAGGTCATCGTTCGAATATCCGGCGATCGACCAGCTCGTCCAGCCGCCGATTTCAGCGGCGAGACTGTACGCCACGTAAGTGAGGTAAAGATCCCAGGCATCGGGTTCGGAAATCACGGTCGTGGGCGGGTCCGTGTCGGCCAGCGTCAGGGTGTTCCGCGGCGGATCCTCCAGCAGGAGAAAGGTCGTGTTCCACGCGGACGTGAATCGGTTGAGCAATTTTTGCTTGCGATCGGCGTACCACTGCGGCTGGCTCACGGCGCCGGCAGGATCTTCCCAGACGATCGCATTGGCCACGTTGGGATTGGCGGTCAGCCAGGCGTCCAGGTCGCCCACCGGCGCCCGCGCCAATTGCAGCACCAGCGGCGCGCTGGTCCTTTCGGCCCCGCTGTACGCGGGATTGATCGAGACATTGGCGATGTTGAGATTGAACGAGGGTTCGACGCGCTGGCTCGACGGCGGAGTGATGGTGACGTCCCAGTCGAAGATGTCCTTGTTAGCCGCCAGGTTGATCGAGTTGATCTTGTAAGACCCTTCGCCCGGACTCTGCGTGTTGTCGAACTCGCGCAGGAAGATCTGGTTCCTGATATCGATGCTGATCTTCGACGGATAGGGCGCCTGGATGACCACGCGCACATCGCCCGTCGGATGGCCGCTCGGCAGGATTTCGTGTGTGCCCGCGGTGGTCGGCATGGCGGTAACCCACGCGCACGAGCGCGGGTTCACGGAGCTGACGGAACTCAACAGCGGCGTCTGCGCCTTGGGCGCGTTGTCGGCCACCGACCCGGTGGTGCTGCACCCCGCCTGGGTCAGCAGCAGCGCGCCGCCGGTAGTGAGGAATGTCCGCCGTTCCATGGGACGGCGATGCTAACACTGAACGTTACGTTGCCGGCGATTCCGACCTGGCGCGGACCAGCGTCCAGGCGGCGGCGGCGAATACCAGCCCGTTCGCGACCACCACCGGGATGGCGCCGATCAGCGCGCCATAGACTATCCACAGGCTGGCGCCAAACATCTGCGCGGCGCGCAGCAGTGCGGGCCGCCGGAAGAAATACGAGCCCACGAATATGGCGGTTGCCACCCAACCCAGAGTTTCGGTCACGACGGCACCTCAGGCCGGTACCGCGACTTCGAATTCGCGGATCTGCACGCGGTCGGTGCGCGCGCGTTGCCATTCGTCGAGCACCAGGCCGGTGGATTCGAGCTGCGCGCGGATCTCGGAGGTACGCAGGCCCAGCACCTGGTCGAGGATGGGCACGAGCACGCTCGAGGCGTGGTCGCTGAGCACGGTGCTGCGCGCGATGCGCGCGAGCTGGCGATTCTCCGAGACCGCGATGGTGAATCCGTCGCCGTTGTTCACGTGCAGCATCACGTGGATGTCGGAGCTGCCGTCGCCGACGTAGATCGTCCGATCCGACGTGATGCCGAGCGTGGATCCCAGCTCGTCGAGCACCGCGACCTTGCCGTAGCCGGCGCGCACGCGGTTGATGGAGCGCACCTCGCCGGTCATCGGGTCGTAGTCGAACTCGGTCCCGTAGATATGTTCGGGCGGCACGATGCCCTGGAGCGCCGACACCACGACCTCGCGCGGCGCGGCGGACACGACGTAGAACGAGAACGAGTTGCCGTTCACGCCGCGCGCCAGCAGATCCACGAAGGGCCTCAGGCCCGACTTGAGGCGCACGCGCCGGCCGGCTTCGACCAGGTGCTCACGGCGCACGCCGCGGAATTCGGGATCGTGGCGGATGAGGTAGGCGAGCTCGCCGCCCTGCTGCACGAGGTGGCTGTGCGCGAGGCCCGCCACCTTGTGCTCGAAACCGCGTACGCCTAACAACTCACTGAGCTCGAAGCCCGAATCGTTGAAGCTCAGCGTCTGGTCGAAATCGGACGCGAGCAGGAAGTGCCTGGGTGGTTTGTTCATGCGACCGACCATAACAGGCGAAATCGGTCGAAATGGTGAAAGGCATCACGCGCGAGGCCTGAAATTTTCTCGTGCTGCGGTGAATACGCGCCACGAGTGTGCGCGTGGGCGCGGCCTGCTTTGTGTCAGTGCGCCGCGACCGGGCAGGGGCGGAATTCGAGCTCGGCGTCGCCGGCCTGGAACTTCTGCCCTTCGAGCGGCTGCGCGCCGCTCTTGAGTTTGAGATCCAGCCAGATGGCGGTGGACGATTTCTCGCGGCCGACGATCTGCGGCAGGAGCCCGAGCTTCGCCACCTTCTCGGACCGCGCGGCGGCGCGCACCTCGTCGCTGAACACGCCGAGCGAGATGCGGCGCGCGCCGGCGTCACCGACGATCTGCGCATCGTTGATGCCGCCACGGCGCAGCCGCTCGAGCAGGCGGCGCTCGCCGGGTTCCGTGGGCGGCGCTTCGAGGTAGACCCAGAATCCATCCGGCACCGAGGTCGCCACTTCGCGCGGCAGCGAGGGATAACCGCTGTCGGTCAGCGTCTGGCGGGCACGCGCGGCGAGCTCGTTGGTGGCGAACGGCCCGACCGTGACGCAGCCGCCCTCGCCGCTCGCCACGGGCAACGACTCGGTGGCGAGTTGCAACGGCCGCGCGTCCACCTTGGGCGAGACCGGCAGTTGCGCCTCACCAGGCGCAAGCCAATGCGACCACGCGAAGAACGCGAGATTCACCAGCAGAAGGACGAAGAATGCGACACGCACGCGAGGCGTGAGTGTAACAAAAGGACTACGGTCGGCTGCGCGCCAGGATGGCGAGGCCCTGGAGAACCAGGTCCGGAACGACGCGGGCGGGTGTTCTTATATATGTGTGCAGCGGGGCGGCGCCCCCACCGGTCAGCAACAGCAGCGGCCGCGCCCGCAGCCGGAGGCGCGCCTCGCTGGCCGCGCGGTCGATGAGCGCGGCGGCGGCGTAGGCCGCACCGGCATCGAGAGCACTGGCCGTGTCGGCAGCGAAGATTTTTCGGGAATCGCGGTTGGGCGAGCGGCCAGTTGCGGAACGCGCACCGCGCGCTGTTTTTGGCCGCGCACCCCAGGCGCGACGCCGAATCCCCTGCGTGCCATTCAGCAGGCTGTCGATCATGGTGCGCGGACCGGGGGCGATGGCCCCTCCGAGATGGCGGCCGTCGGCGGCCACGGCATCGAGCGTGAGGGCGGTGCCGATGTTCGCCACCAGCACGGGCCGCAGTCGGCCCAGGGCATGCGCGGCGATCACGGCCGACCAGCGGTCCGCGCCCAGGCGCCAGACATCGCGATAACCATTGCGCACCCCGGCAGCGCTGCGCGTCGAGCGCAGGAAGGACACGCGCAAGCCAAAACGGGTGCGCACCGCGGCGCGCAGCGCGCGTTCGAATTTCATCCCTGCCACGCACACGGCCATGACCGCGGTGATCTCGCGCGGCGCATTGCGCACCAGCGCACCGAGTCCGGCCGGCCGGCCGCCATGCGCGACGGCACGCACGCGCGACACGCGCGCGCCCCGCAGCACCGCCCACTTGACGCGCGTGTTGCCAATGTCGACCAGCAGGGTGCTCATCGTTCGATCCGCACGCTGACTTCGCCGGAGATGAAACGCTGCACGCCGCCGGGGGTTTCCACCAGCAGCGCGCCATGCGCGTCGATGCCGCGCGCCACGCCGCGCGTGATCTCGCCGGCGTTTTCGATGCGGACCTCGCGGTCCCGCAGGGCGTCGCACTGTTGCCAGTCGGGGAGATAGGGCGCCAGCCCATGGCGCGGAAACTCTTCCAGCGAGCCGACCAGCCGTGCGACCAGCGCGGCGACGATGCCGTTGCGATCGGGCACGGGCACGCCGTGAGCGCGCAGGTCGTCGGCGACATTGCCGGTCCTGGCAATTTCATCGCGGGCCACATCCTCGAGCAGCACGTTGATGCCGATTCCGATCACCACGTGCACCGGCCCGCCGGCCTCGGCGCGCATCTCGATGAGGATGCCGCCGAGCTTGCCGCGTTCGGTGACCAGGTCGTTGGGCCACTTGAGTCCCACGCCGCGTACGCCCAGGTCCTGCAGGGCATTCACGACCGCGAGCCCGGTCACGAGGCTGAGCGCCGACAGATCGTCGGGCATGTCCGGATACTGCCAGGCCACCGACAGGCAAATGGCTCCGCCGGGCGGCGCCACCCAGCCGCGGCCACGGCGCCCGCGTCCACCCCACTGATGTTCGGCCAGCATCACGGTGGCGGCGCCCGACGCCGGAGGAAAGGACTCGAGCAGCCGGGTGTTGGTGGAGTCGAGGCTCCATTCGACCTGCAGGGTCTCGATGCGGGCACGCGCCGTCGCGGGCAGCAGCTCCCGGATCCGCGCGGGGTTCAGCGCGCTCACGCCGGGCGACAGCCGGTATCCCTTGCTGGTCTGCGCGTCGAGCTGCACGCCCAGTTCGCGCAGCTGCTCGACGGCTTTCCACACCGCGGCGCGTGTCACCGACAGGTCCTGCGCCAGCGCCTCGCCGGATTGATAACTACCGTGGTCCAGGCGCTGGAACACGCGCTGCGGCAACGGCGTCGCGCTGCCCTCACCCACGGCCGCGCCCGAACAGCCACAATTTGCGCGCGCGCGACTCGGTGCCGGCGCGCATGCGCTTGACGTTGCCGCGATGCGTGAACATGACCAGCGCCGCGCAGGCCAGCGCGAAGCCCATGAGCGGCGTCACGTGCGCACCGTCGCGAATCAGTAGATAGACCGGGATGGCGAGCGAGGCGGCGATCGACGACAGGCCGACGTACCCGGAGACCATGACCACCGCGAGCCAGCTCACCACCAGCGGCGCCAGCAACACGAACTGCAGGCCGGCATACGCGCCTACCAGGGTCGCGACGCCCTTGCCGCCGCGAAAGCCATGCCACACGGGGAACACGTGCCCGATGATGGCGGCGAATGCGCAGGCCGCGGGCAGCCAGGCGGCGGCCGCACCTTGCGCCGGTGCGATGCCGGGAATCGCGAGCCGGGGCAGCAGGCTCGCGGCCAGCCAGCCCTTGGCCACGTCGATGACGATCACCCAGATGCCGAAACCGAGGCCCTGCGTGCGCACGGCATTGGTGCTGCCGGCATTGCCGCTGCCGAGCGTGCGGATGTCGACGCCGCCGCGCAGCCGGCCGACCACCAGGCTGCCGACGATCGAGCCCAGCAGGTAGGCCACCAGCACCTTTGAGAAAAAATCCATTTTGGTGTTGCGACAGCGTCAGGGCGCGAGAAAAACTTCGGCGAGCATACAACGGACGCTGCCTCCACCGTGGCGCTCGATGACGTCGATGGGCGCGGCCAGCACGGCATCCACCGAGGCATACAGGCGCGCGTACTTGCGGGCCTCCAGGACGTGCTGCGCGGTGGCCGACATCACCAGGATGCGCATGTCGCCGAGATATTCGTCCCAGGTGCCGAGCTCGAGCACGTTCCCGGCGAACGCCGCCATTTCCGGCTCGCTGATGGCGAGCAGGTCGTGGCCGGCCTCGAGCCGCGCCGCGACGCGTGCGCGATCCGCAGGGTCGAGGGTGTCGCTCGCCAGCACCGCCATGCGTGTGCCGATGCTCATGAGGACGTTGGTGTGGTAGATGGGCGCGCCGCGCGCATCGCGCGCCGAAAAAAGCTCGAGCTCGAAACCCATCTCGCGCGCCCACTCCCGCGCCACCTCTTCATCGGTGCGCGGCGAGCGGCAGGCGTAGGCAACCCGCTCGCGATGATCGAGCACCAGGCTGCCGGTGCCCTCGAGGAAACGCCCGGCTTTTTCGTGATGGGTGAGATCGACCGTGCGGCGAACCCTGAACCCGGCCTGCTGGACCACGGCGTCGATGACCTCCCGCCGGCGTTCGGCGCGGCGGCTGACCGCCTGCATGGGATACAGGACCACCGTGCCGTCGGCGTGGAAGCTCACCCAGTTGTTCGGGAAGACCGCGTCCGGCTTGCGCGGCTCGTCGGAATCCTGCGCCACGCAGACGGTGATGCCCTCGCCGGCCAGCGCGGCGGCAAAGGCGTCGAATTCCGCCTGCGCCTGGGCGGCGGTGTGGTCGGCTCCTCCGGGCTTCTGGAAACGGTTGCTAGCCGCCGTCTCGGCGTTGTAGCCGAAATGTTTCGGCCGAACCATGAGGACCGCGGACGCGCACTGCGCGGGGCTGCCGCCCTGCGTATTTCCACCCTGCATTGCAGACTTCTACATCCCGTGAGCGGTAGGCACAATAGCCCGCCAATGTCCGACGCCGTCCCCACACTCGACGCACGCTCCGCCGAGAGCGAGCAGTTCGCCCGCGACCTGTCCGCGGCGTACGAAGAGTACGGCTTCGTCATAATCCAGAACCACGGCATCGACAAGCGCGTCATCGACCAGTGCCTGGAGTGCTTCCGGAAGTTCTTCGCGTTGCCGGTCGAGAAGAAGATGGCTTACAGGCTCGCGGGCGGCGGCGGCGCGCGCGGCTACACGCCGTTCGGCGTCGAGACCGCGAAGGACTCGAAGCATTTCGATCTCAAGGAATTCTGGCACGTCGGCCGCGAGCTGCCGCCGGGCCATCCGTTTGCAAGGGACATGGCGCCCAACATCTGGGTGAAGGAAATCCCGGGCTTCAGGGAGACGACCCTGACGCTGTTCGAGTCGTTCGATGCGCTCGGCCACCGCCTGCTGGCGCCGATCGCCAGGAACCTCGGCCTGCCGACAAACTACTTCGACGACAAGGTGGATCTCGGCAACAGCATCCTGCGCGTGATCCACTACCCGCCCATGCCGCCCGATCCCACGCCCTCGGTGCGCGCCGGCGCGCACGAGGACATCAACGTCATCACCCTGCTGCTGGGTGCCGAGGAGCCGGGGCTCGAGGTGTTGTCGAAAAAGGGTGAGTGGCTGCCCATCAATCCCCCGCCCGATTCGCTGGTATGCAATGTCGGCGACATGCTGCAGAGGCTCACGAACGGAAAACTGCGGTCGACCACGCACCGGGTGACCAATCCGCCGCGCGAGCGCGCCTCGAACGCGCGTTATTCGCTGCCGTTCTTCCTGCATTTCAACCCGGATTTCCTCATCGAAACGCTGCCGCAATGCATCGACGCGCAGCATCCCAACCTGTTTCCCGTGCCGATCAACGCGCACGATTTCCTGCAGGAGCGGCTGCGCGAGATCAAGCTCATATAGTTACGTGGCCAAACTGTACTTCTATTACTCGACCATGAACGCGGGCAAATCGACCGCGCTGCTGCAGGCCAGTCACAACTACGAAGAACGCGGCATGCGCACCCTGCTGTACACCGCGCAGTTCGACTCGCGCGACGGCGGCCGCATCGCCTCGCGCATCGGCATCGCCCGCGAGGCCCGGCATTTCCACCCGCGCCTCGACCTGCGCGCCGAGATCGCCGCCGAACACGCGCGTGCCGCCATTGCCTGCGTACTCGTGGACGAGTCGCAGTTCCTGAGCCCGCAGCAGGTGCGCCAGCTCGGGGCGGTGGTCGACGAGCTCGACATCCCGGTGCTTTGTTATGGGTTGCGCACGGATTTCCGCGGCGAACTGTTCCCGGGCAGTGCACAACTGCTCGGCTGGGCGGACAACCTGGTCGAGATCAAGACCATCTGCCATTGCGGGCGCAAGGCCATCATGGTGGTGCGTGTCAAGGCGGACGGCACGGCCGAGCGCGAGGGTGCGCAGATAGAAATCGGCGGCAATGAGCGCTACGTGCCGCTGTGCCGCAGACATTTTTCGCAAGCTCTTGCGGGAGCAAAGATTCCCGCCTGAGCGAATCCGGGTTTGCGCAAGATTCGTACAGCCCGGATCGGGGTGGGCCTGTTGCGTAGTCACCGCAGAGATGCGGTTTCGGGTTGTAACTCGACCGTCATCTCATTAACGTGTACTCCATAAAACGCGCAGGACCGCACAGATGGCCGCGCCAATAACCGGAGAAGCCCATGCCTAACGTCAATGGAGCGATGTTGCTTCGACTCCACAGGTGTTCCGTTCTCGCCGTCGCCTTGTTAGGCGCGGGATTCGCCCAAAACGCCCTCGCCCAGTCCACCGGCACGGAAGGAATGGAAGAAGTGGTGGTCACGGGTGTGAAGACGCGGGTGATCGGCGTCGTCGGCGAGCAGACCGCGCCCAAGTCGCGCGTCACCCTGAGCAGCGACTACATCGCCACCCAGACACCGGGTCAGACCGTCTTCCAGAGCATCAACCAGATCCCGGGCGTCAACTTCACCAACAATGACGGCTTCGGCACTTCGGGCGGCAACCTGCGCATCCGCGGCTTCGATGGCTCACGCGTGTCGGTGACCTTCGACGGTGTGCCGTTGAACGATTCGGGCAACTACGCACTGTTCACCAACCAGATGCTCGATCCCGAGCTCGTGGATCGCGTGGACGTGAACCTGGGCACGACGGACGTCGACAGCCCGACGGCTTCGGCCACCGGCGGCACGGTGGCGTACAAGACCAAGCGGCCCACCGACGACTTCAGCGGCGAGGCCGTGTTGTCGACCGGCAGCGAGGCGTACTGGCGCGGGTTGGTGCGCATGGACACCGGCGAGTGGGGTGAATCCGGCATCCGCTCCTGGATTGCGGCCTCCTACCAGATTTACGACAAGTTCAAGGGTCCGGGTGACCTGCGGAAAACCCAGTTCAACGCCGTGGTCCGCAAAGACTTCGAGAACGACGACTTCATCTCCATCGGTTTCCATTACAACAAGAACCGCAACGATTTCTATCGCACCACCAGCAACGCGAACTTCGAAGCCTACGGCCGCAACTACGACAACATCGACACCTGCACACGTGACGCGCCCACGGCCGCGGCCATCGACAATGACGGTTTCCTGCCTCCGACGGGAACGCCGCAGCCGCCGCCGCCGGTGCCGCTGTTCGCGGACAACCCGATCTACCCGGGAAGCTGCTCCAACTACTTCGGCCTGCGCATCAATCCGTCCGACACGGGCAACATCCGCATGCAGTCGTTGTGGCACCTCACGGACAACGTGATGCTGACCTTCGACCCGTCGTGGCAGTACACGCTGGCGAACGGCGGCGGTACTTCGACGATCGTCGAGGCCTTCGGCCAGACCGCCGACGTGCGCGCGGTGGGTTCGGCCAACGTCGCCGGCTTCGATTTGAACGGCGACGGTGACATTCTCGACATCGTGCGCTTCTATTCGCCCAACACCACCAACACCAAGCGCTGGGGCGCGACCACGTCGCTGATCTGGGACCTCAGCGAGGCCAATCGCGTACGCTTCGCCTACACCTGGGACCGCGCGCGGCACCGCCAGACTGGCATGTGGGGCACGCTGACCGACGCCGGCGACCCGACCGACCCATTCGGCGGACGCAAGGGTGAACGCGTGCTGGCCGCCGACGGCGACATCATCCGCGGCCGCGACCGCTTCTCCATCGCCGAGCTCAGCCAGTTTGCGCTCGAGT
>Ga0207675_100003188_pt1 | contig 16094 bp, 14 predicted proteins | sample KBSSwiS42_FD_184305 | JGI IMG/M metagenome (GOLD analysis project Ga0207675, IMG submission 184305) | Switchgrass rhizosphere microbial communities from Kellogg Biological Station, Michigan, USA - KBS Switchgrass S4-2 (SPAdes) (version 2) | ecosystem: Host-associated > Plants > Roots >... | reverse complement strand
TTTACGCCAGTGAAGCGCTCGAGGAAACGCAGTACCGAAGTGTGATCGAAGGGCTCGCTCGATACCCAGCCACCGGCACTCCATGGCGAAACGAGAATGCAGGGAACGCGGAAGCCTCCACCGATGGGAAGTCCCTGCACGAATTCGTGCGCCGTTCCTTCGGGTGGGACGGGCGGCGGCACGTGGTCGAAGAGGCCGTCGTTCTCGTCGTAATTCAGAATGAAAACGGTCTTCGCCCAGACATCGGGATTCGCGGCGATCGCGTCGATTTTGCTGGCGACGAAGGCGGCGCCGTCAGCGGGCATGTAGTCGGGATGCTCGGACTGATAGCTGGTCGGGATGATCCAGGAGACCGTGGGAAGCCTGTCGTTGCGGGCGTCGAATTCGAACTGGCCATCGGGCTCGATCTGCATGCCGCGCGTGTAGAGTGGGGACCCGGGTCCAGCCTCCTGAAAGACCTTGAAATTCTTGAGCATGTTGCAGCCATAACTATCCTGCTGCTGGTAGACCTTCCAACTGACGTTGGCCTTTTGTAAACGCTCGGGGTAGGTGGTCCAGCTGTACGGGCCCAGGCTCTGACCCAGGTTGTTGGAGTTGTCGATCAGCGCCTGCGTCTGGCTCGTGGCGGGTTCGCTGATGCCGGGCGTCGCGTTGGTACCGGTCATGAAGACCACGCGGTTGGGCAAGGTGCCCGTCTGGACGGAGCAGTGGTGCGCGTCGCACAAGGTGAAGGCATCGGCCAGCGCGCGCTGGAAGGGGATGTCCGCCTCGAGGTAGTAGCCCATGGCCTGAAACTGCTTGTAGGTCGGCCACCGGTAGAGCCGCCCCTGATCCCAGGCGAGCTGCGCGTCGGGCCAGGTGTGTGGCGTGCCCGGCACGCGCATGGCGCTGGTCGTCGTGGTGTCGAGGTGGAAGGGCAGAATCTCGGCCTGACTGGCGTCGAGCTGGTGCCAGACGGGCTTGCCGCTCGGCAGCGGGATGGCTGCGCGATCGCCGAAGCCGCACACGCCCGAGAGCGTGCCAAAGTAGTGATCAAAGGCGCGATTCTCCTGCATCAGGATGACGACGTGCTGCACGTCGCGAATGGTGCCGGTGACACGCTGGGCCGGCAGCGCGAGCGCCTTCTGGATCGGCAAGAAGGTCACGCCCGCCGCGGCGGCGGCCTGCCCCGCCTGGATCAAGAATCGGCGGCGCTCGAGGCTCTTGGGCTCGTCATCGTGTGGCATGCGGATAGCTCCTTTCGCTGGCGCAGATCGCGGAGTGGGCACGCCGCCCTCGCAGCGGCCCTGCGACGGCACTGTCACCAGTCCGCATGGCTCGACCGTGACGCGCGCACGGCGCCGCCGGCACAAGTCGGCGACGAACTTTGCGCAGCGCAGGTGCAGGCCAGGAACTACAATGGATCGCCGCATGGCGCTGCAGAAATCCCCGCCCGCGTCCCCTTGCAGCTGAATAGTGAATGAATTATTCATTATTAAGTGATTCGCTGACGAAAGGATTTCCCATGCACCACCTGGATTACCTCGCGCGCCTGGACGGCGTGGCGCAGGCCGAGCTCGTCGCCCGAGGCGAGCTCTCTGCCGTCGAGCTGCTCGACGCTTGCCAGCGTCGGCTCACGCTCGTCGATCCCGTGCTGCACTCGGTCGTGAGCAGCGACTTCGAGGCCGCCCGCGCCCGGGCCCAACGCGGGCTGTCGGGGCCCTTCGCGGGCGTGCCGTTTCTGTTCAAGGACCTGTGCGCCTATCCCGGCCTGCGCTGTGCGTTCGGCTCGCGCCTGTTCGCGCGCAATGTGCCGACCAGCGGCTCGCCCTTCAGCGAGCGAGTCGACAGCGCGGGGCTGGTCACGGTCGGCAAGAGCGCGTGCAGTGAATTCGGGCTCATCGGTAGCACGGAGACGCTGCTCGAGGGGGTGACTCACAACCCCTGGGGGCTGACGCTCTCGGCGAGCGGCTCCTCGGGCGGCGCCGCGGCGGCCGTCGCAGCCGGCATCGTGCCGCTCGCCCACGCCAGCGACGGCGGCGGCTCGATCCGCGGCCCCGCGGCGTCGGCAGGGCTGTTCGGGCTCAAGCCGAGCCGAGGTCGCACGGTGCCGAGCAGCAGCGCGGCCTCGGAGCTCGACGCGATCTTGTCGGACGGCTGCATCAGCCGCAGCGTGCGTGACACGGCACTGTTTCTCTCCGTGGTCGAGTCCGCCAGTACTTTGCCGCCGCTCGGCTACGTGCGCGAGCCGAGCGGGCGCAAGCTGCGCATCGGCTACAGCTCGACCACGCTGCTCGGCACCGAGCCGGAGGCAGAGTGTCTGCACGCGCTCGAAGCCAGCGTCCGTCTGTGCCAGGAGCTCGGCCACAGCGTCGAGCCCGCTGCTCCCGCGCGCATCGATGGCCACGCGCTCAGCCACGCCTTTTTCAGCCTGGCCGGCAGTGCGCTCGCGGGCATGTTGGCCCAGCTCGAGCCCCTGCTCGGGAGAAGCGTGGGCAGAGACGATCTCGAACCCTTCACGCGCGAGCTGATCGCGGCGGCGCGCGACGCGCGAGGCGTCGATGTACGCGGCATCTTCGAGCGCGCGACAAGCGGCTACCTGGACGCCCTCGCTGCCTACGATCTGCTGCTCACGCCCACGTATGCCACGCGGCCCTGGGAGCTCGGCTGGCTCTCGCCGCTCCTGCCGCGCGCAGAGCTGATCGCCCGCACCGAGCGCGCCGTGTGCTACACGCCGATCCACAGCGTCGCCGGTTGCCCCGCCATGTCCGTGCCCCTGTACTGGAGCGCCGATGAGCTGCCGCTCGGCAGCCACTTCGCCGCTGCGCCGGGGCGCGAGGACCTGCTGCTCGGGCTCGCGTACCAGCTCGAGCAGGCTCGGCCCTGGGCCGATCGCTGGGCGCCCTACTCGTTCGTGCGCGTGGCAAACGCCTGATGCCGCAGGTGCTGAAGGCCGAGGTGCGCGAGCGCATCCTGGTTGCGGCGCTCGCCGCCTTCGCCCGCAGCGGCTTTGCGGCGACGACCATGAACGACATTGCGCGCGGCGCGAGCATGGCCGTCGCCAACCTGTACCGCTACTACTCCAGCAAGGACGAACTGTTCGACGCTGCCGTTCCGGCTGTGCTCGTGGCGCGCTTCGAGCAACTGCTCGAGCGCAGCGTGCATGCTCACGCTCGCCTCGCTGGCCTGGCACGGCCGGCGGACGAGGCCGCCGCGGCTGAGCTGCTCGACTTCTGGATCGAGCAGCGGCTGGTGGTGGTCATCCTGCTCGACCGCGCGCAGGGCAGCGTGCACGAGAACTTCGGTCAGCGCTTCGTCGAGCGTCTGGTGGCGCTCAGCATCGCCGAGATCCGTAGCGCCCATCCCGGGGTGGTCGTGCATCGCGAGGCGCGCCTGGTGCTGCAGCAGATCTTCGAGAACACGCGCCGCATGATCGGCGTGCTGCTCGAGTCGTGTGAGAACGAGCGCGCCATCCGCCGCGCAGTGGCCAGCTTCCGCAGCTATCAGGTGGCAGGCCTCGCAGCGTTCGCGCGCGGGCTCGCCGCGCAGAGCGCAGGCGCAACGACGAGCGCTAGCCGCGACCGTGCGCCGTCTCGCTGAAGCGCGGCGCGCGGGCGGAGCCTCCCAAGGCCTGCCGACCGCGCGATCAGGCGCCGGCCGTCCCACCGCGTTCGTTCCGCCCGGCGAGCTGGCGCGCCTGGGCGCCGCCCGAGGCCCTCTGCCGCATCGATCGCCAAGTTTGCAAACGAACTGAGTTTTCGCGGGGAACTATGCTCCTGCCGCGCCCGCTCGTCCCAGTGGCTGGGTGCCGAGCAAGAACGGCCCAGCGGGACGCACGCCGCTGGAGCTAAGCTCGAACCCATGCAGCGCATCCAAGTTCACGTGGTCGCCGCGATCATCGAACGCGCCGGGCGTTTCCTCGTCGGCAAGCGCAGCCCGCACAAGCAGAGCGCGCCCAACTACTGGTGCCCGATCAGCGGAGGCATCGAAGCCGGCGAGTCCCAGGCCGACGCGGTGGTCCGCGAGGTGCGCGAGGAGACCGGCCTCAGGGTCACGGCGCTCGAGAAGGTCGATGAGTGTGACACGCACGACGGGAGCGCCATCATTCACTGGTGGCTGGCGCCAACCCTCGACGACGCGCCGGCGCGGCTCGCCAACGACGAGCACTCGGAGCTGCGCTGGGTGACGCTCGAGGAACTGCGGCGGCTGGAGCCGGTGTTCGTCGAGGACGTCGAGATCTTCGCGCGCGTGGCGCAGCGCAAGGCGACCTGACGTGGGAGCGCGTCCCGACCTAGATGGCAAGGCTGAGCCGGATCCCCACGCGGCCTGGCGCACCTATTCGACTGGGATCTCTGCCGTGATCGCCTCCGTGCCGCAGCCACTATCGCGATAGTAGCGGACTCGAACGCCGAGCGGACCGCTTGCTGCGCGGCTCTCGATACTTGGGATCAGCCGCACTCCCGCATCGCTGCCAGCATCCACATTGATGCCCGCATCCTCGCCCTCACAAGTGGGCGCCCCGATCTGCCCGACCTCAACGTATTCGCGAGCGATCAAGGGTGCGTAGTCGCTATCGAAAGGTTCGCTTTTCGGAAACGCTTCGCAGCCACCAACGTCGCAACCGAGCGACAGTCGGCAGTCTGAATGATACGCTCCGTCTAGATAGTGCGCTGCGTGGTTCAAATTGAACGCCTCTGGACGCTCGTCGCGAAGTAGCACCCAGGCATCACCCGATCGCTGGACGAGTTGCGGATTTCTCTGGCACCGCTCCAGCCACACAGGGTCCAAGGCTACCAAGCTCACTGTCTCGCCTGCCAAGGTGGCTCGAAAGCGAGCGAGCCCCGCGTCGGACATGTCGACCCCCGTGGAGCCTCCGGCGCCGCCAGATCCAGCAAGCTGCCCAGCGTCGCCAGAATCCACGGAACCCGGCGTGCCACCCGTGCCTCCGCTGACGACCACGTCGACCATGTCGACATGGGTGGAATCCCTTTGTGTGCATGCAGCGGAAACCAGCAGCAGAACCGCGACCGTTCCATACCCCGAGAACAGCGTCTTCAGCACGAGACTCTCCTATGGATCCCAATATAGCTCGTTGGCGCAACCACGCCAGGTTCGCAGCGGAGCGCGAAATCCGGAGTGTCACTCGCCACCACCGGCTCCGTCGCTCCTGCGCGCCGGGCCCGGGCTGCGCTGATTGCGGCGGCCCCGGCCGTCGCCTACCGTGCCCCTAAGAATTCTGCAATGGCGAGAAGTCGTCCGGGCTGGCGCACCATGACGTCCTCAAATCCACCGACCGTCTCCTGTCGGCCGCGCCAGTAACTGTAGTTCTGAAGCCAGTACACCGCCATCGCCGTTCGGACGCTATCAATGGAGATCTCTCGCCCCGAATGCGCGCTGTACGTCTTGACAAGCCTCGAGATGTGTTCGGCAGGACTGTCCAAGCCAGACCATATGAGGATGGTGATGCAAGACTGAGCAAGGTCCATCACCGCCGGATCGATTCGCGAAAATTCCCAGTCGAGCACGCCCCACCCCTGCGGGAGGACCTTGATATTCGGAGGCGTCCAATCACCGTGTATCAAGTGCCTTGGCAGGGATGCGAGCTCTCCGATGCGCGGCACCAACCAGTCGACAATGGCGCCAACCGCCAGCACCTCGCGAGCATCCTCCGTAGCGGGATGGAACGATGACATCCCGTAGGCGGCTATGAACGCTTGGGCTCGCTCGACGGCGCCCAACTCGCGGACCTTCAGCGAATGAGGCACGGACTCGAGCACCCCATGCAACTCCGCCAGCATGCGCGCCAATGCCGGGTAGGTGTCGGCCTCCCGCATATCAGGCTGCTCGCCTGGCATGTGCCGCGCGAGCCGCCAAACGCCGTCGCGTGTAACTGCGATGCACTCACCACTCGTCGTGGACACCACGCCCGGAACACACCAGCACGCCCTCCGCGCCGCAAGAATGCCCGGCAGAGCCTCGAGCAACTGAGCTTCTCGCCGAAATGAAGGCCCCTCCGTGGCGTCCGAGTGCGAGAGCCAGAATGTGCTGTCCACTCGCCAGGTGTTACGACTTGTACCGGGGGCCGCGCGCTCCGGCGCAACGGCGATACCCCAGCTGTCGCGAAGCACGGCAGCTGCGACGGAATCTGGAGGACTACTGGGCGGCATCGGGCTGCAGCATATCCCCGGACAAGCGAGTCAGCGAGTCGGTCTAACTCTCCACTGGACGAGGCCGCTGGCGCGGCAGAGTGAGCATCGTTCCGACCTGAACGCATGAGCCCAAGCTGAGTCCGCACTGTGCCGGGGCGGCGCGCGGCGATCGCGGCGTGACCTGGTGATGGCTGCGAGCGCGATGGCATTGCCGGCTGAGAGCGAGCAGAGCGCGCCCGCCTGGCGAGATCCGGCGCTTCACCGGCGAGCGCCAGCGCGCAGGCGCCGACAAGGCATCGAGATCCTTGCTGAGCACGCTTGGCGCGCGAGCTGCAAGCTCAGCCCGCATGACGCAAGGACTCAACAAGGTAATGTTATTCGGCAACCTCGGCGCGGATCCAGAGCTGCGCACGACCGGAACGGGCAGCCACGTGCTGTCGTTTCGTGTCGCGACCACGGAGGTGTACTTCGACAAAAACCAACAGAAGCAGGAGCGCACGGAGTGGCATCAGGTGGCGATGTTTGGCGCGCGCGCGGAGCCGCTCGCCCGGCTGCTGCACAAGGGCGCGCGCGTGCTCGTGGAAGGCCGTCTGCAGACGACCAGCTACGACAAGGACGGCAGCAAGCGCTACAAGACCGAGGTGATCGCCACCGACCTGATTCTCGGCGGCTCGCCGCTGTCGCGCGAGCCGTCCATGATGCAGGTGGCAGCGGCATCGGGAGCTGGCGCCTCGGGAGGCGCAGCAGCTCGGCCTCGCGCCGGGCTGTCGCTGGTCGAGGATGGCGACGTTCCGTTCTGAACGCAGCCTTCCCGGCTCGCGCAACTTCGACTTCGACTCCCTGCCCCCACGTCCAGCGGCCGCCCGGGCTCCACCGTTTCTGGCTGCTGCCGACTGCGGCAATGCGCCGATTTGGCTTGTCGTTTACGAGCGGCCTGGCAAGCGTTCGCGCAGATGCGAGCAAGACTCGAAACGGCACTGCTGGGAGCTCGGCCGCTGGCAAGTGCGCTCCTAAGCCCGCTCCTGGCAAGTGCGCTCCTGGCTGGCCTGCTCGGCGCAGCGGGCTGTCAGACACCCCGCGCGCAGAACAGCGCCACGGCGCCGCCCGTGCCGCTGCCGGTGGTGCCCGAGCGCGAGCTGCGCGCGCCCGATGCGTTCGCGGTCTATTCCGAACGGGCCGAGCGCTCGCGAGCTTTGTTCGGCGAGGCATCGCGCGTGCTGTTGCACGCACGCTGCGTCAACTGTCATCCGAGCGGGGACGTGCCGCTGCAGCGCCAGGGCCTGCTGCACGACCCTCCGGTGCTGAGGGGCCCCGACGATCGCGGCGTCGTGGGCATGGAGTGCACGAGCTGTCATCAAGACCAGAACCTCGAGCTCGCGCGTGTGCCCGGCGCGCCGAACTGGCATCTCGCGCCCCTGTCCATGGCCTGGGCCGGGCGGGATGCGCGCAGCGTGTGCGAGCAGATCAAGGACCCCGCGCGCAACGGCGGCAAGTCGTTGCCGCAGATCGTGGATCACGCGCAGCACGACGCGCTCGTGGCCTGGGGTTGGGGGCCCGGCAGCGAGCGCGAGCCCGCGCCGGGCTCGCAGGCGCAGTTTGGCGCGCTGGTCGCCGCCTGGGTGGAGACCGGTGCCGAGTGCCCGGCGCCCGGCAGCGTGCCGACCGTACCACTCGGCGGCGTGCCTGCCCTGCAGCGGCCGCGAACGGAGTCACCGTGAGCATCCACATCACCATCAACGGCAAAGCGCAGCAGCTGGACGTCGATCCAGAGATGCCCCTGCTCTGGCTGCTGCGCGACGTGCTGGGCCTCACCGGCACCAAGTACGGCTGCGGTCAGGCGCTGTGCGGCGCCTGCACGGTGCACCTGGACGGGCAGGTCATCCGCTCGTGTTGCACGCCCGCGCGGCGCGCGGACGGTCGCTCGCTGACCACCATCGAGGGTCTGTCGCCGGATGGCTCTCACCCGCTGCAACGCGCCTGGGTCGAGCAGGCCGTACCGCAATGCGGCTACTGCCAGGCGGGGCAGATCATGACGGCGGCGGCGCTGCTCGCCAGGAGGCCGAAGCCGAGCGATGCGGAGATCGATCAGTCGCTCGCCGGCAATCTGTGCCGCTGCGGCACCTACACGCGCATCCGCGCGGCGATCCGAAAGGCGGCCGGCATTGATCCATGAACATTGGTTCGAGCCAGCTCCTCGGGCACCCGAGAACGAGCCCGACGCGCCCGGACTGCGCATCGTGCGGCGGAGCTTTCTCAGCGCACTGAACCTGTCGCTGATCGGTCTGGCTGTCGGCTGGTTCGAGCAAGCCGAAGCAGCCGACGCGAAGGCGCCGGCCGCCTCCGCCGCGGCTGCGCCGGGGTTGCAGCCAAACGTCTTCATCCACGTGGCGCCCAGCGGGGAAGTGACGCTGGTCTGCCACCGCTCGGAGATGGGACAGGGCATCCGCAGCTCGCTGCCCTTCCTGTTCGCCGACGAGCTGGGCGCCGACATGGCGCGCGTGCGCGTGGTGCAAGGCGACGGCGACAAGGCCTACGGCGATCAGAACACCGACGGCTCGAGCAGCATCCGCAATCGCTACGAGGAGCTGCGGCGCATCGCCGCAACGGCGCGCAGCATGCTGGTGGCCGCTGCCGCCCAGCACTGGGGCGTGGCACCGAGCAGCTGCACCGCCAAGCGCAACCAGGTGATCCATACGCCGAGCGGGCGCACGCTCTCGTTCGGGGAGCTGGCGATCGCGGCCTCCAAGCTGCCCGCGCCAGCGCTGGCGGAGGTCGAGCCGCGCCCGGACAGCGAGCTCGAGCACATCGGTCGCGCGCTGCCGCTCCTGGACGCGCAGGCGTACGTGACGGGGCGCGCCACCTTTGGCGCGGACGTGCGCATCGACGGCATGTTGACGGCGGTGATCGCGCGGCCCCCCGTCGTCGGCGGGCGCGTGGCACGCTTCGATGCGCAGGCGGCGCTGGCGGTCCCCGGGGTGCGGCACGTGATCGAGATGCCCGTGCCCGAAGCGCCGTATAAATTTCAGCCCTGGGGTGGCGTGGCCGTGGTCGCAGACCACACCTGGGCGGCGCTGCGCGGTCGCAAGGCGCTCAACGTCGCGTGGAGCGACGGCGACAACGCCGTGTACGAGTCGGAGCGCTACGCCGAGCAGTTGACGGAGCTGATCCGCGCACCGGGCAAGGCGCTGCGCAACCTCGGCGACACCGAGGCGGCGCTCGGCAAAGCGGCGCGGCGCGTGGAGGCCGAATACTACGTGCCACACCTGCCGCACGCTCCGATGGAGCCGCCGGTGGCCGTGGCGCGCTGCGACGGCGATCACTGCGAGGTCTGGGCTCCGACGCAGAACCCGCAAGCCGCCCGCACTGAAGCCGCACGCGCCCTGGGCTGGCCGGAAGAAAAGGTCACCGTACACGTCACGTTCCTGGGCGGCGCGTTCGGCAGAAAGTCCAAGGCAGACTTCGTCTCCGAAGCCGTGTTCCTGGCGCAAAAGACCAGAGCGCCCGTGCGCGTGCAGTGGACGCGCGAGGACGACCTGCAGCACGACTACTACAACACCGTGAGCAAGCAGCAGCTGGTGGCCGGGCTCGACGCCGCGGGCAAGGTAGTCGCCTGGCGGCACCGCACCGCATTTCCGCCCATCGCGACCGTGTTCGGTCCCAACCACGAGCCCGGCGCCGGGGACCTGCAGCAGGGCATTCTCGACTTCGGCATTTCGGTACCCAACGTGCGCGCCGAGGCGGCCGGCATCGACGCGCACGTGCGCATCGGCTGGTTGCGCTCGGTGTACAACATCTTCCACGCCTTCGCCGAGAACAGCTTCGTCGACGAGATCGCCCAGGCGCGCGGCGCCGACATGCGCGACGTGTTGCTCGAGCTGTACGGCCCAGCGCGCCAGATCCGCAGCCTCGAGCAGCTGGGCGTGAGCGAGCTGCGCAACTACGGCGCCGCGCTGGAGAAGCACCCGGTCGACATGGGGCGGTTGCGCCAGGTGGTGGAGCGGGTCACCGAGGCGTCGGGTTGGAACCAGCGCAAGGCCAATGGGCGCGCGCTCGGGCTGGCCGCGCACCGCAGCTTCCTCAGCTACACGGCGGTCGTCGCTTCCGTCGTGCACGACGCACAGGGCGTGCTGCGCGTCGACGAGGCCTGGATCACGATCGACGCCGGCAAGGTGATGAATCTGGATCGAGTTCGCTCGCAGATGGAAGGCTCGCTGATCTTCGGCATGAGCCTGGCGCTGTACGGCGCCATCACCATGAAGGGCGGCGTGGTGCAGCAATCCAACTTCCACGATCTGAAGCTGGTGCGCATCGGAGCCGCGCCGCGCCAGATTCACGTCTCCGTGATCGAGAGCGACGCGCCGCCCGGCGGCGTCGGCGAGCCGGGTCTACCGCCGGTGGCCCCCGCCATCGCCAACGCGGTCTTCGCGCTCACCGGGCAACGTGTGCGCGAGCTACCCATCTCGCGCACGCTGCGCGTGTAGTGGCCGCGTCAAGCTGGCAGCGGGCTCGGCGCCGTGCAGAGCCAGAGGGGGCAAGCGGGCTTTTCGCCGCACTCCGCGGCAAAAAGCCCGCTGACCCTGAACCCGCCCGCTACGCCGACTTCGTCGCGAAACTCGACGAGATCGTGCGAGCGAGCCAGCCGCGGCCCGGCTCGCTCGGACGCTTGACGCCGCGCGCCCACAGGCGCAGGAGGGAGCATGGTGGAAATCAAGACAGAGGGTGGGTTTGTTCAGGTCGATATCCGCGGCTTGCACAAGCTCTTGGCTTTCAAGGGGCACCTGGAGCTGCCGGCCTCGGCAGTGAAGAGTGCGCGGCGCCTGGATACGAAGGAAGCGCGCCGGTTCTGGAAGGGCTTTCGCGTGCCCGGGACGCATGTACCGGGGCTGATCGCCGCGGGCACCTTCTACAAGGGCGGGGAGCGGCACTTCTGGGATGTGCGCGACGCCGGGCGGGCCATCGAGATCGAGCTCGAAGGGCAGCCGTATCAGCGCCTCTTTCTGGAGGTAGAGGATCCCGAGGCCGCGCTGCGGTCTCTGCCGAGCCCCGTGACGAGCGCGTGAAGCGCCTCTCGCGCGGTCCCTGGCTCGCGCTGGCGGTCTGCGCGGCAGCCTGTGCTGCCATGGCCTGTGGTGGCGCTGCGCTGCGCCCGGCACCGCCCGCTGCGCCGGTGGCGGTGCCGGCAACGCCGGCGCCCATCAGCGCGCCGCCGGAGCCGCGGCGGCGCGCCGATATCGCCGCGCCGCCGCTCGCTGACGCCACGACCAGCGCAGACGAGTGGCAAGCAGCGCACGAGGCCCAGCTGCGCACGCGCGGCCGCGCCTCGGCGGAGCTGGTATTGCTCGGCGATTCGCTGGCGCGAGGCTGGTTCGCGTCGCGCGCGTTCCAGAAGCAATGGCGCCAGCGCAAGCCGCTCGATCTCGCGCTCGCCGGCGACCAGACGCAACAGCTGCTGTGGCGCATCGAGCACGGCGCGCTGACGGGGCTCTCGCCGCGTCTGGTGATCGTCAGCGCGGGCAGCGAGAACCTGTCGCACGGCTTCTCTCCAGCGGAGACCGCTCGCGGCGTGGCCGCGGTATTGAGCCAGATCCGCGACCGGCTGCCGGACAGCCACACGTTGTTGCTCGGGCTCTTGCCGGCGGGGCAAACCTCCAGCGACCCACGGCGTGCCGCGATCGACGCGACGAACGCCGAGCTACGCCGGCTCGGAGGCGACCGCATCACGGTGGTGGAGCCCGGCGGCACCTTTCTGGAAGCCGACGGCAGCCTTACCCCGAGCGCGATGACGGACTTCGAACACCCCACCGCGCTCGGCTACGAAGCCCTCACGCTCACGGTGTCGCTCGTCGCCGAGAGCCTGCTGCAGCGCAGCCACTGATCATTACGGGCAACCACCGCCCCCTCGGAGCTGCTCCCGCCGGGGGCTGCTGCGCCCGAAACCGCTGCGAGCCCGAGAGCTTCCGATCACCTGCCGCATCCAGTTTCGCAGTATTCGGGCCGTGCGGACAATCTGCGTCTGACACCTACATTGGTACACATTGGGGCCAGAAATGGGTTAGGATGACGCGTTGCTCCGATCTCCCGGTCCTGAAATTTTCGAGGTGTTTCCGATGCGTTACTGGATGTTGCCCGTCGCGCTCTGCGCCTGCGTCACTCAAACCAGCTCCGCCCCGCCCCTCGCCACGGGCTCGGATGCGAACCTGGTCTCGGTATTTCCGGCCGGCGGTGCCGCCGCCGCCGAGCAGAGCTCCGGCGCCGAGCAGAGCCCCGCGGTCGAGCAGAGCTCCGTGCTCGCGAGCGCCGCGCCCGAGCCCGGGGCCTCGTCGGAGAGCGCGCTCAGCGCCGTCGCTGTCATCGACCCGACGCAGGTCCCGCTCACACCCGACCTCACGGCTCAGCTCGCGCAGCAGATCCTGGAACGCCCCGATCTGGCCGCGTATCACGGCTGGATCCGTTACCTGCAGTTTCGCGCCGCCCACGCCAGCGAGCGCTTCTCGGACCGACCCGGCGCGGTGGTAGAAGATCGGCTGCGGCTGGCGCAGTGGGTGCAGAAGATCCTCGCCAACCCCAACGTGCTCGGCGAGCTGCGCGGCGTCTGCGAGTGGGCCTATCTCTCGCCGGTGGATGGCTCGGGCCAGCCCTTCCGCATCGACATTCCGAGCGACTACGACCCGGCTCACCCGGCGCCGCTCGCGCTGCAGCTGCATGGTCACTCCGGCAACCACGTCGAGGACGCAGGGGACATGCGCGAGCATGCCGGCTACTTCGAGCTGTCGGTGCTCGGTCGCGCCCGCGGCGGTTATTATCGCGCGCTCTCCGAAGCCGACGTGCTCGGGGCGCTCGACTATGTGAGCGCGCACTGGGCGGTGGATCGCAGCCGCGTGCATGTGGTCGGTGGCGGTATGGGCGGTACGGGCGCGCTCTGGCTGGCGTCGCGCTACCCGCAGCTGTTTGCCTCGGGGCGCTCGGTGGGAGGGTCCGCCAGCGACAAGCCGCTCGGCAACCTGCTCACCCTGCCCATCTACGCGCTGCACAGTGAAGACGACTACCGCGTGCCCGTGCTGCAGACGCGCGGTCCGCTCAGCAAGCTGCAGGCGCTCGGCGGCAACGTCACGCTGGAGGAGCCGACAGGCTACGGCCACGCCGTGTGGAAGTACCAGGAGGGCACGGCGCGCGCCGACGCCTGGTATGCGCAACAGGTGCGGCCCGAGTCGCGCGAGGTCAAGAAGCTCGACTTCACTGCGCTCGACGGCGAAGCCGTGCGCGCGTACTGGGCGGAGATTGCCGAGTGGGGGCCCGAGCCCAGGCCCGCGCACTTCGCGCTGAAAGTGGGCGCGAAGAACCGCCTCGAGGCACGGCTCGACAACATCCGCAGCTTGCGTGTGCGGCTCGCGGAAGCGCCGCTCGAACGGGACCAGGCGCTGCGCCTGAACATCGAGGGCGCCCCCGCGCTGACCGTGCCGGCACCGCTGCCGTCGGACATCTGGCTCGAGCACGTGGACGCGGGCTGGTCGGTTGCCGACGCCGCACCGGTGGCGCCGTTCCGGCTGCATACGCCGGGGGGCGCAAATCAGCTCTACGACGGCGAGCCCTTGCTGATCGTATACGGCAGCCACGGCGATGAGGCCGCGCGCGCTGCCCTGCGCGCCGCAGCTGAAGCCGCTAGCCGCAGCAGCAACGCCAGCTGGCCCAAGCCCGCACGCGACGGCGGTGACGACGGCGTCGCCCACAACCAGAACCTGTACGGCGCGTTGAACATCAAAGCCGACAGCGAAGTCACGCCGGAAGACATCGCCCAACGCCACCTGGTGTTGATCGGCACGGCCGATCAGAACTCGGTCGTGGCGGGCCTGGCCGCGCGCTTGCCGGTGCGCTACCAGGACGGCGAGATCGTCTGGAGCGACGGCAACCGCAGCAGCGCTCGCGATCGCGCGCTCGGCCTGGTGCACTTCAACCCCGACGCCCCGAGCCGCTTGATCTTCTGGGTGGCCTCGAACGACGCGGCCGCCTACGCCGCGGGCTCGCTCGCGCCCGAGCTGCTCGGAGCTTTCCCGTCCGGCGCCGACGCCGTGGTGGTGCGCGTCTCCGACCCGACCCTGGTGGCCAGCCGCAGCTTCGACAGCCGCTGGCACTGGCTGTCGCGCGCAGAGTCCGCGCTCTTGCCGGCGCAGCTCGCGAGCAGCGCCGACCTGGCGCGCGCCGTGGCGGCGAGCGTCCGGCGCGCCGCGCCTGCCGACTTCGCCGTCGCGGGTCTGCCCGAGCCCACACGACCGAACGCCTACGAGCCGGGCGAGGCGCGCCTCGCGGATCTCCTGGCCCAGAACTACTTCACCCCGGTCAGCGTCATGACGCTGCTCGGTAGCGACCTGGTGCAGGCCGCGCGCGCCATCGCGCCCGCGGATGGCGCCCTGGAGCCCGAAGTGGATCTGGCCACCATCCAGCCGCAGCGCGAATACCGCCTGGCGCTGAGCGCGCGGCAGGTTGCGCCCTTCGTACGGCTGACGCATCTTGCCCCGCGCAAGTACGAGATGGTGGACGGCAATGTGGCCCAGGCGCTCAGCCGTTACGGGCTGACACCCTCCAGCGCGGCGGTCGCCGGGCGCGGCGTGCCGCCCACGCTGGCGACCACGCGCTGAGCTCTGCTGTTGCCGACAGTTTGCAGCCGTTTGCTGCGAACTGTGGCAAAGGTGACCTCCGCGTGTAGCCAGTGTCACGCTTCGCACACTCGACTCCACGCACGCCGGACAGAGCAGGTTCGAATGCTGATAGCCTGTTCCGCTGGCGAAGCTCCACGCTTCGTCAGCGTCGACGCCGGCGGCGAGTGGCCGTATCCTGCGCGGCGAGGGATGGATGAGCGGCAACCCTGTTTCCGGCGGCGCTGTTCCCAGCGACCAGGGCTTCGACCAGCTCGCCCTAGCGCTGCCGGAGAGCTCCGAGCTGCCGCTCGACACGTACTCGGAGGCGGACGACGTCGCGACTCGCTTCTTCGATACGCCGCGCCCCGATCCCAACTGGATTGTGCAGGTGACGCTGTTCGATCGGCGCGTGATGTCCACCACCGGGCTGCTCGCTGAGCTGAAGAGCGGGCAGCTCGTGCACGGCAGCACGCCGGTCTGGCGCGGCGGCATGCCCGACTGGCGCGCCGCCGCCTACGTGGAAGAGCTGCAGAGCGCGGCTCCGTTTCCCGTGATCGCGGCGCCGCGCGCGGCGCGCCGGCGCCCGAGCGCGCCCGCCGCCGCTGCCTGGTTGTGCGGCGCGGCGGCGCTGCTCACGCTGTCGCTCACGCTCTACGCACTGGCGAGCGCGGGCGTCTTCGACCCGAGCGCGAGCGCGAGCGGCGCTCTGCCGTCACCGAGCATCGCTGCATCGCTACAGGCGCACTGAATCAGCGGTAGCGCCAGCCGCGGCCCGCCGATGCTCCCGACAGCATGTTGAGGATAGCCACGAACAGTGCGCCGCCGATGATGGACCACAGGATCGGAAAGGGGCGGCCATCCACGTTGACCGACAGCAGCTCGGGCAGGTGCACGTTCCGCGCGATCACCACGCCCAGCACCGCGCCGATGAACCCCACCACGATCGAAATCAGGAACCCGCCCCGTGAGCCGCCACCGAGCGAACGGCCGATCGCGCCGCAGATACCGGCGATGACCAAGAGCAACAACAAACCTGTGAGCGAGATCGTCATAAAATCAGCCTCCGGGGACGACTACTGCAAGACCTACGCCGTCCCTTGAAAGCGCTGTGGCGGCGGGTTCGCGAGCTAGCCCGGTGCCAGCCTGTCGCAGCTCGGGTCAGCCCGCGGCGCTGTGCTAGTTTCGTCTGGAGCCCAAGCGAATCGGAGCATCATTGATCAGTGTGAACGGCAGAATCCGCCCGCGCACCTTCGGCCGGGTCGGCCCGTGGCTGGTCGTTTGCGCGGTCTTGATTTCCGGCGCCGCGCATGCCGCGGACAGCCACGCGATCGCG
>Ga0207675_100003186_pt1 | contig 16096 bp, 17 predicted proteins | sample KBSSwiS42_FD_184305 | JGI IMG/M metagenome (GOLD analysis project Ga0207675, IMG submission 184305) | Switchgrass rhizosphere microbial communities from Kellogg Biological Station, Michigan, USA - KBS Switchgrass S4-2 (SPAdes) (version 2) | ecosystem: Host-associated > Plants > Roots >... | reverse complement strand
CATTCCGGGCCAGGAGATCATCACTAAGGACAATGCCATGGTGGCGGTAGACGGGGTGGTGTTCTTCCAGGTGCTCGACGCGGCCAAGGCCGCCTATGAGGTGAGCGACCTCTACACGGCAATCATGGCGCTTTCGACCACGAACCTGCGCACGGTGATGGGCTCGATGGACCTCGACGAAACGCTGTCGAAGCGCGACGAGATCAATGCTCGGCTTCTGGTCGTGGTCGACCAGGCCACGGAGGCGTGGGGGGTCAAGATCACCCGGGTCGAGTTGAAGGACATCCGCCCGCCGGCCGACATCGTCAACGCCATGACCCGCCAGATGAAGGCGGAGCGCGAAAAGCGCGCCGCGATCCTGGAGAGCGAGGGCATGCGGGCCTCGGAAATCCTGCGCGCCGAGGGCGAGAAGCAGGCCAAGATTCTGCAGGCCGAGGGCCTCAAGGAAGCGGCTTTCCGCGAAGCCGAAGCGCGCGAGCGGTCAGCCCAGGCGGAGGCTGCGGCGACCAAATCGGTCAGCGACGCGATCGAGGGCGGAAGCGCTCAGGCGATCAATTACTTCATCGCGCAAAAATATGTCGAAGCGATCGGGATGTTTGCGACTTCGCCCAATGCCAAGACCATCCTGTTCCCGGTCGAAGCCACCCAGTTGATGGGGACGCTCGGCGGCATTGGCGAATTGGCTCGAGAGGTGCTCGGCAAGGATGCGCCAAAGACCCCTGCGATCAAGTCGGGCGTGCCGAAGGTCGATCAGTGATCGAAGGCCTCGAACCCGGTTGGATCTGGGCAATCGGTGGCATCGTGTTGTTGATTGCCGAAATCGTCGCTCCGGGCTTCTTCCTGGTGTTCGTCGGCGCGGCGGCGATCGCAACTGGCCTGTTCACCCTGCTGTTCGATCTCGGCACGGCGCCGCAGCTGGCGCTGTTCGCCATCTACGCCGTGCTGGCGGTGATGATCGGCAAGCGCTGGTATGGCGAGCCGCACGGCGGCGACCAGCGCCATCCGATCAACGAACCCGCCAAGCGGTTGGTCGGAAAAACGGTGACGGCGGCGACGGAAGTCGACGACCACGGCGGCCGCGTTAGGCTCGGCGACGGCGAATGGAACGCCCGTGGCGGACCGGCCGCGGCGGGCGAGCGGCTGACGGTAACCGGCGTTGAGGGCAACTGCCTGATCGTCGAGCCGCTTCGGACACTGCCACCTGCATAATTTTGGAGAGTGATTGGTGAATGATTTCAGCTTCTCGCGCCGCGAAGCGCTAGGCGCCCTTTCTGCTGGCGTAGCGACGTTCGCACTGGCGCCATCGCGCGCGTTTGGACAGGCCCCGGCTGGTGAGGCCCAGGTCACCGTCCTGCTGGATTCGATCGGCGAGAACCTGCTCGCACTCTCTCCGGAAGGCGCCACCAGCCTCGGTGTCGATACGGGCGCCCGGGCTGCGCTCCGTTCCCGGCTCGCGGACCGAAGCCAGTCGGGACAGGACAGTCTCGCGGCGACGCTGCGCGCCGACCTTGCCCGCGCCGAGGCCGTGGATGTCCAGTCGCTCACCCATTCGACCCGGACCAGCGTCGAGGTGGTGAAATCGGCCTACCGTGTTGCGCTTGACGGGTTCGCCCAGCCCTATGGCGACGTCGCGGTCGGCGGCTGGCGAAATACGCCCTACGTCGTAATCCAGAACGTCGGCGCCTATCTCGACGTGCCGCGGTTCCTCGACAGCGATCATCCGGTCAAGAATTCAGCGGATGCGGAGGCTTACCTCGCCCGCCTTGAAAGCTATGCCGTCCAGCTCGACGGCGAGCTTGGCCGACTGAAAGCTGCTGCGGGGAAGGGCCTGATTGCTCCCGCCTTCCTGATTGACAAGGCCACCAAGCAAATGGCGCTGAGCGTCCGGGGCGCACGCGAGGGCGGCGGACTGGTCGAAAGCCTCGAACGGCGGACCAAGGGCATCCCCGGCGACTGGGCGGCCCGCGCCCGTGCCATCGCGCAGCAGAAGATTGCTCCCGCGCTGGAACGGCAGTTGGCGGAACTGACCGCCCAACGCACCAAGGCAACAATGGACGCCGGCATGTGGGCGCGGCCGAATGGGCCGGAATTCTATCGCTGGGCGCTTCGCGCTTCGACCACGACCAGGATGACGCCGGACGAAATCCACCAGATGGGCCTCGACCAGGTCGCCGAACTGCATGGCAGGATGGACGTCATCCTGAAGAGCCTCGGCTATAGTCAGGGCACGGTCGGCGCCCGCATGACCGCCCTGTCCAACGACCCGCGGTACAAGTTCGCGGAAGGCGATCCGGGCCGGGCCGAGATCATGGCCTTCATCCAGGAAAGGCTGAAGATCATCCGCGCCCAGCTGCCGCGCGCGTTCCGCACTATGGTTCGCGGCAACCTCGAGGTGAAGCGGCTGCCACCTGAGGAAGAACCCGGCGCGCCCGGAGCTTATGGAGGTGCCGGCTCGATCGACGGGTCGATCCCGGGCAAGTTTTGGATCAACCTCCGCACCACCGACCTGCACCGCAAGTACGACCTCCCCGATCTGGCTCATCACGAAGCGATTCCGGGCCATGTCTGGCAGGGCGAATATTCGAACCAGCTGCCGCTGATCCGGGCCCAGCTGGCGTTCAACGCTTACTCCGAAGGCTGGGCGCTCTATGCCGAGCAGCTGGCCGACGAACTCGGCGTCTATGACGATTTCGTCGTCGGACGGCTCGGCTACCTGCAGAGCCTCGCTTTCCGCGCGATCCGGCTGGTGGTCGACACCGGCATTCACCACAAGCGTTGGACGCGTGAGCAGGCCGTCCGATACTTCGTCGAGACCAATGGCTCCAAGCCGGAAGAAGTGGCGAGCGAGGTCGACCGCTATTGCAGCTGGGTCGGCCAGGCCTGCGGCTATAAGATCGGCCACACTGAGATCGTCCGTCAGCGCAGCCGCGCCCAAAAGGCATTGGGCTCGCGCTATGACCTCCGCGATTTCGACGACGCCGTGGTCAAGGGCGGCAATGTGCCGATGGACGTGCTGGCCAGGAACATCGACGAATATATCGCGACGGCGAAGGCTTAGGGCAGCGCCGCCAAGTCTGGCTCGATCCACGCTCGCCGAGCCTCAATGCTCATCAACCGATTCTTCGACCAGAAGCGCAGCGGCCAGTCGCGACGGCCCATCGGGGTCATCAGCAGCTCGTTGACCAGGTCATGGATCGGTCGGCCCACGTCCGCCTCGTCGAGGAACAGGCGAATGCCGCGCAGGTAAGCGCGGGTGATGGTGTCGTGATAGCCCTCGCTGTCGCTGTTCGGCGTTCCAGCGCTTTCATTGTAGCGCGAGATGATCCCCTTGAGCTCGATATCGAGGTCGATCTCGGGGTGCTTTAGGACGAGATATGTCGTCGCTGCGAGATGGGCTTCATGGGTCCACTCCTGGCGCGGCAGGGTACGGGCGAGCAGGCCCTCACCAACATGCGCGACGGAATCGTCGGACAGGAAATGGCGTACGGGAAATTCGGTCATCGATCGGACTTTCTTGGAAGAAGGAGCCCGATCTGATGACCGGGCAATCAGGCGGCAGCCGTCACTTGCGGCCCCGATTGTCGCACGCCCTCATCCACATGCTCCGCGAACTCGGCGAAGTTCTCGACGAACAGGTCGACGAGCTTGGCCGCGGTGCGGTCGTAATCGCCCTTGTCGGCCCAGGTCGAACGCGGGTCGAGGATCGAATTGTCGACCCCCGGCACTGCCACCGGCACGTCGAAACCGAAATTGGGATCCTTGCGGAACTCCACATTCTTCAGGCTGCCGTCCAGCGCCGCATTCAGCAGGGCGCGGGTCTCCTTGATCGGCATGCGCTTTCCGGTGCCATATTTGCCGCCGGTCCAGCCGGTGTTGACCAGCCAGCAATCGACGCCGCCCTTGGCGATCCGCTCCTTCAGCAGATTGCCGTAGACCGACGGATGGCGCGGCATGAACGGCGCACCAAAGCAGGTGGAAAAAGTCGCTTCCGGCTCGGTCACGCCGATTTCGGTGCCGGCGACCTTGGCGGTATAGCCACTGAGAAAGTGGTACATCGCCTGGTCCGGAGTCAGCTTGGCGATCGGCGGAAGAACGCCGAACGCGTCGGCGGTCAGCATGACAACGTTCTTCGGCACCGGGCCCATATTCTTTTCGGAAGAATTGGGGATGAACTCGATTGGATATGCACCGCGGCTATTCTCTGCGAGGCTGTTATCGTCGAGGTCGAGTTCGCGAGTCACCTCGTCCATCACGACATTCTCGAGCACCGTTCCGAACCGCTTGGTGGTGGCATAGATCTCGGGTTCGCTCTCGGCCGACAGGCGGATCATCTTGGCGTAGCAGCCGCCTTCGAAGTTGAAGACTGCCGTGTCCGACCAGCCATGCTCGTCGTCCCCGATCAAGGTTCGATTGGGATCGGCCGACAGGGTCGTCTTGCCGGTGCCTGACAAGCCAAAGAAAATCGCCGTGTCGCCCTTGGCGCCGATATTGGCCGAGCAATGCATCGGCATGATGCCATCGACCGGCAGGAGATAATTGAGCAGTCCGAAAACCGACTTTTTCATCTCTCCGCCATATTCGGTTCCGCCAATCAATATCAGCTTTTCACTCAAATTGACCGCGATCACCGTCTCGCTGCGGCAACCATGTTTGGCAGCATCAGCACGGAAACTCGGCAGGTCGATGATGGTGAACTCCGGCACAAAGCTCGACAGCTCTTCGGTCCCCGGCCGCACCAGCATCGTGCGGATGAAAAGGTTGTGCCACGCATATTCGTTGATGACGCGGACGTTGACGCGATGCTCGGGCTGCGACCCGCCAAACAGGTCGGCTACGAACAGCGTTTCGCGCGTCTTCAGATGGGTCAGGAAATCGGCCTTGAGCGCCGCGAAAGCCTCCGGGCTCATCGGCTTGTTCGACTTGCCCCACCAGACGGTATTTTCGGTCTCGGCATCGCGGACCGTGAACTTGTCCTGGGCGGAGCGGCCGGTGTGCTTGCCGGTCTTGACAACGATCGGGCCGTCCTTGGCCAGCTTGCCTTCGCCGCGCGACACTGCCTGTTCGACCAGAGGTGAGGTCGTCAGGTTCCAGTGGACGGTCGCCGAGGTCTCAATGCCCTGGGCTTCCAGCCGGTGCGCGGGGGTGCGCTCGCTCACTCCGATTCTCCCTTAAATATCAAGGGCGACGCCCTGCCCCGGACGCCGCCGCCTCGCGATGCGACGGGCCTATACATATCACAGGGGTTCGGGTCAAAGCGACTGGAAGGGCCTTGACAGCTTGTCTCGCCTGCAAGCGATGGCTATCGCTCAGCGCCGGAGCCTAAGGAGCCGGAATGAGCCCAGTGATCGCGCTCGTCGATGACGATCGCAACATCCTGACATCGGTGTCGATCGCGCTTCAGGCCGAGGGCTTCCTGACACGCGTCTATACCGACGGCCAGGCGGCGCTCAGGGCCTTCGCCGAAAACCCACCCGATCTAGGCGTATTCGATATCAAAATGCCCCAGATGGACGGGATGGAGTTGCTCCGCCGAGTGCGTGAAATGGGCGGGGAGCCCGGCGGCATGCCGGTCATATTCCTAACGTCCAAGGATGACGAGCTGGACGAGGCGCTGGGCCTGGCGATGGGCGCCGACGACTATATCTCGAAACCATTTTCCCAACGGCTGCTGATTGCCCGCATCCGCGCCCTGCTCCGTCGCCAGGATCTTGCCCGTGGAGCAACCACAGCTTCCGAATCCGGCGAGGAAGAGCCGCCGCTGATCGAGCGCGGTCGCCTGGTCATGGATTCAGCCCGTCACAAGGTACGCTGGGATGGTAAGGACGTCACGCTCACCGTCACCGAATTCCTGATCCTGGAGGCGCTTGCCCAGAGGCCCGGGGTGGTCAAGTCACGTAACCAGCTGCTCGACATCGCCTACCAGGACGACGTTTATGTCGATGACCGTACCATCGACAGCCACATCAAACGGATCCGCCGCAAGTTCCGCGGTGTCGATCCCGAATTCGATGCTATCGAGACCCTTTATGGCGTCGGATATCGCTTCGGAGAAGAATGAGGAGGGCGACCTCGTCCTGACCTGGTCGGGACGATGGACCCTCGCCCACCGCATCCTTGCGGTGAACGTTTTGACGCTCGTGCTGGTCGGCCTCTCCATCGTTTACCTGGACAGCTACCGCAACCGGCTGGAGAAAGAGCGCGTCCACAAAGTGGAGGCGCAGGCCGGCCTGGCGGCCGCTGCATTACCTGGTTTCGAAACGGCCGAGCGGCAAGCGATGCTCGCCAGCCTAGGTCGCCAAAGCGACACGAGAATGCGTGTCTATGATGCCGACGGCGTACTCCAGCTCGACAGCTGGCGAACGGCCAAGCCGACCTACCGGCTCCGCGATCCGACCACGCAGAAATGGACCAAGGACGTTGCGCGAGCACTGGACCGCGGATTCAATGCCTTGGTCGGCGAGGAGACGCCCGAAGATTTTGTCGAGCCGGCGATTGACCGAGCGCAGGCTTGGCCGGAGGTTATGGAAGCCCGCCAGCGGGGCAAGATCCGAACCGAAATAAGACAGGCACCTGAACTGACCCCAGTCTTCTCGGCGGCCGCGCCGATTGCCGGCGGCTCGACCCTTTTGGTCACTGACAACGATCGCGATTTTACCCACCGCGTTCGCAAGCAGCGCGGGTCACTTCTCATCGCGCTGGGCTGCGTCGCCGGATTGTCGATCCTCCTCTCGCTATTCCTGGCCCGGACGATCGTCAGGCCATTGCGCCGTATCGCCATGGCCGCCCACCGGGTTCGCCTCGGACGGGCGCGCGAGGTCAAGGTGCCTCGCCTGCCCTCCCGGACGGACGAGATCGGCCTGCTTGCCCGCTCGATCAGTGACATGAGCCAGTCACTGAGGCATCGGATCGACAATATCGAGGCGTTCGCCGCCGACGTAACCCATGAACTCAAGAACCCGCTCGCTTCCCTTCGTTCGGCCGTCGACGGCCTGGAACGGATCGAGGATCCGGCGTTGCGCAAGCAACTGATCGACGTAATTCGCCAGGATGTGGTCAGGCTGGATCGTCTGATCAGCGACGTCGGCGAGGCCGCCCGGACGGACGCGGAGCTGGCCCGTGCCCGGTTCGAGCCGGTCGATCTCGGCCAACTCATCGAGCAGCTAGTCGCGGCCTGGGAGACAAGGCGCGAAACCGGCAATGTGCGGCTGGCCTTCGCCCGCCCGCGCCGCGCCAGCGCGATCGTCATGGGCGAACCCGGCCGTCTTGCTCGCGCCATCGACAATATCATCGACAATGCGATCAGCTTTTCACCGCCCGGCGGGCTGGTCGAGATTGCCGCGACCCATGTCGGGGAGGAAATCCGGATCCGCATCGACGACGAAGGGCCGGGCGTCCCCGAGGAGCTGCGTGAGGCGATTTTTAACCGCTTCCATTCAGTAAGACCGGAGGCCGAAGGCTTTGGCCGCCATTCGGGACTGGGCCTGGCGATCGCCCGCGCGATCGTCGAGGGTCATGATGGGGAGATCGATGTGGCTCACCGCGACGACGCGCCTTCGGGCGCCCGTTTCACCATCATCCTGAAGGCTGCGGATCGCGCATGAGCGGGCCGCGTCTCAGCTCCGAAAACCTTCACTCATCCACCGTTGCGCTGGACGGTCGCGCGGTATTGATTTCCGGCCCATCCGGGTCGGGCAAGTCCGATCTCGCCCTTCGGATGCTCGACCGCGGCTTCACCCTGGTCAGCGACGACCGCACCATTCTTCGCCGGCTTGGCGGAAAGCTGATTGCGTCAGCGCCCGACACGATCAAGGGAAAACTCGAGGTGCGCGGCGTCGGCATTGTCGAGATGAAAACGGTCGCGAACGTGCCGGTAGCCCTGGTGGTGGAGCTGACAAGCGAAATCCCACGGATGCCCGACGACGACCAGGAACGGCTGATCCTCGGTGCCGGCATTCCCCTGATCAATGTCGACGCCCTGACTGCATCCGCGCCATCGAAAGTGGCATTGGCACTCGAGCGGCTCGGTCTTAAATTCTAACCGGTGCCTAACCGCCAAACCGCCTTGCCCAGACTGCTTCTCGTCACCGGCATGTCCGGCGCCGGCAAATCGACCGTCCTCGATGCGCTGGAAGACATGGGCTGGGATTGCGTCGACAATCTCCCCACCGCACTGATCGAGCAATTCGTCCATGGCGAGCGCGAGGCGCGCCAGACGGTGCCGGTAGCGGTGGGTATGGACGTCCGAAGCCGGGGCTTTGACCCCTGGGACGTCCCTGAACTCATCCGTTCGATCAAGGGCGTCACGCCGGAAATACTTTATCTGGATTGCGCCGGCGCCGAACTGGTCCGCCGCTATGACGAGACCCGCCGACGGCATCCGCTGGCTCCCGATCGGCCGGCCGAGGACGGCATCGCCCGCGAGCGGGACCTTACTGGCCCGCTTCGCCGAATCGCCGATGTGGTAATCGATACGACCGACCTGACGCCTACAGAGCTGCGGGAAGAGTTGCTGCGCCGCTATGGCGGGGACATCGACCAGCCGGTGCTGACGATTGCCTCGTTCGGCTTTGCCCGGGGCATATCCCGCGCCGCAGACCTGGTTTTCGACATGCGTTTCGTCGCCAATCCGCATTGGATCGATGAGCTCCGGCCTCTCACAGGCGAAGATCAGGCCGTCCGCGACTATGTCGCCGAGGATTCGGCCTGGGCCGAAACCATCGGCCGGATAGAGACGCTATTAATCGATTTAATTCCCCGCTATTGGGCCGCCGGCAAAAGCTATCTGACGGTGGCATTCGGCTGTACGGGAGGGCGTCACCGGTCGGTGGCTGCGGCAGTCGAAATGGCAGAGCGGTTGCGCGGCGCGGGTTTTTCCCCGAATGTCCGCCATCGCGACCTCCTGTCGCCGCCGAGCGATACGATTGAAGGTTCACCCGCGGATCCAGGGGCGCGGGCGAGTGACAAAGCGGGTGAGTGAATGATCGGATTAGTGCTGGTGACTCACGGCCGACTGGCGGCCGAGTTCATCACAGCAATGGAACATGTGGTCGGCCCCCAGCAGGCGGTCGAGGGCATCTGCATTGACGCCGAAGACGATATGGAAATGCGCCGTACGGAAATCGCCGACGCAATCCAGCGTTGCGACCAGGGCGAGGGGGTCATCATCCTCACCGACCTGTTCGGCGGAACCCCCTCCAACCTCGCCATCAGCCTGATGAAAAGCGAGAATGTCGAGGTGATCGCCGGCGTAAACCTGCCGATGCTGATCCGCCTCGAAGGGGCGCGCAAGGCCATGAGCGTCCGGGCTGCCGTAGCGGCGGCCAGGGAAGCAGGACGTAAATATATCTCGGTCGCTTCCGAGATTCTCGGCGAGGCCGCCGCTTGAGTTGCATCTCGAAGACCATCGAGATCACCAACAAGCGCGGGCTCCATGCCCGGGCCAGCGCCAAGTTCGTCAATGTCGCCGCCGGGCTCACCGCCAGGGTTGAGGTGGAGAAGGACGGCAACCGGGTAGTCGGGACCTCGATCATGGGATTGATGATGCTCGGGGCGGCGATGGGCGATTCGATCACCATCCATTGCGAAGGCGAAGGCGCCGAAGCAGCGATGGTCGAGCTTGCGGAATTGGTCGAAGGGCGCTTTGGCGAGGAATAATGCCTCGCCAGATAACCTCCTTTTCGAACGAGACGGTGAAACGCCTGAGGGCGCTACGCGACAAGAAGGCGCGCAAGTCGGAGGGGCTGTTCCTCGCGGAGGGGCTTCGAATTCTCACCGAAGCGCGGGACAGCGGCCGGCTGCCCGAAATTATCGCCTACTCCGCGGCCGGCGGAGTGCACCCGCTGGCATCGGAGATCATTGTCGCTGCAGAGGCGCGAGGTGCGGACGTGATCGAGACCACGCCCGACATTCTTTCCAAGATGAGCGGCAAGGACAATCCGCAGGCGATTCTCGGCGCCTACCGCCAGCCCGACACGTCGCTGGCGGCGATAGACCGCGATGCTTCGCCGCTGTGGATCGTCGCCCAGGCGCTGCGCGACCCCGGCAATATCGGCACCATATTAAGGACCGGCGATGCCACCGCCGCCGGTGGGCTGATCCTGATCGACGACAGCGCCGATCCCTATTCGGTCGAGGCGGTGCGGGCGTCGATGGGAGCCATTTTCACGCAAGCGGTCGCAACCGCCCGGTGGGAGGAGTTTCTGCCATGGCTGAGATCCGGGCCCGGCCAGCTGGTCGGCACCAGCCTCAATACGGCCAACGATTATCTCGACGCGACTTATGAGCAGCCGTGCTTCCTGCTGATCGGCAATGAGAGCCAGGGCTTGCCGGAAGCCTATGAAGCGGAATGCGACCTGCTGGTGAAGATGCCGATGTCAGGCAAGGCCGACAGCCTCAATGCCGCGGTTGCGGCGGCGGTAATGGCCTTTCAGCTTAGAGCAAGCTGGCGGAACCCATAACCAGCCTGGGAGGTTTGTTCCGCCATGAAAACGATCGCCACTGTACCGCTTTTCCTGCTCGCTCTGACTGGCTGTGAGCCCTACGGTTACGGCCAGCAACCTGGCTATCCGCCTAACCCGCAGGGACCGCAGGGCTATCCCGAGCCCGGCTACCCGCAACCGGGCTACCCCAATCCGGGGTACCCGCAGCCTTATCCGCCGACCGGCTACCCGCAGCCTGGCTATCCACAGGGCGGACCGCCGATGCCTCCGGGCGGTCCGGTCTATCCGGGCCAGGGCCAGCCCGTTCCCGCGCCGAGCTACCCAAGCGGCGAGACGACCTACCGCGCGGTCGGCACCGAGCCTTTCTGGGATCTGGAGATCGGACGCGAGCTGATCTTTACCGATCGCGGCAACAGCGTCAGCGTCAACGACCCGACCCCGACCGCGATCAATGGGGTCGCCGGCGAAACCTACCGGACGCAGCGCCTGGAAGTGAATATCGTCCACCGCCAGTGCAACGACGGCATGAGTGACCGCAGCTATCCCGACACAGTCGATGTCCGGGTCGACGGCCGGCAGCGCTATCGGGGCTGCGGCGCGCCGATCGCCTATTTCAATGAGACCAGCGAGACCGGGCAGCCGAACAATCCGGCCCAGTCCAACTACCCGGCCCAGTCCAACTACCCGGCCCAGTCCAACTACCCGCCACAGGGCAATTATCCACCACAGGGCAACTATCCGCCGCAAGGCAACTATCCGCCGCAGACCAATTATCCGCCGCAGCAGAATTACCCCGGTCCGGGGAATTATCCCGGACAGCCCAATTATCCCGGAGCCGGCAATTATCCTGCACCGGGCAATCCTGGCGCAATGATGCTTGGCGGCACGAACTGGCGCGTCGCGGCGATCAACGGGCGGCCCGTTCCGCCGCAGAATTTCTACATGAATTTCATGCCGGACAATCGGATCGGCGCGAAGTTCGGCTGCAACTCCATCAGCACGAGCTACAGCCAACAGGGCTCAACGCTGACAACCGGCCCGGCGATGATGACCCGCATGGCGTGCCCGGACATGAACTTTGAAAACCAGGGTTCCAGGGTGCTCGCCAAGGAAATCACGGTGTCGGGTTTCGGCAACCATCTGACGCTGACCAACGCCAACGGGACGATCGACCTGGTGAGAGCGCACTAGGCGGTCGCGCCACGGCCGAATGTTCACAATGTTCACGGTGGCCAAGGGAGCCTGCAAATGGCTGCTCCCTTGCCGTCGTGATTGGGAATTCGTTTCGATTCGTCTTTCAAAGAGCCCGCGGCTGGCTGGCAAATGAATTCCTACATAGCGAGCGAAATGATCAGGCCGCGGCGTCGTCCTCGTTGGCCGACGGCGGCGGCAGGGTCTTGTCATCCCCGAACCGCGCCAGTGCCTCCACCGGTTGCACCACCTCGATCTCGCGCGCACTGGGCTCGATGTTGAGGTCGCGAAACTTGCGCGCGGTGACCAGCGAGCGGCTCTCGAAGCTGGAGACGAAGCTGTTGTAATTATTGACGGCGGTTGTCAGCCCGCTGCCGACCTTGCGCAGGTCCGAGGCAGCCTTGGCCAGCCGGTCATAAAGTTCCTTGCCGAGTTCGCCGATCTGCCGCGCTTCCTTGGCCAGCTTTTCCTGCCGCCACACCGCGGCGACCGTTCGGGCAATGGCGATCAGGTTGGTAGGCGTTGCCAGCAGCACCCGCCGATCGAATGCATAGTCCCACAGCTTGCCGTCTTGCTCGAGCGCGGCGGAAAGGAAGTGCTCGCCGGGAATGAACATCACGACATAGTCAGGCGCGTCGTCAAACTGCGCCCAATAGGCCTTGTTGCCGAGCGTGTTCACATGGTTCTTGATGGCTGCGGCATGTGCGTCGAGATGCAGGGCGCGCTCGGCTTCGTCGACTGCGCCGAACGCGTCCTGGTAGCTATTCAGGCTGACCTTGGCGTCGATCACCAGGCTCTGGCCGCCGGGTACCCGGACGATGACGTCGGGGCGAAGCCGGCCGCCGTCTTCGTCGGACCGACTTACCTCGGTTTCGAAATCGCAATGTTCGCTGAGGCCGCAGCTCTCGAGCACGTTGCGAAGCTGCTGCTCACCCCAGCGTCCGCGGGCCTTGGGTGCGTTGCGGAGCGCGTTGACCAGCTTGGCGGCCTCCGCCGAGACCCTCTCCGTACCGCTCTTCATTGCCTCGATATGGCCGGAGAGCAGGCCGAAATCCTTGCGACGCTCCTCCTCGACCTTCGTTACCGCCTCCTCGTAACGCTGCAGCCTTTCGTGGACCGGCTGGAGCAGGGCCTTAAGGTTGGTGCCGGCGCTTTCTTCCGACTGGCGAAAGCGCTGGTCGGCGCGCTCCAGGAACTGCTTCTGAGCGCTCTCGAGCAGCTTGCCGCCCACCTCGGCAAATTGTGCGGACAATTCTTCGCGCGCCTTCGACAGTTCGGCGACCTTCTCCTCAAACGCCTTCTCACGTTCGACCTGAGCGGCACGAAACGCAGCGAGCTCCTGCACCGCAGCCCGGTTGGAATCGCGTTCCTTGACTACCTCATCGAGCTGCATGCGGAGGGATTCGGCGGTCGCCCTGCCCTGCTCTCCGCCGCGCGATCCAAGCAACCAGCCAATCAGCGCGCCGAAGGCCAGCGCGACGATTGCAACGATGATCAGGCTGGCATCCATCGGCCTCTCCAAAACGCGGAACGAAATATGAACATATCCGCCTTTGGAGGCCGTCTCAAGTGTCGGATTTCACCGTGTTTGGGTGCCGGGTGCGGTAGTCGTGGACCAGCTTGACGCCCTGAACCGCCTTGGCGCGGGCGGCTTGCAGCGTCTCCGAATGGAATCTGTTCTGTGGCTCGTCAGCGCAAAGTTCGATCTGCGCGGTCAATTGCTCCACAAGCAGGTGGAAGTCGGCCTCGATCCGAGATGCGTCGTCGATCATGGATGGCCTCCTGCCCCGGCCCAGAGGGCCGATTCTAACAGCCGCGTTTGAGGAATTTTACAATTTTATGACAAATATTGTCGAACTTGCGACAGAGCAGTCCAGCGGGAACTGCTTATGACTGACGGCCGGTAATCACTTCTCAAGCAGTGGTGTTTACGATGTCATTGGAGTCCTCGGTGGGCTGGAGCGCAACGAATGTCGGACGTACAAGTGTTCGAGCGGGCAACATCTTCTTTCGCGGCCAGCCTCGCGCGGCGCGGGCACCACATCGTCTATCGCACGAACGCGGACAATCACTGCCCCGGCTGCGGCCGCTCGCAATGGTATATCGGACGGATCAGCGCCGAATGCGGATTTTGCGGGGCCGCCGTGCCGCTTGCAGAAGCAAGACACGACGACGTCGGTTCTAGCGGCAGCACTGCAACATCGCGCCCGCGAATTGCTGCCAGCACGGCAGACCAGCGACGCCATCCCAGGCTGCCAGCGAAAGGGCGCAAGCTAAAGCTGCTAATCGACGGGTCGCCGAGCAGCTTCGCATTGCACAACATCTCCGAAGGCGGCGCCATGGGTAATGGCGCATCGAACCTCAGTCCGGGCACCAACGTATACGTCCGCTTCGAAGGTGGGATCCTGGTACCCGCCGTGGTGAAGTGGACCGAAAATGGCCTGGTAGGCCTAGCCTTCGATGCACCCATCATGCTTGACCGATCCGCCCAGCCGGCGAACTGACCTACTGAATTTCCAAGGGCCCTGTCCGGCCGCGCTTCGGGTCAATTGCTGGCCATAGGGGTCGAAAGCGGGCACTCGGCTAATGGCAGGTTTGGGTGGAAAACGGCCATTGGGCGCGTCTGCTAGAAAGATGGCTGGCACTGTAAAATCGGTGGCGTATGGAATGGACGGAGCGGGCTTTAGTTTGATATGTGAGTGGACGTTCGGGCGCGACGAATGGTTCGCTACAACATCTATATTTTCGACCGCGAAGCCGGGATGATAATCCGCTACCATCCGTTCGAAGCAGCGGATGACGCTGCCGCGTTGGCATTCGCTGCCGCATTTAGCGAGCATCGACCGATGGAATTATGGCGCGAAGAAACCTTGGTCGAATGTTGGCACAAGGAAGAGCCCTTCGGACCGGCTTAGGTCGTATACTGCTCGCCCGCCTAATGACCGCAATGGGTGGAAAGCGGACACTACCCTCAGTCTTGATCGAGGCCACCGACATCGTGCCGAGCCGCTCTATTACCGCGTGCGCAACGGCGCGCTGAAGTGGTCGCGTCCTAATTACTGATCCGTTGGAGGGGGTGAACTTCCGGGCGAATTGGGATTAACATTGCCCAACCTCAACACGTTGCGCGCGTTCGTGTCGATCGCGCGCTGCTCGGCATCCGATCTGCAGATCATCTTGAACAGATGGCTTCCGGTCTCGCGAGTCCTGCGGCAATTCTGATCGTCTTGCTTCTTGGCTTTGACTACGATCGGCTTCTCTTCGGGCGGGGGGGGCGGAGCCTGTGCCTGACCGGCAAGAGCGATGAGCAACACCGACGTGATCATGGCTGCCTCCCTCCGTGTATTTCTGCTTCGCTGCCGCGCAAGTCAATCAAGGCCAGCCGCAATGACCGGAATGGGTCGAAAGCAGTCATTCGCTTAGTGGTTGGACGCCGCGATGCGGGTCGCCGTGGGGTCGGGAGGTAGCAATCGTGCCGCGAGAGCAGTTGACGTAGGATCGACTTGCACAAACAGCTGGGCGCAATGAAAAAGACTTCCTCCTCCGCGCGTGCCGCGCAACATCGGCAATGGCTGGTTAAAATTGACGCCGCTCAGCGCGGCTACGTCATCGATACCGCTGGCCAACTCGCGCTGCAGGCAGTGGCTGAGGGCGTGGAGCATCCGGCAGTCCTGAACCTGGCCGGTTTGGCGCGTTACGATGAGGGCCGTTTCGAGGAGGCGGTCCGGCTGCTCAGGCGTGCTCGGGCGTTAGCGGCCAAAGATCCAAATATCCTGAATAGCCTCGGCATGTCCCTGATGGCACTTGGGCAGACCGACGCCGCGCTTCAGGCCTATGACGCTGCACTTCGGATCGATCCCGGAATAGCGGCGGTTCATTTCAATCGCGGCGTCCTGCTACAATCCCTCAATGAGATCAAGCGCTCGAGGTCGGCCTACGAGCGAGCCGCCGCGCTCAATCCCAACTACGCAGAGCCCCTCGCGAGCCTCGCCTGGCTAGACACCCGAGCGGGCGATGGGGCCTCGGCGCGGACGCATGGCGAACGCGCTTTGTTGCTTTCGCCCACCAACGTGCTGGCTCGCATAGCCTTGGCTTCCGCCTACCTTCAGCAAGGTGAGCTTGCCGATGCGGCGGCAAGCCTTTCCGCACTGAGCCAGGATCCCTCGCTCACGCCGATCAACAAATCGATCGTGCTCGGCCTGATCGGCGATCTCCAGGACGCCGAGGGCCGCCCGGCCGAGGCCTTCGCCGCCTACGAGGCTTCCAACCTTCAGATGAAGGCCTTGTACGCCGGCCAGTTCGAGGCACAGGGCAAGGAGACGGCGCTAGGGCATGCCCGGCGGCTGGCCGAATGGTTCGCGACAGCCGCCCCGGAGCCGTGGCGCCAGGCAGAGCCAGCCCGGCCGCGCGCCGCAGACCCCAGGGCGCACATATTCCTGGTCGGTTTTCCGCGCTCGGGAACCACG
>Ga0207675_100003183_pt1 | contig 16100 bp, 14 predicted proteins | sample KBSSwiS42_FD_184305 | JGI IMG/M metagenome (GOLD analysis project Ga0207675, IMG submission 184305) | Switchgrass rhizosphere microbial communities from Kellogg Biological Station, Michigan, USA - KBS Switchgrass S4-2 (SPAdes) (version 2) | ecosystem: Host-associated > Plants > Roots >... | reverse complement strand
TACTTCGCGCCGCCGCAATACGAAAGCCTCGCCGATCAGACGGAAATGCTCGCCAAGATCCGTTCAGGCGATCGCGCATTTGATCGCTGGGTTCGCGGCAACGTCATCGAGCACAAAGTGCCGGGCTACGCGATCGTCAACATCTCGCTGAAGGCGCCCGGCAAGGTGCCCGGCGACATCACGGCCGACAAAATGGACGCCGTCGCGGATCTCGCGGACCGCCACAGCATGGGCGAGATTCGCGTGACTCACCGCCAGAACCTCGTGCTCGTCGACGTCAAGCAGTCCGAGCTCTACGAGCTCTGGCACAAGCTTGTAGCGCTCGAGCTCGCCACTCCGAACCTGGGACTCTTGACCGACATCATCTGCTGCCCCGGGCTCGATTTCTGCGCGCTCGCGAACGCCCGTTCGATTCCGATCGCGCAGGACATCAGCCACGCGTTCACGGACTTGGACGAGCTTCAGAAGATCGGCCAGTTCACGATCAACATCTCGGGCTGCATGAACGCCTGCGGCCACCATCACGTGGGCCACATCGGCATCTTGGGTGTCGACAAGCGCGGCGAGGAGTTCTTCCAGCTCACGCTCGGCGGCTCGTCCGATCAGAACGCGTCGCTCGGCGATCGGCTCGGGCCCGGCCTGCCGCAGGCCGACGTGCCGGCGGCGATCCGCAAGATCGTCGACACGTATCTCGTGATCCGGCAGCCGAACGAGCGGTTCCTCGACACGTATCGACGCGTCGGCATCGAGCCGTTCAAGACCGCCGTCTACGGCGCAGAAAGCCAGGCGGCCTGATGGCGCTCGTCAGGAACGGTGAGCTCGTGACGAGCTCGTTCGTCGACGCGGGCGGCGCGGAGGCCATCCCGCCCGCGGGACCCGTGATCGTCAGCCTCGACCAATGGAAAGCGCACCGCGACGAGCTGTTGAAGCGCGGTACGCCTCTCGGCATTCGGCTGCACAGCGATCAGCCGCCGGAGCTCGTCGCCGCGGATCTCCCGCACTTCGACGTCGTCGCGCTCGAGTTCCCGAAGTTTCGCGACGGGCGCGCGTATTCGTACGCGCGGCTCTTGCGCGAGCGCTACGGGTTCAAGGGAGAGCTCCGCGCCGTCGGCGAGGTGTTGCTCGAGCAGCTGTTCTTCATGCTGCGAACGGGCTTCGATACGTTCGATATCCAGAGCGCAGACCCGCTCAAGGATTGGCGCACGGCGCTCGCAGACTTCTCGGTCTGGTATCAGCCGACGGCCGACGGCCGGCCGACGGCGATGCAGCTGCGCCGCAAGCACTAGGGCGCGAGCAGCTCGCAGACGCTCGTCACGAGCGGTTTCATCGAATAGCTCTCTTCGGGCATTGCGTCGACGCGGATTCGTGCGGCCTCGAGCTCCGCGGCGACGACAGGCCCGATGGCTGCGACTTTCGTTCGCGTGAGGCCGGAGCGCAGCGCGTCTTCGAGCCGCCGCTTCTCCGCGAGCTCGAGCAGCCGCTGCACCTGTGACTTGCTCGTGAACGCGATGGCATCGACGCGGCCGGCCGTAAGCTCCTCGATCAACGCCGCGACGCGCTCGTCGTCGGCCTTCGAGGCATAGACGTACGGCGCGACGGCGTCGACGACGGCGCCGCGCCGCTCGAGCCAATCGACGAGCTGCCGATCTTGATCTCGACTGTAGAGTTGCAGCGCGACGCGCCGAAGCGGCGCGGCGATGGCATTCGCGGCCTCGATCATGCCGGCCGTCGTCGGCTCGGTCGCCGTGTATTCGGGCTCGAGCTCGAGCGCCTTCAACGCGCGTTTCGGTTTCGGCCCGCGCGTCAACTTCGGGGTGCGCGCGAGCGCCGCGACGAACGGCGTCGCGCGGCCCGCGCGCGTCGCGAACCCCATGAGCCGCTGCACGCCTTCACCGGTGTAGAACACGACGAGATCGGTGGGCGTTGCGATCAGGCGCTCGATCCAATCGAGCACGCCTGCCTCGTCGGGCGAATCGACGATGGCGACGAGCGGACAGCGCAGCACGCTCGCGCCGCGGCGCTCGAGGAGGCTCGCGAGGACGTCGAGCTGGCGAGATTCGGGGACGGCGACGACCCTGCCGGTGAGCACGCGGTCGGATTCGCTGGACGGCGCGCTCATCGCTTGAAAAGGGCTCCTAGTTAGTGTCGGCGAGCACCTGCGGCGTGGCGGCGGTGGCGACGGCGCTCTCCGCGGCGATCGCCTTCAGGCGCGGGAACCTGACGATGGTGCCCGCCTGGATGCGATCGAAGTTCAGATCGGGATTGTACTGGCGCAACAGCCAGACCGGCACGTTGTACTTGCGTGCCGCGAGGATCCACAGCGACTCTCCGGGCCGCATGACGTGGCTCTCGATCTCATCGATCTGATACGCCGCGAAAAAGTCGCTTTGGATCTGCTCGTGATACGCGCGGCGCCGTTGCTCGAACGTCGGCGCGTCGACGCGTGCGAACTCGAGCGTCAAAGTCTGGCCGAGAACGACGCCTTCTTTGAACGACAGCGAATTGAGATCGCGTAACCGCTGCGTGGGAACCTCGAGCCAATCCGCATAATGGCCGAGCGTCTCGAGCGCCTGGACCGTGATCTCGTTCATCACGCTGACAGAGTAATCGCTCGGATCCGCGGCGAGCACATCCTGCTCGGCATCGAGCGCGTTGGTGTCGGCGACGGCCTCGCCCTCTGCTGCGGCCTCTCCCGCGGGAGCGGAAGGCTCGCCGTTCGCGAGCACGGCCGGAGACAGCGCGGCCGTTACGTCGGCCGAGGCGGCCGGCGCGGCCGCGACGGCGGCCGGCGACGCGCTCGCCGCGACGACCGGCGCGCCAGTAATCGCCGAAGGCTGCGTCGTCACCGCGGTCGCGAGGGTGACGACGGCGCCCGGCGCCGTCGGAATGATGAGCTGTTGACCGACCTGGATGACGTTGCGGTTGCGAATGTCGTTGGCGGCGAGGAGCGCCTGCGCGTCGACGCCGAGCCGGGTCGCGATGCGCTCGATGCTGTCGCCGCGACGCACGACGTAGATACCGTCAGCGCTAGTCGCGGCCAACGTCGGAGCGGGAGCGGCGGTCGCCGGCGCGGCGACGGGAACTTCCGCGCGCACGAGCGTCGCATCGGGCGGGGCCGTCACGCCGTCGCTCGGCAAGCGGATCGTTTGGCCCACGCGGATCATGGACCGGTTCGTCATTCCGTTGGCGGCCATCAACGCCGCGAGGCTCACGCGGTACTCCGCGGCGATCTTCGACAACGTGTCGCCGCGTTGCACGCGATGCTCTCGGTCGGGCCGTTGCGCGGCGAACAGCTTGTTCGCCTCGATCGTGCCGAGCAGCGCTTCGGCGACGGCGGCAGTATCGCGCGGCACGCGCAGCTCGAAGCCTTGCGGCACGTACTTGTCACCCGACCAGACGATGTCGGTGAGCGCGGGATTCATGTTCCGCAACGCGTTCTCGCGAAGGTTCAGCGCGTCGGCGAGCGTGTCGACGGTCATGAACGCCGGCACCGTGATCGTTTCCGTGTCCGCCGGCGGTTCGATCTTCAGATTCGGGAAGTAGCGCTCGGGATTCGAGTCGATCTCGAGGGCCGCCAGGAAGGCTGCATAGAAATTGCGCGACGCGAAGCCGAACGTGCGGCCCTGGTATTTCGCGACGATCGTCGCGATGTCGGAAGTCTTTTGCACCTCCACGGCTCTGCGCATGCCGGCGAGACCGTGGTTATAGGCCGTCAGCGCGAGCGGCCACGACTGAATGACGCTGAAGTTGTCGGCGAGCAGGCGCGCCGCGGCGTCGGTCGCGAAGAACGGATCGCGGCGCTCGTCGATGATGTGGTCGATACGCATGTAGCGGACGCCGGTCGAGCGCGTGAACTGCCACAAGCCGGCGGCGCCGACTTTCGAGTAGGCCGTCGGATCGAACGACGACTCGACGTGCGGCAGCGCCGCGAGCTCGAGCGGCAAGCCGCGCTTCGCGAGCACTTCTTGAATGTACGGCTTCCAAGTGCCGGAGCGAACGAGGCCGGCGCGGAATCGATCGGATTGCCCGAGCTGGAACCGTAATCGTCCCGCGGCCGCGCGAAACTCGGCGTTGCTCGTGCCTTCGGGGAACAGCTTCAGGATTCGCTCTTCTTCGCCGTTCAGCCCCGAGCGAGCGCCGCCGGCGAGCTTCGTGAGGATGTTGCGCGTCACCTCTTGCGCGCGCTCGACGCGCCGGCGCCGCTCGCGCGAGCTCAAGTCGCCGGTTTTCACCGTCTGATAGACGATGTCCAGGCGCAGGTCGTCGTGAATGAACCCTTCGCTCGTGTCGATCTCGGTGTAGACGCGTGTCCAGAACTTGACGGCCGGCTCGAGGTCGGCTGGCCGCGGGAAGAGCTCGTTTTGTGCGTCGGCGTGAAAGGCGAGAAAGGCGAGGGCGTAGGCTACCGCCAGCGAGCGATATGCAATGCGCATGTAGTGGCTTCCGATTCCTGCGAGCGCTGATGGTTCTTGGATTATGTCCATTGCGCCCGCAGGGCGTCCGGGACGCAGTTCACGTCCGAAGAGCCAAGAGGGCGGTCTTCCGTTACCGGTTTTTATCATTATTTCTATCGGCTTACGGCCGGAAATTACCGCACCTCCTGCGCGCCGTCAAAGCCTTTAGCTCAAGGGTAGCTGGACGTGCTTGCGGAAGCCCGGCCGCTCGGCGAGGCGAGCACGCCACGCGCGAACCGCCGCGAGCTCCGGCCGGTCGATGCCTGGGATCTCGAGCCAGCGGTGCGCCGTCGCGCCCACGGGGATGTCGCCCATCGTGAAAACGTCGCCGGCGACATAACGCGTGACCTTCAAATGCTCGTCGAGCAGCAGCATGGCGCGGTTCGCCTCGGGCGTGAAGCGCTCGATCGCCGCGGCGTCGCGCTCGCCGGTCGGCCGGCGAATCAGATTCTGGAAAACGATCGAGACGGGATAGACGAGCGTCGAAAGCTGCCAGTCCATCCAGCGCTCGGCGAGCGCGCGCGCTTCGAGAGCGGCGGGGCAGAGGCTGCCCGCACCGTGCTTACCGGCCAGGAACCGCACGATCGTGTTCGACTCCCACAGCGTGAACGAGCCGTCGGTCAGCAGCGGCACCTTGCCGTTGGGATTCAGTTTCAGATACCAAGGCTCGGTGTTCTTGCCGTGCTCGAGCCCGGCGTCGATGCGCGTGTACGGCACCGCGAGCTCCTCGAGACACCAGAGCACCTTCTGCACGTTGACGGAGTTCGTGCGGCCGTAAATGGTCAGCACGGCGGCGCTCCTTGGGCTCGCCCGGTCGGTGATGGAGGGCGTGGTATTCTCGCACGGCATCGGCGGGCCTGCCGACTCGAGAGAAGGCGCTTCATGAGGAGAGCGTTCAAGTTTTCGCTTGGGGTCGTCGTGCTGTTCGCGGCGTTCGCGATCGTGTTGCTGATGGCCACGATCTACACCTACGACAGGCTCACGGGTGAAACGCTGATCGCCGAGCTCCGGTTCGATGCGACCGGCGATCGGCAATACGTCGCGCATCTGCGCACCGGCGATCGGTGCGAGGACCGCGCGTTCCCGCTGTACGGCGATCAATGGCGAATCGACGCCGAGTTCCTCAAGTGGAAATACTGGGCGCTGCTGCTCGGGCTCGACTCGCAATATCGGCTCGACCGGCTCGAAGGCCGGTATCGCTCCGTGGCCGACCAGAACTCGCAGCGCAACGTCGCGCACGCTTTGAGCGAGCGCACGGCCGTCGACGTCGTGGCGCTCGCCGAGTCGCTCGGCTCGTGGAATTTCCTGCTCGACGCGACGTACGGCAGCTCGACGTACCAGGACATCGACGTCGACGACGTCTACTACGTCTACCGCACGACCACGGGAATCATCACGCGGCACGAGCGGCGGCCCGTGGAGCCCGCGGGCGGCGCGCCGTTCAACGTCACGATCGACGGCGGTTGCAGCGACCCGTCGATGTGGCAGCGCTTCACCGAGTGGACCGATGACGGAGTCGTCGCGGCGCTCGACCTCGTCGAACGATGATCAGCTTCAGAGGACAACACCCATGAACATCTCGATGCGCTCGCTCGCCGTGCTCGCGGCCGCCGTGGGATTAGGTTTCGGCGTCGGCCGTTTCGGCGACGACGGCAGTGCCGCGGCGCAGTCGAATGCGTTCACCGCGCTCGACTATCAGCAAATCACGCAGCTCATCAATCGCTACGCGTACGGCATCGACACGTGCGCGAACAACGGGTACGACTACGCGAATCTATTCACCGCCGACGGCGTGTTCATCGATCGAAACTCCGACGCAGGGTTTGCGGCCGGCGGCCGCGTTCTCGCGCAAGGGCGCGACGCGCTCGCGACACTCGTCGGCGGCGGCAGCCGCGGCTGCGAGACGAAGCTCGTCTGGACCGACTGGAGCCACTTGATGCTGAACCACGAGATCACGCCGACCGCAGACGGCGCCACGGGCCGCATCTATCTCGTCCAGCTCGGCATGGACGGTCCCGGCAGCGTCGCGCGGCACGGCGGCTACGAAGATGTCTACGTGCGCACGCCCGACGGGTGGCGTATCAGGTCGCGCACGCACGTTCGCAACAAAGCGTGGCACAGCGAGAAGCTGCGGACTCCTGATTTGAACTGAGCATTCCGCGTCCGGAGCTCGGCAGCTTGGACCCCGCCACGATCGTTCTCTGGATCGCCGCCGGCGTGCTGATCGCAATCGGCGCGATCGGGCTCGTGCTACCGATCTTGCCGGGCGCCCCGTTGATGTTCATCGGCGCGCTGCTCGCGGCGTGGGCCGAGGGTTTCGCGTATCTCGGCCCCTGGACGCTGACTCTGCTCGGCATCTTGACCGCGTTGGCCGTCGCCGTGGACTTCGTCGCAAGCGCATTCGGGGCGCGCCGATTCGGCGCTTCCGCTCGAGCCATAACGGGCGCGACGCTCGGAACGATCGTCGGTCTCTTCTTCGGCATCGTGGGCGTGCTCGTCGGTCCTTTCATCGGCGCCGTCGTCGGCGAGCTTTCCGTGCGGCGCAGTCTTGCGGCCGCCGGACGCGCCGGCATCGGGGCCGCGCTCGGCCTTGCGCTCGGCACGGCCGCGAAGCTTGCGATCGCCTGCGCGATGATCGGCGTCATCGTCTTCATGCGGCTTCTCTAGAGCTCTTCGGCCGGCCCGGCAATTGCTCCTGCATTGCTCTACCTCGGGCATCCATGCCCTCGCGCCCGGGGCTTGAATCGCCATAGTGCCGGCCCCACACAAGGGGCCTGCAACGATTTCACCCTTTCAGGAGGGCAATTATGGTCATTCGAGCCAGAGATCCGTTCGCGACGCTGCTCGGTTTGCAGCGCGCGATGGACAGTGTGATGGGCAGTGATTGGTTCGGCAGCCGCACGTCGGGTTCCGGCGCTTTTCCGCTATTGAATGTGTTGGCGGACGGCGACGACTTCGTCGTCGAAGCGGAGCTACCCGGAGTCAAGAAGGAAGACCTCGACGTCCAGGTTCGCGGCGACACCTTGCGCATTCAAGGCAAGAAGACGATAGCGCACGACGATAACGCGAGCATCCATCGGCGCGAGCGCGCGGCCGGTCAATTCGACCGTACCGTGACGCTGCCTGCCGAGATCGACTCGGCGAAAGTGTCGGCGGAATACCGCGACGGCGTCTTGACGCTGCGCTTACCGCGGGCCGAAAGCGCGAAGCCGCGCACGGTCAACATCAACTGATTCGAGATCGGAGGGAAGACAGCATGTCCAGCCAAGTCGCAAAGGAAGTGGCTCCGCACGAGAAGCGCGAGCTGACGCAAGCCGAAGAGCGCACGGAAGCCGGAAAGTTCTTCAGCCCGTACGCGGACATCCACGAGACCGAGCGCGCCGTCGTCGTCACGATGGAGATGCCGGGCGTCGCCAAGAGCTCGATCGACATCCAGCTCGACAAAGGCGTGCTGACTGTCAAAGGCACGATCGACTCGACGAAGTACGAGTCGGTGCGGCCGCTCTACACGGAGTACAACGTCGGCAACTTCGTTCGGACGTTCACGGTGTCGCCGCAGGTCGACGCAGCGGGCATCTCCGCGGCCGTCGCCGACGGTGTGCTGACGATCGAGCTGCCGAAAGCGAAGGAAGCGCTCGCTCGCCGCATCGCGGTGAGCTAAACGCTGCTCCGCTGGTGCCGGTGTTACGGTTTCGGTTCGCCCGAACGCTGAGGATGCGGTTCCGGTTCGGCGCGAACCGAAACCGTAACACCGGCACCCGGGGGCGTTCTTTTACTCCAAGCCGAACGCGAGCAACACGTTGCCGGGCGAGCCGACGATGCCGCCGTTGCCCGCAGTCACGTAGACCATTCCGCCCGCGACGACGGGCCCCGGCCCGTCGATCGACCCACCATTCGCCTTTACGCCGTTGACGGTCGGGAAGTCGCGATTCGTATCGAACGTCCAGAGCACTTTGCCGTCGTCGCTCGCGTACGCGCGCACGGCGCCGTCCGCGCCGCCCGAGAGCACGACGCCGGGAATCGAAGTCAGCGCCGCGGATTGCGCCGGGCTGCAGCCCCGGCCCGGCGTGCAGACGGGCGCTTGCGGCGGCGTGAACCACGCGCGTTGTCCCGTCGCGAGGTCCACCGCATGCAAGCCGCCCGGTGCCGGCGTCAGCTGATCGGCGATGGCGAAGTACGCTCGCGAGCCGTCGACGGTGGCGCCCCAGACTCCGCCGACGGGGCTGCCTCGGCCCCACCGGTACTCCCAGATCTCGCGGCCGCGCCGCTCCGGATCGAGCAGATACCCGACGCCGGATTTCTGCGTCACGACGAGCCCGTCGCGGCCGTTCGCGAGCGTGACGAGCACGGGCGACGCCGAGAAATCGAAGTCCGGCCCGACGTCCGCGGGGCAGTTCGGATTGTCCTCGGCTGTCGTCGCGTCGCCGCCGCCGAGCGGTGCGCCGCAGCCCAAGATCCAGGTGTCGGGCATGATCTGATTGACCCAGCGAATGCGCCCGGACGCGATCTCGAACGCAACGATCGCGTCGCTCGTGCGCGGCGCGGGGTCGGCATAGGCGTTGCCCGTCGCGGCATAGATCAAGCCGCGCTTCTCGTCGATCGTCGGAGCGCTCCAGATCGGCGAGCCCGCGGGTCCCCAGAGCGGCTTGCCGCTCGAGCTCGTGCCGCGGCGCTTTGGCTCGTCGACGGTGTAGGTTTTCCACACGACTTCGCCCGTGGTCGCGTCGAGAGAGGTCAAGCTGCCGCGGAAGGTGCAGCACTCGTAATCCGGCATCGACGCCGCCGTTTCTTCCGATACGCCGGACGTCACGACGTAGAGCCTTCCCATGTACAGCGTCGGTGCGCCTGTCGCGCGCGCGGCGCGGTGATCGTCGACCTTGCGCGTCCACAGCTCTTTGCCCGTGGCCGCGTCGACGGCGTAGGCGCGCGCCTCGGCGTCGGCGAAGTAGACGCCAAAGCCCGTCGGCGCATTCGCGGGACCGACGGGCCCTACCGAGACGGCCGTGCGCACGCCGGATCGAGCCTTGTACGTCCAGAGCGTGCAGCCGCTCTTCGGATCGAGCGCATAAACGGCGCCCGACTGGCTCGCCATGAACAACCGGCCGCCGACGATCGCGGGCTGCGAACGCGACTGCGTGACGTCGGCGACGCCGAACGCCCACTTCAGCTTCAAGCCGCCGACGTTGGCGGCAGTGATCCCGCCGGCGTCGCGCTGGAAGCGCGTGTTGCGCACGTCGGGACCCCAGCCGTTCCAGCTCGAGCTCGAGCCGGCGACCGCGAACGGCGTGCTTGCCGTGCACAAACCTTGGTCGAGCCGCGCCGTGGCCGCGAGCACGGGGCGGCCCGTGACGAGCTCGGCGATCGCGACGCGCTCGGACTGGGTGAGCGCCTCACCCTGAAGGCGCATCGTGCCTTCCGTCAGCGTCTCGACAATCGCGTTCGGTGCGAGGGCGGCCATCGCGGCGCGCGTCGGCACGTCGTCCTCGGTGGGATTCAAGTGGCATGCCGCGCAGTGCTGCGTGAACAGCGCTTCCGGATTCGGAGCCTGGCTCGAAGCCGCGAAGCTCGACAGCGAAGCGATCGACAACGTGAGCAGTGTGGTCCGCATGAGTCCTCCCGCGCGGCAAGAATAGCCGAATCTTGAAAGCACCGTAGGGCCTGCTATGGTGTGCGCCCGTTAGGTCGCGACTGGTGCGCGCCTTGGCCGCGAACGAACACCAACATCGACCGGTTCTCGGCGTATTCCTGAAGCTGTCGTCGGTCGTGCTGCTCTCGTGTCTCGCCGCCTGCGTCAAGTATTTGGGCTCCGGCGTGCCGACGGGCCAGATCATCTTCGTGCGCGGCGTGATCTCGATGGCCGTGCTCGCGTTCATCGCGTGGCACTTTCACGGCTTTCAAATCTTGCGCACCGATAGGCTGCGCTCACATGCCGTTCGGTCCTTGGCCGGCACAGCGAGCATGTTCTGCTGGTTCACGGCGCTGACCATGATTCCGCTGGCGGACTTCACGGCGATCAGCTTCACGGCGCCGCTGTTTCTCACGCTGCTCGCGATGCTGTTGCTCGGCGAGCGCATTCACGTCTACCGCTGGACGGCGCTCGCGATCGGCTTCATCGGCGTCGTGATCACGATCGGGCCGCATTTGACGCTCGGCGGCAACTCGATGGGCGTGCTCGTGGCGTTCGGTGCTGCGGTGTTCTCTGCGGCCGCGATCGCGACGCTGCGCAGCATGAGCGGCGCGGGCGGCGAGCATCCGCTCGCGATCACGTTCTACTTCTCGCTGACGACCGTGATCTGCTCTGCGCTGACGGCCGTGGGCGGCTGGCCGATGCCCACGGGGGAGCAGTGGCTGTTCATCATCATCTCTGCTTTGTTCGGCGTCTTCGGCCAGCTACTGATGACGATGTCGTATCGCTACGCCGAAGCGTCGACGCTCGCGCCGCTCGATTACACGAACCTGCTGCTCGCCGTCACGCTTGGGCTTGTCTTCTTCGATGAGGTGCCGCACTGGTCGATGTGGGTCGGCGCGCCGCTCGTCATCGCCGCCGGGCTCATCATTCTGTGGCGCGAGTACCGGCGCTACGCGGCCGTGCCGGCCCCGGTCGTGCCGAACGACTGAGCGGCGCCATCGCTTGGCAGTGGGCCGCACCTCGGCAAGCCTCTATGATCGGCGCATGCCGCCGGCCGCGACGACTTTGTTCGAAGATGCGATCGACATTCCGTTGTGGCTCGAGGCCGATCGGCTCACGCCGCACGCTGAGCGCAGCCGCCGCGACCGCGAGCTTGGCCTGAAGCTCGAGAGCCGCGACAACCTGCAGCGCGTGCGCGGCTGGTGGCGCGCGGTGACTCCCGCAGAGCGACGCGCTGGCGCGCGTCTCGACGGGATCCGCGTCGCGATCACGGCGATCATGGCCCTGATTGGCGCCGCGCTTGGGGTCAGCGTCGCGCTCGCGGCATTCCAGTACGACGGCTCGCAGCCGGTCAACGTCGTCCGGCTCATCGCGTTGCTCGTCGTCGTTCCCACGCTGTTCCTCGTCGTGAGCCTGTTGCTGCTGCCCGGGCGCGTCGTCGTGTTGCGCGGGTTACAGGACCTGATCGCGCCGCTCAATCCCGGCGCCCTCGCGCTCGCGGTGTTCCGGCGGCTGGCGCGTGCGTCGCCGGAGCTTGGCGTGGCGTTCGACTGGCGTGCGGGACGCTCTGGAACGAGCCGCGTTGCGAAGTGGCAGCTCATGCGCTGGTCGCAGGTGGCGGCGGTCGGCTTCAACCTCGCGGCGCTCGTGACGGCGGCGCTGCTCGTGACGTTCACCGACCTCGCGTTCCGCTGGAGCACCACGCTCGACGCGGATCCGGAAGTAGTGACGCGCATCGTGCACGCGATCGCGTGGCCGTGGCACGCCTTCGTGCCGAGCGCCGTGCCGAGCGCGGAGCTGATCGCGGAGTCGCAGTTCTTCAGGCTCGACAGCAGCGCGCTCGCGAGCGGCCGCGCGCTCGCGGCGTGGTGGCCGTTCACGCTGCTCACGATCGTGACGTACGGACTATTGCCGCGGCTCGTGCTGCTCCTTGTTGCAGGCGCGCGGCTGCGTGCCGCGGAACGCGCGCTGCTGCTCGATGACGCGCGCGTGACTGCGCTCGTCGACCGAATGGGGTCGCCGGCCGTCGAGACCGCGGCGGCCGAGCACGTCGAGTCGACTGCGGCGCCGACTGCGGACGCCGCCGCCTATCACGAGGTGAAGGGCCGCGCCCACGCGGTCATTTGGGAGGGCTGCGTCTCCGCTCCGGCCGCCCGCGCGCACGCCCGCAACCGCTTCGGCCTCGAGCTCGTCGCCATCGTCGAAGCCGGCGGCAGCCGCACGCTCGGCGCCGACAAGCAAGCGCTCGACGCGATCGGCTCGAGCGAAAGCGGCACGGTCGTCGTGTTCACGCCCGCGTGGGAGCCGCCGCTGCTCGAGCTGCTCGATTTCTTGGGCGAGCTGCGGCGTCGCGTGGGCCTCGAGCACTCGATCGTTGTCGCGCCGATCGCCGACGAGGCCCGCACCGTGACGGGCGTCGAGCACGAGACCTGGGCACGCGCAGTCGGGCGGCTGCGCGACCCGAAGCTCTATGTCGAGGCGGGCGTATGAGCGTGCCGCGCTTCGCGATCGTCGGGCATCCGAACAAGGGCAAGAGCAGCATCGTCGCCACGCTCGCCGAGGACGACGACGTCGCGATCTCGCCGCATCCAGGAACCACGACGCAGGCGCGCGCGTATCCGATGCGGCTCGACGGCGAGACGTTGTACGAGCTCGTCGACACGCCGGGATTCCAGCGCGCGCGAGAGACGCTCGCGTGGCTCGAGGCGCACGATCGCGGCGCCGGCGCGCGCGCGGCCGTCGTGCGCGAGTTCGTCGCTGCGCACGCAGACGACGCGCGCTTCAAGGACGAATGCGAGCTACTGAAGCCGATCGTCGACGGCGCCGGCATTCTGTACGTCGTCGACGGCAGCCGCCCGTACGGGCGCCAGTACGAAGCCGAGATGGAGGTGCTGCGCTGGACCGGCCGACCGCGCATGGCGCTCATCAACCTGATCTCGGCGGGCGATCACGTCGAGGAGTGGCGGGCCGCGCTCGCGCAGTACTTCTCGATTGTTCGCGTCTTCGACGCGGTGCGCGCGGACTTCGGCAAGCGCGTCGATCTACTGCGCGCGTTCGGGGCCATCGACGAGAGCTGGGCTGCGCCGCTCACGCGAGCCGCAGAGGCGCTCGAGGCCGATCGCGAGCGCCGCCGGCACGCGGCCGCAGCGGAGATCGGCGACCTCCTGATCGACTCGCTGAGCGCGACCGTCGCCGTGCCGCTGCCGAGCCCCGAGGCGGACGAAGCGGCGCTCGCGAGCGGCCGCGGCAAGCTCCAGGAACGCGTCCGCCGCCGCGAGCGCGACGCGCGGCGCAGCGTGCAAGAGACCTATCGGCACGACGCGCTCGCTATCGAGGATTCGACGGCTGCGTATCTCGTCGCCGACGTGTTCTCCGCGCAGAGCTTCAGCGTGTTCGGCCTGTCCGCGACGGAGCTCGCGTTTACGGGCGCGGCGTCGGGGGCGGTCGCCGGCACACTGATCGACGTGGCGCTCGGCGGGGCTTCGCTGCTGCTCGGCGCCGGCATCGGCGCGGCGATCGGCGCGGCCGGCACGCTGGCCGGCGCGGGCCGGCTCGCGAAGGTGCGAGTGCTCGGACAGCCCGTCGGCGGTTACGAGCTGCGCGTCGGCCCGATCACGGATCCAAACCTTCCGTGGGTCTTGCTGTCGCGCGCGCTGCTGCACGCGAAGCTCGTCGCGGAGCGCAATCACGCGCGGCGCGAATCTCTCGCGCTCGACGCGCGCGCCGGCGCGCATCTCGCGAACGACATCTCCGGCGAACGCCGTCGCCGGCTCGAGGACGTGTTCCGCCGGCTGCGCAACGAGCGCGGCCTCGATGCCTTCGGTCGCGGAGACCTGACGGAGGTGATCGTGGAGTTGCTCGACGCGCCGCAGTGACGTGGAACGCGTTCGCGCGAGCGCGAGTCAAGAGCGGAAGTTCTTCTTCAGCCCTTGCCAGTGCCGATAGTAGTCGCGCTCGAGCAGCTCCGTCTCGAGCGCGAAGCGGGTCGGCTTGATGACGAGCTGCGTCTCGAAAATGATCGTCAACGTATCGCCGAGATACTGCGGTTCGTTGGCGGCGCCCGAGCCGGCTTCGAACGCTTCGTTGTCCGGTCCGTGGCCCGACATGCAATTGTGCAAGCTCGCGCATCCCGGCTCGAAGCCTTCCGCCTTGCCGATGTAGCGACCTTTGACGAGACCGACGAACTCGCTGCAGACGTTGCGGTGAAACGGCGGCGGCCGAAACGTGTTCTCGGCGACAGACCAGCGGTCCGGAATCACGCCGAAGTCGACGTTCGCGGTGCCCGGCGTCGCGGTCGGCGCGGTCATCACGGTGAAGATCGACGGGTCCGGATGGTCGTAGCTGACGGTGTTGATCGTGTTGAAGCGGGCAAGATCGTATTTGTACGGCACGTAGGTGCCGTGCCAAGCGACGATGTCGAGCGGCGAGTGGTCGATCTTCGCTTCCCACAGCTTGCCCAGGAACTTGGCGACGACGCGGAAATCGCCGTCGCGCTCCTCGAACGCGGCGACGGGCGCCAAGAAGTCGCGCGAGTTCGCGAGGCCGCTCGTGCCGATCGGCCCGAGCTCTGGCAAGCGAAAGTGCGCGCCGTAGTTCTCGCAGACGTACCCGCGCGACGGCCCGTCGAGCTCGACGCGGAACTTCACGCCGCGCGGCACGACGCAGATTTCGCCCGGCGCAACTTCGAGGATGCCGAGCTCCGTGCGCACGGTCAGCTTGCCTTGTTGCGGCACGAGCAACAGCTCGCCGTCGGCGTCGTAGAAGAAGCGGTCGGTCATCGACGCGTTCGCGGCGTAGAGATGCACGGCCGCGCCCGACTGCGCCGCCGGGTCGCCGTTGCCGCCCATCGTGACGAGCCCCGCGACGAAATCGGTCGGCTGCTTTGGAATCGGCAGCGGCCGCCATCGTAGTTGGTTCGGCGACGCCGATGCCTCGTCGAACGGCGCGCTGCGGACGAGCCCCGGCGAGATCTCGCGAAACGGCTCGTGCACGGCCGACGGCCGAATGCGATACGTCCAGCAGCGGCGGCTCGCGGCGCGCGGCGCCGTGAAGCTCGTGCCGTTGATCTCCTCGGTGTACAGGCCGTACTTCGGCCGCTGCGGATTGCTTTGGGCGACGGGCAGCGCGCCGGGCAACGCTTCGCTCGCGAAGTCGTTGCCGAACCCGGACTGATAGCGAGGCTGATCGGTGCTCATGCGAGTCGTGCGGAGAAGTTCACGCCCAGAATAGTAAACCGGCGGTGTAGCCGCGTGCGATATAGTTCGAGCAGAGTCATGGAGCCGGCATGAAAGCGATACGAGTCCACGCGTACGGCGGTCCCGACGCACTGCGCTACGAGGAAGCCCCGCAACCGAAGCCGCAGGCCGGCGAAGCACTCGTCGAGATCGAGGCAATCGGCGTCAACTTCATCGACGTGCAGCACCGCGAGGGCCGCTACAAAGGGCCGACGATGCCCTTCACCGTGGGCTCCGAAGCTGCGGGAACGGTCAAGGCCGTCGGTGCCGAAGTGACCGAGGTCGCCGTCGGCGATCGCGTCGCCTACGCGATGGTCGTCGGCTCGTATGCCGAGTATGCCGTCGTGCCCGCGAAGCGGCTCGTCAAAGTGCCGGCTGCGATCGACTTCCAAACCGCCGCGGCCGTCATGCTGCAAGGGTTGACGGCGCATTACCTGACGCACAGCACGTATGCGATCAAGCCCGGTGACACCGCGCTCGTGCACGCGGCCGCCGGCGGAGCAGGCCAGCTCGTCACGCAAGTCGCGCGCCTACGCGGAGCGACGGTGTACGGCACCGTCGGCGGCGAAGCGAAAGCCGCCGTTGCGCGCGCGGCCGGCGCGACCGCGGCGATCGACTACCGCAAGCAAGATTTCGAAGCCGAGATCAAGAAGCTCACGAACGGCCGCGGCGTCGACGTCGTCTACGATTCCGTCGGCAAGGACACGTTCGACAAGAGCCTCAATTGCTTGCGGCCGCGCGGCATGCTCGCGCTGTTCGGTTTCTCGAGCGGTCCGGTCGCAC
>Ga0207675_100003182_pt1 | contig 16101 bp, 15 predicted proteins | sample KBSSwiS42_FD_184305 | JGI IMG/M metagenome (GOLD analysis project Ga0207675, IMG submission 184305) | Switchgrass rhizosphere microbial communities from Kellogg Biological Station, Michigan, USA - KBS Switchgrass S4-2 (SPAdes) (version 2) | ecosystem: Host-associated > Plants > Roots >... | reverse complement strand
GCGCGAGCTGCGAGATCGCGAACTCGTAGTTCGCGATGCCGTACGACGCACGCGCCGCATCGAGGATCTGCATGTAGAGCACGCCGTCGATGCCAACTTGCACGTTGTCCCTCGTGATGCAGACCTGCTCCGGGATGTCGATCGCCATCTCCTTCAAGCTGTGCTTGTAGGCGACGCGCTCCATGAACGGTGTGAGGATGTGGAACCCGGCTTGTAGCGTGCGGCTGTACTTGCCCCAGAGCTCGACGATGTACGCGCTCTGCTGCGGCACGACGATTGCCGTCTTCGCCAAGAGGAAGATCGCGAGCACCGCGATCGCCACACCCCAAACCAATGCTGAATCCATGACTTCTCCCGTTGAGCCGTCTTGGGCTCAGTTGACGCGGACGCGCAGCGTGAGGCCGTCGACGGCCTCGATCCGAACTTCCTCGCCGGCCGGGATCGGCCGATCGCCGACGTTGAGCGCGGTCCAGCCGCTGCCGCGATACTCGATGCGCATCGACTTACCGGGCTCGAGAGCCTCCGGGATCAAGACGCGCTGAGCGACATCGCTGTCGACTTTGCCGACGAGCTTTCCGCGCAGCTTCTCGTACATGGTGCGGCGGACCGTGAGCATCGCGGCGACCGAGAACGCCGCGAACACCATGTACTGCGCCCAGTTCGGGAGGTCGACACCGACGAGGCCGATGAGGCCGACCACGACGGCGCCGACGCCGAGGAAGATCAAGTAGAACTGCGCGTCGACGGCCACCAGCTCGGCCGCGAACAGCAGCGTGCCGATGATGCACCAACCCCACCAGCTCATGACTCTCTCCTCGCAGTCCCTACCCGCAATCGGGACGCAACCGCGGGTACACCCATCCCGCGCGCGGATTATGCAGTACGGGGCCGCGCGATCAAGGTTTCGCCGCGGGGAGGCGTTTCAGCAGCGTCTTCGGCGCCGTCAGCCGGTAGCTCTGCTCGACGATCTCCTCGACCTCGCGCCAGCGCACGCGGCCGCGATCGACCCGCATTCCGAACCAGCCGCGCGGCCCGATGTGGGCCGGCAGGTAGAAACGCTCGGGCTCGAGTCGCGCCCTGTCGAGGTTCTCGCCGAGCTGCGACTTCACGCAGACCGAAACGATGCCGTCGCCGTGGTGGTTGTCGAGGAAGTACACGAAGACCTTGCCGCGCACGCGGTAGATCACGTGGTCGCCCTGGTCTTCGTGCTCGACGCCCGGAAAGGCCCGGCAGATCGCCTTCACTCGCTGGCGTGTCTCGTCTTTTCTCGGCATACGCGTGAGGGCCGAACGGCCACGCTCCGGTTCAAGATTTCTGCAGCAGCCGCGCAAATCGGCCGTCGGTGAGCTGCATATTCGCTTCTGCGATAAGACGAGGCAATGCTTCCGAATAGAATGCTCGCCGAGGCCGGCTTCTTGACGGCCCCATCCCTCGAAACCGAGCCCCGCGAGCCCGCCACACAGCCGCCCGGTGCAGGTTCGTAGATCTACCAATAGCGAAGCGGGGCGCCTGGCCTCACGCTGACTCAATGGGAATCAGAATGGCCTTTGGATTGAGGCGCGCTTTTCGAGCTTGGCCGATTCTGCTGGCCGCAGGCCTCGCTGCGGGCTGCGAGCGCGCGAATCCGCCCGAGGAATCGGCGCCGCGCGCCGCGCGCGACGTCGGTCAGCCGGACGGCTGGGCCGACGAGCTCGCGATGCAGAATCCTACGGACCTGAACCCGGATCCGAACGTCCTCGAGATCGAGCTCGAAGCGCGCGTCGCCGACGTCGAGATCCTGCCCGGCACGACGACCCCCGCGTGGACCTACAACGGCACCGTCCCGGGTCCGATGATTCGCGCGAAGGTCGGCGATCGCGTCATCGTGCACTTCAAGAATTCGTTGCCCGCGGAGACGACGGTCCACTGGCACGGCATTCGAGTGCCGAACGAGATGGACGGCGCGCCCGGCGCGACGCAGGAGCCGATCGCAACCGGCGGCGAATTCCGCTACGACTTCGTGCTCAAGGACGCCGGCACGTATTGGTATCACCCGCACACGGACTCGTCGGCTCAAGTCGGCCGAGGCCTCTACGGCGCGTTCGTCGTCGACGATCCCAATGACCCGAAGGAGCTCGGGGACGACCTCGTCATGATGCTGTCGGACATGGGCCTCGACGAGAACGGCCAGCTCGTTCCGTCCGACAGCGGCGGCAACTTCGGCGACCTGTTCGGCCGCGAGGGCTCGGTCCTGCTCGTCAACGGCAAGGTGCTGCCCACGCTGAAGGTGCGGCAGGGCAAGCAGCAGCGCTGGCGCATCATCAACGCGACGCGCGCTCGCTACTACAACCTACGCTTGCGCAACCACCGGTTCATGCGGCTCGGCGGCGACAACGGGCTCGCGGCACGGTCGGAAGACGTCTACAACCTCATCGTGACACCCGGCGAGCGCGCCGACGCGGTGTTCACGCCTGCCGATCCTCCGGGCACGCAGAACGTGCTGCGCTGGGTACCGACCGAGCGCGGCTACGGCAGCACCTACAACCGCTCGTCCGAGCCGATGCTCGCCATCGAGACCGTCGCGGACGCTCCTGTGATCCCGGAGCCGATTCCCACGGAGCTGCGTGCGATCGAGCCGATCGACATCACCAACGCGACGCATCGAACGCTGGATCTCACGATCGCGATCGCTTCGACGGTCGAGATGGGCGTGAACGGCGTGCCGTACTGGCAGTCGAAGCCGTTCGAAATCAATCTCGGCGACACCGAAGTCTGGCGCATCGTCAACAACACCGACTTCTCGCACCCGTTCCACCTGCACGGCTACTTCTTCCAGGTGCTGGACGAGAACCGCGTGCCGGAGTGGAAGGACACGGTCAACGTTCCGACGAAGTCCGAGCTGACGATCGCCGTGCGCTTCGACGAGCGGCCCGGCGCCTGGATGTACCACTGTCACATCCTCGACCACGCGGAGGCCGGGATGATGGGCCATCTCGTCGTTCGCGATCCCAACGCGCCGGACTTAGGGGCGCCGCCGGCCGAGCACCATCACCACTGACGTCGCCTTCAGCGCGCGACGTACTCGGCGACCTCGACGAGGTTGCCGTCGGGGTCGCGGAAGTAGATCGAGCGAAGCTTCCCGACGGCGCCGGTGCGCGGCACGGGTCCTGCTTCGAGCGCGATGTCCTCGGCACGCAAATGCGCGATGACGTCGTCGAGCGGCACCGCGGCGATCAAGCAGAAGTCTCCCGAGCCGAACGTCGGCCGCGCGGCCTTCGTCGGCGTGACCGTGCTCGCGTCTTGAAGATTGATCTTTTGCTGGCCGAATTTCAGCGCGTAACGCTGCTGGCCGTCGGGCCCGCGAAAGGTCTCGCGCTTCAGCTTCAACGCGCGCTCGTAGAACAGCGTCGTCGCCTCGATGTCCGCGACGGTCAGGACGACGTGATCGATGCGATCGACGAGAGACGCCACGGGGCGCGCGTTCAAGGCGCCGGCTCGGCCGGCGCCGCCGCTGCTGCAGGCTCGCCGAGCAAGCGGCGGCCGAGCACGAGCAGGCACTTGTAGCGCGCGGAACGCAGCATCTTGTATGCGGCGCGCACGCCTTTCACGCTGCTCCACTCGCGCAGGTTCTTCTCGATCGTCTCGGGGTAGTTGTCCTCGAGATACTGCTTGAGCGCGCGTTGCGAGTCGTTCGAGGTGTCGACGCCGCAATCGGCACACCGCCACTTCCCGCGGTAGACCTTGGCCGTGCGCTCGATGCTCAAGCAGACCGTGCACACGGTCCAGCCGTCGATCGGCTCGCGTTCTTCGATGAGTAGCTCGTAGCTCATCTCGAGCCGCTCAATTCGCCGCCGAGCGGCGGCGCCATTGCTCGATGAAGGCCGAGAACTTCGCGCGGTCGTAGCTCTGGCCGCCGTCCTCGAGCGGCAACGTGTCTTGAGAAGCGAGCAGCTCGCCCTCTCGCGACAACACCCAGAAATGCGGCGCTCCCGCGGCCGTGGGCAGCCGGGCGAAAAACTCCTTGTTCATGTTCTCGTCGCCGACGTAGACCTTCTGGACGACGAAGACCTCGTGCAGCGCCGCGTCGAGCGCCGTCTCGCGCTCGAGGAACGCCGCGAGGTAATGGCACCACTTGCACCAGTCTCCGCCGGAGATCAACAGCAAGAGCTTGTCGTCGGCCGCGGCCTTTGCGACGGCCGCATCGAGCTGCTCGAAGGCATCGGCGTGGCTGTCGTAGCCGATGTCCTTCTTCGGCTGCGCCGCCGCGAAGGCTGCGCCGAAGGCGAGCGCGGCAGCCACCATCGTCGACTTGCGCATAGGAATCACTCCGATCGGCGGCCTGTCTCGCGGCACTAGACCATGCCGTTCGCGGCGCCGTCAATCGGCGTGCATACGTTCAATCGCTCGAGATTTTTCACCGGACGTAGGACACAATGTCGCCGCGTCGGCGAGCCCTAAGGGCGTACGACGCCGCAGACAATGAGAATCAGCACCGAGCGGATCCTGACGACCCACGTTGGCAGTCTTCCTCGCAGCCGCGAGGTCGTCGAGCTCTTGTACAAGAAAGACAGCGGCGAGCCGTTCGACGGCTTAGGCCTAGGCGCCGCCGTCGCGGCCGGTGTCGCCGACGCCGTCGCGAAGCAGGTCGCAGCCCAAGTCGACGTCGTCAGCGACGGCGAGACGAGCAAGGTCGGCTACGCCACATACATCAAGGATCGGCTGTCGGGATTCGCCGGCCATCACTCGCGACCGCCGCATCTCGACCTCGCGCCGTATCCCGAGCTCCGCGAAGCGCTCGGGCGAATGTTGGGCAAGCAGTCGTTCAAGCGTGCCGCCTGCGTCGCGCCGATCGAGCTCGTCGACTCGACCGCAGTGCAAACGGATCTCGACAATCTGCGCGCCGCGCTCGCGGTGCACGGAGCCCAAGTGACCGAGGCGTTCGTGAACGCGGCATCGCCGGGCGTGATCTCGGCGTTCCAATCGAACCGTTACTATGCGAGCCACGACGCCTACGTCGACGCGATCGCTGCGGCAATGAAGCCCGAGTACGACGCGATCGCCGCCGCCGGATTCATCCTCCAGCTCGACTGCCCCGACATCGCGATGGCGCGCCACACGGGGTTCCAGGAGCTCGGCGAGGCCGAGTTCCTCGCTCGCGCCGAGTATCAGGTCGAAGCGCTGAACGACGCCGTGCGCGACATCTCGGCGGACCGCATGCGGATGCACATCTGCTGGGGGAACTACGAGGGGCCGCACGACCACGACATTCCGCTCGAGAAGATCCTCCGCCTGGTGCTGAAGGCCAAGCCGGCCGGGATTCTGTTCGAGGCCGCGAACCCCCGGCATCGGCACGAGTGGGCGGTCTGGCGCGACGCGGAGCTGCCCGACGACAAGGTGCTGATTCCGGGCTGTATTTCGTCGACGTCGAACTACGTCGAGCACCCGCAGCTCATCGCCGAGCAGCTCTGCCAATACGCCGGCATCGTCGGACGCGAGCGCGTCATCGCCGGCGCCGATTGTGGCTTCGGGTCGTTTGCGGGGTATAGTCGAGTCGATCCCGCTATCGCTTACAAGAAGCTGCGCGCCCTGGCAGAAGGCGCCGCGCTCGCGACGGACAGGCTATGGCGAAACAAACATTGAAAGACCAGACGCGCGGCGCCGAGCCGACGGCAGCGGAAGTCAGCGCAGCGCTCGAGCGCATTTTGCGCAGCCGCTGTTTCGAGCACGCGACGCGGGCGTCCGACTTTCTGCGCTTCGTCGTCGGCAAGACGCTCGCAGGCGAAGGCGGTGAGCTCAAGGGTTACACGATCGCGATCCACGTCTTCGGCCGACCCGCGGACTTCGACGCAAAATCCGACCCCCTCGTGAGAGTGGAAGCGTTGCGGCTGCGCCAACGCCTCACCGAGTACTACGCCGGCGAGGGTGCGGAAGAGCGCGTGCGCCTCGAGCTGCCGCGCGGGGGCTACGCGCTGAAAGCGAGCTTCGCGACGCCGCAGGCGCCGCGCGTCGAGACTACCGCGCCCGCGCCGCAGCAACGCCGTGCCGTCGCGCTGCTCTGGTCACGCGTGCGCATCGCCGCGGTCGCGGCTGCCGCTCTGCTGGTCACCGTGAGCACCGTACCCCAGCGACAAACGTTCATCGTGGACCCGCCGTCGGCGGCCTCGCCCGAACACGCGCATCGCACACAGATCACGGTCGTGCCGCTCGAGAATCTCGGCACGACTGCGAGGTTCGATCGGCTGGCGGCCGCCTTGACCGAGGAGATCATGCTGCGGCTCGACGGTCTCGACCTGTACGTCATCGCGACGCAGGCGAAATGGTACCGGCCCGGCAAAGTGCTCGACGGAGTGCTGCGCGCCGAGCACAGCTATGTGCTGACCGGCAGCGTGCGGGACCAGGCCGACGGAGCGCGCATCACGTTGCGCATCATCGAGGCCGAGACCGGAGCCCAAATCTGGACCGCCGCGTACGACGAGCCGCCGGGCATCGAAGAGCAACCGGAGCTCCAGGGCAAGATCGCGCGCGACGCCGCGGCCGCGGCCGCGCTGTTCGGCCCGGTGTTCGACGCGGAGCTGACCCTCGCCCGCCGCTCCACGCAAACGCTCGAGCTCGCGGATTGCCAGACGCGTTACCGCGCTTTCCGCCGCGCCACCGACCCCGCGCTGTTCCCCGAAGCGTTCGCGTGCTTCCAGAGTCTCGTCGCGCGGCAACCGCTGCTCGGCCATGCATGGGCCGGACTCGCGATGCTGTACATCGACGAGCACGTCTACTACTCGGGCGCTGCCGACGGCGGTGCCGCACTGGCCCGCGCGCGAGCGGCCGTGCGCAAGGCGATCGAGCTGGACGCCACGAACGTCTTGGCGAATGCCGCGCTCGCTCGCTACCAGTACTACGACGGAGATCCCGAGTTTGCGCGCACGGCCGAGCGAGCGCTGGCGCTCGACCCCAACAACCAGGAGCTGCTCGGCCTGCTAGGCATTCTGTTGACCGCTTATGGAGACTCGACGCGCGGCCTCGAGCTCATCGCGCGTGCGGCCGAGCTCTCGCCCCAGCCTCGCGGCGTGTTCAACCTGGCGCACGTTTTCTCCGACCTGCAAGACGGCAAGCCGTGCGACGCGCTCGTGCAAGCGCGCGCTATGGAAGCGAACAAGTGGTTCATCGCGCACATGGTCACGGCTTCGGCGGCGGGGCTGTGCGGCGATAAGGCAGCCGCCGCCGAGGCGCGAGAACGGCTGCTCACAGTCGCGCCGAGCTTCGAAGCGGAAGCGGTCGGTCTCGTCGATCTCTGGAAGTTCAACCCGCCGTTGCGCGACGCGGTGCTCCGTGGCTTACAGGCGGCGGGACTCGATCTGCAGCAAAGCGGCCCGGTAACGCTGCCCTGACCGATCGAGTGCGTTACGAGAGGTAGGGGCGCGTCAGCTCTTCGGAGACTTGCCACAGCCGCGCAGCGAGCGCCGGGTCCTTTTGCAGCGCGCTCGGCTCGGCCGGATTGCAGTCGACGAAATAGAGTCCCGTGACCTTCGCGAGGGACGGGTTGCTCGCGAGATAGCAGCTCGTGGCCGCGCCCTGCGCCGGCGACTCGAACGAAAAACCGCCGCCTCCGCCACCGGCGGGCGGCCGGAAATTCATGTTGCGCATGATGTTCGTCGCTACGACGCCGGGGTGCAGCGAGTTCGAGGTCGCGCGCGTGCCGGCCAAGCGCTTCGCGAGCTCGAACGAGAACAATCCATTCGCGAGCTTCGAGTGGCCGTACGCTTGGCGCTCCCAGCCTCGACCCGAGAGGTTGTCGAACTGGATGCCGCCCGGCGGCACTTGCGCGTGGGCCATGCTGCCGACGACGACGACGCGGCCCTGCGGCGCCGCGGTCACACGGTCGAGCAGCCGGTTCACGAGCAGGAAGTGGCCCAAGTGGTTGACGACGAACTGCATCTCGAGGCCGCGCACCTGCTGCAGCTCCGTCAGCAAAACGCCGGCGTTGCAGACGAGCGCGTCGATCGGAGTATCGAGCGCCCGTATCGCGTCGGCACACGCGACGACGGAGTCGAAATCGCTGAGCTCGAGCACGACGGGCGTCGCTTTGCCCGCGATGCTCGCGCAGGCTTCCTGGCCGCGCTCGGGAGTGCGCGCGGTTCCGATCACGTGCGCGCCGCGCAACGCGAGCACGCGCATCGTCTCGAGACCGATGCCGGAGTTGCAGCCCGTCACGACGACCGTCTTGCCCGCGAGGGTCAAGCCCTCGGTGACTTGCTCGGCCGTCGCGTCGGAGCCGAACGAGCTGCGCGGCGCGTCTTGCGCCGCCGCGCGGCCGGCATAGACCGCGAGCGTGAGCAGCGCGCTTCGTTCGATGAAACGGCGGCGATCGATGGTCGTCATCGGCATCTCCCGTCAGGTGCCGGTGTTACGGTTTCGGTTCGTGACGAAGAAGCGAACCGAAACCGTAACACCGGCACCTCTTAGGCCGATGCGCGAGCGCCTGAAGATTTGTCGATGCGGGCCTAGCGGGCGACGAGCGCCGGCGGAAGCTGCGGCGGATTGACTTGCGCTTTGATGGCCAAGCGCAGCGTCCGCGCATCGCCGTCGACGACGATCTCCGTCGCTTCGCCGCTCAGGGCGATCAGGCGCGGTTGACTCACGACGACTTCCTCGTCGCCGCGCCGCTCGTAGATGCTGACCTCGAGCATGACGCGGTCGGGAGTCTGGACGCGCGGCACGATCGAGAACCGCAGGTCCCCGAGCTTGAGGTCGTTGACCTCCGGAACCAGCGTGCCGTCCTCGACGACGACCTGCGTCGCCAACGTGCGCGCCTCGTCCGTGCTCGAGTCGATGGCCACGCTGACATCCATCAGCACCTGGTCGGCGGCGAAGCTCTGCGTGGTGATGAGCAACGCGCCGCCCGTGACCAGAGCGCCGACGACGCCTAGGACGGGCCGCAGCGACACACTGATCCGCCGCGGCTCGACCGTGGCAGGCTCCGCGACACGCAACTCGACGACATCGATCTCGAATACGGCGGCGAGCGAGCGGGCCGACTCGTACGACGCGGCCCCGGTCTTCTCGATGCGCTGGATCGTGCGCAACCCCAAACCGGAGACCTCGGCCAGATGCTCCTGGCTCCAGGCCCTACGCACGCGTTGCGCTTTGATGTAAGAAGGATCGACTTTCATGTCCATTTTGAGCGCTCCGAAACATCGGAGCGCCTAACCTCGCCTGCTTCGCGCTGGCGCGCCATGACAAAGGCCGCCAGTCTACCGCCAGACCGCCGCCAGTTTGCCGCAGCGCGTCACACCGTCATTCCGCCGAGCAGCTCCAGTTCGCGGCGTCCTTGAGGTCGCCCGAGCCGTCGTACTTCGCGTACTTCGGATACGCGCAGAGGGGCCGCGAGAGCCCGGATTCACGGCTCGTCGCCGGCATCTCGGCCGGCGCGACGTCGCGCTCTCGCCATTGCTCGATCGCGCCCAGCGTGTCGAACGTGTCGACGCCGGGGCCGCCGCGGCAGTGCCCCATCCCCGGTACCATGAACAGCCGCATCCAGTCGTCCTGACCGGCCATGCCCGGGTCGCCGCGCATCTCTTCGCGCACGCTTTCGTAATAGTAGACGGTGTTTTCTGGGGTGATGCCCGTATCGCGCCAGCCGGCGTAGAGCAACAGCTTGCCGCCATGGGCCTTGAACGCGCGCAGGTCGGGATCGACGGCGTCGACGAAGCCCGTCCGCGCGTCGATGATCGGCAAATCGCGATCGAGATCGAACTGCCGCCAGTCGTAATTCGCGTTCTGGAACCCGAGGATCTTGATCGAGTCGGTCAGGTTCTCGCCCGGGCCCTCGGGCCTGCTCGCGAGCGCCGGAATCGGGTTGCCGATGGCTTGTCCGGAGAAGACGAGCGCGCCGTCGCTCGTGTGCAGACCTTCATAGAAGGTGTGCACGGACTTGAGCTCGCCCGGCGATAGGCAACTGTCGGTGGAGCTTCCGGCCGGGCACGCGAGCTTGTCGAAGTCGAACGAGCACTGGCGCGGATTGTTCAAGAATCCCTCGCCGAGCGTATCGCACTGTTTCATGACGGCGTCGTTGACGAGCTTCGCTTTCGCGTCTGACAGCGCCTCCTCGGGATGGCGCGCAAGCTCGATGCTGCGGTACGAGCCGGCCGTGTGCATGTGGATGTGCCGGTTCGCGAGCGCGCCGGCGATGATGCCGTCGTAGTCGCCGGGATAGCGCTGCGCGGCCATGACGCCCTGCCGCCCGCCCGTCGAGCAGCCTTTGTAGTACGCGTAGTCGAGCGGCTCGGCGTAGAAAACGTCGATGAGCCGCTTCGACTTCACGGTCATGTCGTGCAGCGCGCGATACGCGAAGTCGACGATCTTCTCGGGATGCCCCAGCGCAAACATCCCGCCGGGACCGTCGGCCGCCGAATGCCCGGTGTCGGTCGCGGCCGTCGCATAGCCGCGGCGCAACGCCGCCTGCATGTCGCCGTAGCCTTGAATCGACCCCGCCCACCCACCGTTCCCGACGGCGAGGAACTTGCCGTTCCAATTCTCGGTCGGCAGCCACAGCTCGGCGTTGACGTTCGAATCCGGCGTCGGCTTCAGCACGAGCGTGACCCGGCAATGCTGCGGGATTGGCTGCGGCGGCGGGCCGGACTGCGCCTGGGGATTCGGCGGCGCGTTCGGCGGCTTGAACAACCCGGCCGCGACGTCGACGGCGCTCGTGATCGTGGCGCGCTCGAGCTCGATGTTCTTGAGCTCGGCGCACGGCATGTTCAATGCTCCGGATGCGGCGATGACGATGGCCAGCATGTTTCCCCCTTTCGCTCGGCGCGCCCTCGAGGGCGGTGCGGTCGGTGCTTCTTCGGCTACATTGGCGCCGCCTCGGGTGCCCGGTCAAGCACGGCACGGTACGGCTCGAGATTCCCCGCGGAGGCTCTGGCGCGCCGCCGCGAGCTTCCAGCCGAGGGCGCCTCAGAACGACGCGACGCGCTCGGCCACCCAGAACATCGCGATGACGCCGATCGCGTAAGGCGGGACGGAGGCGCTCCAACGCGGCAACCGTGCGGAGGGCAAACGAGCGCACACCGCGGCGACGGCGACGACGGCTGCGACGAACGCGAGCTGCCCGAGCTCGACGCCGACGTTGAACGTCAGGAGAGCGATCGGTATTGCCTTCTGCGGCAAGCCGACCTCGGCGAGCGCCCCGGCGAAGCCGAAGCCGTGCAGTAGTCCGAACACGAACGCAACCAGCCACGGCGCTCGCGCGGTGAGGCCCGGCGCACCGCGCAAGCCGCGCACGACCTCGGCGGCCACGAACACGATACTGAGCGCGATGGCGGCCTCCACGGGCGGCCCCGGAACGTGCACGAAGCCGAGCGTCGCGGCCGCGAGCGTGAGGCTGTGCGCGAGCGTGAACGCCGTGATCGTGACGGCGATGCGCTTGAAGCCCCGGACGATCAGCAGCAGCCCCAGCACGAACAGCAGGTGGTCGAAGCCGCCGAGAATGTGCTCGACGCCGAGCACGAGATACGTAACGGCGGTCTGCGCGACCCCGAGCGAGGGCTCCACGACGAACGCCGCTCGTCCCGGCGTCAGGCTCTCGACTTGCGACGTGCCGTCGAGGCGTTCGACGCGCGCGAGCACGTCCGTGACTCCGGCGGCTCGACCGACGATCTCGACCGGGGCTCCGGCGAGTCCGCCGGGCCGTTCGATGCTCCAGCGCTCCGTGTGCCCGTCCGCGACGAACTGGCTGCGGCGAGGCTCGACCTCGACGGTGCCTTCGGGAAAGCGCACGTCGAGGGCAAGGCGCAGATCGCCGCCTTGCGCCGGCACCTTGAGCAGCACGTCGTAGCGGTCACCGCCGAGCTCGCGGAGCTCGAGATAGGCGGGACGAAAAACGTCGGCGGAGGCGAACGGTGGCACGAGCACGGCGGCAATGCACGCGAGCGCCGCGAGCGCACGGCACCCGCCTGCGGCGCGAGCGGTCATCGCGGCTCTGCCGCGAGCGCGGCGTCGAAGTCGCTGCCCGCGGGCGTCTCGATGCGTACGGTGTAGCGCGTGCGCAAGCGCTCGTAGAGCGCGTTGCGCGCGGTCTGCGCACGCGAGTACCGGAGGTCGCGCTCGACGGCGTCGCGCACATCCGCAAGCACGGCCGGCTCGGACGCACTCAGCACATTCACTCGCAGCAAGTGATCGCCGTAAGAAGACGTCACCGGGCCGAACCAGCGCCCGGCAGGTGCGCTCGCGAGCGCGGCGGCCAGCTCCTCGCCGAGCTGTGCGGCCACGTCGGCTTGGGTCACATCGGCCAGCACTGCGGGCAGCAGCGTCGCGTCGCCGAGCGCGGCCGGATCGAGCCCGGGCTCGCGCTCGAGCTCGCGCAGCGCCGTCGCGACAGCGTCGGCGCGTGTCGCACCGTGGCGCGCCGGGTCGAAATAGACCTGGCGCAGCTCGTAGCGCGCCGGCGTCGCGTAACGGCTCAAGTGGGCATCGAACCACGCGTCGAGATCCGCCTCCGTGACCTCGGCCTCGGCGCTGTCGCCGAGAAGCTCCATCTTGAGCCGCACACGGCTGCGGATCACGGCATCGTCGCGATCGAGACCGAGCGCGAGCCCTTCACGATAGAGGACCTCGTCGCGCACGTAGCTCTCGATGAGCCCATCGAGCTCCGCCTGGGTCGGCGCGCGCCGCCACGAGCGCACGAACTGATCCGCGAGCGCCGCGATGCGCGGCGCATCGACGACGAGCTCCTCGGAGCCAGCCGACTCGCCGCCGTCGGAAACGAGGGAATACAACGCGAACAGGCCGATGCCGAGCACCGCAAAGTGCAGCAGCGGCTCGTTCCGCCAACGCGTCAAGGCGTGTACCAGATCGGCGACGAGTACGCGCGCTCCTGCTGGATCATGCGCACCTCGGGCCCGAGCTGCAGGCCGTAGTACTTCGCGTCGTACGCGGTCCAGCGCGGCGTCGGAATCTCGAGCAAGCGGACGTAGTAGAACGCGCGTAACGCCGGATCGAACTCCGGATCGGTCCACACCTTGATGAGCTCCGGCGCGCCGATTGTATTGGTCCAAGTCGCGTTCGCGACGTCGACCGTATTGCCGACGGCCGGCACCTTGCCGTCGGCACCCGGCCTGCGATCGCCCGACCAGACGACGTCGTAGACTTTTTCGTGCGTCTCGCCGCGCGCGTCGAGCCAACCCTTGACGATCTGGATACGATCGAGGTTCGCGCCGACGGGATCCTTGAGCGCGGCCACGAGGAACGACGGCGCACGCCCCGCGGGCGCGGCCGTGAGATCGCCGCCCATCGGCACGCCCTTTCGGTAACCGATCTCGGCCGGCAGCCGGCTCTGCGCGTCGCGCGCTTCGAACTCCCAGCCGCCGAAGAAGCGCAGAATCATGCGCGGGCCGGTCGTTGCGTAAGTCTCCTTGCGCTGCATCGCGTCGAACAAGGCTTCGCGCGTATTGTCCGTCGCCCACACGCCCGCGTAGCCCGACGCGATCGTTTCCCAGGCCATGATCGGCGGACCGCCGCGCGGATTGTTCACGAACACGTGCTCGGCGCGTTCGGCGCTGGGCTCGGCGCTCGACGTCTTGCCGAAGAAGTTGTCCTCCTCGACGGCCGTCAGGCCCGTGTGCGCGTCGGTCGACCCGACCATTCCGAACTTGTAGGGATTGGTGCCGAGGTCGCGCTCGAGCCGCAGCCCGTTGCGCAGCCCCGAGCGCACGTACTCGAACTCGAGCATCGCGGGCGTCTTGTCCTCGGAGAGGTCGAGGTTGCCCTTGTCCCAGATCTCGAAGTTGGCGAACTCGTCGCTCGGCGACAGCATCGGGTGCGCCTCGCCGTCGCCCTTGATCTGCGTGGCCTCGTAGAGCGGCTCCCACTTCGCGCGCTGCTCGACGTACTCGCGCGTGACGCGCTTGCCGCTGAAGGACTCGATGAGCGGGAACATGCGGCCGTTCGACAAATTGCCGTTGTGCGCGATCGCGAGCACGCGGCCGCCCGTCTTGGCCTCGAAGTCGGTCATCCATTTCCACAAGTCGACGGGATTCGGGCTGCCGAGCGGCGCCAGCGTCGTGAACGGCTCGACTAAGCTCGCTTTCGATGCGTCGTCGCGGAAGATCACGTTGCGATGCAAGTTGTTGCCGCCGGCATTCGAGGTCCACTCATAGCCGATGAACGCCGTGAATCGGCCCGGATCGTTGGCTTCCTCGGCCGCTTTGATCGTCGTCTCCCACGCGTTGCGGTACGGTTGCGTGCCGGGCGCCGGGAAGATCGCCTTCGGCATCTGGCCAAGACCGAACGAGCGGACGATCTCGATGGCGGCCGTCGCGCCGTCGCCGGACTGGATCATCTCGTACCAGCGCCGCCCTATGGGATCGGCGAGCACGGCCGGACTCCCGGACATGATGATCGGGAAAAAGCCCATGCCGTCCGAGTGATCCGTGACGACGAGGAAGTCGAGGGCCCGCCCGAGCTTCACCGGCTGCCCGCTCGACGCCGTGACTTCCTCGCCCTTCGCGAAGCGGTACGCGTCCGCCGGCGTCAGCCGCGCGCCGAACGCGCCGGCATCCATCGAAAATCCCGTGTGCAGATGCGTGTCGCCCCAGAACACGCGAGTCGCGAACCCGCGGCCCGCATACGGCGAGTACGGCCGCTTCGAGATCAAGTTGCCGAGCTGCTCTCGATCGGCGCTGCCGATGTCTTGCGCGGCGGTGGACGCCGCGACGAGTACCGCCGCAATGAGAAAGGCGAGTCGGCTATTCATGCTGCGAATCCCCGCAATACCGTTCCAGTTGGGAAGGCATTGAAAGCTACGCGGTCACGGATGAACCGCGCATGGGACCATGGTCCAGCAGCGTTCAGGCCCGGCGCGCTTCGACGCGCACGACGCAGCGAAAGCCGAGATGGCAGGTCGAGGTGTCGACCCCCTGCGCCATGCGCGCGGCCGGACGGTAGCGCCGGCAGTAGTTCGGCGCGCAGAGGTACGATCCGCCCTTCATGACTTTGCGTGGAATCTTCACGCCGGGCGTGCGCGGGTCATAGCTCGCCTGCTCGGCGCCGCCGCGCGGGTTCGTCATCGTGCAGCACGCGTGCTCGATCTTCGTGTGCTCTTGGTACCAGTCCGTCGTCCACTCCCAGACGTTACCGGCCATGTCGTACAGGCCGTAGCCGTTCGGCGGGAACGAGCCGACCGGCGCCGTCCACTCGAACTCGTCCTCGAGCAGGTTCTCCCACGGAAACTCGCCCTGCCACGTGTTCGCATGCGGCTTGCCGCCCGGCATGAAGTCGTCGCCCCAGACGTATTCGGCGCCGTCGAGGCCGCCGCGCGCGGCGAGCTCCCACTCCGCCTCCGTGGGCAGAGCCTTGCCGGCCCAGCGCGCGTAGGCTTCCGCGTCCTCGAACGCGACGTGCACGACGGGATGGTCCCAGAGGCCTTGCAGCGAGCTGCCGGGGCCGCGCGGATGACGCCAGTCCGCGCCGGCGACGTAAGTCCACCAGTTGTAGTGGTTACGCAGGTCGACGGGACCGCTGGACTTGCGGAACACGACGGACGAAGGGACGAGCATCTCGGGCTGCGCGCCGGGATAATTGGCCGCGTTCGCGGGCTTCTCCGCGAGCGTCACGTAGGCCGTCGCGTCGACGAAGCGGCGGAACTCCTTGTTCGTCACGGTGTGGCGGTCGATCCGGAAGCCGTCGACGGCCACGCGGTGCGCCGGCGCCTCCTCGGGATAATGCTTGTCCGAGCCCATCGTGAACTCGCCGCCCGGTATGAAAACCATCTCCGCTCGAGTCATCGACGTCTCGCGAGCAGCCAAGCGTCAGCTCAAGGGGCCGGCGTCGAACACCATGCCAATGACGGCGAGCGCGCCGATGAGGAACAACGACACGGCCACGATCAAGGTGAGCGAGATCGGGAAGCCGCTCTGCGCGTGGATGAGGCCCGCGCTGTGCATTTCCTCGCGCTGCACGCGCAGCTGCAACATGAAGCGCACGTGATAGAAAATCCCTAAGACCAGCATCAAGACACCGAGCAGAACTAGCGAGAAGCCGAAGCTGCGCGCCGTTCCGCTGTCCACGGGTAGCAGATTCGACTCCTGCAGCTTCTTGAAGAACTGAAAAATCGTGAAGCCGAACCCGATC
>Ga0207675_100003181_pt1 | contig 16105 bp, 19 predicted proteins | sample KBSSwiS42_FD_184305 | JGI IMG/M metagenome (GOLD analysis project Ga0207675, IMG submission 184305) | Switchgrass rhizosphere microbial communities from Kellogg Biological Station, Michigan, USA - KBS Switchgrass S4-2 (SPAdes) (version 2) | ecosystem: Host-associated > Plants > Roots >... | reverse complement strand
AGGGCGAGCCGTTCGTGATCCCGCACCGCTGGGACGCAGGCTCGGCTCGGGTGCTCGAGGCGCTCGGGTTCCATGCGCTAGCGACTACGAGCTCGGGGTTCGCGTTCACCCTCGGCCGGCTCGACGGCGGGGCGACCCTGGACGACGTCGCCGTGCACGTCGCCGCGCTCGACCGGGCGACCGAGCTACCGGTCTCGGTCGACCTAGAGAACGGCTACGGCCCGGAGCCCGACAGCGCCGCCCTCGCGATCAGGCGCGTTGCCGAGTCCGGGGCGGTGGGCGGCTCGATCGAGGACTTCGACCCCGGCGGGGAGCTCTACGAGCTCGAGCACGCAACGGAGCGGGTCGCGGCTGCGGTCGAAGCGGCCAGAACCTTCGACTTCCCATTCACACTGACGGCTCGGGCGGAGAACCACCTTCGCGGCAACCCCGACCTCACGGACACGATCGCTCGGCTGCACGCGTTCGAGGGTGCCGGTGCCGACGTGCTCTACGCACCGGGTCTTAGGAGCGTGGAGGAGATTCGAGCTGTCTGCGACGCGGTCTCGAAGCCCGTCAACGTCCTCGCCGTGCCGAGCCTCTCGTTCGCGGAGATGACCGGGGCCGGGGCGCAGCGCATCAGCGTGGGCGGCGCGCTGACGTGGGTCGCGACGAAGGCGCTGGCCGACGCGGCGACCGCGATCCGCGACGAAGGCGACTTCTCGGCGCTCGGTGCGCGGCTGCCACTCGACGACTGGCTCGCCGGCCCCGGCTAGCGTCCTCGCGGCAGCCCATTGCGCGATTCTGCCGCGTGCAGGGAAGTTCGACCCCCTTCGGCACGTCCTGTGGAGACGAAAACGGATCGAAAGGAGCTGGGATGGCGTACGAGGAGCTGAAGCAGAAGCAGAGCGCGATGTGGGGCAACGGGCCCTACCAGCGGATCACCGAGACGCTCACCGACATCCACGATCTCGTGATCGAGCGGCTGGCGCCTAAGCCGGGCGACCGCTGGCTCGACCTGGCCTGCGGCACGGGCGCGATCTCGGAGCGCGCTGCAGGCGCAGGCGCGAGTGTCACCGGCATCGACCTCGCACCCGTCCTGATCGAGACCGCGAAGGAGCGAGCCGCCGAGCTCGGGCTCGAGATCCAATACCGGGTCGGCGACGCCGAAAATCTCGACCTCCCCGACGCGGGCTTCGACAAGGTCTCGTCCACCGTCGGGATCATGTTCGCGCCCGATCACGAGGCGGCCGCGAAGGAGCTCGCGCGCGTCACGGCGCCGGGCGGCCGCGTCGCACTCGCCAACTGGACGCCGACGGGCGGCCTCGGGAGGCTGTTCAAGGTCATGGCGCCGTATCAGCCGGCGCCGCCGCCGAGCAGCCCGTTCGACTGGGGCGACGAAACACGTGTCCGGGAGCTACTCGGCGACTCGTTCGAGCTCGAGATCGAAGAGCGCGTCTCGCCCATGCGCATCTCCTCCGGCGAGGACTACTGGGATCTCTTCTCGACGAGCTACGGCCCTACGAAGACGCTCGCGGACTCCCTGGGCGACCGCCGCGAGGACCTGCACCGCGACTGGGTCGAGTTCTTCGAGACGAACTACAAGTCGAACGGCGAGATCGTGCACACGCGTGAGTACCTGCTCGTACAGGGGACCCGCCGCTAGCGGCTACACCGCGGGGTCCAGGATCTCGGCGTGCTCGCTCTCGGGAGGTGTCCCGTAGGCGTAGACGACGAGATCCTCGTCGCCGTGGTTCACGCTCTGGAGCGGCGTGCCCGGCTCGACGTGGATCAGCGCGCCTGCCGGGACGTCCTGGCGCTCCGGCGGGTCGCCGACGTACATCGACAGCGTTCCCGATAGCACGACGAAGGTCTCCTCCTGGAGCCTGTGCATGTGGCGGCGGCCCTTGGCGCCGGGCTCGTAGCGCCAGACGTTCGCGCGGGTGCGGGCGAAGCCGGCCGGGACGCTGAGCTCGGCGACGTGGCGGGCCGCTTCACCGGGCTCGTGCGGGCGCGTAACCCAGTCCAGATCGTCGGGGCGAACGACGCGGAAGGCCATGCCAGGAGCCTAGTCGCTCATTCGCGGCTCAGGATGCCTCGAAGGTGACTACGATTCGAGCCTGCGTTCGAGGCAGGGTCAACTGGGAGAGGAAGGTCTATGCGCACGCTCATTCCGACATTCATCGCGCTCTGCGCCGCGCTCGCCTTTGCAACGGCGGGGAGCGCCATCACCAACGGCATGCCCGACGGGAGCGGCCATCCGGAGGCCGGCGCGCTCCTGGCGCAGCAGGCGTTCTCAGACGGCACCTGGGTCGAGTGCTCCGGAACGCTGATCGCACCGCGTGTGTTCATGACAGCCGCGCACTGCGACGAAGGGGTCAGCCGCGTCGAGGTGACCTTCGAATCGACCTTCGACCGGGCGACGGGCAAGACCTACTGGGGAACGTGGCACGCCGACCCTGAGTTCAGCCAGCGGGCGAGCAATCCGCACGATATCGCGGTCGTCGTGCTCGACCATGCCGTCCAGGGGATCACGCCCGCCCGCCTACCCGCCGCCGGGTCCCTTGCGAACCTCTCCAAGGACCAGCAGTTCACGCCGGTCGGCTACGGCGCGCAGTCCGTCACGAACGGCCCTGGTGGGAAGACGTTCCACTACGCGGACGTCCGCTTCGTCGCAGTGGGCACGTTGAACTCGATCACGCCATCGTGGCTCCGGATCTCGCAGAATCCGTCCACCGGAAACGGTGGCACCTGTTACGGCGATTCCGGCGGCCCGAACTTCCTCGGCGCCGGCTCCTCGGAGACGAACATCGTCGCCGGAGTCACGATCACCGGCGACACGCCGTGCCGCTCGACCAACGTCGACTACCGGGTCGACACGGCTTCGGCACGAGGGTTCCTCGGCCAGTACGTGACGCTGCCGTAAACGACACTCACGAGAGCCGGGTCCCTCGGACCCGGCTCTCGTCGTCAAGATGCCCGGGATGAAGCTGACCCGTCATCAGGACGCCAACGCGTTCCTCGAGCACGCTGGCGCCTTCCTGGCCGCGCGGGAGGCCGAGAACAACCTGATTCTCGGGCTCTCCTCCCGGCTGCGAACCACACCGCTGATGTACGGCGAGCCCGCGTACCTCGCCGTGCTCGAGGACGAGGGCGAGGTGGTCGCAGCCGCCCTGCGCACGCCGCCCCACAACCTCGTGCTCTCGGAGATCGACAGCGCCGAGGCGATCGAGCCGTTGATGCGCGACGTACGCCGGACTTTCGGGTCGCTGCCGGGTGTCGTCGGGCCGAAGCGCCGCGTCCAGGAGTTCGTGACAGCGTGGGAGGGGGAGACGGGGGTCGAAGGACGGCGCGAGCGGGAGCAGCGCGCCTTCCGCGCGGACCGCGTCGAGCCACCTCGGGGCGTGTCCGGTCACATGCGGCCCTACGAGAGCGGCGACTACGAACTGGCGGTCCACTGGATGGACGCGTTCGTGGCCGAAGCGCTCTCCGGCCCGGAGCCGGAGTCGAGCGCCGAGTTCGTCGAGCGGCGGGAGGCCGATCCGGACGGCGGGCTCGTCGTCTGGGTGGACGGCGGGCCGGTGTGCATGGCGGGCTTCGGTGGGCTGACTCCGAACGGGATCCGGATCGGGCCCGTCTACACGCCGCCGGACGAGCGGCGCCGAGGCTACGGAAGCGCCCTGACCGCCGCGCTCACCCAACAGCTCCTCGACGGAGGCAGGCGCTTCTGCTTCCTCTTCACCGACCTCGCGAACCCGACCTCGAACAGGATCTACCAGCAGATCGGCTACCGGGCTGTGAGCGACGTCGACCTCTGGGTGTTCGAATGAAGCTCGAGGTGAACTGCCTCAAGGCCCCAGATCACGAACGCCGGGTTGCGCCGCGGCTCGGCAGCCAGCTCGAGCAGCGGCGCGTGCTCGACCAGCGTCCGTAGGCTCGCCTCCAGCTCGATCCGGGCGAGTGGCGCTCCGATGCAAACGTGGATCCCACCGCCGAAGCCGATGTGCTCGGCGGCATTTGCGCGCTCGATGTCGAAGCGATCGGGATCGGGGAACACCCTGGGATCGCGGTTCGCCGAGCCGAACAGCAGCGCGAGCTTCTGGCCCTTCGGCACCGGCCGGCCCGCGATCTCGACCCCCTCCTCGAGCACCCAGCGCTCGAAGAGCTGGAGTGGGGGATCCCAGCGGATCAGCTCCTCGACCGCGAGGGCGGGGGTCACGTCGCCGGCGACGAGACGATCCCATTCCTCCGGATGGCGCAACAAGGCACGGATCCCGTTGCCGAGGGTGTTCACGGTCGCCTCATGGCCCGCGTTCAGGAGCACGATGATGGTCGAGACGATCTCGGCCTCGGTCAGGCGCCCACCATCGACGCGTGCCTCCACGAGGGCGGTGACCATGTCGTCGCGCGGCTCACGGCGACGCCTCTCGATCAGATCCAGCACATAGCCCCGGAACTCGGCGGCCGCCTCGGTGGCCGCCGAGGCCTGCGCGTCGGTCGTGTCGAACTCGTACATCTTCACCATCGCGTGCGACCAGTCCAGGAGGTCGCTCCGCCGGTCGGTGGGTACCCCGAGCATCCGGCAGATCACGCCGATCGAGTACGGCTGGGCATAGTCCCGCAGGAGCTCCATGCGACCGCGCTCCGCATACGGCTCGAGCAGCTCGTGTGCCAGCTGCGCGGCGGGTGCGCGCAGCCTCTCGACGCTCCGCGGGGTGAAGGCCGCGGCAACCAGTCGCCGGATCCGGGTGTGCTCGGGCGGCTCGAGCCAGAGGAGGCTCCACCGTTCCGTGTCCCAAAACCGCTGCCAGCGCGCGTCGAGCGGTGCTGCTCCGAACTCGTCGGCGCCGCCGACGTGCCGGAAGTTGCGGCCGAGCCGCTTGTCGCGCAAGCAGGCCCGCACGTCCGCGTGCCGGGTTACGAACCAGCGCTCCAGCGATTCCTCGTAGAAGATCGGCGACTCCTCCCTCAGCGCCGCGAGCGTGGGGTAGGGGTCGGCGAGGAAGCCGGGATCGGTGGGATCGAACAAGAGCATGAGCCCGCGCTTCAGTGTCGAGGATTCGAAGCCGCGACGGACGGTAGTCCAAGACGATACCGGTAGGTATCCAATTAGACTACTGCGTGGTATCCTTCGGGACGAATGATCACCGACGTCAACCCCTTCGTCTACTCACGCCCGATCTCCCCGGAGGAGATCGTCGACCGCGACGACGAGACCGAGCAGCTCCTGAAGAACGCGGTCGGCGGCCATTACGTCCGGCTCTACGCGCCCCGCAAGTACGGGAAGACGAGCCTGCTGCGGCGAGCGCTTGCGGACGGCGCGAAGCGTGAAGGCCTCGTTCCCGTCCTCGTCGACCTCTACGGCGTGGTTTCGCTCGCCGACGTGGCGGTTCGCTTCGAGCGCGCCTACGCAAAGGAGCTCCGGGGGGCGATCCGCGGTCGCGTGGAGGAGTTCCTCCAGAAGACCGGCCTCGGGCTCTCGCTCGGCGCGTTCGGGATCAGCGCGAGGCTCCAGCTCGAGCCGAAGACCGACCCGCTGCCCGCGTTGCACGCGCTGCTCGACCTGCCGCTTCGGCTGGAGGAGGCGGGCGGGTTCCGGGCGTTCATCGCGCTGGACGAGTTCCAGGACATCGGCAAGGTGCCCGCCCTGGACGGGATCCTGCGCAGCCACATCCAGTTCCAAGGCGACGTCGCCTCATATGTCTTCGCCGGCTCGGAACCCGGCCTGATGAAGCAGCTCTTCGAGCGGAAGGAGGCACCGCTGTACGGATCCGCGGTGCCCGTCCGGCTCGGGCGCCTGCGCGACGAGGACATCGCGGCATACGTTGCCGACCGCTTCCGGCAGAGCAAGCGCAACGTTGGCGAGGCGCTCAACCCGCTGCTGGCCTCGGCGAAAGGCCACCCCCAGCGGGCGATGCTGCTTGCGCACCGGCTCTGGGAGGAGGTCGAGCGCCGCGGCACCGCGACGCTCGACGACTGGGCCAGCGCCCACGAGGCCGCGCTCGACGAGCTTCAGCCCGAGTTCGAGGCGCAGTGGCGCGGTCTCGACACCTCCGAGCAGAAGACGATGCGAGCGATTCTCGCGGGGGAGGGCTCCCCATACCGGGCGGCCGTGCTCGAGCGGCTGGGTCTCACGAAGACGATGGCGCAAAAGGCGCTGCAGCGACTCGGCGCGCGGGCGGAGGTCGAAGTCGACGGCCGCAAACAGGTGGTCGTCGACCCACTCTTCGCGGAGTGGATCGAGCGCCTGAGCGCGCCGCCCTCCTAGTCGACGAGCGCCCGCTCCAGCCCGCCGAGCGCCTCGCGCTCCACGCTCGGAAGTTCCTCCGCGTGAGCGTAGGCTGCGAGCGCGGCCCAGACCGAGAACGCGAGCACCCGCGCGCGGAGCAGCTGCTCCTCCTCGACCGGGCCGTAGGCGTCGAGGAACGCCGCTCGTCCCTCCGGAGGCACGAGCCCCCAGAGGAGCGGAAGGTCGATCGCAGGGTCGGAGCGACAGAGGTCGCCCCAGTCGATCACGCCGGTCACCCGCCGGCCCTCGACGAGCACGTGGCGGAAGTGCAGGTCGCCGTGGACGACGGCCGGCAGCTCCGCTGGAGGAAGGCGCTCGGCGGTCTCGAGAATGTGCTCGACGCGCAGCGGGACCCGTGAGAGGCCGAGCCGCTCGAGCTCGGCGATGTGCTCGCGAGCCAGCGGCACGCGCATCGTCATGTCGGCGCGCGCGTTCGCGTCGAGCGGCAGCGGCTCGTCGAAATCGAGGGTGTGCAGCGCGCGGAGGAAGCCGGCCAGCTGGAGCGCGATCTCGAGGCGCGCGTCGTCGTCGAGGTCGGTGTCGCAGGTCTCGCGGCCGGGGAGCAGCTCGCTGCCGAAGAACGGCCACGGGTACCCGTCCGCAGGCCGCCCTCGAAAGACCGGGTCGGGTACGGGCAAGGGCAGGAGCGGTGCCAGCTTCGGGAGTAGCTCGAGCTCGAGCTCGACGCCCGAAATCGCGATCTGGCGTCGCGGAAAGCGGAAGGCGTAACGCTCGTCCACCAGCCAGACCGCGTTGTCCCAGCCCTCCGCCAGCAGCCGCAGCGACTCCACCGGAAGCTCGGGGAACTGGCCGATGAGCCGGCGCACGAGCCCCTCGTCCAGCTCGACCTCCGCGCTCCAGACCGGCACGCTCCGAGCGTAACGGCGGGCGAGCCGATCAGGTAGACAGACTGGTCTGGCAATTCGCCGGCAGCGCGTTAGACTCGGCTTCGATGAGCGAAGCAGTGGCAACCGCGCCGGTCTCCGCGGCGCGGCAGCGCATTCTCGACAGCGCCTACGAGCTCTTTTCACGCCGAGGCGTCCGGGCTGTCGGAATCGACGAGGTGATCTCGAACGCCTCGGTAGCGAAGGCGACGCTGTATCGCCACTTCGACTCCAAGGACGCCCTCGTGCTCGCATTCCTCCAGCAGCGCGAGCAGCTCTGGACGAAGAACTGGGTCGAGGCCGAGGCGAGGCGGCGCGGGGAAACGCCGGAAGAACAGCTACTGGCGATCTTCGACCTCTTCCACGAGTGGTTCCGGAAGGACGACTTCGAGGGCTGCTCCTTCATCAACATCCTGCTGGAGATGAACGACCGCGAGACGGCGATCGGGAAGGCCAGTGCCGACCACCTGACGAACATCCGCTCGATCGTCCGCACGCTCGCGGTGGAGGCCGAGCTGCGCGATCCGGACCAGTTCGCGCACTCCTGGCACATTCTGATGAAGGGCTCGATCGTGGCCGCGGGCGAAGGCGACCGCGAGGCGGCCATGCGCGCTCAGGCGATGGGCCGCCTACTGATCGAACAGCACCGTTGAAGCCGGTCGTCGGGATCACGACGTACCTCACGTCCGCGCGCTTCGGCGCGTGGGATACCGACGCGGTGCTCGTGCCTGCCGACTACGTGCGTGCGGTCGAGGGCGCCGGAGGCCGGGCGCTGCTCGTGCCGCCGAGCGAGGACGCCCTCGAGGAGACGCTCGACGTCCTGGACGGGCTCGTCTTCTCCGGAGGCTCGGATCTCGACCCGGAGACATACGGCCAGGAGGCGCATCCGGAAACCACCGGCGTCGTGCGGGAACGCGATCGCGGCGAGCTGGCGCTCTTGGAGGCGGCACTCGCCCGCGACATGCCGGTCCTGGCGGTATGCCGCGGCTCCCAGGTCCTGAACGTGGCCCGGGGCGGCGACCTGGTGCAGCACCTGCCGGAGGTCGTGGGCGACGAGAAGCACAAGCACACACCGGGCGCGTTCGCTGACCACGACGTCACCGTCGAGCCCGACACGCGGCTCGGCTCGTTGCTCGGAGACCGCGCTCCTGTGAAGTCGCACCACCACCAGGGCTTCGGGCGCCTCGGCGAGGGCTTGCGTGCCTCTGCACGTGCCGAGGACGGAACCCTCGAGGCTCTCGAAGATCCATCCCACCGCTTCGCGCTCGGCGTGCTCTGGCACCCCGAGGCCGGCGAGGACCTGCGGCTGTTCGAGGCGTTGGTCGAGGAGTCGCGCGCCTACCGAGCCGAGCGCCGCGAAGGTGTCGAAAGCCCCAGCGTCCGTTCGTCGTAGAAGCAGGAGGTCAACGACAAGGAGGGACGATGGGTAACGCCGTCACATGGTTCGAGGTCGTCGGCAAGGACGGCCCCGCGCTGCAGAAGTTCTACTCCGACGCGTTCGGCTGGCAGCTTCAGGATCCGGCCAACATGGGCTACGGGATGCTGATGGAGCCCGACAAGGGCATCGGGGGCGGTGTCGGCCAGGCGCAGGACGGAAACGGTCACGTCACGTTCTACGTCGAGGTCGACGACCCGCAGGCCGCGCTCGACAAGGTCGAGCAGCTCGGCGGCAAGACGGTCGTGCCGGTGACCGAGATGGAGATGGTCACCTTCGCGCTCTTCAGCGACCCGGAGGGTCACACGGTGGGGATCGTCAAGGCGCAGGACCAGTAGTCGTCCGACGGCCACGGTGGTGTTGAATCCCGCCGTGGCCGTCACCGCCCTCCGCCTCTACGGGGCTACCGCCGCCCGGGTCGCCCGCCGTGGGCGCAGGAAGGCCGCCTCGGAGGCGACGAATGCGACCGAGCGCCCGGTCTTCGTCGTCGGGGCACCGCGCTCCGGAACGACGTTCATGGGCAACTCTCTCGGGCGGCTGCCCGGGTTCGTGGACCTCGGCGAGGTCGGGCCGCTCAAGGCCGCGATCGACGAGCTCGTCGCGCTCCCGGAGGAGGAGTCGGCCCGGCGTTTTCATCGAATCATCGAGCGCGTGCGCCGGCTCGGCCTTGCTCGCCGTCTCCGCGCGGTCGAACAGACCCCGGAGACGAGCTTCGTGCTCGGCGCCGCGCTGCGGGCGTACCCGCAGGGCAAGGCGGTGCACATGGTTCGCGACGGGCGCGACGTCGTCTGCTCGCTCCTGGAGAAGGGCTGGCTCCGGGCAGAGCGCGGCGGAGCGGACGACGTGGGGAGTCCGTACGGGGAGCAGGCGCGCTCGTGGGTGGAGCCGGAGCGCGTGCCGGAGTTCCAGGCCGCGAGCGAGGCAACCCGGGCCGCCTGGGCCTGGCGCCGCTACCTCACCGCCGCCAGGGCCGGCGCGCCCGAGGCCACGATCGAGGTGCGCTACGAGGACCTGGCCGTCGACCCGGACGGGACCGCCGCCAGGGTCGCCGAGCACATCGGCGTCGACGCGCCCGAGCTGGCGGAGCCACTTCGAGACGTCCATTCCGAGTCCGTCGGACGCTGGCGGCGCGACCTCACGGACGAGCAGGTGGCAGACGTCGAGGCCCAAGCCGGCTCGCTTCTGCGCGAGCTCGGCTACTCCTGATGTTCCGGCTCCCGGCCGAGCTCATCCCGACGATCCCGGAGCCTGCTCGCGTCGTGCTTCGCAACGCGGTCTGGACCTACGGGAAAGCGACGGCCGCCGTGCGGCCGCTTCCCGACTTCCTCATTCTCGGGGCCCAGAAGGCCGGCACGACCGCCCTCTACGCGTACCTGCGCCGCCATCCCGAGATCACCGGCCCGTCCTGGAAGGAGGTCAGCTACTTCGACCGGCACTACGCGCGAGGCCCGAACTGGTACCGCGGCAACTTTCCGAACCTCCTCCGCAGCCGTGGCGAGCTGGTCGGCGAGGCGAGCCCGAGCTACCTCTTCCACCCGCTTGGCCCGGAGCGAGTCAGGGCACTCGTGCCGGACGCGCGCCTGATCGCGCTCGTCCGCGACCCGGTCGACCGCGCGCTCTCGCACTACAACCACGAGCTCGCACTCGGCCGCGAGCCGCTCTCCTTCGAGGAGGCGCTCGCCGCGGAGGAGACGCGCCTCGACGGCGAGGTCGAGCGGCTCTATTCGGATCCGCGCTACTTCAGCCAGGCGTGGTGGAGCCACACGTACAAGGCCCGCGGCCGGTACGCCGAGCAGCTCGAGCGCTGGCTCGTTGTCTTCCCTAGGGAGCAGCTCCTGATCCTCCCGAGCGAGGAGCTCCTCTCCGAGCCCGAGCGGGCACACGCGCAGGTGCTCGAGTTTCTCGGCGCCCCACCGCACCGGCTCGACGCCTACCCACGCGTTTTCGAGCGCAGCTACGAACGCATGACGCCGGACACGCGGGCGGAGCTCGCCGCCTATTTCGCGGAGCCGAACCGGCGGCTCTACGAGCTGCTCGGCCGAGACCTCGCCTGGACGTAGCGCGGCGCCCACGGCAAGGTCGCCGCGAAGGTGAGCAGGCAGACGACCGCCAGGAGCAGGTACGGGAGCGAGTTGCCGGCGACCTCGGCCAGCCATCCGCCCAGCGCGGGGCCCACGACGTTGCCTGCCGCCCAGGCGCCGTTCATCGCGCCGAAAGCGAGAGCGGGCGCGATGTGCCGTTGTTCTGCCGCGTCGGTGAGCAGTGCCATTCCCGGGGTGTAGAAGGCGCCGTAGGTCACTCCCGCGACAAGCACCAGCGCAGCGACGAGCGGAGCCGAGTCCGCCATCGCGAAGGCGAGCGAGACGACGATCGAGCCGAGGAGCGCGATCCGGACCGGCAGGAGCAGGCCGCGCGTGTCGGTGAAGCGGCCGAGCAGTGGGTTCAGCACCACCTCCACCGCGGCCGTCGCGAGGAAGACCGCGCCGATGGCGACACCTCCCCAGCCGCGGGCGTGCAGCGTCAAGGGCACGAGCACGGCCAGCACCCCGAACAAAAGGGCCGGAAGGACGAGTAGCCAAAGCCCACCGAGCAGCCGCCGGTCCGCGCGCCGCAGCGCGGAGAGCGGCTGAGGCTGCGGTTGTACTCCCGGCGTCGCGAGCACCCAGGCGCCGAGCACGATCCCGAGCACGCTCACGCCGACGAAGGTCGCTCGTACGCCGGCCACGGTCGCCGCGGCGCCGAGCACGGGGCCGAGGAGCGCTCCGAAGACCGCTGCGCCCATGGTGGCCCCGATCAGTGCGCCGCGACGCTCGCGCGGGGCCGCGGCGACGAGCCAGGCCAGGGCGCCCGACCACGAGAACGCGCTGCCGATTCCCTGGAGCAGCCGGGCGGCGCCCAGCATCCAGACGTCGTGCGAGAGCGCGAACGCGAGGCTCGCGACCGCCGTGAGCGCCACTCCGCCCAGAGCCGCCTGCTTCGGCCCGAATCGCGATGCGGCCATCCCGCCAGGAACCGACGCCGCCAGCACGCCGGCCGCGTACGACGCCGAGAGGACGCCGGCCGCGCCCTTGGAGAGTCCGTACTCGGAGACGAAGTGCGGCAACAGGGGCGCGAGGGCCGCGAAGAACATGATGTCGAGCGCGACGATCGAGCTCAGGAGCAGGACGAGACGGCGCATCTTTCGACGGTATCAAGCGGGTTTCGCCTCAACTTCGTGGCGCCCGCCACGATCTTCCGCTAACCGGTTGTCAGGTTTGGCGTCTAACGCCTCTCGGAACAGGTCGTTACGACCAGGCCACAGAAGCATGGCTTCCGCGCCGCCCGCGGACACGCTTCTTGTCGAGCCGATCAGTGTCGGGCTCCGGAGGAGGGGTCTCTGCGGTGAATCAAAAGCGTGTGCTTCTACCTGTGCTCACGGTCCTACTGGCCGTCGCGGCCACGGCATCCGCCCTGGCGGCGGCAACCGCTCGACCGGCGAAGAGGCCGGCGTTCCCGCGGAAGCCCGCGAGGATCGCGGTCATCCGACACATCAACCCGGCGGTTACCCGCCGGCTGCGCGACACGACGTGGCGCTGGCAGGCCCTGATGGGGCTGCAGCGAGCCCGTTCCTTGGGCGCGCTCGACACGCGCCGTGCGCTGCTCTACTGGCGTCATCAGGTGCGCTACGTGCGCCGAGTCGCGGCTCGCCCGCCGCACAGGCGCGGCTGGCTCTGCATCCATCGCTTCGAGGGCAGCTGGAGTGACGGAAGCGACCCGTACTGGGGCGGCCTGCAGATGGACCGGGGCTTCATGCTCGCCTACGCACCGCGGCACCTCCTGCGCCGAGGGTGGGCCGACCGCTGGACTCCGCTCGAGCAGATGTGGGTCGCGGAGCGCGCCCATCGCAGCGGGCGCGGCTACGGCCCCTGGCCGAGCACCGCCCGGTCCTGCGGCCTGCTCTGAGCTCGATTCGCCCGGCGGTCGGCGCGATTGCCTTATCGTTTCGCTAGGGCTGACAAGCCCGCGATCGGGTAGGACGCACAGCATGAGCGACATCACGAGAGAACAGATCGACGCGCTGATCGCACACGGCGAAGCGGAGGGCTGCCTCAACCTCTCGGAGCTGGACGAATTCGTCCAGGAGCACGAGCTCGAGGACGACGACGTGCGCGGGCTCTACGAGCAGCTCGAGGAGCGGGCGATCGAGGTCAACGACGACTGCGGCCGTGGGAGCGAGAAGAGCACCTACGTCAACGGCGACCTCGCCGTCTCGACGACCGATGCGCTGCAGCTCTTCCTCAACGAGGCCGGACGCTGGCCGCTGCTGACGAAGGAGGAGGAGGTCGAGCTCGCCAAGCGGATTGAGCGCGGCGACCACGAGGCCAAGGAGCGGATGATCAACTCGAACCTCCGCCTGGTGGTCTCGATCGCGAAGCGCTACCAGGGCCACGATCTCTCGCTCCTCGATCTGATTCAGGAGGGGATCATCGGCTTGATCCGGGCGGTCGAGAAATTCGACTGGCGCCGCGGATTCAAGTTCTCGACGTATGCGACCTGGTGGATTCGGCAGGCAGTGCAGCGCGGGGTGGCCAACAAGTCGCGCACGATTCGCCTCCCAGTTCACATCGCCGACCGCGAGCAACGAATGGCGCGGGCCGAGCGGGCATTGGCGCCGAAGCTCGGCCGGCAGCCGACCGAGGATGAGATCGCCGAGCACGCGAAGCTGCCCCTGAAGCAAGTGCGCGAGGTGCGGCAGGCAGCGCGGGCAATCACCAGCCTCGACAAGCCGCTCGGCGTCGACAGCGAGGGGAGGCTCGGCGATCTCTACGCCGGCCAAGGCGCCGAGCCGGAAGAGGAGCTGACCGTGAGCCTGGAGGAGGACGTCCTGCGGCGCGCCGTGGCCCAGCTTCCGGATCGCGAGCGCGAGGTCGTCAAGCGCCGGTACGGGCTGAACGGCGACCGTGACCCCGCCTCGCTCGAGGCGATCGGCCGCGAGCTCGGGCTGACGCGCGAGCGGGTCCGTCAGATCGAGGCCAGCGCGCTAGAGCAACTCGCCGTCAACCGCGAGATCGAAGCGCTGAAGGTCGCCTAGCCGCCCGGGATGACGACGCTCGCCCCCGCCGAGGTCGAGGTCGAGCAGCCGCGCGGAAGCGACGAGCCCGAGTACGACCGCCCGTGGGTGGTGATCGTCTGGAACGACCCGATCAACCTGATGTCCTACGTCACGCTCGTGTTCCAGAAGCTCTTCGGCTACAGCAAGGCGAAGGCGACGCAGCTGATGCTCCAGGTCCACAACGAGGGCAAGGCGGTCGTCTCCAGCGGGACTCGCGAGAAGGCCGAGCACGACGTCGCGCGGCTCCACGGCCACGGGCTCTGGGCCACGATGCAACGCGACTGATGTGGAACCAGCCGCGAATCGAGCGCACCGGCGACGGCGACTACGCGGTCCGCCTCCCCGAGGGCGAGCGCGAGCTCCTGCGTCGGCTCCCCGAGGAGCTACGGGCCGTGCTCGAGCTCGCGCCGGAGGACCCGGCGCTGCGCCGGCTCTTCCCCCGTACCTACGAGGACGACCAGGACGAGGCCGCCTACCGGGAACTGATGGGAGACGAGCTCGTGAACGGACGCCGACACGCGCTTCAGGTGCTTGCCGAGACCGCTGACGCGGAGCGCCTCACCGCCGAGCAGGCCCAGGCGTGGCTGACGGCCCTGAACGACCTGCGACTCGTGCTGGGCACCCGCCTGGATGTGAGCGAGGAGAGTCTGCTCGGGGACCTGCCGGACGACGACCCGCGCGCGCCCGACCTGGCGCTGTACGCGTACCTCTCCTGGCTTCAGGAGCAGGTGATCGAGGCGATGTCGGGGGAACTCGCCTAGGTTCCGACGACCTGGACGATCCAGCGCCGATCCCGCTCGCGGTCGAGCTCGAGGAAGAGGACGCGCTGCCAGGTGCCGAGGCACAGCTCGCCGTCGCGGACGGGGATGGACTCGCCCGCGGTGCCGAGCAACATCGCCATGCAGTGCGAGTGCCCGTTTCCGAAGTCCATGTCCTCCGGGCAGATGTTCTCGGTGCGCCGGTCCCAGTCGTCGTGCGCGTAGTAGGTCTCGCTGGGGACGAGGCGCTTGAGCATGTTGGCGAAGTCCTCGAGGAAGCCGCTCTCGAACTCGTTCACCCGCACGCAGCAGGTGGTGTGGGGTGAGTAGACGCACGCGATCCCGTCCACGACGCCGCTCTCACGGACGGCATCGGTTACCTCTTCGGTGATGTCCCGTACGGCCAGGCCGCCGGTGGTGCGGAGCTGCCGCTCGTGCTGGAAGACCTTCACCGTTGACCACCCTCCTTGGTTGACGGCCGCGGGAGCGCGGGCGGCTCTATTGTGAGGGTTCCGCGGCGCGGAGTCGAGCCGAACCGTCAGCTGACGGTGATGGTGCCCGTCATGCCAAGAGACTTGTGGCTGTCGACGGGGCAGTACATCTCGTACTTGCCGGACTTCTTGAGCTCGACCGTGAACGAGCCCTTCTGGCCGAAGGTGATCTGCGGGCCCTTCTTCTCGATGCCGTTACCCTCGATCTCGAGGCTGTGCGTCTGAGCACCCTCGTTGTGGAGCTCGAAGGTGTAGGAGCCCGGCTTCGGCAGCGTGATCTTCGCAGGCGTGATCGTGAAGTCCTTGAGGATGATCGTCACCTTGCTGCCGATGACGCCTGCCGTCTCGCCGAGGTGCCCCTGGTTGGGGTTACCGGTGCCGCCGCTCGTGCCGCCGCACCCGGCGAGAAGCAGCGCAAAGGGGATCAGGAGTAGAAGCCGTTTCATGGCGCGGAAGCATACGCCAATCACGGAGACGTGGCTTCCGAGATACCCTCGCGCACGCGGGCCCGTAGCTCAGTTGGTCAGAGCAGCGGACTCATAATCCGTTGGTCCCTGGTTCGAATCCAGGCGGGCCCATCGAAGGATCTGGCGCCGAGTCACTGGATCCCTGTATCGACGTGGAAGTCGACCTTTGCGATTCGCCCCTGCGGTACACGGACGACCTTCGGCGTGACACCTGTGCCGATTCGGCGCTTCGGCGCCTTGACACCGTACCGGCCCCTCTTCAGCGCCACGGAATACTTGCCCTTCTGCGTCGTCCTTACCTGGGCGACGACTTTGCCTCCTCGCGTGAACTCAAGGAGAAGTCCCTTCGCCGGCCTCTCGCAGGGATCGTCGAACCGGCAGACCGGCGTCGTCGGGCCTTCCGTGACCACTCCCCGGAGCCCCGAGGCGTGCCTCGCACCGGCCCCGCTCGCAACGGTGAGCAGCGGTACGAGCGCGGCCAAGCCGACAACGGCCCAACGCATGCCCGAAACCTTAGCGCGCCGCCGTTTGAAACCCCGGCAGCGACCCCTTAGAGTTCGCGCCGACGTTGACTCGCTACCAGGGGGTGGCAGACATGCACAGACCTTCAACGTCGGCGCCAAGCAGGCGGAGGCTACTGGCGCTCGGGCTTCTGGCCGGATCTCTCGCGGCGATCGCCTTCGCGGGTGCCGCGCGGACGGGCTCCGCAG
>Ga0207675_100003180_pt1 | contig 16106 bp, 13 predicted proteins | sample KBSSwiS42_FD_184305 | JGI IMG/M metagenome (GOLD analysis project Ga0207675, IMG submission 184305) | Switchgrass rhizosphere microbial communities from Kellogg Biological Station, Michigan, USA - KBS Switchgrass S4-2 (SPAdes) (version 2) | ecosystem: Host-associated > Plants > Roots >... | reverse complement strand
GCGAAGCAGGAGCCACCGGAGAGCGGCAGCACCGCGGCCAGCGTGAAACGCTCCTCGAGCCCCAGGCGCAGCACGGTAGCGGCGAGCAGCGGCTGCTCCAGCGCCACGCCCAGCGATAGCGCCGGACCATCGATCTTGGCTCGCCGCGAGCCGGTCGGCACGTAGTCGAAGCCATCGCCCGCGGACGAGTCGATCAACGCGCTGCCGGGCGGCGCTTCGGGGGGTTGCCGCTCGTCGCTCCCAATTATCGAGAGCGGGACGAACCCCGTCTCCACTGCTGGGCCATGAAAGGAACCTGCGCCCAGTCCGACCAGCAGCGATACACCAAACGCGCTTGACTCCGCTGCTGGCGGCTCCGCGCTCACGCCGCGATCGGAGGAGAACGAGCGGCGCTGGCACACCAGCTTGGCACAGCCCGACCTGGCTGCCCGAGCCCCGACCCCAGAGGGTTGCGCCTCGGCGCTCTCGGCAGCCGCGACGCCGGGTAAAAAGATCAAACTAATCGCGAGCCCACGGAGACCAACGGTTTGCTTCATGGCAACTGCCCTGCCTTCCGAAGGTTACCCTCGAGCAAGATTCGCGCCGCTAGCCACTGAGAGAGAGATGCAGCGCAGTACTTCAGGGCTCGGTTCTTTCCGCACGTCGCTCGACGCCAGGATGGCCATCCTGACGTCGAGCGGTTTCGCTCAGCCCGAGCCCTGTTCACCCTCCCGTCGACACAGGCGCCGGGAGGTGGGATCCCAGCGCCAGCCGGTCTGTGCGTCCGTCAAATGAACGCCGCCCAGCCAGCGGTCGATGCCCGCGAGCGATAGCCAATCAACCTGCCCGCGGACGACTCTCTCGCCCAGCGGCGTGAGCGCCAGGGTCGCCTGGCCAGCGCTGAGCGGCAAGCGCAGCGTCCCTGCGAGAGTCAAGAGGGGCGCGGGAGGCGCCGTCAATCGCTGCACCAGACGCACAAACCAGCTGTCGCCGAGGTAGTGGCAATCCTCGGCACGGATCAGCTGCCAGAAGGCGCGCGGCGGGTCCACGACACCGTCCCGCACGAGGGTGAGCAGGCTGCGCTCCGTGCGCGAGAGCCCGTCCTCGATGCTGGGATACTCCTCGAGGTGTCTGCGCAGGGCGCGGGCAAGGAAGGGCAGCGCCGACAGGTCTCGTGCGAGCAGAGCCTCCAGGTTCCGTGGATCCGGGTCTGCGTACGCCGCCCAGGCGTCGCGGCCGAGCGCGATGCTGGTCTCGTCGATGGACGAGCGCGTCTCGAACAGCGAGGCCAGCTGATCGGGGTTGAGCTGACCGAGCCCCCGGAACGCCGGCAGCGCCGGATGCTCGCCGATGCAGACCAGCGACAGGCGCGGCCGCTCACCCGCGTGGCGCGCGACCAACGCGAGCAGGCGGACCAACAGGAGCTGGTCGAACAGATCGTGCTCGTACCAGAGGACGATCTCATCGAGCTGCCCCGGCGACGACAGCGCGCGCTCGAAGTCGTCATCCCAGATGATCGCTGGCTCTTCGGGCTCTTCGGGCTCTTCAGGGGCGCTCGCCTCGAGCACGTCTCCCTGCTCGGGGGCAGCGGCATATCCGCATTCAACGAGGAACTTCCTCCGCAGCTTTCGGAATTCCTCGCCCCAGAGCGGGGGGCACGGCCCCTCGAGCAGCACGTCGACAAATAGCTGGAACGCGCCGGGGACCGCGGCTCGTGCGAGCGGCTTCGAGGTCGCATGACCATTGCAGATGTGCAGCAGCGCGCGCGACGCGGGCTCGCACAGCAATTCGTCGATCGCTTGCGCTGCTGAGGGCTGAGGGTGCGTCACGGCGGTTTGCTCCTGAACAAATGCTGCCAGATCCGAGCGCAGCGCCTGGCGCGCACGCGTGACCAGCGAGCGAACCGTGCCCGGCGCCACGCCCAGCGCAGCGGCGATGTGTTCCTGGCGTAGTCCATCCAGATGGTAGAGGACCAGCGGTCGACGGTAGCGAGGCGGCAGCCGAGCCACCGCCGCACGCACGGCGGTCGCTACCTGGTGCCCCGCGAGCGCCGCGTCGGCGTCCGTCTCCGTGGACGGCAGTTCCGCGAGCAGGGTCTCCATTTCTGCGCTCGCGATCGGCAGCCGCCGGCGTAGTCCGTCGATGGCGCAGGCGAAGGCGATCCGCCGGACCCACGCGCCGAACCGCGACGGATCGACCAACAGGTCGAGGTTCGTCCAGGCTCGCAGGAACGCCTCCTGCGCGACGTCCAGCGACTCCTCTCGATCGGCGCAAATTGCCCGGGCAATCGCTCGTACCGCGCGCTGATGGCGCTGTACCAACAGCTCGAAGCACTCACGGTCTCCCCGCCGCACTCCGAGCACCAGCTCTGGGTCCGACCAGGTAGCCCTCGCAACGCCAGAATCGGGCATTTGCCCATGATGACGTTTCGGGCGCCGAAAATGCTGCAAGAAAAACGCGCGTCCTGTCCTCGCAAGGGGCGGCACGGCTGACCCCGAAGCTCAGGGCGTCAAACAGCGCTGATCGGGCACCCCCGCGACGCGCTTCCAGGCGACGCTCGGTACGGCGTGGCTGCGCGGGCGATACTCCAGCTGCTGGCCGTGGGCCAGCAGCACGCGGATGGGGCGGTCGGCAGCGTAAGGAGCAAAATCGATGGCGCTGATGGCGGTCTCGGCGCGCAGCCCCGCCGCGAACGCGGGGCTGTGCTCCGGTACGTGCGTCACGAACCAGCGCTCGGTGCCTGACGCGGTGTCACTGGTCTGGTATTCAAAGCCGAGCTCGCTCTCCGCGAGCCGCAGCGGCGCGCGCGTGAAGCACGGACCGAAGGCCGCGCGCGGCGGCACGATCGCCGCGCCGCGCGCAAAGCTCGCGAGCAGGGCTCGAGCGGGCTCCCCGGCGTCGCGCTGCAGCGCCGACGCCCAGGCGCTCGGGGTGAGCGGAGCCTGCGCCTGCCCGAGCCAGCCCGCGAGCAAGGCCGAGAGCGACTTGCCCCGCGCCGCGAGCGCGCGGTCCAGCTCGCCGGCGAGCAAGGCTCCCCGCGCCAGCGCCAGCAGATTGCGACAACCGGCGAAAGCTCCTCCCGGCAAGGTAGCTTCGGCGGCACACGCCGCGGCGTGCTCGGGTTCGCCGAGCACGCTCTGGATCGCTGCCAGACCGTTGATCTCCTCGAGGTATTCGATGGGCGAAATCAGCCCGAACTCGAACGCCAGCTGGCGCGCGAGATACCGGCACAGGCCTTCGCTGAACCAGACCGCCTCGGCTCCGGTCTCGTCGACCAGCGTGAGCCGACCGCCGATCCATTCCTTCAACACCTGATGCAAGATCGACAGGCGCAGCTGGGCTGACAGCACTTGCCCGGGGGCCACCCGCAGCACCACGCTGGCAGGCGCTCGCCGCACGTCGAAGGCCGGCAGCGCCGCTTCCACGATCAGGATCGTCGTCAGCGGAACGTACCGGGCGTCGTTCAGCCGCTCGCGCACGACGCTGCGAAAGCTGGCGATCTCGGCGGCGAGCGGCCTGGGATCGAACAGCGGCGAGCCAAACCAGGCCGCTTCGTCCTGACCCTCCGGCGCCTCGAACACGGCCGAGCCCAGGTAGCCGCCGGCAAACACTGCCTCGGCGATCGCGCGCTCGGTCATGGGCGCTCGGCGCTCGGCTCCGAGCCCGAGGCTCGACACCGCGCGACCGTCCGAGCCATAGGCGCTCGCGTCGATGGCGACCAGCGTCGGGGTGCTCGCCTCTGCGCGGGCAGCGGGCAAGAAAAAGAGCTGGCGCCCTTCCGCCAGGAAACGACGATCGTTCAGCACCAGGCTGCCCGTCGCATCGAGCTGGTAGTCGAGCTGAAGCCGCACCCGCTCGGTCGACCCCGAAGTTGCACCGAGAGACAGCGGCTCGCCCGGCTCCGCCTGCAGCACGCGGCGCTCGGGCGGCGGCTCCCCTGTCGCCCGATCGCAAACGAGGCGCTGCAGGCTCATGCGAACCTGGAGCGGTTGCCGCAGGCTCTCCGGTGGGCGCAGCAGCGCAAGCTCGGCCTCCGGCGCGGTCAGCACCACGGTCACCGCAATCGCGCCGCCGGCCTCTTCGGGCAGCGGGCGCAGGTGTAGCTCGAGCGCTGGCTTATCCCGGGGTGTCGCGTGGGATGCGACGCCGGCGCAGGACCTGGGCTGCCCCGCGGCGGGCACGGCCGCTGGGGACAGCGAGGGCGGTGCAGCTGCCGCGCCGCAGCCCAGAAAGAGCAACGGGACGAAAAGCGCCGTGGACGGGCTCGGCGCCCAGCGTCTGGCAGCAGCCGTGCCGGAGAGCTCAGGGGCAGAGGCGCGCCGCATCGTCTCGACCAGCGCGGGCTCAGCCGGGCGCGAAGATGATCGGGTATTCCACGGTGACGATGCCGCCGCTCGGCGCCGGGAAGACGAGCTCGAACATCGCTCGCTCGACGCACTGACCGAGCTGGGGGATCTCGGCCGAGACGGTTCCCTCCGCCACGTGGCCATCGGTGCCGATCGTGAATTTCAACGTGGCGCGGGTCGAGACCATCTCCGGCAGCGCCTCATAGCACGCTCGGAAAGCCCCATACGATTCGCGCACGGCGCTCCGGATCGTGTCCGGCGCCAAGCGCCCGAAAGGCTGGCTGCGCAACCTGGGGTCAAAAGCGCCGGATTTGTCGCTGGCATCGGGTTCTTTGCCCGCGTCCGCCACGCCCCAGGACGCCGGCGCGACAGCGACGACCGTGAACAGCGCCAGCGCCGAGACAGCGAGCGAAACACTGGTGCGAGCCGACCGAGAGCGATGTGGTGTTTTCGAGACGAGCATATCGATCCTTCGGGTGAGGGCCGTGTCGGCCATGGAAACGGCGACGGGGTTGCAACAACGATCGTCGGCTCGCGCGCTCTCCAGCGCCCGCAGCAAGAAGCGCGCATACTCGAGCGCGCTCGTGGCGCCGACCTCGGCGTCGACGCTGGCTTCGCGCGCGAACGCGATCTCGCGCGCCAGCCGGCGCGCCGTCGGGTGCAGCGTGAAGGCCACGCTCGCGAGGCTCACCCAGAAGGCAACTCGAGTATCGCCCCGGGCGATGTGCGACAGCTCATGCTGCAGCATGAAGTCCAGGTCGCGCTCGGCGGCGCCAGCGGCGCTTTCGGGCAGCACCACCGTGGGCACCCGATAGCCCATGCTGAACGGCAGAGACGCGTTCGCGGACACGAGCAAGCGCGGCGCGCGGATGCCGAACCCCTGCGCGATCTGCTGGGCGCGCCGCCGTATATCCCCCTCGGCGAGCGCCGCGCCGGCGTGCCGGCGCAGCAGACGAGCGCGTGCGCGCAGCAGCTGGACCGAGCCCACGGCGGTCGCCACGAGCCAGAGCAGCGCGAGCAGCGAGAGGGCTCGACTCGCGGGGCTCGTGAGCCAGGCTTGCTCGCTCGAGCCGATCAGCGGCGCCATCCACCGGCCGACGATGCGCAACGGCGCAAACCTCCAGCTGTCGAGCGCGGGAGCGCCGGCGAAGGCGACCCAGGCCGCACGCAGCACCGGTAGCGACAATGCGCAGGTGCCGAGCACCAGCGCTAGAACCAGCGCGCGATGATAAGCGGGCGGCGCCGCGCGGCGACTCTGTCGCGCCAGCGCCGCGAACGCCGGCAACGCCAGCCACGCCAACACGACCCCGGCGCCCAGAGCCGACAGCAGAGCCTCAACGGACATCGTTCTTCCCCTTTTTCTGCTTGGTCTTCTTGCCGCGAACGCCGCTCGTGCTCCGCGACGATGGCTGGGCGGAGCGCGCAGCAGTGGGCTGCGCCGCTCTGCCCGCGGCGCCTTCCAGCTCGCCTGCTGCCCGCGCCGCCACGGGGGCGGAATCGGCGCTGCCTCCGAGGCGAGATTCGATCAACCCACGCAGCTGCTCGAGCTCGGCGCGCGAGAGCGCGTCGTCTTCCACCAGCCCCACCATCAGCTCCTCTGGCCGGCCGCCGAAGAGGCGATCGACCAGGTCGCGCACGTGCTGGCGTCGCGCCCGGGTCGCCGCGACGAGCGGGCGATACACGTGCGCGCGCCCGCCACCCGGCTCCGGCTCGCGCGTCACGTAGCCCTTCTTCTCCAGGATGCGGAGCATCGTCAGCACGCTCGTGTACGCCGAGTCGCGCGACATCGCCGCCACGACCTCGTGCACGGTGGCCGCGCCTCGGGACCAGAGCACGCTCATGATCTCCGACTCTGCGCGGGTGAGGATCGGGGGCTCGGGGGCGCGCTCGAGCATATACTAACGTATTAGTACTAATGAATTAGTTTGTCCACCGAAAAGTGGTGAGCCCCGGACTTCATGATGGGGTCGGGCAGGGTTACTGTAGCCTTCGTGTTTCTCACGTCACGATGCCAGGGGCTCGGGAGAAGGCCGGGTATTGCATGTCGTTTCGGTGCAACTCGGGCGTGAAATGGCAGCTCTTCGTGCGCTCTGCGCTTCGAAAGATGCAGCGCCTGCCTTGAAGGCGAGGCCGCGTGGATTCACGCTCGAGGGGAGCCTCCCATGCGCCACCAGCGATCCCCCTGCCAGCGCATGCCCGAGGCGGGCTTGTTGCTGCTGGCTCTGGGCTGCGGCCAGAGGAGTGTCGGGGACACCGCGCAGCTGGTCCCACCGCGCGAAGACTTCGCTGGCCCCTGCTCCCCACCCGTGGTGTCGCAAATGGGCTCGCGAGATGTCACGGTGTTTGGCGCCAGTGCGGAGGAGATGCTGGCGGGGGTACTGCCCATCGCGCCGAGCCCCCTGTTTTGGGTCGCCTATGACGCGCTTCGGTTCACGCCCAGCTACTCGCCCGGCGTCAGCGAAACGACGCTCACGCTCACGATTGCCGCCGTCGAGAATGCGGTCGTGGTGCAGCACGTCAGTGTGCCTCCGCCGGGTGATCCCGAGTTTTCATGTGGACCGACCACGGTGGAACTGTCCGTACACCTCGCGCTGGCCACCGCAGACGGGGCGCTGGACGAACGCGCCGATGGCGTGTTGGAGTTCAGCAGTCGCCACACGGCCGTTCTCATTCTCACGCTGCCCGCCGAGGGCCGTTCGGGCAGCTTGGCATTCAACCCCAGTGCAGAGCTGAGTGACTGGACCCTCCAGGGCCTCGCGATTTCGTTCAACCTGTGGCCAGGCGGAAGCAGCGGGCATGTTGCCCCCTCCTTCCTCAGCCGCCATCCGACGACGCCGCCCATCTCCCCCAAGACGTCGGAGGCCGCGCTCGAGCAGGGCACGCAGTCCGGGCCCTGGCTTCCGCAGCACTGGAACAACCTGGCAGTCTGGCCCTATCGGGAGAGGTGCAATGGCGCGACCGTCTACGACGCGACAGATCGCATCCTTGGCTGGTCTCCGCAGCAAGCCGTGGCGGAGCTCGCGACGCGCAGTGGGCGCACGCTCGCGACGTCCGACGGCTCTACGCCCGTGCGCTTCACGCTCGACGACCCTGCAGGCTTGCTCTGTGTACGGATCGACTCCCAGCTGGATGGGCTGACGTTCCCGGTGCAGGGCCGGCTGAGGGCCGTCGGCGCTGCCGCTGGATCGACCTTCGAGCATCTGGATGCGAGCTCTAATTTCTGGCTTTCGATGCATGCCGCGAACGACGGAAGCGCCATCGATCGTCTGCACTGGGAACGCGACCCCTACGCGCTGACGGTACAGACGCCTGCCGACTTCAACGCTTCGACGGGACTCGATCTGGATGCGCTCGACGGCGACGACGGCTTGGTGTGGTCGTGGCAGGGTACGGACCAGTTGGCGGCTGCCGCAGCGGATGCCGGGGCTGCAGCCTGGACGCTCACCGGCCAGTTCCAGGTGCAGGCCGCAAAGGAGGAAACTGGCCTGATCTGCCAGGGCGCTTTCACGCCGCCCCCAGGCGCGGCCGCCGCGCCTCCCGATTGCAGAACGGTGACGGGAGTGCGGCTGGGCAACACCCTACTCAGCGCCGAATTGCAGCCTTGAGCCCGGCCTCGGACCTCTTGTAGCTAGGGCAAGAGCTCGAGGTGGCGGTAGTAGATCTCGCCGCCCTCGGACTGGAGCTGCAGCTTGCCGCGTTGCAGTGGAATCACGGGCTGATCGGGCCACTCCAGTTGAAAATCCGAGCCACCGGCGACGAGCTGGCCGTTGAGGAAGTGCTCGGCAGCGCCGGACTGAAAGACGATGTCGATCTGGTTCCATTCACCCGCGCGCTCGCTGACGGGCGTGCGAGGGGCTGCCTGATAGCGGATCGGGCCGAGGTCGTAGCAGCCGCCGATGTCCCTCGGCGTCAGCTGGTACTCCATCGAGACCAGGAAGGCGCCGCTGCCGATCGGGTCCGAAAGCGCGCTGCCGCCGGCGTTGACCGCACCGAGGGGCCCGCTCGATAGATACATGATGCCGCTGTCGGGGAAGTTCAACGGCGGCCAGCTCAGCGTGCCCCACTTGTACTCGGCGTGCAGGTGGAAGTCGCCGATCTCTTGCTGTGAGATCAGCGCGCCCCAGATCTCGCCGCTGATGCGGATCGCAGGCTCCCCGTCGAGCATCACGACCGAGAAGACAGCCCGTGGATCGTTGTCGATCCCGAGCGCGGGCTCGGCCTCGGACGGCTTGCCCAGGTATCGGTCCCAGCCCGTGAAGTCGACGCCGTCAAAGAGTGAGACAGCGCCCGTGTCCGGCGAGCGCCCGGCGTCGTTCCTGGCGCTTCTGCCGGTAGCATCCGACGTGCACGCCATGACGGTGGCGACACAGCACGACAGCTGCGCCAGCCAGGTTCGCCCCAGCTTGCCATGGCTCGGCACCGCCTCGCACACCCCCGGGATGTTCGGCCCTGACGCGAGCGACGGCAACGGAATTCATCGGGAGAAGAAACAGCCGCCTTCGGTGCTGGTGCGGCGCTGGGTTTCGGAAAAAAGCTGCGGGCCCGGTCTAATTGCTCCACCCTCGAGCACTGACCGGCCATGAAACGATCACCGCGCGTTCGAGCTCGCGTCCCACACTTCGACCGGTACCGCTGGTTAGTTCTCGGCGCCGGCTGCACGGCGGCTGGTATGGGCTGCCAGACGGAACCGGCGCGTAATCTGGGACAGACGCTGGAGGACCGCAGCTTGACGGTCACGGCGCAGGCTCCCTCGCAGCCGTTTGGCGTTCCCATGGCGGAGTTCGCGGGCCACTGGGTGGGCACTGCAGCTGATCCGCTGGCGCTCGGCGGCGAGCGTGCCGCGTATGTCTTTCCGTCGGGGTCGACGTCGATCGTCCTCGAGCTGTCGCTCACGGAGGAAGATAGCCGGCCGGGCGCGGCGTTGGGCAGCCTGGTCTTCGGCGACGGCTCGGCGCCGGCGCTGCCCTCGGATCCGAATCAGGGGTACCCGACGGATGTCGCGTACACGGCCTTCGGGTACTTCAAGCCGTTCGTCTACGGGCCGTTTGGCTACGCGGGTCCGCTGCCGCCGTACGAAGGCTTCTCGTATCAAGTGCAGGACGCGCTGTACCTCACCGAGCACGAGGGCAACCGCGTCGCCGACGGGATCCTGCGCTTGAGCTACGACACGCAAGAGTTGCTAGCGCCCTGGTGTGAAATGCAGCAGCCGCAAGCCAATGGCAACGGTGGCTTCAGCTGCATGGAAGGCGCCAACTACTACTACGAGGACGGTGAGTGCTCCACCGAGACCAACAACCTGAGCCAGTTGTTGGCCACGCTGACCCAGGAGCAAATCCAAAATATCTCCGCCGAGGATTGGGCGGCCCTGGACGCTCAGACCGTTCGAGTGAAGACGCCCGTCGATTGCAACAAGCTCTTCCTCTGCGTGACGAAGCGCTGCAAGTGCGACGAGGCCTCGTGCTGGGCAGACGTGTCCGGCTTCAAGGGCGTCCCGAGCGACCTGCCCGACAGCGCCTCCTACGCCGAGCTCACGCTGCGCAAGGCGGAAGACGGGCAGGGCCTGATCGGCGTCTTCCGCAACGCCGTTTTCGCCAACGAGAGGCAGCTGAGCATACCGGTAGGAGTCGTGCATTTCGAGCGTGCCGACTGAGCTCGTTCGCCAGCGCCAGAGCGTACTGCTCGGTGCGCTCGCGGCACTCGCTGTGGCCCGCAATGGCGTCGCTGCAGCGGCCGAGGAGCGTTTCGCGTGGACGGCACCTCTGGCTTGCCCGGACGGGGACAGCGTGCTCGCGGCGGTGGCCGAGCTCACGGCGCCGCGCCCCGTCGACTTTGCGGCGTTCCGTAGCATTCGAGGCGGTGTCGAACGGGTGGGCTCTCAGTGGCAACTTTCGCTCGAGCTCGTCGACGGCTCGCGGCGCTCGTCGCGTCGGCTCAGCGCGCCGAGCTGCGAAGATCTGGCGCGCGCCGCCAGCGTGGCGATCGCCCTCGCGCTCGATTCGGCACGCGAGGGTAGCCCAGCGAGCGCTGCTTCGGACGACACACCCGCGCTGGCAACCGCGGCTGCGGCAGAGTCCGAGGCGCCGGTGCGAAGCGCGGAGGCTCTCCGCGCGACGCTGGAAGCGCACGACCCGAGCGACTTCGCGACGGAGCAAAGCGCCGCTGACGCGTCGCAGCCAACGGAGCTCACGCTCGCAGCTCAGGGTGTGTTCGACGCCGCGGCGCTGCCGAAGCCCGCGCTCGGCCTCGGTGTTGCGGCGGGCCTGCGCCACGCGCGTTGGGCCGGTCTCGCGCATGCGCTCTGGCTGCCCGTGCAAAGCAAAGCAGCCGGCGCTGCCGGTCGGGTCGAGTTCTCACTGTTTGCTGCCGGGCTGCGCGGCTGCTATCGGATCGGAGGTCTGCCGCTGCAGATCAGCGCCTGCGCGGGCGTCGAGCTCGGGCGCACGAGCGCGCGGGGCATCGGGCTCCAGCAAGCCGCGACCTTTGCTGACTGGTGGCTCGCTTCTGGAACCGGCCTCGATCTGAGTGGCGAGCTCGGCGCGAGCTGGTTCTGGCAAGCGCAGGCGGACGCCGTGGTGCCGTGGCTCCGGGAGAAGTATTTGCTCAACGGCACCGACGTCGTGCACCGCGCGCCACTGCCGGGCTTCCGGGCAGACCTGGGCATAGGAGTCGCCATTCCATGAGCGAAGGCCGCCTGCAGCGCCTCCGGCTCGCGCCGCCCTGGCGCGCGGAGGGCGACACGGGCGAGCCGTCGCGCGCGCGCGAGCCCGAGCCGGCATGCGAGCCGCCGCGCTTTGCAGATCTGTACCGAGAACACTTCGATTTCGTCTGGCGCAGCTTGCGGCACCTCGGCGTCGTTCCGCCAGCGCTCGACGATGCCGTGCAGGAAGTTTGGTTGATCGTTCACCGCAAGCTGGCCAGCTTCGAAGGGCGTTCACTCGCCACCACCTGGCTGTTTGGCATCGCCGTCAATGTGGCTCGCAGCCAACGCCGCACCGGAAGCCGCCGAGCGTTCGGCGAGCCGCTGTCGGACGAGCTGCCGAGCCGTGACCCCGACCCCGAGCACGTCCTGGTGGGGCGGGATGCCTGGAGTCAGGTGCAGATCTTCCTGAACACTCTGTCCGAGCTGCAGCGGGCCATTTTCGTGAGCGCGCTGATCGAGAATCTTTCGTCTGCCGAAACCGCCGAGGCGATCGGCATCGACGTGGGTATCGTCTACCGGCGCGTGCGGGCGCTGCGCAGGGCGTTCGAGCGCCAGCTCCAGCAGAGCGAGGAGAGTCCGAAATGAATCGATCGGAGACCAACCTCGAGCTGGCGCTCGAAGAGAGCCGGCGGCGCGCGGCGCCTGCCGCGGCCGACCGTGTCAGGATCTCCGAGCTGTTGCGAGCGCAGCTGGGCGCTGCCGTCGTGGATGGAGCGCCGGCGCCGGCTCTGGCAGCGGCGCCGCTCCGCGTGCGGGCAGGTCGGGGCGGCTGGGTCGCCGCCGTGGCCGGGACGGGCGTGGTGATGGGCACGCTCGGCTTCCTGCTCGGCTATGGGCTTGGATTTCGGGAGCGCAGCGCCTCGCCTGCGAGCGACGCCCGCGGCGCCACCGTGTCGAGCGCCATCCCGCCTGTAGTGCAGAGCCCGCCCAGTCCGGCAGCGTCGCAGCCGAGCCTGCGCGAAACGGCGGCGCCGCTGGCCTCCCCGGTACCCGCCGTCGCAGCGCCGCTCGTGCCGGCGGCGGCACCGTCGCCCGCCCTCGCTCGAGGTGAGCGCCCGCGGCAGCCTGGCCGTGCGGTACCGGGCAGTGCGGCTGGTAGTTTTGGCCAGGTCGTGGAGCGGCTGCGGCGCGCGCATCGTGCGCTGGCGGACGGCCGTGCCTCCCTTGCGCTGCTGCAACTCGAAGAGCTGGAGCACTTCGCCGGCGACACGCTGCGCGAAGAGCGCGAGGTGACGCGGATTCTGGCGCTGTGCGCGCTGGGCGAGGTCGCGGCTGCCCGCCAGGCCGCTACCCGGCTGCTCGCTTCGCGGGAAGACTCCATCTATGCGCACCGGCTCGAGCAGAGCTGCGCGCGGGTGGGGTTCTAGAGGAGCCCGGCGCGTCTTTTCGCAGAAGGTTCCCTGCCGCATGCTTGGCTTGTGGTGCCGGAGTCTCCAGATACAGTCGCAGCGTGGAGTGCTGCAGCACGGAGCTCTGGCCCGGCCTCACTTCCGTGCAGACCTGGCGCTTCGGGCGGAAGCCTTGCGTGCCGGCGTGGTGCTCAGCAAACGTGCCAAGTTGCCCTTGTTGAGCAGAGGCTCGGCAGCGAATGCCTCTGCCATCGCGTCCATGAACAGCGAGGCGCGCCGCGGCACCAAGCGCCGTGCGGGATACAGCAGGTGGATCTCGGCCGACGGAGCGGGGTAGTCGGTGAGCAAGGCTTTGACGGTGCCGTCCCGCAGCTCCTGCACGGGGAAAGCCCAGCTCGAACGAAATTCGCTGAGCCCCGATCGCGGTCCTGCGCCGCGTGCAAACGCGCGCTAGACTCCGTACCCACAGAAGGGAGCGCAAGCCCATGTCGAACGCCGCCCACGAGCCATTCTTTGCGACTTCGATCGATCCCAGCACAGGCCAACTGATCGAACGTTTTTCCGGCCAATCCGACGCGGAGGTGGAGGATCTTCTCGTCACTTCGGTCGCCGCTTTTGAACGCTGGCGCGAGCAGCCACTCGCTCCGCGGGTGTCGATCCTGCAGCGTCTGGCGCAGCTGCTGACGGAGCGGCTGGAGCCACTCGCGCACAGCATCACGCGCGAGATGGGCAAGACCCTGGTGGAAGCGCGCGCTGAAGTCATGAAATGCGCAAAAGAGTGCGAGTGGTACGCGCAGCAGGGCCCCGCGTTGCTCGCCGATGAAGCGGCTCCCGTCAGCGAGCGGCAGGCTTACGTCTCCTACCTACCGTTGGGACCCATCCTGGCGGTCATGCCGTGGAACTTCCCGCTCTGGCAGGCCATGCGGGCGGCGGTGCCGATCCTGCTGGGTGGCAACGTGTTCATCCTCAAGCCCGCCCCCAACGTGGTGCGCTGTGCGCTGGGGCTCGAGCAAGCGTGGCGCGATAGTGGTCTGCCTCCGGGCGCGTTTTCGGTGCTCAATGCCAGCAACGAACAGGTCGGTCGCGTTGCGTCCGACGCCCGGGTCGCCGGCGTCACGGTCACAGGCAGCGTGCGCGCAGGCAGTGCGTTGGCAGCCATGGCCGGGCGCGCGGTGAAGAAGTCCTTGCTCGAGCTCGGCGGCAGCGATCCCTTCCTCGTGCTGGCCGACGCGGACCTACCGCGTGCCGTGGCGACGGCGATCACTGCACGGTTTCAAAACGCAGGCCAAGTCTGTCTGGCCGCGAAACGGTTCATCGTAGAACAGCCGGTTGCCGCGGAGTTCATTGAACGTTTCGTGGAATCGGCACGCAAGCTCGTGGTCGGCAATCCGCTCGAATCGGGCACTGACCTCGGGCCCATGGCGCGGAGTGATCTGCGCGAGGAGTTGCACCAACAGGTGGAACGCAGCATTGCGCTCGGAGCGAAGCGTTTGCTCGGTGCAGGCAAGTTGACCGGTGCGGGCTACTTCTATGCTCCTACCGTGTTGGGTTCGGTGGTGCCGGGCATGCCCGCGTTCGAGGAAGAGACGTTCGGTCCCGTTGCGTCGATGATCGTTGCTGCAAGCGAAGACGAAGCCATCGCGCTCGCCAACCGCAGCGAGTATGGGCTGAGCAGCGCGCTGTGGACACAGGATCTCGAACGCGCTCGACGCATCGCGCGCCGTTTGGAAACCGGTGGTGTGTTCATCAACGGTTACTCGCGCTCCGACCCACGCATCCCGGTGGGGGGTGTGAAAAAGAGCGGCTACGGCAGAGAGCTCTCCCACTTTGGTCTCAGAGAGTTCATGAACGCACAGGCGGTTTGGATCGAAGCGGCTCGTTGAGCACAGGAGAAGTCCGTGAAAGGCTCAGATCTACTGGTCAAGGCGCTCGAAAACGAAGGCGTGCGCCACATCTTCGGCGTACCGGGTGAAGAAAACCTGGATCTGGTCGAGAGCCTGCAGAGCTCTTCGATCGAACTGGTCGTCACCCGCCACGAACAACCCGCAGCCTTCATGGCAGCGACGTACGGGCGACTCACGGGCAAGCCGGGGGTTGCGCTGAGTACGCTGGGCCCTGGGGCGCTCAATCTGGTCACGGGCGCGGCGTACGCGCACCTCGGGGGCATGCCGGCGGTGCTGATCACTGGGCAAAAAGCCATCCACCAGAGCCGCCAGGCGCGCTTCCAGATTGTCGACATCGTGGCGGCGATGAAGCCGCTCACCAAGAGCTCATTGCAGATCGTGAGTGCGGCCAGCATTCCCACCGTGGTGCGCGATGCGTTCCGCACCGCCGCCGAAGAGCGCCCCGGGCCGGTGCACCTCGAGTTGCCCGAGGACGTGGCGTCCGAAGAAGTGCAAGATCCGGCGCTCGTGCCGGTGCACGCGATCGAACTGGCGGTGCCTGCCGAAGAGGCTCTCGAGCGTGCGGCGGAGTTGATCCTCGAGGCATCGAACCCACTCCTCATGTTCGGCGCGGGGGCGAATCGGCCACGCCTGGCACCAGCATTGTCTGCCTTCGTGCGTCGGGTGCGGCTGCCGTTCTTCAATACGCAGATGGGCAAGGGAGCGGTCGCAGGCGCAGCAGAGTTCTTCATGGGCACCGCGGCCCTCAGTGAACGCGACTACGTGCACCGGGCGATCGATCGCGCGGATCTGATCGTCGCGATCGCTCACGAAACCGTGGAAAAGCCCCCTTTCTTGATGAACCGCGGGCAAAAGCAGGTGATCCACATCGGCTTCAGCCCAGCGACCGTGGAACAGGTCTACTTCCCTCAAACCGAAGTCGTCGGTGACATCGCCAAAGGTTTGGATCGTCTAGCGGCGTTGCTCGAAGGCAAACTCGAGCCGAGCTCAGTGTGGCCCGGATTGCGCAAAGAAATTCTGGCGCGCCTGGCCGACGGCGCTGAAAGCGATCGCTTCCCGCTCACCCCGCAGCGCATCGTGCACGACGTGCGGCGTGTGATGCCGCCCAACGGCATCGTGACTCTCGACAACGGCATGTACAAGATCTGGTTCGCGCGCAATTACCGGACCGACGTTGCCAACACCCTCTTGCTCGACAACGCGCTGGCGACCATGGGCGCGGGCTTGCCGTCGGGCATGATGGCCGCGCTCCTGTACCCGGAGCGGCGGGTGCTCGTCGTCGCAGGTGACGGCGGCTTCATGATGAACAGCCAAGAGCTCGAAACGGCGCTGCGCCTGAAGCTCAACCTGGTGGTATTGATCATCGAGGACGGGGCCTATGGCATGATCCGCTGGAAGCAAGCGGTCGACGGTTTCCAGGATCGAGGCCTGCGCTTCAACAATCCCGATTTCCCCACGTACGCCGCGGCCTACGGCGCCCGAGGCCGCACCATCCAAGCCGCTTCCGACCTCGTGCCGGTGCTCGAACAAGCCTTCGAAGCCAAGGGCGTGCACCTGATCTCCGTGCCCGTCGACTACTCCGAGAACGTGCGCGTGCTGGTCGAGGAACTCAAACACATGCAAGCGTAACCGCCGGCGTCTTCAGCGATGCCGCCGGGGAAAGGCAGCAGTATTGAATAAACCGCTGCCTAAACCCCCCTCGGACGCTGCCACCGATCTCACTCAGGTGGCTGATGTTCCACTGCGACCCCAACGGGACTTGAACCCGTGTTACCGGCGTGAGAGGCCGATGTCCTAACCGCTAGACGATGAGGCCTTTTCCCTGAAG
>Ga0207675_100003178_pt1 | contig 16109 bp, 22 predicted proteins | sample KBSSwiS42_FD_184305 | JGI IMG/M metagenome (GOLD analysis project Ga0207675, IMG submission 184305) | Switchgrass rhizosphere microbial communities from Kellogg Biological Station, Michigan, USA - KBS Switchgrass S4-2 (SPAdes) (version 2) | ecosystem: Host-associated > Plants > Roots >... | reverse complement strand
AACCAGGCCCACAGCGGGATGGACGCGAAGGTCTCGCGCGACGGCAGCGTGGTGCGCGTCGCCAGCAGCACCGCGACCAGCGCCGCCGTACCGACCAGGAAGCTCACCAGCGCCGCGCTGTACGCGCTGCCCAGGATCCTGCGCAGCTGCGTGTTCATGCCAATCTGAATGGAGATGCCGAAACCGGCGGCGATGCCGAGAAAGTACGCGAGTCCACGCATGATCTAACTACTCATTCCCGGCACGAGAGCGCCGCAGCAGCTTCAGGCCGGCCGGGAAACGCGCCAGGAACAGCACGAGCCGCCAGAAGAGACGCTTGCGCAGCGACGCCTTCTGCTGCGGCACCACCGCGAACACCTCCGCGCGCACGTCGCGGTGACGCGCGTCGCCGCGCGCGGCGTCGACCGGCAGGGGGGTCTGATTCATTCGCGACAGCATACCCGTTCAGATCGCGGCGGTTTCCATTTCCCAGGTGGAGAGCGGCGCGCCGCGACGCACCCAGAAACCCGTGCCGCTCGGCCGGAACCAGCGCCGCAGTCGTGCGCCGTACCAGCCGGCTTCCCGCAGGTGCACGTCGCGATCGGTGCGCGTGCGATCGCAGTTTTCGCGCCAGTCGCGGGCCGTGAGCGCCGACAGGTACAGCACCCCGCGCGTCAGGCGCCCGAGATTGACGATGGCGCGCGCCGCCGTGCGGTCGTCGAGGTACTGCAGCACGTCGTAGCAGACCACGAGGTCGAACGGATCCGACGCCCAGTCGGCCAGCGACCCCCGCGTCCAGCCGTAACGCTCGCACAGGTACTCGCTGTACTCGAGCCCGGTGTACTGCGCGCGCGGAAAGGCGCGCTTCAGCGGCGCGCGCAACAACCCGATGCCGCAGCCCGCGTCGAGGATGCGCCGCACCGGCAGCCCGATGTGATTCGCGTATGCCGCGATCAGCTGCGCCCGCGCACGCATCTCCGCGCGCGACACCACCGCCGTGCGGCCATCGAAATAGAAACGCCGGTAGTACTCGCGGTCGAAGCGTGCGCTCATGCCGCCCGATTCTGGATGTCGCGGCGCACCGAGCGGCGCACGAAGAAGCCGCCGCCCATGCCGATGAGGCCGATGACCGCCGCGATGCACGCTCCCAGCCAGCTGTCGGTGAACGTCGCGAGGCGTGCGTCGATGGGTTTGGCCACCTTGTAGACCACCGGCACCTGCGTGCCGATCTCGAATCGCTTGCTGGTGGCGGCCATCTGGCCGGCAATGGTGACGATTTCGCCGGTCGCTGTCTTGAAACGGATGCGCGGCCGGTAACGCGTCTCGTTGCCGTCACGTGTCTCGTGATAACTAACCACCTCGCCGGTGGCCCGCGCCGCGTCGCGTTCGAAGTCGAAGGTCTGCCAGGAAAGATAGATTGCTAACAACAGGCAGCCGGCCCCGAGCGCGAGCAGGAGGCGGGCGGCGAGATCCAGGATGCTGAACGCGAGGCGCACGGTTCAGGTTGCGATGCGGCGGCAGTGAAAGTAGGCTGCCAGTCTATTCGATGTGGGGAGCACGATGAGCGAGGCGGAGAAGAAAGGGTCACCATGGCCTTGGATACTTGTGCCCGTGGCGGCGATAAGCCTGTTCTTCGTGCTGCGCGAGTGCCGGCAGATCCTGCCCGCACCCGATCCCGCTCCTTCCGCCGCCCCCGCCGCGACTTCGCCCGCCCCGGGAACGCCGGCGCCGGCGGACTCCAGACCCGCCGCGCCGGCTGAGGCGCCGGTCACCGCACCGGCGCCGCAATAACCGCTATCTCTGCGTCAGCTTGAAGACCACGCGCGTGCGGTACCACTGCGCGAAGGGTTCGCCATTGCGGGTCGCCGGGAGCATGCGCCAGTTGCGGCGTGCTTCTTCGAGCGTGGCCCGGTCGAAAAAGTCGTAGCCGCTGCTCGTGACGATGCGGGCATCGCCGATGTGTCCGTTGGCCTGCACGTAGACTTCCACCACCACGGCGCCTTCGATTTCACCGCGGATCGCCTCGATGGGATAAGCCGGGCGCGTGAGCGGGTGTTGCGGATCGACGCGCGACGCCACGATCGGCATCACGTCGGCCGAGCCGCCTTCGCCCAGGATTTCGCCAGGCGGCGTGACCTTGGCGACGATTACCTTTTCCGGGTCCTCCGTTTCCACGGGAGGATTTTCTGGCGGCGCGACGTACACCGTATTCTCAACCAGCGGCGGATCTTGTATGTGCGGCAGCGGCTCGATGGGTCGCTCCGGTTGAGCAACGTCCACGAGGTTGACGTCGGGAGGCAGCGTCTGCGCCTTGGGCATCAGCCCGAAGCCGTTCGCTATGACAAATACCAGCGCGACGTGAGCCGCCGCAACCGCACTCATTCGACCGATTGCGCCTGTTGGGCGCGTTGCCACCTGCGACATACATCACCTCCGCTCGGGCTTTTCGCGGGCCCGTTACAGAGGTGAACGCAGAACGCTGCGGCTGCGGGGTTAAGCAAATTGTTAGGTGGGCGGAGGCGGGTCCAGTGCCGGTGTGACCGGCGTCGCAATCGCGGCGGCCGGGGCCGCGCGCCGCCGAACCACCCACAGCCCAATGCCGCCGCCCACGGCGGATGTGAAAACCCCGTAGGCCAGCGACACCGCGAACATTCCCAGGTTGCCGTGGAATCCCGAGAGATCGACGTGAGTGCCCGTCAGCTGCAGCAGCAGGTTGGAAACCGTCGCCAGCAGGGCCGTCAGGGGCGCCATGCTGATGGCCAGGATGAGGCCATGGCGCGGCGCGTGTAACGCGGTGACGAAGGCCCCGAGGCAGGCGATATTCATGACCACGAAAAACATCACGATGATGACGGGCATCACCCAGTCGATGTGGGCCTCGGTGAATATGAGTACGAACCACAACAGGTGCGCGGCCACCACGAGCGCCGCCCCGTACGCCCAGCTCTTTGTCACTTTTGTAGTTTCTCGCTGGAAAAAAAGCCGCCGGTGCGTACCATAGCGCCCCCCAATGAGCCGCCGCCAGCCAAAAGTCGGGTTCGTCAGCCTCGGGTGCCCTAAGGCCCTGGTGGACTCCGAGCGCATCATCACGCAGCTGCGCGCCGAGGGTTACCAGGTGGCGCCTTCGTACGATGCCGCCGACGTCGTGGTGGTGAACACCTGCGGTTTCATCGACTCGGCGGTGGATGAGTCGCTGGACGCCATTGGCGAGGCGCTGGAACACAACGGCAAGGTGATCGTGACCGGCTGCCTGGGGGCGCGCCCCGAGCGCATCCTCGAGCGTCACCCGAAAGTGCTCAAGGTCACCGGCCCCCACGCCTATGAAGAAGTGGTAGGCGCGGTGCACGAGCACCTGCCGCCGAAACACGATCCGTTCCTCGACCTGGTGCCGCCGCAGGGCATCCGCCTGACGCCGCGGCACTATGCGTATCTGAAGATTTCCGAGGGCTGCAACAACAAGTGCAGCTTCTGCATCATCCCGTCGATGCGCGGGCTGCTGGTGAGCCGGCCGTTGGACGAGGTTTTGCGTGAAGCCGAGAAACTGGCGCGCGCCGGCGTGAAGGAAATCCTGGTCATCTCCCAGGACACATCGGCATACGGCGTGGACATCCGGTATCGCGAAGTCGAATGGAAGGGCCGGAAACTCGAAACGCGTTTCCTCGATCTCGCACGCGGCCTCGGTGAGCTGGGCATCTGGATCCGCATGCACTACGTGTATCCGTATCCACACGTCGACAACGTGATTCCGCTGATGGCGGAAGGAAAAGTTCTGCCTTACCTCGACATTCCCTTCCAGCACGGCAGCCCGACCGTGCTCAAGCGCATGAAGCGTCCAGGGCAGGTCGAGAAGACGCTCGAACGCATCCGCGCCTGGCGCGAGATCTGTCCGGATCTCACCATCCGCAGCACCTTCATCGTCGGCTTTCCGGGGGAAACCGAGACCGAGTTCGAAGAGTTGCTGGCGTGGCTCGACGAAGCGCAGCTCGACCGGGTGGGAGCGTTCAAGTATTCGCCGGTGGAAGGCGCCGCGGCCAATGACGTCGCGCCGCACGTTCAGCCCGAGATCCAGGAAGAACGTCTCGCGCGCTTCATGCAGAAGTCGGCCGCGATCAGCGCCGCGCGCCTGGCCGCGAAGGTTGGACAGAAGCTGCGCGTGCTCGTCGATGCCATCGACGGCAACACCGCCATCGCGCGCAGCGAGGGCGACGCGCCCGAGATCGACGGCACGGTGCGCATTTCGCGCGGTGGCAAGCTACCGATAGGCGAGTTCGCCGAGGTCGAGATCACCGGATCCGGCGATCACGACCTCGCGGCCAAGCCGGCGCGCCCCAGCTAGCTACTCCTTCGGCACGGCGACGAACAATTCCTCGCCGGCCTGCTGGTTCACGCAGCTGACGAACTCGTCCATCTTGACGCCCTGCGAGCGCCGGCCCATGTGATAGTGGTCGTTGAAGCACTGCTCCTCGTACTTCTCGACCGCCGCGACGCATTTCGCTTCGCCGCCGCACATCGAAATCATCTCGGCCCTGGTTTCTTTCTGTTCCTTGCCCTTGGTGTAGTACTGCCAGCCGGCAAAAGCTCCCACCAGCGGAATGGCGATCAAGATCTTCTTGGTCCAGCTGAGTTTGTTCCAGCCGAGCGCGTCGTCGATGCCCACTTCGTTCTCCCCGTTGTTGTTGTTATCGAAGCCGCGGGAATCCTATCAGCTGGGCCACGGGCCCGGTACCCATTCCTCAGGCCGCGTGCCGGAACACCTGGCGCAGGTAGGCCAGGAAGGTTTCGTCCTTGCACAGGGTCTTGCCCGGCGAGTCGGATAGTTTGGCCACCGGCTGTCCGTTGCATTCCACGAGTTTCATGACGATGTTGAGCGGCTTCGGCCCCAGGTCGTTGCTGAGGTTCGTGCCGATGCCGAAGCCACAGGGCACGCGGTCCGCGAACCGGTCGTAGATCTCGAGCGCGCGCGACAGGTCGAGGCCGTCGGAGAACACCAGGCGCTTGGTGCGCACGTCGACGCGCAGTTTTTCGTAGTGTGCCAGCGCCTTTTCGCCCCACTCGATCGGGTCGCCGGAATCGTGGCGCAGACCGTCGAACAGCTTCGCGAAGTACAGGTCGAAGTTGTCGAGGAAGGCGTCCATGCCGACGACGTCCGTGAGCGCGATGCCCAGGTCGCCGCGGTATTCCTGCACCCATTGCTCGAGCGCCGCGCTCTGGAAGTGTTTGAGCTGCACGCCCACCGCCTGGAAGGTCTGCAGGTATTCGTGGGCCATGGTGCCGATGGCCGTCAGCGAATGCCCGCGCGCCAGCGACAGGTTGGAGCTGGCCTTGAAGTACTGCGGCGCCTCGGCGGCAAGCCGCCCGACCACCTCTTCGTGCCATTCGCGCGAGAAGCGCCGGCGCGTGCCGAAGTCGAAGAACTCGAAGGGAAAGTGGCGCCGGCCGCCGCGCGCCGTGAAGTCGCGCAGCAGCTGGATCTTGGCCGTGAGGCGGCGGCGGCCTTCATGGGTGACGTCGGTATTCGCGAAGCGGCGGAAGTACAACTCGTTGACGATGGCCAGCACGAAGATCTCGAAGGCCATCACGTGGATCTGCGGGCCGCGCACCGTGATGGCGAGTTGCGGCCCGTCGGCCCGCACGGTGATGTAGCGGCGTTGCAGCCGGAAGATGCGCAGGAAATCGATGAAGTCGCTCTTGAAAAACCTCTTGGTCGATAGATAGGCGAGCTCGTCCTCGGAGAAAGTCAGGCCGCACAGATGTCCGATCTGCGCCTCGACTTCCTGCGCCAGCGCGGCGAGCGGGTAGTCGGGCTGGTTGCGACAGACGAATTCGTACACCGCCTGGTTTTGCGGGAAGGCGTGCAGGAACGCCTGGAGCATCGTGTACTTGTAGAGATCGGTGTCGAGCAGGGATCGGATCACGGGAACGAACAAGGGGACTCTCCTTTACGCCGCGAGCCTGGCGCGCGCCTCTGCCGCCGTCATGACGTCGGCGCCCTGCGCGCGGGCGTCGTCCAGGAACTTCCGCGCCTGGACTTCGAAACCCGGCACCGCGCTCATGCAATCGCGCAGCAGTACGACCCGGCGGCGCTCCGCCGGGGTCAGCGCCTGGAACAGATGTTCCATCGTGGCCGCCACGCAGTGACTGGCCGCCTCACCCGCGACCAGCAGCCGGCCGCCGTCCGGGCGCACGCTGTCGATGAGCGCGCGATTCGTCTGGGTGCGAGGGTCGTCGGCGACGGGCACTTCGGCCTGAACCGCGCTGTATTGCTCGGTCATGGGATTGAGCCCCTTGAGAATCCGCGTGACGGTCCGCTGGGTTTGCTGCTCCCACTGCGCCAGTTGCCCGGCCACGGCAGCGTGAATGTTGTGTCCCCAGGTGCCGAGTACGCAGTGCACGGGCCAAACCACCAACCGATACCGCCCGCTGCGCTCGAGCGCATCGAGGTAAGCCTGGGTCGCGGCGGTACGCGCCGCATCGCGCGGCCGGAAGCGGCCGGCGCGCACGTCGTCGGACGAGATCAGCGTGAAGGGAGCGACCGGATCGCCGGAGGCGGTGCTCCAGAACGTGGTGCGCTCGATGCCCACGGAGGCATGCGAATCCAGCGTCACGGTGATGTTCGCGAAATCGGCGTCGCGGATCAGCGCCGCGAGACGCTGCATGTCGGCGTCGGCACCGGGCACCGGCAGTGCCGCGCCCGGTATGTCGCAGAAATCGTTCTGCGGATCGATGATGAGCAACCTGGCGTTCATGTTCTTCGCACCGGGTCCATGAACAGGTGTTGGGCACGGTGGTGGAACCGGCCGCCGGCTCACGCAGCGACGGCGCCGCGCATGGGTAGCAACTCGTTATTCGACGGTGACGCTCTTGGCGAGGTTGCGCGGCTGATCGACGTCCGTGCCCTTGAGAATGGCGACGTGATACGCCAACAACTGCAGCGGCACGGTGTAGACGACGGGTGCCTGGAAATAGCTCACGTGCTTCGGCATCTGGATCACGGTGACGCCTTCCGACGGCGTGATGCCGGACTCGGGATCGGCGAACACGATGAGCTCGCCGCCGCGTGCGCGCACTTCCATGAGGTTGCTCTTGAGCTTCTCGAGCAGGTCATTGTTCGGCGCGACGGTGATGACGGGCATGTCCGCGTCGACCAGCGCCAGTGGGCCGTGCTTGAGCTCGCCGGCCGCGTAGGCCTCGGCGTGGATGTAGGAGATTTCCTTGAGCTTGAGCGCGCCTTCCATGGCGATCGCGGACAACGCGCCGCGCCCCAGGAACAGTGCGTGTTGTTTGTCGGCGAATCGCTTGGCGAGGTTGTAGATCACCGGATCGAGCGTCAGTGTTTTCTCGATCAGCGAGGGAATCTCGATGAGCCGCTGCACCAGGCTGCGTTCACGCTCGGCGTCCGCGGTACGGTTCTTGGCCAGCGCCACGACCAGCATGCTGAGTGCCGTGAGCTGCGTGGTGAAGGCCTTGGTGGACGCCACGCCGATTTCCGGGCCCGCGCGCGTCAGCATCACCAGCTCCGACTCGCGCACCAGCGAGCTCTCCGGCACGTTGCAGATCGCGAGCGACGACAGATAACCCGCCTGCTTCGCGAGGCGCAGTGCGGCCAGCGTGTCGGCCGTTTCGCCGGACTGCGAAATCGTCACGAACAGGGAATTCTTGGGCACGACCGGGTTGCGATAACGGTATTCGCTCGCGATTTCCACCGTGCACGGCAGCTTGCAGATCTGCTCGATGAAATAGCGCGCCACGACACCCGAGTGGTAACTCGTGCCGCAGGCCACGATGTGCACGTGCTCGACCCTGGCGAACACCGCGGTGGCCGCCGGACCGAAGGCCGCTTCGAGCAGCCGGCCATTTGCCACGCGCTCGGCGAGCGTGTCGGCGACCGCGCGCGGCTGCTCGTGGATTTCCTTGAGCATGAAGTGGCGGTACTGGCCTTTCTCGGCGGCGTCGGCCGAAAGCTCGCTCTCGCGCACCGGGCGGTCGGCGCTGTTGCCGTCGTTGTCCAGCACCTTGACCGAGGTGCGGCGAATATCGGCGACGTCGCCTTCTTCCAGGAACATGAAGCGGCGCGTCACCGGCAGCAGCGCGGCGACGTCCGAGGCCACGAAGTTCTCGTCGACGCCGAGGCCGATGACCACCGGGCAGCCTTCGCGCGCCAGCACGATGCGCTCCGGCTCGGCCTCACTGACCACCGCCAGCGCGTATGCGCCTTCGAGCTCCGCGACCGTGGCGCGCACGGCCTTGAACAGGTCCTTCTGCGATTGCAGGTGGTGGTGCACGCGGTGCGCGATCACCTCCGTGTCAGTCTCACTGGTGAATGTGTAACCGAGCTTCTTGAGATCCTCGCGCAACTCTTCGTGGTTCTCGATGATGCCGTTGTGGACGATGGCCAGGCCGTCATGCGAGACATGCGGATGCGCGTTGCGTTCGGAAGGCACGCCGTGCGTGGCCCAGCGCGTATGCGCGATGCCCACCTTGCCGTGTGTCGGGTCGGCATCGATCGCATCCTGCAGCATCTTCACCTTGCCTACGGTGCGCAGGCGCTTCAGATGCGCCGTGCCGTTGAGCACCGCGATGCCGGCCGAATCGTAGCCGCGATATTCCAGGCGCCGCAGTCCCTCCATCAGGATGGGGACGACGTTGCGTTCAGCGATGGCTCCGACGATGCCGCACATTTAACAGTGCTCCCGGATTTCAGGGGGGCGCTAGTTTGCACTAGCGGAGTCCCGGATCGAAGCAGTCAAGGCCGCCCGAGAGATCCATTTGTTACCCGCCTCACACCCGATAAATCGGCAAGCCCGAAGGTATTGGAAATCAACACCTTAGGGGTGGGCGGGCCACCACCGCAGGCCCGCAATCAGGCAGAAGACCACCCCGGAGGCGATGCCGAAGGCCGCCCCGAAGAGCGGGCCGGCAGGAGTGGCCAACCCGTCCAGGCGGCGCGCCGTTCAGGGCACCTCCGCCCGCACGTGTGCGCGGAATGCCGGCCGCACCGACAGCCGCTGGTAGTAGCCGTGCACCGCGTCGAGATGCGGCTTGTCGATCGGGCTGTGCAGCCAGCGGTGGGTAGATAGTCCGAGCACCACGTCCGCGAGCGTGAAGAACTCGCCGGTGATGAACTGCCCACCGTGCGCGAAGTGTTCGTCGAGAATCCGCATGCAGCGGTTCCAAGCCTCGATGCTCGTGGAAATGGCGGTGGCGTCCTGGTGCTGCGGGCTCCTGCGCACCACGCCGTAGAAAGAGTAGCGCCAGGCCGCGTTCAGTTCGGTCGCCTGCCAGTCCATCCACTGCTCGACCTGGGCGCGCGCCTGCGGATCGGCCGGCAGCAGCGTGCCGCGCGGGTGTTTGTTCGCCAGGTAGCGGCAAATGGAGTTCGACTCCCACATCACGAACTCGCCGTCGCGGATCACCGGCACCAGCGCATTGGGATTGTGCGCCAGCAACCGAGCATCGGATTCGACGTGCTCGAACGGCAGGTCGAGCTCGGCGCAGGTCCACAGCACCTTGCGGACATTGATGGAGGAAGTCCTGCCCAGGACCCTGAGACTCATGCGTGGCCTACTTCTTCAGCCGTTCGATTTTCTTGATCTGTCCGTCGACGATGGTCACCACCATGGCCGCGGAGCGCGCGCTGTGTTCGTACACCCAGGTTTCGATGACCGTCTCGCCCACCTTGGTGTTGCCGCCGGTGTAGACATTGGGCGCACGCACGTCTTCGACGCGGCTGTCGCGCCGGGTCGGTGCCCCGCACTTCTGCGTCAGCTCGGGGAGCGTGGTCTCGTCGTCGATGATCCATTTGCCGCAGCGAAAGGTCTCGGCCGACGCGGCAAGTGGGAGCAGCGAGGTGAGCGCCGCAATGACGGCCCTGAAATGCATGGCGCGATGTTAGCACCGTCCGGTGGGCCGCAAGATCGGCTCGCCTACTGGCGGCCACACCATTGTTCTTCGCATGGAATGCCGTCTCCGTCACCGTCCATTTTTGCGCCCGGGCAGTTGTGCAGGAAGAACATCGTCTCCTCGCACGAGGTCATCTGCGAGCAGTACTTTCGCCCATCGCACTGGTAGTGCGGCGTCACGGAGGGCGCTACGCCGGTGCGCTCCACGGCGTTGTCGTCAGGGTGCGCGGGCGAAGTCACGACCACGGGCCGCGGCGGCCTCGTGTGATTCCAGGCGTACATCCCCAGCACGCCCAATATGACGCCGAGCAACACCTTCTTCATGTCGCCTGACTACTCCACGCTGGCGCCACGCGCGACCAGCAGCTCGCGCAACAGCGAGCGATGGCAGCGCCGTTCGTGTTCGCAGTAGCAGCCAACGGAGAAATTGGCGTGATGCGACAGCGCCGCAAGCACGTCGAGCGACTGGCTCGCGGCCGGGGCGCTCATCTCCGCACGGTACTTGCGTGCAAAGCTGTTCCACTGCTTGTCGGTGTCCGCGCCGAGCCCGAGTTTCATCGTGGCCACGCTTGGCGCCAGCACCGGAAACCACACGTCGTAATAGTCGAGGCGCGCGAAATCCTTCTTCGCAACGCCGCGCGGCGGGCGGCGCACCGTGCCGAGGCGTGTGCCTTCGTTGGGCGCGCGGGGTGTACCGAGGCGCACGATGCGTGCCGTCATCGCTTTTTCTCCATGAAAACCAGCGTCACCGCCGGGGACAATACCTGCTCGCGTAGCCGGTGGTATCCCAGGCGCTCGTAGAGGCGGATATTGCCCTCGCTGCGGTGGCCGGTGAACAGCTCGAAGCGCCGCGCACCCGGAAAGGCGTCCTCGATGCCGCGCAGCAGCCGGGTGCCGATGCCACCGCCCTGCAGCTCGGGCGCCACGAAGAGCTTCGCCACGTGACAGGTTCCCTCCTGCTCGCGCGCACGCACGGAGCCGACGATGCGCGAACGGCGCGCGTCGTCGACGGCCTTGAGGATCACGGTTGTCCGGAATTCGTCACGCAGCGACTCGAGCGTCTGCAAGAGTGCCGGAATGGTCCAGTCGTCGTACAGGCGCGCCTCCGATTCGTTCGCCAGCTTCTGCACCTCGAGTATGGCCGGCGCGTCCTCGAGTTTCGCCGGCTCGACCTGCCAGGGAAATACCGGCGCCGCCTTGTGCATCGGCAGGAAGCGGATCGTGGTTCCGTCGCCGAGCGGCCAGTCGACGTGGGTGTCGCCGCGATATCCGCACGCCTGGTAGAGCCGGATGCCGGGCAGGGTCGCCATCATTTCGAGACGTCGGAAGCCGTGCGCCGCGGCTTCGCTTTCGCAGCGTTTCAGCAGCCAGGTGCCGAGCCCGCGCCGCGCGAAGTCCGGATGGATGAAGAAAGCGCGGATCTTCGCCGCCTCGGATGCCGGATCGAGCTCGGTGCCATCGCGGTCCACGCGCGCATCGGAACCGAACAGCGTCCGCCGCCGGCTCCAGCCGCCGCAGCCCACGAAACGCGATCCCGCCTCGATCACGAAGTAGCTGCCGTCACGGATCAGCTGCGTGTCCACGCCGAAGGCGCCGCGCAACGCGCCTTCGATCTGCACCGGCGTATAGTCGCCGCCGCTCAGGCCGCGAGCCGAATCCGCGATCAGCGACCGCAGCGCGGGGATGTCCGCCAGGCGCGCGCGCCGCAGGCTGAATTCGGGCGCCACCACGTTACTAACTACCCGCCGGAACCAGCACCGGTTGCCGCTCGACGATATCCCGCTTCATGGCCGCGAGTCTACACGGCCCGCGACTTAGTTAGGCCGGCCGTCAGTGCCGCTTGAAGTACTGCACGGCGCGCTCGTGCTTCTCCGCGGCGGCGCGCGTCGCGAAGGTGCCGAGGTTGCGGCGACGCCCCGTTTTGGGACTGGCCTTGCGCGAATACAGGCGGTATTTGCCGGTGCCGAGTTTGCGAATCATGCGCGCAGTGGACCACGGTCGCGTCCGGAGCGCTGCCACCGCGTGCCGGCGCTTCCTGTGGGACGGTTACGACGGACCCAGCGGGAAGCGCTGCAGCTCTTCCCAGCGCCCGCTCGAATTCTCGATCAGCACCATTTCGCTGCATCGGGCGCGCAACGGGCTGCCCGACGCCAGCGCGATGCGCAATTCGACTTCGATCTCGCACAGCTGCGCTTCGTCGGCGTGCGCGACCGTGACGTGCGGCACCACGGTTGCGAACTTGCCTTCGAACGGCGGGTAGTCCGGAAAGGCGCGAAACACCGCGGCGGTGAGCGCGGCAAAGGAATCCTCCGGCTGCGGCGCCAGGTACAGCGCCACGGGAAAGCGTCGGGTCTCCGCCAGGCGGTATTCGAAGCAGCGCACCGCCGTCGCGATGGCACGCAGCTCGTCGATCACGCCGCTGTCGACCTGCGCGGGCGGCATGAACGGATAGAGGATGGTGACGTGCGCCGGCACGTTGCGCCGTGCTGACGGGTCGAAACGTTCCCGGTAGCGGGCGATGTAGCGCTCGGCTTCCGGAACGCGGCAGATGAGCGCCGTCTCAGGCAATGTGTACCTCCGTCATTCGGCGGAGTCCTCGAGAAAGTTCTGCACTTCGCGAATCAGGCGCAGGCGGTGTTTCTCGATCGGCATGAAGTGCGTCCCTTCCGACAGGAGTACCAGGCGACGTTCACGCGCATGAAGCAGCTTGCCATACAGCGTTTGCGCCATGACGGGCGGCGTCACCGCGTCCCATTCACCGACGATCAGCAGCGTGCGCGCGCGAATCGCGGCGGCATCGTAGGTGGGCTTGCCCTGCGCCCACGATTCGGCGAAGTCCTGCATGACACCGTTCGGCGCGCGCAGCACGGGCGGGGTCTGCTTCGCGCCGATGGGATCCGTGGCCAGTGTCGCGGACCACCACGCCTCGAAATTCGCCGGCGGCGAGATCTCGTCCACGCGATCCTTCGGGATGCCCGCGATGGCGAAGGCGCGCGCCGAGTCGTGCGTGTTGTTGCGATACGCGCCGCTGTAGTTGGGCGGATTCATCGGAAACCACACCGGCGACACCAACACCAGTTTCTTCACCTTTTCGGGATTCTGCGCGGCGTAGGCCGCCGTGGTCGTCGTGCCCCAGGACCAGCCGATCAGCGTCAGGCTTGTGGCGTGATGCTGCCTGAGCAGGAAGTCGACCGCGGCGGAAATGTCGCGCACCGCGTCCACGGTGCGCGCGAAGGGCGGATTCGCCTCAGGAGGCTGCGACATGGACGACGGGCGCGTCGAGCCGCCGTAACCCCGGATGTCGAGGCAGTAGACATTGAGACTCTGCGACGCAACTTCGTCCATCCAGCTGGCCCCGCCGGGCAGCGCGAAGTCGAAGGTGCTGCTCGATGGAAACGTTGCGCCGTGCACGAACAGCACGATGTCATCGAAATGCACCGTGCCAACGTGCAGGAACTTCCGGCGCAGGTGCAGTTCGATGCCCGGGTCGAGCGACGGAATCATGAGGTCGTCCGCGGCCAAGGCCCGGTCGCGCGCCGGCGCGGAACCGGCCAGCAGCGCCAACGCCGCGGCGCCGAGCAGCGCCGTCAGGCCTGCGCGGCGTCGATCTTGCCTAACAACCACTGGAGTCCCGAGAGATGCTGCTGATCGTGGCTGCAAAGGTAATGCACCAGGCCGCGCAGTGTCACGGGCCCGTAGCCTTCGAATACCGCCGGCCGCGCGAGTTGCCTGGCGTCGAGACCGCGCAGCAGCACCAGCGTGCGCTCCCGCGCGGCGCGAAACTCGGCGAACGCGCGCCGCACGTCGCTGCGGCCGTAGCCGCGCTCGACCGCCAGCGCTTCGCTGTCGATGGACGCGAGCAGCGGCCTGTCCTCCTCGAGCGTCCGCCGGAAGCGCACCTGGTAGCCCTCGATCTCGATGTCACGCACGTGGCACACCTGCTCGATGGCGGTGAAGGCCTCACTGGGCACGCCCACCCAGGACGACGGCGCCCAGTGCAGGAACTCCGCGGGAAACGCAGCGTAATGTTGTTCGAGCTCGCCGGGAAAGGCGGCGAGCGCGGCGAAGGTGGTTTGCATGGCGGGCATTTTTGCAGGAATCAGGCGAACCTGCGCAGCACCGCCTCGTCCGGATGCCCGAGCGGCGCCGGCGCGGCGTCGCGGCGCCAGTAGTCGATGCCGGCGGTCTCCGCATTCGAGAAATCCTCCGCCACGGCGTCCACTTCGCAGTACAGCAGCGCGCCAAACTGCGTGCCGCGGTCATTGACTTCGACCACGCCCAGCCAGCGCACCTCGCGCGCAATGCAACCGGACTCCTCGGCCAGCTCGCGAATCGCCGCCGCGCGCGGCGTCTCGCCGGCGTCGATGCGGCCGCCCGGTAACTCCCAGACCTCGCGAAATCGACTCAATACCAGCAACACGCCCTTGCGCGTACGCGCCATCATCACCGCGTAGTTGAGCTCCGGCAGCGCGGCATCGTGTTCTGGAATCTCGTGGAAGGAAACGAAACGGGTCGGTGGCATCGCTCACCAGGGCTGGAAACAATCGTAGTTGTGTTGCGAGCGGATTCTGCCGTCCGCCATCTCGAAGAACATCGCGAAGTTCGCCTTCATGGTGTCGCCTGGCGCCAGCGTGGCGACGGGTATGGCCAGCACGCCACTCCATTCGGCTTCGACGGCGACCCGGTCGCCCTGGGCCACCGCGCTCACGATCTCACCTACCTCAACCCCTGGGTTTCTTCACCGGCCGCTTCCAGCCTTCCAGGGTCACCTGCTTGGAGCGCGCCAGGGTGAGCTGGCCGGCCGGAGCATCCTTGGTGATGGTGCTGCCGGCCCCGGTGCTCGCATCCTTGCCGATGCGCAGCGGCGCGACCAGCATGTTGCCGGAGCCGATGAACACGCCGTCCTCGATCACGGTCTGCGACTTGTTGGCGCCGTCGTAATTGCAGGTAATCGTGCCCGCGCCGACGTTCACGCCCTTGCCGATGACCGCGTCGCCCAGGTACGTGAGATGGTTGGCCTTGCTGCCGTCGGCGATCTCGGTCTTCTTGACCTCGACGAAATTGCCGATGTGCACATCGCGACCCAGCTTCGAACCCGGCCGCAGACGCGCGTACGGACCAATGAGACAGCCCGGTCCGACTTCACTCTGCTCGAGCACGCAGTTGGGGTGGATCACGGTGCCGGCCTCGATGCGCATGTTGCGCAGGACCACGTTCGGCCCGACGCGCACGCCGTCGCCGAGCGACACGGTTCCCTCCAGCGTGACGTTGGCATCGATGAACACGTCGCGACCCACCGTGACCTCGCCGCGTACGTCGATACGCGCCGGGTCGGCGAGTGTCGCGCCGGCCAGCATCAGCTCGCGCGCGCACGCGGCGCGATGCAGGGCTTCCAGTTCCGCGAGCTGGGCTTTGTCGTTTACCCCCAGCACTTCGGCGACGCTCGGTGCCACCAGCGGCGCGACCTTGACCTTGTCCTTCACCGCCATGGCGATGACGTCGGTGAGGTAATACTCGCCCTGCGCATTGGCGTTGCGCAGCTTCGACAGCCACTTTCGCAGTAGTTTGGCCGGCGCGCACAGGATGCCGCTGTTGCCTTCGCGGATCTTCAGCTGCACCCTGGACGCGTCCTTCTGCTCGACGATCTTCTGCACGGCGCCGCGCGAATTGCGCACGATGCGGCCGTATCCAGTCGGATCGTCGAGCATCACGGTGAGCAGGCTCAAGGCTTTCGGTCCGGCGAGTGCGACCAGCTGGCGGAGCGTCGCCGCGTCGATCAGCGGCACGTCGCCGTACAACACCAGTACCAGCACATCGTCGGCGACTTCCGGCATCGCCTGCATGAGCGCATGACCGGTGCCGAGCTGCTCGGCCTGCAGCGCCCAGCCGAGATTTTCGCCGGCAAACGCTGCACGCACGCGATCGCCGCCGTGCCCGTACACCACGTGTATCGAGGCCGGCTCGAGGCGACGCGCGCGGCCGACCACGTGCCGCAGCAGCGGTTGGCCGGCGAGCGGCTGCAGAACCTTGGGAAGATCGGACTTCATTCGCTTGCCCTGGCCGGCAGCGAGAATCACAACGGCGAGCTTCATGGGCCCGCAAGTGTAGCGGGTCGCGGGATCAGCGGCGGAAGTGTCTGCCGGTGGCGTTGTAGGGATCGCCGCCCGAAGCGTCGATTGCGGCGAGATTGTTCTTGCCGAGCAGCGTCTCCATGACGTCGCGGCGCGGGCC
>Ga0207675_100003174_pt1 | contig 16124 bp, 15 predicted proteins | sample KBSSwiS42_FD_184305 | JGI IMG/M metagenome (GOLD analysis project Ga0207675, IMG submission 184305) | Switchgrass rhizosphere microbial communities from Kellogg Biological Station, Michigan, USA - KBS Switchgrass S4-2 (SPAdes) (version 2) | ecosystem: Host-associated > Plants > Roots >... | reverse complement strand
GTGCTGGAGAACGTCGCGTACGGTCCGCGCGTGCGCGGCGTCGCGACCGACGAGCGCACGCGGCGTGCGCGTGAAATGCTGGAGCTGGTGCAACTCGGCGCGCTGGGCGAGCGGCGCCCGGCGCAGCTTTCCGGCGGTCAGCGCCAGCGCGTGGCGCTGGCGCGCGCGCTCATCAATCATCCGAAAGTGCTGCTGCTCGACGAGCCGCTGGGCGCGCTCGACCTGAAGCTGCGCGAGGAAATGCAGATCGAGCTCAAGAGCCTGCAGAAGAAGCTCGGCATCACCTTCGTGTACGTGACGCATGACCAGGGCGAGGCGCTGTCCATGGCCGATCGCGTCGCGGTGTTCAACAAGGGCCGCATCGAACAGCTCGCCGCACCGCGCGAGTTGTACCTGCGGCCCGCGACCGCGTTCGTGGCGCGATTCGTCGGCAGCGCAAACGTAGCCGACGCTGCGCTGGCGGAAAAGCTGGGCATCGCGGCGCCGTTCGCGATACGCGCCGAGAACATCAGCGTGCTGGGCGCGTCGGTGGCGGGCTGGGGCGATGACGTATTCGCGGCGGGCGCCGTGGTGGCCGTGCAGTTTCATGGCGCGGCGAGCCGCTGGCAGGTGCAGCTGGACGCGGGTGGTTTGTGGAGCGCGCTGGTCTCCGAAGAAGGCTCGCGTCAGCTTGCGGAACTCGGCGTCGGATCTCGCGTGCAGCTCACCTGGCCGCGCGCTGCGGCCGTGCCGCTGCAAGGATAGGAGCGCCGGTGCGCGCCGCCTCGACATTTTTCTGGCGGCGGCCGTACTGGTACCTGGCCCTGCTGCTGGTCCCGCCGCTGCTGTGGTTCGGCACGGTGTATCTCGCATCGCTGTTCGCGCTGCTGGCGCAGAGCTTCTACCGGATCGACGACTTCACCGCGCAGGTGGTACGCGAACCGACGCTCGCGACCTATCAGCTGCTGGTGACGCAGCGTGCGAACGTCGACATCGTGCTGCGCACCGTGACCATGGCCATCGCCGTCACCATCGCGTGTGCGCTGATCGCGTTGCCGCTCGCCACCTACATGGCGCGTTACGCCTCGGGGCGCATGAAGGCGTTCCTGTATGTCGGCGTGATGCTGCCGATGTGGACCAGTTATCTCGTCAAGGTCTATGCCTGGCGCCAGCTGCTCGCGAAGGAGGGCATCATCGCCTGGGTCTTCGACAAGCTCGGGCTCACGGGATTGCTGGATGCGCTGCTCGCGACGCCCGGCATCGGCGGGCCGTCGCTGTCGTCTTCGTACATCGGCATGTTCCTGGTGTTCGTCTACATGTGGCTGCCGTTCATGATCCTGCCGATGGCGGCGGCACTCGAGCGCGTGCCCGGCTCGCTGCTGCAGGCGTCGGCGGACCTCGGTGCGAAGCCGTCGCAGACCTTCCGCAGCGTGGTGTTACCGCTGGCGGTGCCCGGAATCGCAGCCGGATCGGTGTTCACCTTTTCGCTCACGCTCGGCGACTACATCATCCCGAGTGTCGTGGGCGCGCCGGGTTACTTCATCGGCATGATGGTGTACGTGCAGCAGGGTGTGGCGGGCAACATTCCGCTGGCCGCGGCCTTCTCGGTGGTCCCCATCGTGCTGATCTTCGTCTATCTATCGATCGCGAAGCGTTTCGGAGCGTTCGATGCGCTATAAATATGACCGGCCATCGTTGCTCACGCGGGTTGGAGCTTTCGCCGGCCTGGCCTTCATGCACATCCCGGTGCTGGTGATCATTCTATACGCCTTCACCACCGACGATGCCAGCTACCAGTTCCCGCCGCCGGGTCTGACGCTGCGCTGGTTCGATGTCGCATTCGCGCGCCCGGACATCTGGCAGGCGCTGTCGCTGTCGCTCGCGGTGGCCGCCTGCGCCACCGTCATCGCGCTGGTGCTCGGCACACTGGCGGCATTCGCGCTGGCGCGCAGCACCCTCCGTGGACGCGATGCGCTGACCGTGCTGTTCGTCCTGCCCATCGCGCTGCCCGGCATCATCACCGGCATCGCGCTGCTGGCGGCGATGAAACTGGGACGCATCGAACCGTCCTTCTTCACCATCGTTGCGGGTCACGCCACCTTCTGCCTGGTCATCGTCTACAACAACGTGGTCGCGCGCCTGCGTCGCCTGCCGACCAACTGGGTGGAGGCGTCCATGGACCTGGGCGCGGATGGCTCCCAGACGCTGCGCTACGTGCTGCTGCCCCAGGTGGCCACCGCCTTCCTCGCCGGCGGCATGCTCGCCTTCGCGTTGTCGTTCGACGAAGTCATCGTCACCATCTTCACCGCCGGCAAGGAACAGACCTTGCCGATCTGGTTCTTCAGCGAGTTGTTCCGGCCGCGCGACAAGCCCGTCACCAACGTGGTGGCGGTGATCGTGATCGCGGTGACGCTGGTCCCGATCGTGCTCGCTTACTACTTCACGAGGCCCGACGATGAACACGAAACTGCTCGTTAACGGCAAACTGGTCAAAGGCAAGGGCGACGAGCAGAACGTGCTCAATCCCGCCACGGGCAAGGTCATCGCGCAGGTGGGCGAGGCCGACGAATCGCAGATCGTCGCCGCCGTGAAAGGTGCCGCGAAGGCGTTTCCCGGGTGGGCGGCGACGGTGCCGAAAGATCGCGGCACCCTGCTCATGAAACTCGCCGACCGCATCGAGGCCGAGGGCAAGGAATTCGCGGCGCTCGAATCGCAGAACTGCGGCAAGCCGCTCACCGCCGCGCTCAACGACGAGATCCCGGCCATCGCTGATGTGTTCCGTTTCTTCGCCGGTGCGTGCCGCAGCCTGCACGGCACGGTCGCGGGCGAATACCTGCCCGGCTTCACCAGCATGATCCGCCGCGATCCCATCGGCGTGATCGCCTCGATCGCGCCGTGGAACTATCCACTGATGATGGCGGCGTGGAAGCTGGGCCCCGCGCTCGCCGCCGGCAACACCGTGGTGCTCAAGCCCTCCGAGCAGACACCGCTCACCGCGCTCAAGCTCGCGACCCTGTGCGCGGAGCTGTTTCCGCCCGGTGTCGTGAATATCGTTTACGGCCGCGGCAACACCGTCGGCGCGCCGCTGGTGTCGCAGCCCGAAGTCGCGATGATCTCGCTCACCGGCTCCATTGCCAGCGGCGAGAAAGTGCTCGCGGCCGCGGTGAACGGCACCAAGCGCACGCATCTCGAGCTCGGCGGCAAGGCGCCGGTGATCGTGTTCGACGATGCGGATCTGGAATCCGTGGTCGGCGGTGTGCGCACCTTCGGCTTCTACAACGCGGGGCAGGACTGCACCGCCGCGTGCCGCATCTATGCCGCGCCGAAGATCCACGACAAACTCGTCGCCGAGCTGTCCGCCGCGGCCAGCAGCATCAAGATGGGTTCGCAGGAAGAAGAGGGCGTGGAGATGGGTCCGCTCATCACCGCCAAACATCGTTCGCGCGTCGCGGGTTTTGTCGAACGGGCGAACCAGAAGCGGCATATCGAGATCGTCACCGGCGGCAAGCCGAAGGCCGGCGGCGGGTTCTTCTACGAGCCCACGGTCATCGCCGGCGCGAAACAGAGCGACGAAATCGTGCAGAAGGAAGTGTTCGGCCCGGTGGTGAGCGTCACGCGCTTCAAGGACGCCGACCAGGCCATCGAGTGGGCCAACGATTCCGACTACGGTCTCGCCTCATCGGTGTGGACCAAGGACGTGGGCAAGGCCATGAAAGTGGCGGCGCGCCTGCAATATGGCTGCACCTGGGTGAACACGCACTTCATGCTGGTGAGCGAGATGCCGCACGGCGGCATGAAGCGCTCCGGATACGGCAAGGATCTGTCGGTGTACGCGCTCGAGGACTACACGGCCGTGCGGCACGTGATGGTCAAGTTCTGAATGGTGCCGGGTGGGGAAAGCGGGGAAAACTCGCTGCCCAACTGCAGCTGTGCCGACTACTTTGTTGAGCTTTCCCCGCTTTCCCCACCCGGCACCACTTCCACCAGCATGAACTCGGCGAGTTTGTCGCCGCAGCGTCTTCCGCCGCTGCCGACCAGGCAGGTTTCGAACGGCTGCGAGTCGAGCGTCATGCAGCTCGTGCCGAGCAGGCAGGCCTTCGCGGGCGGCTGATCCGCAGGCGGATTCAGCCAGAAGTAATTGGGCGGCAGGGCCGGCCGAATAATGGTCACCATCGGCGGTGCGGGCGGGGGCGTCTGGGCGCATCCGGCCAGACAGATCAACGCGATCAACGAGACCCTGGTGTCCATCGGCTACCTCCCAACCTTGAACGCGAACTTACCCCTGCGCGGGTTGGACCGTCTCCGCTTCCACGCGGTTCCGCCACCGGATCAGCCCGATGGCATAAGTCACGTAGTAGCCGGCCAGCAGCCCGAAAATTCCCAGGGTCAGCGGGTTGTTGCCGAAATTGGGCCCACCCGGCTGCGCGGACGGATCCAGCGAATAGGCAAACATGATCCGGTAGATCACCCGTCCCACGAACAGCACCGACAAGGCGATGCCGATGTGCGCGTTCGGCGTGTAGAAGAGTCCCTGCGGCGTGGCTTCGAACCTCGTCTTGCCCAGGCCGTAGATTCCCAGCAAGACACCGCCGACGGCGCCCCCGGCCAGCGCGCCGAGCGGTGCCAGTTCACCGCGCGTGGCCACGCCCAGCATGACGAGGAACAGCGGGAAAACGGTGATCGTTATCCAGGGACGCCTTTTGGACAGTGTCTGCCGCCCGATCGAACGCTTCACGCGGCTGTACATCCGCCAGATCAGCAGCGGAATCATGATCAGGAACGGCAGGTAGGTCGGCGGTGGGTGCATCGGGTCGCGATCCTTGTAGAGTACGGCCCACGCCCGCGGAAAGATGGGCAGGGGGCCATGAGAATGAACCACAGAGAAGCGCTGGTCATGTGTCTGTTGTCATGCGCCCTGCTGGGCGGCTGTGACGCGGAATTCCGCCAGCCTGGCTTCAATCCTGATTCGACCTACCGCGATCCCGACGAGGAGTTCAAGAAGCGGGAAGAGGCCTTCAACCGCCCCGCATCACCGCCGCCACCGCCGGCGCGTCTGCACCCGTTGACCAAGGTGCTGAACGCCTATCCCAAGGACGACTACGAGGTGGCGGTGCTGTACATGTACGAGATCATGCACACGCCGGACGCGACCCAGGCGATCTGCGCGCGCTGGTTTCCGGACTACGGCCGGCAGACGGCGGATGCCGTGAACGAGTGGCAGAAAAAGAACGAATCGCTCATGAAGGAGATCAGCGACCGCACGCATGCGATCTGGATCGGCCAGGCGGAGGGTGATGCCAGCGTGGTGCCGTGGGCCGAGGGACGATTCAACCGGGACCGGCGGCAGCAGTACGACAACAACTTCGACAAGACCCCCGTGAAGGTTTATCAGCAGCGATGCGCCCAGCTGCCTTCGGCGCTGAGCTCGAGCGAATGGGACCTGACGAAACGTTTCCGCAAGCAACTCGCCATCATGAAAAAACGTCCGATGAGCCAGGTGATGGCCGACACACCCAGCCAGCCGGCGGCGAAATAGCGCGCTAGCGGCGCGGCAGCCGCGCCGGCGCGCGGCTTGGCGGAAGCACCGGCCGTTTCTTCGGCTCCGGCGGTTTTTCGGTGGTGAAGGTCTTCCAGAATGCCAGCTTGTACACCACGCCCGCGGCGAAGCCGGAGAGGTGCTCGACGTAATTGATGCCGGTGTCGGCGCCGTGCCGGTACTCGGCGATGTTCAGCGCCAGGAAGGCGAGAATGAACATGAACACCGGCACTTCGATGGTCTTGAAGATCCAGATGAACCAGACGAAGCAGTTGATGTCGTCTTTTGGATAACGCAGCAGGAACATGCCCATGTATCCCCAGACCACGCCCGACAGACCCACGGTCGGGATATTCGACGTCGCCGTGATGGCGAACGTCAGGTTGGTGACCAGCACGAACACCACGAACGACAGTAGATAGCCGACGGCGGTGATCTGCGTCTCGATGGTGCGCGAGAAGCAATAGAAGAAGAACAGGTTGCCGAGCAGGTGCCAGATGTCCGCGTGTGTGAACACCGAGGTGAACATCTTGAGCGGATCGAGACGGTGCGGATAGAAGGCGAGCGACAGCAGGTCGGCTTCGCTGCTGACGAACACGTGCACGATGATGCACACCACGGAGATGAGAATCGTGAAGATCGGGATCCCGGTGGAGCCCTTCTTGCCGAGTGGAACGATGGCGAACATGCGTCAGAAAATATAGACGATCAGCCAGCCCGTGAGGCAGAAGAAAAACCGGTAAGACGCCTGTTTCCAGTTCAGCAGCACGAAAACCGGCCACTTACGACAGCGTCGCCGGTCAGACCGCCCTGGTGGGCACCCGGGAACTGTTGGTCGAATACCTTGGCAGCCCGTCTTCGATCCTGAACCAGGATATCTGGTCCTTGGTCCAGACGTGATCCTCGATGCGCACGCGGTTGGGTTCGTCGAGCGTGCCGACCGCGATCAGCATGCGATCCGCGAGGACTTCTTCGTGCATCGACAGAGTGCTGCCGCAGTCGGCGCAGAATCCGCGTTGCGCGAATTCGGACGACTGGTAGAGCTTCGGCGCGCCGCGCACCCAGGTGAAATTCCTCGCCGGGAAATGCACGAACGCCAGCGCGGGCGCGCCGGAGTGGCGCCGGCACTGCGGGCAGTGACAGATCACGCCGCGCACCGGCGCTGCCGTGGCGCGGTAACGCACGGCGCCGCACAGGCAGCCGCCTTCGAACGGTGGTATCTCGCTCATCTCACGTCCTCGTGACGACCCTGACTACAGTCTCGCGGTAGTTGCGGAACCCCAGCTTCTCGTACAGTCCGCGGGCGGCCGTATTGTGGCTCATGACGTGCAGGAAAGGCGTCTTGCCACGTTGCAGCTGCCGGCGCACCAGCTTGAGGGTGAGTTTCTTCGCGAGACCCTTGCCCTGGAAATCCGGATCGGTGCAGATGCCGCTCACCTCGTGCAGATCTCCTGCACACATGCGCTCGCCGGCCATGGCGATGAGGCGGTCACCGTCGAAGTATCCGAAGTACTCGCCCAGCTCCGGCGTGCGGATGCCGAACGGACCCGGGTTGGTGAGCTTCGCCAGCTCCAGGGCCTGCGATGCGTGATCGGGCTGCAGTGGCACCGCGTCCGGCGCCGCATCGTTGGCCGGAATCGCCGCGTCCCACACCATCTTGAACATGGTGGCTTCCCGGGTGACCTGCCAGCCGGCGGGCGGCAGACCCGACCAGATGTCGATGTAGAAACTTTCGCCAGGCTGGCAGTAGTTTGCCAGCGCGCCGAAATCCGGCCGCTCCGGCTCACGGCACCCGACCATGGGAGAGAAGCCCTGCGCGTAGCGGCGCACGTCTCCGTCGCCCGCGGCGAATTTAGCGTGCGGGCCGGACAGGCAGTTCCACATGATGTTGTCGAGCTTTGAGTGCATGCGGGCGATTCTGCACCAGGAGCCCGCGTTCACTGCGGGTCAGTCCTTAACAAACCGCAAGAAAAACTTTACTGCCGGTGGTAGCCCTTGGCGCCTACTGCCCGGGCCAGCGGACTGCGCCAGTCGCCGCCGCCGGCAACCGCCGCGAGCGCACGGCTGAAATCGTATTGCGGCCGCCAGCCTAACAAGTGGCGGGCCAGTTGATTGTCATAGACACGGTCCAGCGTGGGCAGCATTTTCCAGCCCCGCGCCGCGTAGATCTCGCGGTACCCGGGCACCCGGCGCGCCAGCACCGCGGGGGCGTCGTGCCCGAGATCCGCCGCGTCCGCAGGCTCGAACGGCGTCGTGGCGCTGATGATGAATCGCCCGAAGCCGAGCTCCGCCGCCTTGTCGATCGCGCACTGGTGGGCAGCGACCACGTCCGCCACGTCCACGCGCCGGTACAGGAGCTCGTTGACCTTCAGGTTGTCGCCTTCGTACGCCGAGCGCATGTGATCGATGTCGTCGCCCTCGGGAAAAAAGCGCGACGTGCGCAACACCAGGCAGGGCAGGCGCTGATTGCGATGGAACAGCCGGCACAGGTCCTCGGCGGCCACCTTGGTGACGCCGTAGATGTTCTTCGGAATGGGCACGACGTCCTCGGTGATCCACGCCGCGGGTGCGCCGGCCGGCGGCGTCAGTGCATCGCCGAAGCTGCTGGTGGTGCTGGTGTAGATGAAACATTTCACCTGGTGCGCGACGGCCGACTCGAGCAGCTGCAACGTGCCCGACACATTGACGTCGACAAAGGCCTGGCGGTCGTGCGTCGCCACGTGCGGCTTGTGCAGCGTGGCCGCGTGCACCACGGCGGTCACACCCTGCATGCAGCGATCCACGACGGTGCGATCCACGATCGATCCGCGCACGTCGGTGAACGGCGAATCCAGCACGTCGACCCCAACTACTTCGACGCGCCGTTCGCGAAAGGTGCGGACCAGCGCCTCGCCGAGGTGGCCGGCGCTTCCGGTGACGAGTATTTTCATGGTGAAGGAGTCTAATGAATAAAACCCGGCTAATCCTGCTCCCAGGCCTCGACGGCACCGGAGAATTGTTCGCGCCGTTCATCGAGGCGTTGAACGGATTTCCCACGCAGGTAATCGCGTACCCGGCCGACCGCGCGATGAACTACGCCGCGCACGAGGCGCACGTTCGTGCGCAGCTGCCGCGTGACGAGGACTACGTCTTGCTGGCGGAATCGTTCTCCGGACCCATCGGGATCGGCATCGCCGCCTCGCAACCACCACGCCTCCAGGGATTGATCCTGTGCGCGACCTTCGCCGCGAATCCCTTGCCGGTTTTTGGGCCGCTGAGCCGGCTCATCGGACTACTGCCGGTCCCCAGCATGCCGCCGCGGCTCGCCGAGCCCTGGTTGTATGCCGGCCGCGGCACGCCGCAGCTGCGGCGCATGCATGCCGCGGCGGTGTCGCGCGTCGCGGGAAAGGTCTGGAGTTCGCGGGTGGCGGCGGTGCTCGCCGTCGACGCGCGCGCAGAACTCGCGCGCGTGAACGTACCGATGCTCTACCTGCGCGCCCGCAAGGACCGGCTGATTCCGGCGTCGGCGAGCCGCGCGATCCTGGATGCGAGGCCGGACGTCGAGCTCGAGGAGATAGACGGACCCCACATGCTGTTGCAGACCGAGGCGCGTGCCTGCGCCGACGCCGTGATGCGATTCATCGCGAGCACACGAAACTGACGCGAAGCTTGCACACGTCGTCGAACTATCCATAACACTTCTTAATGCAACTCGCGCCAAAGCGGCGCGGTCTAGCCAACACCTTTCAACGAGGAGTTGGGCCATGAATTCACGATCTGTTTCGTTGTTGATACTGGCGGTTGCCGGCGTATCCACCGCCGCGAACGCCGATTCTTTCGGCGAGCGTTCCAGCATTGTGCTGTTCGCTGGCGGCAATGCCGAGATGCCCGGCTCATTCCGCGGCCAGACGGTACCGTTCGAGACCACCGAACCGGCCGGCTCCACCGTCTACCACGATCTGAAATTCTCGGACGCGTACAACCACCGCTATACCACCGGCGCCGAATTCGACTACGCGGTGATGCCGAACCTGCAGGCGTTCGGCCGCTTCGCCTACCAGGCCTTCCACGGCCAGCTGGTGCGCGTGGGTGAATTCAACTCGGACGATCTCGAGACGACAGACGTGCCCGTGAATGCGCAGTTCGACGACACGAATACGCAGGAGTACGACCTCGGCGCGCGTTATGACTTCGCTGCGTTCGACGGCATCCGGCCGTTCGTGGGCCTGGCGCTCGGTGCCGAGCACCTCGGCGCGACGCGCGCCGAGTTCCACAACGCCGGCGACACCGGCACGACCAAGGTGGTGCTGGGCGAAGCGGATACCGTGTTCCACCAGCGCGTCGAGACCGGCCTGCAGTTCTCGCCGGGCAAGAGTTTCGACCTGCGCCTGAGTGTCGCGGCCAACCACGTTGACGCCGACACGAGGTCGAGCGATCCCAATCTCGCGCTGGTGGGGCTCGACAACACCCAGGCCGACGTGCGCAGCCACTGGGAATACCCGGTGGAGCTGGGCGGCGTCTGGAAATTCTGAGCTCTAGCTACTCTTGAAACCGATGCGCGCATGGCTGCCGTCGCAGAAGGGCTTGTTGTTGCTCCCCCCGCAACGGCACAGCCGCGCCGACTCCATGCGCGCAACGACCCGACCGGTACCGCTGATGATTTCCATGTTTCCCCGCACCTGCAGCGGCCCGTCGGTTTCCGGATCGATCGCGAGCGGCCCGTCACGCACCGGCAACATCTCCGCCTTGCCGGTGGGTGGCTCGCCGCTCGCGGCGAAATTCACGTCGTGGTGCGAGCCATCGCAGAACGGCTTGTGTTTCGAAGCGCCGCAGCGGCACAGCGTCATGCGGTAACTGAACGCCTTCTCGCCATCGAGCTGGATATTGGCGCGGAACGCATACGGACCGCCTTCGCGCACGGAGATGAGATTCACCGGGGGCGGCGCCTCATCGGGCTTGCCGTCCTTGCGTTGATAACGAATCGCACCGGAGACGCAAACATGCGCAATCTCGACCAGGGCATCCGTCGGCATGTTGTCCGGATTGATCCACGGTCCCTTGACGTTGGCGATGAACACCTTGGGTCCCCAGGTCACGCAAAAACGCGAGTGGATGCACTTGCGGCCCTCGTAGATCAGCGTGAGATCGCGGCCTTCGATGTAGTCGACACCATCGACGGTGCGCGGCGTGGGCGCGAGGTTGCCTGGCTCGATGACGCCCGCGCCGCCCGCGGTCTTGCCGGCCGGGGCCGCGGTGGCGGCGGGGACGGGGGTAATGGTCGCAACAGCTGGAGTCGCCGCCGGTTGCGCCGCGGCCGCCATGGGCATCGCCGGTTTTCCGCCGGCGCTGGCGAAACTTCGCTCGGCGCGATTCGCGAGCTCGCCGAGCCTGCGCGCCGCCTGCGTCACGCGCGCATCGTCGCCCGAATTCGCCTGCAACGCGCGCGCCGCATTTGCGATTTCGTGAAGCCGCTCGGTGAAGAATTTTCCCGCGCTGGCGCCGGGCGGGATCGGCGCGGCATCGCGCAACGCGGTGAATGACACGCCGGCATTGCAGCCAGGGTTCGAAGGCCCGGCCGGCAGTCGCGCCGCGCGATCGGCCAGCGGCGCCATGGCGTGCATGAGCCCTATGCCGAACTGGATGCACTGCGCCTTGAGCGGATCCGGACGCGGCACCAGGTAGGAGTGCGACAGCATCCGCAGCATCAGCATGTAAGTGCTGTTCGCCACGTCCACGGTGGCGGCGGCCTCTTCGTTCTCCAGCCACACGCGCGCGCCGGCGCGCACCGGCCGTCGCAATACGGGGTTCACCGCCGCCGGATGAGCCGGTGCGAACGCCGGGTTGGCGGCTCTGAGCAGGCGCAACTCCTCCCGGATGGCGATGAATCGCTGGTAGTGCGAGTCGACATTTTCCTGCGCAGCGCCTTCGCCCTGCGTCACGATGGCATTGAAAGCCTGCAACGCGGTCTTCGAGCAGATCACCGGATCGCAACCCTGGAAGTCGATCTCCTTGCGCGACAGCTGCAGGTTGCGGTCGCCGCAGAATGCTTCGGCCTCGCCGATGCGCGCCACGAACTCGCGCAGGTCGTGCTCCAGCTTCTCGTAGAAATGGCCGACCGTGTCGTAGTCGATCGGCATGGGCGTGACGCGCGGCGGATATACGCCGCGAGTGAACGCGAAATCCGCAACGAAGCCGGCGCCATCGGGTTCGACCGAACCGCCAGGCCGTTCCAGGAAGATGAAGTGCTGCAGCACCTCTTCGCTGAATGGCGCCAGTCTAACTACCACGCTGGCCGGCAGGGCGCCCGGATCCAGCGGAAAGTTCATCCGCCCGAAACGAGGCGAGCCACCGAGCGCGGAGGTGATGTTCCACACCGCCGCCAGGTGCCCCATCTCCTCGACCGCGACGCGCAGGATGGCGCTGCGCCAGCGCGCGGTGGCGTCGGCTTCGGCCGCGCTCAATCCCTCTTGCGTGCCGCTCTTGAGGCTGAAGGCGGCATACAGGTACGTGCACATGAGATTGTGCTCGAGCTCGGCGGCCTCGTAGAGCATGTGCACGAGGGATTCGCGGGAGACCGGAGCCGTCTGGGGCAGGGCGTTCACGTGTGTTTCTCCGCCGGGGCCTGTGGGGTTGCCCGGAGTATGTCGAATGGTTACTGCAATTCGACCGTCAGTCTTGAAAAAGTTTGCGGTCCGGGCGGCCCCAAACCGCGCCGCGCACACATATATAAGAGAGGCCGGCCGGTAGTATCCTCCTGTCCACGGGGAGGGACGATTGGACGTTACTGGGGAGCTCCGGCCTGGTCGGGACTTCATCATCGCGCTCGGCATCAGCGTGCTGGCGGGCGTCGCCATTTTCTCCGCGCCTGGCCCGACCTTCCCCATCCTGCACACCATCCTGAACACCGGCATCGCGCTCGGCGTGGTGGCGGTGTCGCTGTTGTTCTGGGACCTGGGCTGGCGGATCGGCGCCGCGCCGATCCGCTTCCTGGCCATCGTGTACGCGGTGGCGGGTGTGCTCGAGATCCTGCACGTGCTCGCGGCGCTCGAGCCATCCTCGGCCTCGGCATCGCTGAACCAGGTTTTGCGGCAGCTGCGGTCGGGCACCTGGGCGCCGCCTGCCTATCTACTGCCGCTGGGTATCGGCGTGACGTTGTGGATCGCGCCGACGCCGCGCGCCTCGAAGGTCGCGTTCGCCGCCGGCGCGGCGGCCGCGTCGGCGGGCCTGTTCGCGCTGTTCCAGTGGCTGCCGCGGTATGCCGAGCCCGGGTTCCTCGGCATCCTGCGCCCGACGCTGATCCTGGTGCCGCTGCTGTGGATCCCGGTGGGCATCGTCTTCTGGCGCCGGCGCGCGGGTGACCGCATCGCGCACGCGCTGGCGTTCTACGCGCTGGGCATGGTGCTGGCGCACTCGCTGATGCTGTATTCGGACGAAGCGGCCAGCAAGTTCGCGATGACCGCGCACTTCGGTGTGTTCGCCTGCGGGCTGTTCCTGCTGCTGGGCCTCATGCAGATGGGCACGGTCGACAACGCGCGCCGCATGCGCATCGAACAGGAACTGAAGCTGAGCAACGAGGCGCTGGAGGCGCGCGTCGCGGCGCGCACCAGCGAGCTCGAACGCCTGAACACCGACCTGCGCCGCGAGATCGGTGTACGGCATGGCGCCGAGGTCCGCGCGCTGATGCAGCTCGAGCGCCTCGACCTGCTGCGGCGGATCACGCGCGCGATCGCCGAGCGCCAGGACCTGGAGAGCATCTTCCAGGTGGTGGTGCGCAGCGTCGAGGAACACCTGCCGGTCGACTTTGCGGCCATGTGTACGCGTGAAGACGCAGGTCTCGAGGTGACGCGTGTCGGTACGCGCAGCGAGCAGGTGGCGCTCCAGCTCGCCATGCCGCCGCAATCGCACATCGAGATCGACCAGAACGGACTGGCGCGCTGCATCGCCGGCCAGCAGGTGTACGAGCCCGACATCACCGCCGTGCAGTTCCCGTTTCCGCAGCGCCTGGCGCGCGCCGGGCTGCGCTCCATGGTCATCGTGCCGCTGTCACTCGACGCGCACAGCGGTGTGTTCGCCGTGCTGGTGGTCGCGCGGCGCATCGCGGACGCGTTCAGCAGCGGCGAGTGCGAGTTCCTGCGCCAGCTGTGCGAGCACGTGGCGCTCGCGGCCCACCAGGCGCAGCTGCACACCTCGCTGCAGCAGGCCTACGAACATCTGCAGCGCACGCAGGAGTCGGCGCTGGAGCAGGAGCGGTTGCGCGCGCTCGGACAACTCGCCAGCGGCATCGCGCACGACATCAACAACGCGATCTCGCCGGTCACCATCTACGTCGAGTCGCTGCTCACCCACGAGAAGGGTTTCGGCGACCGCGCGCGCCGCCAGCTGGAGATCATCCAGCGCGCCATCGACGACGTGGCGCGCACCGTGTCGCGCATGGGTGAATTCTCGCGGCGCCGGCCGACCGAGCTCGAGCTGCGGCCGGTGGACATCGAGAACGTGCTGTGCGAAGTGCTCGAGCTCACGCGCGCCCGCTGGAGCGACATGGCGCAGCAGCGCGGCGTGGTCATCCGCACGAAAATCCTCAGCACCCAGGCCGGCGTGACGGCGCTCGCCATCGCGAGCGAACTGCGCGAGGCACTGGTCAACCTGGTGCTCAACGCAATCGACGCCATGCCGGAGGGCGGCACGCTCACGCTGCGCACCGGCATGACGGCGGTCGACGTGAAAGAAGCCGGCCGAGTGTTCATCGAAGTCGTCGACACGGGCATCGGCATGGACGAGGACACGCGCCACCGCTGCCTCGAACCGTTCTTCACCACCAAGGGCGAGCGCGGTTCCGGACTGGGCCTGGCGATGGTTTACGGGATTGCGCAGCGCCACGACATGGACATCGACATCACCAGCTCGCGGGGTGCCGGCACGACTTTCCGCCTGACTTTCCCGCTGCGCTCGCCGGCCGGCGCATCCGCCGCTGACCAGGCAGCGCCGAAGCTCCCACGCCGCACCCGCATCCTGCTGATCGACGACGATCCGCTGTTGCTCACCTCGCTGCGCGAGATGCTGGCGCTCGAAGGGCACGAGGTGGAGACGGCCAGCGGCGGTAAACAAGGCGTCGATATTTTCGTCGCGGGACAGAAATCCAGCCGACCCTTCGGCGCGGTGATCACCGATCTCGGCATGCCGCATTTCGACGGCCGGGCGGTGGCCGCGGCCATCGCCGCCGTGGCGCCGGGCACACCGGTGGTGCTGTTGACCGGTTGGGGACAACGCCTGTCCGCCACCGGCGAGCAGCCGCCCGCGGTCATGGCCGTGCTGGACAAGCCCCCCAATCTCGCCGAATTGCGGCGCACGCTCGCCGATTGCATCGGGGAGATGACGGAAAAGGAAGCACCGTGAGTCCTTCTTGACGGCCCGTGGCTCATGCCGTGTACTCCGGCGTCCGGGCCCGGGAACCAGGATGGTATCGGTCCATAACAAATCTTGAGGGGGCGTTGATGTTCAGCAGACGTTCGTTTCTCGTGTCCGCGGGGGCCGGCATGGTTGCCGGATCGTTCATGAATCGCGCGATGGCCAGTCATCACGAAAAGATTCCCCTCGGCATCCAGCTGTGGACCGTGAAGGACGAGGCCGCGAAGGACCTCGAGGGCACGCTGAAACAGGTATACGCCGCAGGATTCCGTGAAATCGAATTCGCGGGCTTTTACAACAAGACCGCGGCCGAGATCGGCGCGCTGGTGAAAGGCATCGGCTTCACGCCGGTGAGCACGCATCACGGCGCAGCCGACATCGCGAAGAAGGGCGACCAGATTCTCGCCGACGCCAAGACGCTGGGGCTCAAATACATCGTCTGCTCGTCGCCGGGTGTGAGCCCGGAGAGGGAGAAGCTGTCCTGGGAAGAGCGCATGAAGACGGTGAACCTCGATGACTGGAAGTGGAACGCGGATCTGTTCAACAAGTTCGGCAAACAGGTCAGCGATGCCGGCATGAAGTTCGGTTATCACAACCACACGCCCGAGTTCAAAATGTACGAAGGCAAGACGGCCTTCGAACACCTGTTCGGCATGACGGATCCGAAACACGTGCACATCGAGCTCGACGTGGGTTGGGTGGTGGTGGCGCAGCAGGATCCCATCGCGCTCCTCAACAAGTACAAGGACCGCGTGATCGCGCTGCACGTCAAGGACGTGACCAAGCGCGAATCGCCCGACAAGGACCCGCCCTCCGTCGCACTGGGTGAAGGCGTCATCGACTGGAAGAAAGTCATCGGCACCGCGAAGGCCAACGGCACCAAGACATTCTTCTACGAGCAGGAGGCGCCGTTCACGCGCCCGATCCTCGCCTCGGTGAAGATCAGCGGCGACTACCTCAAGAAGCTCGAAGTCTGATGAAAACCATCAAGGGACCGGCGATCTTCCTGGCGCAGTTCGCGGGCACGGCGCCGCACCTGCAGAACTTCAATGACATGTGCAAGTGGGCCAAGGAGTGCGGCTTCATCGGCGTGCAGCTGCCGAGCTGGGATGGCCGCGTCATGGACCTGGCCCAGGCCGCCGAGAGCAAGGCCTACTGCGACGAACTCAAGGGCGTTGCGGCTCGTCATGGCATCACCATCACCGAGCTGGCGGCGCACCTGCAG
>Ga0207675_100003167_pt1 | contig 16155 bp, 10 predicted proteins | sample KBSSwiS42_FD_184305 | JGI IMG/M metagenome (GOLD analysis project Ga0207675, IMG submission 184305) | Switchgrass rhizosphere microbial communities from Kellogg Biological Station, Michigan, USA - KBS Switchgrass S4-2 (SPAdes) (version 2) | ecosystem: Host-associated > Plants > Roots >... | reverse complement strand
GACGAGCCGCTCGGGCTCGTCGAAGGGCAGCGGCCTGAGCAGCACCGCGTTGACGATGCTGAAGATGGCGGTGTTGGCGCCGATGCCGAGGGCGAGCACGACGATGACCGCGAGGGCGAACGACGGCGTCCGGACCAGAACTCTCAGGGCGTACCGAAGGTCGGCGAGGAAAGTGGGCATGAGGGCTTAGACGGAGGAAAAACGCATCAAGTTGTCCGCTTCCACCCTTCGGCCGCATCCGGCCATTCGTTGGGGGTTTCGTCCGGATCGAGGGCTTCCTGCGGCGGCCGCATCTCTTCCGGCACGTGCTGCAGGTTCACACGAATGCGAGTCCAGGTGTGAAAACGGCCGCGCATGGCGTCGACCAGCACGTCTGCCGGCAGCAGGTGCTGTGCCACGCCGGGATGACGCGCCTTCCAGCGCTCGAGGCCGGCGAGCGCGTCGGCCTTCTTGCCGGCGCGGGCGATTTCGACCAGCGGAAACTTCGAGGCGCGCCGTTTCGATGGCTGCACGCGCGGCGGCTCGCCGCGCTGCTTGACGTAGTGCGGCGGCCACGGCGCGTCGCCCGCGCCCTCGCGCTCCTGCCTCGCGGACAGTTCGAGCACGCGCTCGATCGAGCAGGGCCGCTCGTCGATCGCGGCATGCCGATCCCCGATCTCGCGAAACCGCGCCGGCATCGTCGCCAGCGTGAAGTCGGCCGGCTCGCAGCTGTCGATCTCGTCCCACGCCAGCGGCGCCGACACGCGCGCGTCGGGCGTCGGCCGCACCGAGTAGGCGCTCGCGATCGTGCGGTCCTTCGCGTTCTGGTTGTAGTCGAGGAAGACACCGTGGCGCTCTTCCTTCCACCACTTGCTGGTGGCGAGCGCCGGCGCGCGCCGCTCGACCTCGCGCGCCAGCGCCAGCGCGGCGCGGCGCACCAGGTCGAAGGGCCAGCGCGGCTCGATGCGGACGTAGACGTGCATCCCGCGCGAGCCCGACGTCTTCGGCCAGCCGGTGAGCCCGAAATCCTCCAGCGTCGCCTTGACCACGCGCGCGACTTCGCGGATCTGGTTCCAGCCGATGCCGGGCACCGGGTCGAGATCGACGCGCAGCTCGTCGGGGTGATCGAGATCGGCGGCGCGGACCGGGTGCGGGTGCAGCTCGAGGCAGGCGAGGTTCGCCATCCACATCAACGCCGCCGCGTCGCGCGGGACGATCTCTTCGGCGCTCCTGCCGGACGGGAACTTGAGCGCCACCGCCTCGATCCACGGCGGCCGCGATTTCGGCGCGCGCTTCTGGTAGAAGAATTCGCCCTCGATGCCGTCGGGGTAGCGGACCAGCACGTTCGGCCGCGCGCCGGCGCCGCGCAGGGCGCCGTCGGCGACCGCGAGGTAGTAGCGCGCCAGATCGAGCTTCGTATATCCCGGCTGCGGGAAGAGCACCTTGCGGGGATTGGAGATCGGGATCTCGCGGCCGTCGGCCGTCAGGATCTCTTTCTCAGTCGCGCTCGGCATCAATGTGACGCTATGCCATGGCGCGCGACGAGATCAAGCGCGGAGGACAGTCACAGGTTTGCTTGCGGTGGATCGTCAGGCTCACGATTGAGAATGAACCTCAGAGTCTCTGAGTCTCAGAGGTTCATTAGTTCTTTGTCGTGTCCACTGCGGCCAGTCGCGCGAAACCGTAGCGCGAGTGACAAGACAAATCTTCGTGCCTTCAGACGTTCTGTAACCGACCGGCCGCTGCAAGCGACCGGCAGGCCTCCTCGAACAGTCCCGGCTTAGCGCGAGTGTCAGCCACAGTGTTGCTGCGGCGAATCGTGATGGCACGTAAGGCATCGGGGTAACCGGTTTTACGCCGCTGGCGAGGCGGCTTACACAAATCGGGTCTCGGCTGTTTGGATCTCTCGGGCCGGATCGAACAAGCCATTGAATTCACATTGCATCGATCACAATCCCGCGCCGCAAAACAAAGGCAAGACCGCGGTCAGCCGCTTGCAGAGCCCGATCGTCTTAATCCCATGCCCGCGTTGCCTGAGGCGGTGTCCAACCGTGATGTGAGCGCCTGACGGGTCGAAGGAGACCACTATGAATCGAGCACGTGTCGCGGCCGCACTCGTCGTGTGCTCGCTCGGCGCCGCGGCGCACGCCGCCGCGCAAGCCGCAGCGCTGACCGAAGGGTGGGTGGTGCTGCCGGTCGAGGAGTATCGCGCGCTGCGAGATCGCGCCAACCCGCCGGCGCCGCCGCCGCCCGCGCCGCCGGTGGACGCGACGCTGACGCGCGTCGACTACGAGCTGCGCGTCGACACGGATTCGATCAGCGGCCGCGCGAACCTCGCGATCGACGTGCTGAAAGCCGGTTGGACGCGCGTCCAGATCCCGGCCGGCCTGATGGTGCGCGATGCCCGGCTCGACGGCCAGCCGGTGTCGCTCGTCGAAGGACCGCCGCCGCATGTCCTGCTCTCCCGCGCCGGCCGGTCAGCGCTCACGCTCGACATCGCCATCCCGCTGACGTCATCCGCCGGAACCGAGTCGATCGCGTTTCCGCCGTCGCCCTCGCCGATCACGCGCGTCGCGGTGACGCTCGCCCGAAGCGGCGTCGACCTGTCCGCGACCGGCGGCCTTGTCGCCGAGCGATCGGAGACGTCCGCAGAGAGCCGATGGACCGTGTACGGGCGCCCGAACCAGCCGCTCACCCTGTCGTGGCGGCGCAAGATCGACGATCGGCGCTCGGAGCTGCCGCTGCGCGTGCGCGCCCGTTTGACCAGTTTCGTGGGTCTTGGCGAGGACGCCGGGACGGTCACGACCGCCGTGCGGGCCGACGTGATGCAGGGGCTGGCACGCGAGGTGACGCTTGCGCTGCCGCCGGGGCTCGCCGTCAATTACGTGAGCGGCGCGACCGTGGCCGACTGGGACGTGGCGGACGGACTGCTCCGCGTCCGCCTGCTCGAGCCGGCCGCGACCGAGGTGTCGTTCGTCGTCCAGGCCGACATGCGCGCGCCGCGCGATGGCTCGATCACCGTGCCGCTGGTGCGGATGCCGTCAGCCGAACGCGAGAGCGGCGGCGTCGCCGTCGACGTCGTCGGCGCGGGCGAAATCGCCGGCCGGCAGGTGCGCGGTCTCGAGCCGGCGGATCCGTCGGAACTCGGCGAGGTCGTCGCCAGCCGCGAGTCGCCGTCGATGGTCGCGTTCCGGCTGAAGCCTATCGGGGGCGGCGAGCCGCGCAGCCTTGCCGTCAACGTCGTGCGCTACACGCCGCAGGCCGTGCTGGTTGCCAATGTCGAGGAGGCGCGCTACCAGGCGCTGGCATCCGAAGATGGCCGCCTGCTGGTTCACGCGCGTTACGCGATCCGCAACAACCAGCGCAGCTTCCTGAAGGCGACGCTGCCGGCCGACGCCGTTGTCTGGAGCGCGGAAGTCGCAGGGCGGCCGATTCGCCCGGGCGCCGCCGGGGGGACGGCAATCCTGCTGCTGCTCGAGAAAGGGCGGGCGGGGACCGAAACACCGGCGTTCGCCGTCGACATCGTCTACATGCAGCGCACCGGCGAGTGGAGCGACAACGGGCAGGCCCGCGTCGAGCTGCCGGCGCTCGATCTCCCGGTGTCACGCACGGTCGTTCAGCTGCACTATTCGCCGCGATTCGAGGTGCGATCGCTGCCGGGCGCGTTCCGTCCGGCCGGCGACTCGGCTTCGTTCTCGACCATCGTTGCGGCGCCGCCACCGCTGCCTCAGAGCAAGCCCGAGGAGGGTTCGACCGGCCTGCAGGTGCTGGTCGACAAGTTCAAGACCGAGCCGGGCGGCCGCACCGTGGTGGGTTCGCTGCCGGTCCACGTGACGTTCCCCGCCGTGGGGCCGTTCATCGTTCTCGCATCGGAGTTGACGGCGGAGGGGAGTGCTCCGGCAATCGATGTCGCGTTCAAGCGCGCGAGGAACTGACATGGCCACCATCAGAGCGCTCGCGTTCGGTCTCGTCTTCGTCGCCTGCGCGCACACGGCGGCCGCACAGCCGCTGCGGCCGACCGAGCCGCCGCGCGGCGTCACCCTGCCACTCGCCGAGTACAACCGCTTGATCGATCTCGCGAGCCGCCCGCCGGAGCCGGCGGGGCCGCCGGTGGCGGCGATTCTTGCCGGCGCCGAACTACGCGTACGCGTCGAACGCGACGCTGCGCGCGGCGTCGTCAACCTGACTGCCGACGTGCTGCGCGCCGGCGTCAGCCGCGTGGCGCTGATGTCGGGCGCGACGCTGCTCGAGGCGAATGTCGCCGGCCGGCCGGTGCCGCTGGTTGCTGACGGGCAGGCGCATGCCGCGCTCCTCCCAGGCCCGGGCAGGTTTTCGCTCTCGCTGGAGTGGGGCGCGCCGCTCAGGCTCGCGCCGGGCCGGGCCTCGTTCATCGTGCCGGTGCCGCCGTCCGGCAGCGCGCGCGCCACGATCGACGTGCCGGGCGATCAGGCCGACGTTCACCTGTCGGCGGGCCTGATCACCGGCCGCACGACCACCGCCGGGCGGACGATCGTCGAGGCGACGCTCGATCCCGGATCGTCCACCGAGGTGTGGTGGTCGATGCGCGACAGCGCGCCGATCGCGGCGGCGCGCGAGACGCGGACGCTTGCCGACGTGCTGACGCTCGTGACGATCGGCGACTCCGATGTGCGCATGGTCGCGCTCGTCGACGTCACGGTCGTGCAGGGCACGCCGCGCACGCTCGACGTGCGGCTGCCGGCTGGTTACGAGCTGACCGGCGTCACCGGCAGCTCGCTCGAATCGAGCGATCATCGCGACGGCGCGATTGTCGTCACCGTCGCCGACCCGGCGGCGCGCCGTCATCAGTTCCTCGTCAGCCTCGAGCGTCAACACGAAGGCGGATCGTTCCAGGTCGAAACGGGTGTGGTCTCGCTGCCCGAGACGCAGCGCGAGCGCGGCGAGATCGCGATCGAGGGCGTCGGCACGCTGGAGCTCGTCGCCGCCGAACGCGACGGCCTGCGCCGCATGGACGTGCGCGAGCTGAACCGCGCGCTGCAGTCGCTCGCACGCCTGCCGATCCTGTCGGCGTTCCGCTACCAGCGCAGCGCAACCGCGCCAGCGGTGCTGGCGCTCGACGTCACGCGGTTCGCGGACAGCGGCGTGCTCGCCGCGGTCGCCGATCGCGCCGCCGCAACCACGCTCGTCACGACCGAAGGACGAGCGCTGACCGAAGTGCGGCTGACGGTCCAGAACCGTGCGCAGCCATTCCTCAAGCTGACGCTGCCGCCGGGCGCGTCGATCGTGTCGGTCGAAGTCGCCGGCGAACCCGCCAAGCCGGTGCAGGGCAGCGACGGCACGCGCGTGCCGCTGCTGCGGCCCGGCTTCCGGCCATCGGGACCGTATACCGTCGCATTCGTGTATCTGCACGCGGGCACGCCGTTCGGCAAGAAGGGCGAGCTGGGCATGACGCTGCCGCGCATGGACATTCCGGTCGGCATCGTCGAATGGGAGGTGTTCGTGCCCGACAACTACTCGGTGCGGCCGATCGACGGCAACGTCATCGATCGCCGTGCGTTCCCGGATGCAGTCGCCGGTGCCAGCGCTGGACATGCCGCAGAGTCGCGGCCATCAGGGATCGTCGGCGGCGTCGCGGAAACGGTCACGGTGGCGGGGGATAGTCCGCGCGTCGAGGGGTCAGCCGGATCGATGAAGCAGCAGGCAACGCCGCCATCGCAGAACGTGATCGACCTGCAGCGCCGCGCGGCGGGCGTCCTCCCGATCCGCGTCGACGTGCCGCGGGCCGGAACGTCACATCAGTTCGTGAAGCCGCTGGTCGTAGACCAGGAGGCAGCGGTCATCTTCAGATACAAGCGTCGCTCGTGACCGCCTCTGCGTTCTCTGCTATCTCTGCGGTCTCTGCGGTCTCTGCGCGCTCACTTCGCGCAAGCGCCGCTCGAGGTACCGGCGCTCGCCGTCGTTGGCGACGAGCGCGATCGCGCGCTGGTAGCTTTCAGCCGCGGCGGCGGCGTTGCCCGCGCGGCGCAGGAGATCCGCGCGCGCGGCGTGCAGCAGGTGATAGCCATCGAGCTGGCCGTCCGCCATCGACGCGTCGAGCAGGGCGAGCCCGGCACGCGGTCCCGCGACCATCGCCACCGCGACGGCGCGATTCAGCGAGACGACGGGCGACGGGTGCGTGCGCTCGAGCCGGTCGTAGAGGCGGACGATCTGCGGCCAGTCGGTCTCCTCCGCGCGCGGCGCCTGACAGTGCAGCGCCGCAATCGCCGCCTGCAGCGCGAACGATCCGGCGCCTCCGCGCAGCGCTTCCTCGACCAGCGGCAGCGCCTCGTCGATCGCGGCGCGATCCCAGAGCGCGCGATCCTGTTCTTCGAGGAGCACGAGATCTCCTGCCTGATCGAAGCGCGCGTTCCTGCGCGAGTCGTGGAGCAGCATCAGCGCGAGGAGCGCCGTGGCCTCGGCGGGCGGCGGCGTCAGCAGGCTGCGCACCAGCCGCGCGAGCCGGATCGCTTCCACCGACAGCTCGCCGCGCACCAGTTGCGCGCCGCGCGTCGGCGCGTAGCCTTCGTTGAAAATCAGATAAATCACCGCCAGCACGGCATCCAGCCGCTCGGGCATATCGGTCGTCTCGGGCACGACGTAGGGGATGCGCGCCTCGCGGATCTTCCGCTTCGCGCGCACCAGCCGCTGCGCCATCGTCGCCGGCGGGACGAGGAAGGCGCGCGCGATCTCGTCGGTCTCGAGGCCGCCGAGCGTCCGCAGCGTCAGGGCGACCTGGGCGTCGAGCGCAATCGCGGGGTGGCAGCAGGTGAAGATGAGCCGCAGGCGATCGTCGGGGATCTCGCGAGTGTCGTAGTCGGGCTCGGCGGCCTCCTGGATGAGGCCCGATTCGCCGTACGACGCGGCAGTCTGAGCGAGCCGCGCCTCGCGGCGCAGCCGGTCGATCGCCTTGTTGCGCGCGGTCTTGATGATCCACGCGCGCGGCAGCTCCGGGACGCCGTCGCCGGCCCACTGCTCGACGGCGGCGGTAAAGGCTTCCTGAGCAGCCTCTTCGGCGAGCTGGAAGTCGCCAATCAGGCGAATCAGCGTCGCCACGATCCGGCCCCAGTCGGCGCGATAGACCGCGTCGACCGCGGCGGCAGCGTCCGGGGTCATGCGGGATGGTAAATACTTTCTGGCCGGGGTGTCGATCGGCGGCCTCGAGAAGCGATATACCGGTGGAGGGACACACACATGAAGTACATGCTGCTGATTCACGACGATGAGAAAGCGTGGGCAAAGCTGAGCGACGCCGAGCGGCAGAAGATCTACGCCGACTACGGCGCGTTTTCCGCGGAATTGCGCGCCTCGGGTCAGTACCTCGCCGGCTCGCAGCTGCAGCCGACGACGACCGCGACCAGCGTGCGGGTGCGGGACGGCAAGCGCCTGGTGACCGACGGCCCGTTCGCCGAGACGCGCGAGCAGCTCGGCGGCTACTACCTGGTCGACGCGAAGAACCTGGACGAGGCGATCGGCCTCGCCGCCAAGATTCCGTCGGCGAAGATCGGCACGATCGAAGTGCGTCCGGTCGTGGAGATGGGCCAGCAAGCCGCGGTGGCGAGCTGACGCTCGCCACCGAGAATGAAGAATTATGGAATTAGGAATTCGGAATGCGTGCAAGCCATTCGCGAATTCTTAATTCCTAATTCTCCTAATTCCTAATTTTCACTGCCGCGCCGGCAACGCGAACGCTGTGAGCGCGCTGCCAGCCGGCACCAGCAAGTATTGCCGGCCGTCGAGCATGTAGGTGGTGCCGGCAGTCGAGCGCATCTGCGCGCCGAGCTGGTAGTGCCACAGGTTCTTCCCGGTGCGCGAGTCGAAGGCCATGATGTTGCCGTCGCCGTCGCTCGCGAAGACGAGCCCCGAGGCCGTGGTCAGCACGCCGGACGACGACACCGACGGGTAGCGGAACTCCCACTTCCGCTCGTGCGTCACCGGGTCGATCGCGCGCAGCGCTCCCCAGTTCTTCTGATCGCGCGGCCGCGAGGTGGCGCCGCCGGTGTACTGCTCGCCGACGACGAATTTCTGGTCGTAGGCGAAGTAGTTGGCGCACGTCTCGCGCGCGGTGACGAAGAACAGACGCAGCGACGGATCGTAGGAAGGCGAGAAGAAGTTGGTGCCGCCGCCGAGATCCGGGCAGGTCTTCGCGCCGTCTTCATCCGGCAGGTTGCCCGGCAGGAGAACCGGGCGCCCGTCCGAACCGATCTCCTTCGCCCACGTCGTCTCGACGAACGGCCGGGCGATGATCACTTTGCCGGTCGTCCGATCGATCGTGTAGAAGAAGCCGTTGCGGTTGGCGAACAGCACGGTCTTGCGCGCCTGGCCGTTGATGTTCAGGTCGGCCAGGATCGGCACCTGCGTCGAATCCCAGTCGTGGACGTCGTGCGGCGTGAACTGGTAATGCCACTTCAGGTTGCCGGTGTCGACGTCGAGCGCGACGAGCGAAGCCGTATAGAGGTTGTCGCCTTCGCGCGCGTTGCTGTAATAGTCGGGCCCGGGATTGCCGGTGCCCCAGAACACCAGGTTCTGCTGCGGATCGTAGGTGCCGGTCACCCAGATCGATCCGCCGCCGCGCTTGTAGGCGTCGTTGTCCTTCGGCCAGGTGTGGCCGCCGACCTTGTCGTCGGGTGAGGCGACGGTGAAGAACCGCCACGCGCGCTTGCCGCTCTGCGCATCGTAGGCGTCGATGAAGCCGCGGATCCCGTACTCTGCGCCGGCAACGCCGACAATCACCTTGTCCTTGACCACCAGCGGCGCGACCGTGGCGGAGTAGCCGATCTTGTAGTCGGCGAGCTCGACGTCGTAGACGATCGTGCCGGTCTTCATGTCGAGCGCGAGCAGGTGCGCGTCGGCGGTGGTCATGTAGAGGCGATCGCCGAGCACGCCGAAGCCGCGGTTGACGGTGCCGCAGCAGAGGCGCATGTCGTCGGGCAGGTTGCGGCGGTAGCGCCAGATCGTCCGGCCCGAGCGCGCATCGATCGCCCAGGCGTTGTTGTTCCAGCCGGTGGCATAGATGACGCCGTCGACGACGACCGGCGTGGTCTGGAAGCTGCCGGTCACGGCGGTCTGGAACGTCCACTGCGGGGTGAGCTGGCCGACGTTCTCGGGCGTCAGCTGCGTCAGCGGGCTGTGGCGCGTGCCGTTGTAGTCGCCGCCGTAGGTCAGCCAGCGGCTCGGATCCTTGAGCCCGTCGAGGATGTCCTGGTTCGTGATCTGCGGGCCCGGCGTCTGCGTCTGTGCGCCGATCGACGCCGCGGCGACGACGACGCCCACGAGTTTCAGAAACGCTCGCATACGACTCTCCTTAACGGACCTGAAGATCCGCGCCGCGCAGGGTGGTCAGGTAGCCAACCAGATCATTGAGATCGTTGTCGTTGAGCCGCCCCTGGGCGAAGGCGGGCATCAGCGATCCTTTTTCGTAGACGACTTCCTGCAGGTTCGACTTCAGGTAGCCCTGGATGCGCTCCCGCGTATCCATCACCTGGATCGAGAACACGTCCTCGTTCTTCTTCGCGCCGCGCACGCGCTGGCCGTCCTTGGTGACGAGGGTGACGGTCTCGAATGACGGCGGCACGAACTCGCCGGGCGAGCGGATTTCGCGCACCAGCGACGCGCGCGATCGCGAGATGCCGACCCGCGACAGATCCGGGCCGAGGCGGCCGCCCTTACCGGCGACGCGATGGCAGCTGACGCACTGCGCGGCGAACAGCCGCTGGCCGTTCTCGACGTTGCCGCTCGCGCGCTCCGCCGGCGGCGGCGCGCCAAGCTTGCGCAGATACGCGATGATCTGCAGGAGATCGTCGTCGGGGTCGTCGCTTGCCGGCATCTCGGTGCCGGGGACGCCCTTGCGGATCGTCTGGAACAGCCGCTCGTCGGCGACGTCGGTCGCCATCAGCGCCGCGAGGTCAGGGCCGCGGTAGCCGGTGGCGTCCATGCCATGGCAGTCCGCGCATCGCGTGCGGTAGAGCGTCATGCCGCTGCGGATCGATTCGGCATTGCCGAGATGCGGGTTGTTGGCGGCGGGGTTGCCGACAATCGGCCGCGTCGGAGGCTGAGGCCGTCCGGCCAGCGGGGCGGTGAAGAAGACCGCAGACGCCAGCGCCAGCGCCAGCGTCCATCGTGCGCGCGTCATGGGACCTCCTTGCCGGGAAGTTGGGCACATTAAAGCACAGCCGCGGTCGGACGCGAGTAGAGTATCCGCACATGGGGGGCCGTCGGGAGTTCCTCGCGGGGCTGGTCGGGCTGGCCGGCTCGAGATGGGCACCGCTGACCGCGCAGGGCCGCGGCGCCGGCGCGCCGGCTCGGGCGCGGCCGGAATTCATCTACATCGGCAGCTTCACCAACGCCCAGCGCGGCCACGGCGACGGGCTGACGGTCCACCGCCGGAAGGCCGGTTCCGACGCGTGGGAACAGATTCAGCTGGTGAACGACCTGGCCGACCCGTCGTTCGTGATCGTCGATCGCGCGGGGCAGCATCTCTATTCAGCCCACGGCGACGGCACGCAGGTCGGCTCGTACGCGATCGATCAGGCCACCGGACGCCTGACCGCCCTCAACCGCCAGCCGACCGGCGGCGGCAACGGTGTCCATCTGGCCATCGACGCGACCGGCCGTTTTCTCGCGCTGGCGAACTATGGGACCGGCAGCCTCGCGGTGTTCCCGATCGACGCCGACGGCTCGCTCGCGGCACGCAGCGATCTGGCCACATTCACCGGCACGCCGGGGCCACACCGCACGCAGCAGGAGAGCTCGCACCCGCACCACTGTCCCTTCGATCGCAGCGGCCGCTTCATCGTCGTCCCCGACAAAGGGCTCGACAAGGTCTTCGTCTACCGGCTCGACACGGCGCGCGGCACGCTCGTGCCCGGCACCCCGCCTCATGTTGCGACGCGCTCGGGAGCCGGGCCGCGGCACGTCGACTTCCATCCGGCGCGGCCGTTCGCCTATGTCGTGAACGAGCTCGACTCGACGGTCGCCACGTATCAGTTCGATCCGGACAAGGGCACGATGAAGCCGATCCAGGTGGTGACGACGGTGCCAACGAGCTACACCGGCGACAACACCGGCGCCGAAATCGCCGTCGGCGCTTCAGGCAGGTTTCTCTACACGTCGAACCGCGGGCACGACAGCATCGCGATCTTCGCGATCGACGCCGTCGCGGGGACGCTGACGCCGGTCGGCTGGGAGCCAACACAAGGGCGGACGCCGCGCTTCTTCGGGATCGATCCGTCCGGCTCGGAGCTCTACGCCGCAAACCAGAACACGGATACGGTGGTCGTCTTCCGCGTGAGCCAGAACACCGGCAAGCTGACGCCCTCCGGCCAGACGATCAAGGTGGGCACTCCGTCGACGATCGCGTTCCGTTGACCTCCCGACGCCAGGCGAAGTTGCGGACCACTCAATTGACCGCCTTACACTGACGACGACGAGCAACGCAGAACCCGCGGAGCCCGCAGCTTCATCGCCCCGACGCTTGATAGAACGCCAAGCCCGCAAAGCCCGCAAAGCAGGCGCTGACCGAGCCGCACGTCGGCAAGCGAAGCTTGCCGACAACTCGCGCAAGAGAAACGACGGGAACACAAGCAGTTCGTGAGCCTGGTGCTGCTTGAGTTCCCGCCGTTTCTTTTGCGCGAGGCCGCCGCGGCGGGGCGCGGCTCGGTCAGCGCGTGGCCACGTCTCTGTGATTTCTGCGGGCGTCATCGCCTGGCTTCCGGCAGGGCAAAGACGAAGATCGCGTTGCCGCCCGGCGGGATCTTTTTCTCCGGCGTCAGCTCCTGCGGAATCGTCGTCACCCACTGTCCGCCGCCGGTGCCGACCGGCACGGCGAGATACTGGCGGCCGTTGACGGCGTACGAGATCGGGAATCCCTGCACCGAGGTCGGCAGCCGTGTCTGGAAGAGAATCTTTCCCGACGCCGCGTCGTGCACGTACAGGTAGCGATCCCAGTCGCCGACGACAACCAGGCCGCCGCCCGTCGTCAGGACCGAGGTGTTCGGCGGCGTGCGCGTGCGATGACGCCACAGCGTTTCGCCGGTCCGCGCGCGCAGCGCGAGCAGCTCGCCGAGGCCGTCCGGGCTCTCCGGGTGCATCAGGTTGGTGCGCTTGCCGCCGCCGGCGCCGCCGCCCCCTTCGACGCGCTGCACGTCCGTGAACGACCCTTTCTCGCACGTCAGGTTGAGCGGGATGTAGAACGCCTGCGTGTCGGGGTGATACGCCATCGCGCGCAGGCTCTTGAAGCCGGAGGAGCTCGGGCAGAACTCGAGCTCGACGCCCGGCTTCGGGATCATGTTCGCGCGGTAGGTCGCCTTGCCGGTGCGCGGATCGACGTCGAGCACGTTCTGGTAGCGGAGATCGGTGGCGCGCACGAACGCGCCGCTTTTTTTGTCCAGTTCCCACAGGATGCCGAGCTTGCCCATGGTGAAGACCGACGATCGATCGCTGAACGGCACGACGATGCGCTCGAACGATTCGTCGAGGTCGTGCGTCTCGCCGGGCACGTGCTGGAAGAACCAGGCGATCTTGCCGGTCGCCGGATCGATCGCCAGCGTGCAGTTGGTATAGAGCGCGTCGCCGTCGGTGCCGCGCGCGAACCGCGTCCACGGTTTCGCCTGCGCAGTGCCCCAGTAGATCAGGTTGGTGGCCGCATCGTAGCTGCCCGGCATCCAGGCGTCGCCGCCGGCGCGAAACATCAGCGGCAGCTCGCCCCAGGTGTCGCCGCCGGGCTCGCCCGGCCGCGCGATCGTCGAGGTGCGCCACACCTGCTTGCCGGTTTTCGCGTCGTGCGCCGAGATGAAGCAGACGTCGTTCTTGAAACGCTGGCACCCGGTGATGCCGGCGACGACCAGTCCCTTCACGACAATCGGTCCGCTGGTGTAGGTATAGCCAAGCTTCGGCTCGGCGACCTGCTGGTCCCAGGCGACCTTGCCGCTGCGCGCATCGAGCGCGACCAGGCGCGCATCGGCCGTGGCGACGTAGACTTTGTCGTCGTAGATCGCGAGGGTGCGCATCGGCGAGGTCCGCGGCGTGCCGTCGGCAGGCGCCGCCCGGTATTCCCAGAGCAGATCGCCGGTGGCGGCATCGAGCGCCTGCGCGCCGCCGCCGGGGCTGGGCACGAACATCCGCCCGCCGGCGACGAGCGGCGTCGGCTGGCTGAGCCCGGGGGCGAGCGACCACGACCACGCCAGCTGGATCTGATGCACGTTCTGGGTGGTGATCTGTTTGAGCGGGCTGTAGCCCCACCCGTCGAGCGTCCGCCGCCAGTTCGGCCAGTCGGCCGGATCGGGCGAGAGCAGCATGGCGTCGGTCACGGGCTTGTAGGGCGCCCCTTCAGGGGCACCGCTTTTCACCTGGCCGGTGGCACCGATGCCGCCAAGGAGGATGGCCATGGCAGCAGCGAAGACTCGCGCAGGATGCGTCATCGGATCTCTCCTGGGAATCGCGGCCGCCATTCTAGTCCGGACCATGCTCGTCGTGGCGGCGGATGCCGAAACGTGGGCCTTCGATCGCCTCGATCGCATCGGCGGCCATCCGACCACGATCCTCGGCAGCCCGCGCGTCGTCGACACGCCGCTCGGGAAGGCGATCGAGTTCGACGGCGTGGACGATGCGCTGATGGTGGACGTGCATCCGCTGGCGGGCGCGGAGACGTTCACGTGGGAGGCGATTTTCCGGCCCGACGGCGGGCGCGCGGAGCAGCGCTGGTTCCACCTGCAGGAGAGCGGCAGCGACAACCGGCTGCTGTTCGAGATCCGGGTGGTCGACGGACGCTGGTACCTGGACAGCTACGGCCACAGCGGGGAGGCGCAGCGTGCGTTGATGAACCGCGAGCGCACGCATCCGCTGGGCGCATGGCACCACGTCGCCGCCGTCTATGACGGCCGCGAGTTCCGCAACTACGTCAACGGCGAGCAGGAAAACGCCGCCGAGCTGCGACTGGCGCCGCAGAAGGCCGGGCGGACCTCGATTGGCGTGCGCATCACGCTGGTCGACTACTTCAAGGGCGCGATCCAGCGTGCGCGCTTCACCCGGCGCGCGCTGACGCCGGCCGAGTTCCTGCGCGTGCCGGCGCGGTGACGCATGTAATTTTCCCTTTACTTTCACGGTTTCTTGCGTAATCTCAGGCTCGCCGATCCGGGGATACACGGCCGCTAACCAAGAGGGGTTGTGATGAACCGACACGTCCTGGCGACCATCCTGCTCGTACTCGCCGCCGCAAGCCCCGCGCTTGCCCAAACCGGACAGATCAACGGCGTGATTACCGACAACACCGGCGCAATCGTGCCAGGCGCGACGGTCAAGGCGGTGGAAACGGCCACCGGCCTCGCGCGCGATACCGTGGCCGGCAGCGACGGCCGCTTCACCTTCACGGCGCTGCGGCCGACCAGCTACGACATCAGCGCGGAGTTGAGCGGATTCCGCACCTCGCAGCGCAAAGGCGTACTGCTGCAGGCGAACCAGAACCTGACGGTGAACTTCGCGCTCGAGATCGGCAGCCTCGAGGAAACGCTGACGGTGACGGGCGAGTCGCCGACCGTCGACGTGACCTCGGCGACGCTCAGCGAAGTGGTCGACTCGAAGCGCATCGTCGAACTGCCGCTGAACGGCCGCGACGCGGCGACGCTGAGCACGCTGGTGCCGGGCATCGTGCTGAACACCGTCGATCGCGAGTCGGGCAAGACGATCCCCGGCGCGCTGCGGATGTCGACCAACGGCACCGAGTCGCGGCAGGTCTCGTTCCGCCTCGACGGGACGAGCCACTCGGATCCGTACTATCAGCAGAACCAGCCGTTCCCGTTCCCCGACGCGCTGCAGGAGTTCAGCATCCAGACGAGCAACTACAGCGCCGCGCAGGGCAACAGCGCCGGCGCGGTGGTCAACGCGGTGACGCGCTCGGGCACCAACGCCTTCCACGGCGGCACGTTCGGCTACGTGCGCGATCGGAAGTTCACCGCGCGCAACTACTTCAATCCCGAGAAGGACTTCCTCAAGCGGAAGCAGTACGGCGGCTTCGCCGGCGGGCCGATCCGCCGCAACCGGATGTTCTTCTTCGCCGGCTGGCAGGGGACGACGATCGCCAACCGCGGCGCCAACCTGGTGCAGTTCGCGCCAACCGTCGACGAACGCAACGGCAACTTCGCCACCTGCGGCGCAGCGTGCAACCGGCCGATCATCGATCCGCTGACCGGGCTGCAGTTCCCCGGCAACCAGATTCCGGTGAACCGCTTCGACCAGGCGTCGCTGAACGTGCTGAAGTTCATGCCGACGGTGACCGGGGACGGGCGTCTCCAGGTGCCGCGGCTGATCGGGCAGGACGACAACCAGATCGTGGGAAAGATCGATCATCAGCTCAACCAGTCGAACCAGCTGGCGGTGCGCTACTTCATCGATCACTTCACCAACGACCCGACCTACACCGAGGGGAACCTGCTGACCTACCGCAACCCGACGCTGCAGTCGCGGGTGCGGGCGCAGAACATCACCGGCGGCTGGACCCGGACGCTGTCGTCGCGATCGCTCAACGAGGTGCGCGTCGGCTTCAACCGGATGCACGCCCGCCGCTTCCCGCCGACCAACAACGTGCCGAGCATGCAGGACCTCGGCGTCAGGCTGCCGATCTACCCGTCGCAGCCGTCGATCTCGGAGATCAACGCGAGCGGCTACTTCTTCATCGGCGACAACCTCGAGGCGTCGTTCGTCCGCAACGGCATCGAGCTGAACGATCGGTTCACGCTGGCGCTGGGCGATCACAACATCCAGGCCGGCGGCGAGGCGCAGAACTACACCGTCGAGATCCGCAACCAGTTCCGGCGCGCCGGGCACTTCATCTTCGACGGCAGCCGCACCGGCCATCCGCTCGCCGACTTCCTGCTCGGCTACGTCCAGACGTTCGATCAGGGCACCGGCGAGTACAAGGACTACAACGTCTGGTACGGGTCGCTCTTCATGCAGGACGACTGGAAGGTGGCGCCGCGCTTCACGCTGAACCTCGGCCTGCGCTACGAGCACACGCCGCCGTGGCACGAGACGGCCGGAAGGATCGAGTACTTCTCGCTGGAGAACTTCGCCAACAACGTGCGCTCGACGGTGTTCCCGCAGGCGCCGCGCGGCGAGCTCTTCCGCGGCGCCCCTGGCGTCCCGTACGACGGCACGCACGCCAAGTCC
>Ga0207675_100003161_pt1 | contig 16158 bp, 12 predicted proteins | sample KBSSwiS42_FD_184305 | JGI IMG/M metagenome (GOLD analysis project Ga0207675, IMG submission 184305) | Switchgrass rhizosphere microbial communities from Kellogg Biological Station, Michigan, USA - KBS Switchgrass S4-2 (SPAdes) (version 2) | ecosystem: Host-associated > Plants > Roots >... | reverse complement strand
TGGCCGCGATGCGGTCGTGCTGCGTGGCCGTTACATCGTCGCGCGCCGACTGACCGTGTTGCCGGTCGTCGTCCGCGCCGCGGGTCCGGGCGTGCTTTTCGAGGCCGTCTTCGAGCAACGCGCGCAGGAGCTGGGCATCGACATCGTCGGGTCGCGTTCGCGGCGCCCGGTTCCGCTGTTGCTCCGGCCGGTGCTGCGCTTCCTTGCCGCCTGACCCTGGCCGCCTGACCACCGTTCGACCCCCGTCGACGGCTATGTGCTACGCTCACGAGCGGTGCTGAGTTTCGTTCTAGCCATTTTTGGTCTCGCCCTGTTGATCGTCTTGCACGAGGGCGGGCACTTCCTGGTGGCGCGCCTTTGCGGGATGCGCGTCGAGAGGTTCTCGGTCGGTTTCGGACCGCCGCTCGCCAGCTTCAAGCGCGGTGGCACGATCTTCCAGGTCGCGCCGATTCCGCTCGGTGGTTTCGTCCAGATCACCGGGCTGAACCCGAGCGAGGAGTTCGACAAGTCCGATCCGATGGTCTACCCGAACCGGCCGCGCTGGATGCGGTTGCTGACCGTGGTGGCGGGACCCGCCGCGAATTACCTGACCGCGATCGTGATGGTGTTCGTCGTGTTGATGGCCTACGGCACCACGCCGAAGACGCAGCAGATCGACGACGCCGTGGCCAATCGCCCGGCGGCGGCCGCGGGGTTGAAGGCGGGCGACGTCCTGGTCGAGGCGAACGGCCAGAAGGTCGACGCGGATCACCTGATCAGCGAGGTGATCAAGGCGAGCCAGGGCGCGCCGGTCAACATCAAGGTCTTGCGCAGCGGCCAGCCGATGGAGTTCAGCGTCAAGCCGGACCTCAACAAGGGCGTCTACCAGGTCGGCATCCAGATCGGGCCGCACGGGGACCGCACGCCGGCGTCGATCGGGGTGGCCGCCAAGGAAGCGGTCGTCTACCCGTACTACGCGTCGGTCGACATCCTCGACGGCCTCTACAACATGATCCGCGGCAAGGTTTCGGCGGAGCTGTCGGGACCGGTCGGGATCACGCAGCAGATCGCCAAGGCCGCCAGCAAGGGGATGGTCTACTTCCTCTCGATGCTCGCGATGCTGTCGGTCTACCTGGGCCTGTTCAACCTGCTGCCGCTGCCCGCGCTCGACGGCGGGCGCGCGGTGTTCCTGGGGCTCGAGTCGGTCCTCCGCAAGCGCGTCGATCCACGCATCGAGGCCGCCGTTCACACGGCTGGCTTCGTGCTGTTGATGGGCGTCTTGCTGGTCGTCAGCTGGAAGGACATCAGGAACCTGATCTGGAAGGTGTAGGGCGTGTCCCGCGGGGGCGGTCGCCGGCCGCGGCGCGGCGGCGCGCGCGCGGGGTCCGCGATTCACGACGGGTTGGTCGGTGAGCGCGCGCTGATCGGAACGCCGTACCTGGCTGATCCCGCGCTGCGAAGCGAGTACGCGCGAGACATCGCGCCGCGCACGCGCGCGGCGCTCGGCAAGATCCTGGCGGAGGTTTTTCCGCCCGACGCGGCGGCGCCCGGCCGCGCGATCGATCTCGGCGCCGGTACGGGCGCGGTCGGCGAGGCGTTGCGTGCGCGGTTTGGCGCCGACCTCGACGTCGTCGGCGTCGATCGGGTGGCGGCGCCGGGCGTCGTGACAACCGATCTGGCCAGCGCGCTGCCGGCCGTCGAAGGGCGCTTCGATCTGATCGTCGCGGCGCACCTGCTGGGCGAGCTGTTCGTCGATCGCCCCGCGGACGAGCGCGTGGACGCCCGGGCGCAGCGCGTCTGCGCCTGGACGGAAGAGCTGCTCGCGCCCGGCGGGACGGTGATACTCATCGAGCCCGCGCTGCGAAAGACATCGCGCGAGCTGCTGGCCGTACGCGATCAGCTGCTCGCGCTGTCGGATCTGGCGATCGTCGCACCTTGCTTCTGGACCGGAGCTTGTCCGGCGCTGGTACGCGACCGCGATTGGTGCCACGACGCCGTCACGGCCACCGATCGCCGGATCGACTACAGCTATCTGGTCCTTCGCGATCGCTGGAAGCCGATCCCCGGCCAGCTGCGCTACCGCGTCGTCAGCGATCCGATGCCCGAGAAGGGACGCCTGAAGCTATTCGCTTGCGGCCCCACCGGCCGCGATCCGTACATCCGCCTCGACCGCAACGAATCGCCCGCCAACGCCGCCTTCGCGCAGCTACAGCGCGGCGACGTCGCCCGCATCACGAACGCCGTCGAGGCTTCCGACGGGATGCGCGTCGAGGCGACGACGACCGTCTGGCGGCGGCCTTCGCCCTAGGCTTGGCCATCGCCTTTTTCTTCGTCTTCGGGCGGTTCTTGACGGGGGCGGGCGCCTTTCCCTGCAACACGATCGCGTAACCCTCCTCGTGGTGGGGCGCGGCGGCTTCCCACGCGGCGACGAACGTGTGATCCGGGAACGCTGCCGGGAGGTAGCGGAAGTACGTTTCGCATTCTTTCAGCGACGTGCTGAACCCGAGCGGTGCCGATGCCAGCAAGACGTACGCGGCGATCCGGCGGCCGGGATCGTCGATCTGCTGCAACAAGGAAATCACCTCTGGTGTCGAGCTCGACCAGTAGTTGCCGTAATCCCCGCCGGACATGATCATCGCGTCGGCTTTCTCCACCGCGTCGCCGATGTCCGTCGCCATGAAGCGCCCGAACGCCGAGAGCAGCTCGCCGATGCTGGGCGCGTCGCAGAGGGCGAGCAGACGGTGGTCCATCCAGTCCTCGTCGTCCTCGCTGCTCGGTGGTTCGGTCGCGCGATCCCACCAGATATGGCCTTCGGACACGTAGGCCACCAGCTTGTACCGCTGCCCGGGCGCGCCGGGCGGCGGTGACTTCAGGAATCGGCGCGCTCTCGCGACGTCGTCCACGCGACGCCGCCGTTACGTACCGGCGGCGTAGTCGTCGTTGTAGGCGATCTGCTCGGGCGTCAGCGCGTCGATCGACAGGCCCTGCGTCGTCAGCTTGATGCGCGCCAGCTCCTGGTCCTGCTCGGGCGGCAGCTCGGAGACGCCCGGCTTCATGTTCTTGCCTTCCTTCGCCAGCTTGCAGAGCGCCAGGTACTGGTTCGCGAACGACATGTCCATGACCTCGGACGGGTGGCCCTCGGCGGCGGCCAGGTTCACCAGCCGGCCCTGCGCCAGCACGTAGACGCGGCGGCCGTTCTTCAGCACGTACTCCTCGTTGGCGTGGCGGATCTCGCGCTTGGACTTCGCGCGCGCTTCCAGGTCGACGAGGTTGATCTCGCAGTCGTAGTGGCCGGTGTTGCAGACCAGCGCGCCTTCCTTCATCACGTCGAAGTGGCGGCCCACGATGACGTCCTTCATGCCCGTCGCGGTGATGAAGATGTCGCCCAGCTTGGCGGCGTCGTCCATCTTCATGACGCGGAAGCCGTCCAGCGTCGCCTTCAGCGCCGCGGTCGGCTTGATCTCGGTGACGATGACGTTGGCGCCCAGGCCCTTGGCGCGAATCGCCACGCCGCGGCCGCAGTGGCCATAGCCGGCGACGACGAACGTCTTGCCCGCGATCAGCACGCTCGAGGCGCGCAGGATGCCGTCCAGCGACGACTGCCCGGTGCCGTAGACGTTGTCGAAGTCCCACTTGGTCTCGCTGTCGTTGACGGCGATGACCGGGTAAAGCAGCTTGCCGGCCTTGCCCATCGCGCGCAGGCGGTGGACGCCGGTGGTGGTCTCCTCGGTGCCGCCGATGACGTCCTTGGCCAGGTCCTTGAAGCGATCATGGACGCGGAAGATCAGGTCGGCGCCGTCGTCGAGCGTCAGCGTCGGCTTCATCTCGAGCGTCTTGTCGATGCACCAGTAGAACTCTTCCGTCGAGAGGCCGTGCCACGCGTAGATCGACGTGCCCTCGGCAGCCAGCGCGGCCGCGACGTCGTCCTGGGTCGACAGCGGGTTGCAGCCCGACCATGACACCTCGGCGCCCGCCGCGCGGATCGTCCGGATCAGGACCGCCGTCTCCTTCGTGACGTGGAGGCAGCCGGCGACCTTCATCCCACGCAGCGGGAGGTCCTTCTTCCCCTTCTCGCGCAGGTGCATCAGCACGGGCATCCGGCTCTCGGCCCATTCGATGCGGAGCCGTCCCGCATCGGCCAGCTTGGCGTCGGCGATCTTCGAATTCGACATCCGCGGGACCCTACTTTCCGGGCGCCAGCTAGTCAAGCCCGGAGTCAAGCAAAGTCCGCGGAAATCATTTACAATTACCGCTCTCCCCGTCCCGAATGCACTCCCACCTGGCGCAGGAATGGGCGGCCGCCTGGCCGCTTCCCGCGATCGCGATCGCGCTCCTTGTCGTCCTCTCGTTCCTGAGGCCGATGGTCGACGTCTCCGAGCGCGGGCGCGTCAAGGCTGGAATCTTCTTCACCGGCGCGTACTTGGTCGCGACGCTGGCGTTCGGCCTGCTGGGCCGGCCGATGCCGACCGGGACGCAGCACGATTGGCTGCGCGTGCTGGCCGTGCTGCTGCTTTGCTTCGCGATGGTCATCGCGGGCAGCTTGCTGGTGTTCGACCTGGTCCTCCGGCGCCGCCAGCTGCCGCGCATCCTGCAGGACCTGGTGCAGGCCGTCGCGTACTTCATCGTCGCGGCGATCGTGCTGACCCGCTCCGATGTCGACGTCACCCGGGTGTTCACGGCCTCGGTGCTCACCACCGCCGTCCTCGGCCTCGCGCTGCAGGACACGTTGGGCAACATCATGTCGGGCCTGGCGTTGCAGCTGGAACGCGACTTCGAGGTCGGTGACTGGATCAACCTCGGCGATCGCGCAGCGCCGATCGTCGGCCGCATCCGCGAGGTTCGCTGGCGGGCCACCACCATCATCACCCGGGACGGCGACCTGGTCCTGATCCCGAACTCGGCCATCACGCGCGCGATGATCACGAACTACAGCCGGCCGACCACCGCGCACCGGCAGTGGGTCACGGTGCGCGTGCACTTCCGCCACCCGCCGGCGCGCGTGCGCGACGTGATCGTCGAAGCGGTTCGCGGGCTGTCGTTCGTGCGCGCCGAGCCGTCGCCCGATTGTCTGCTGCAGGAATTCCGCGAGGACGCCTGCACCTACTCTTGCCGCTACTGGATCGACGACGTCCAGCGCACCGAGAACCTGGACGGCGACGTGCGCAGCGCGATCTGGTACGCGCTGCACCGCGCGGGCATGGAGATCCCGTTCCCGTCGCGGAACATCAACGTCACCGAGATGAACGAGGACCGCATCCAGCGCAAGCGCGACGAGGAATACGCGCGCCGGGTCGACGCCCTCTCGCGCGTCGACGTGTTCCGCGCGCTGGACGCCGAGAAGATCGACCGGCTGTCGCGCCGCCTGCGCCACGTCGTGTTCGGTCCCGGCGAGGTGATCCTGCGGCAGGGCGATCCGGGCGACTCGCTGTACGTCGTGCGCGGCGGACAGGTGGCGGTCCAGATCGGCGTGCTGGGCGCGTCGAAGGAGGTGGCGACGCTGGGCGACGGTCAGTTCTTCGGCGAGATGTCGTTGATGACGGGCGAAATGCGCACCGCGACCGTGGTCGCGAAGAGCGACGTCGAGTGCTACATCGTCGACAAGGAAGCCTTCCAGGAGATCGTCCACGAGAAACCGGAGCTGGCGGGCACCATCAGCGACATCCTGTCGCGCCGGCAGGTCGACCTGGGCGTCAAGCGCGCGCTGACGCCGGTGCCGTCGGCGGCCCACACCAACCAGCTGCGCTCGAAGATCGCCGCGTTCTTCGGAATCGGCGGCAAGCAGCGTTCCTGACGCCGGACCGCGGCCGCCCGTCAGAACACGTAGCGATCGGTGTGGCCGATGAGCCCGCCGGTCGCCGCTCCGAGCAGGCCGCCGCCGATGCCCAGCAGAAGGCCGCCGACGAACGCTTTGTCGCCAGCGGAGAAATGGAGGAAGCAGGCGTCCCCGCAAGCGGGATCGTCGCCCTTCGAGTACCCGATGACCGCACCAGCCACCGCGCCGGTCAGCAGCCCCAGGTACAGCCCTTCCAGCGCGCCGGGGAGCCGCCGCTTCACCTCGTAACCTCGGAGCAATGACGGATCGACGAGCGGCGCCACGGCGCCGGCTGCCGCCGGGGGCGGCACGTCGGACTGGTACAGCAACCTCACGGCGTCCCTGTCTGTCCGGCGCGTGTCTCGTGACGTGGCGTCCTCCCCGAGCTGGACCTGTAAAGCCTCGATGGTCGCCGTCCCGGTACGCAGGAGAGTTGTCGTGCAGCCGCCGAGCAGCGCGGCCGTCAGCGCGAGGAGAGATCCGAGTGAACGCATCAACACGGACCCGACAGCAACTGGTGTGCCGCGGCGGAAAGCGCCCGCGACGGGCCGGCACGCGCGGCGCGCTGTCAGACTTTCACCGCCCCGCGTCGCGTGGCCGCTACGCACGCGTCAGCGAATCAGCGGGCGGACGTCCACCGCCTTCATGCCGGCGCGGCGGGCCGCCTCCAGGCCGATGTCTGTGTCCTCGTAGACGGTGCAGTGCGCGGGATCGACGCCCAGGCGGCGCGCCGCCTCCAGGAACACGTCGGGCTCGGGTTTGTGGCGCGCGGTGTCTTCGGCGGCGACGACCGCGTCGAACCAGTCGGCGATCCCCAGGGTATCGAGCGTGCGCGTCACCAGCCGGCGCACGCTGCCCGACGCGATCGCCAGCGGTCCCTCGCTGCGGTGGCGGCGCGCGATCTCCATCACAACCGCGATGGGCTGGATGCCGGCGCCCGCCGCGAGGCTGTCGTAGTACGCCTGCTCCTTCTCGAGGGCGACAGCGACGGGATCGAGGGTCAGCCCAGCCTCGGCGATGAGCATCGCCGCGATCTTCGCGGTCGGGACGCCCCCCAGCGAGTAAAAGCGCGCCTCCGGGAACTGCAGGCCGTGGCGGCGCGCGATCGCCGTCCAGGCAACGAAATGCGAGGGCATGGTGTCGACCAGGGTACCGTCGAGGTCGAAGATAAAACCCGGTTTGGGCTCTGCCATGCGCGACGATGTTAAACTCGCCGAGCAGCCCGTGCCTAGCTGTCCTACCTGCCACAACACGTTTCCGGCCGGAACAGACGTCTGTCCGCGCGATGGGGCCCAGCTGATGACCACCGGCGCGAGCACGCAGGCCGGCCTGGTCATGGCCGCCACGGTGCCGGGGCTGCCCACGCCGCCGCCCAGCAAGTCCGGCGCCGGATCGGCGTCGTCGTTCGCCGGCGCCGCGACCGCGCCCAATCCGGAGGAAGAGGCGAAGTTCGATTCGCTGGTCGGCGCGGTGCTGGCGGATCGCTACCAGATCGTGCGCCGCATCGGCGAGGGCGGGATGGGCGCGGTGTACGAGGCCAAGCACACCGTCATCGGCAAGCGTGTCGCGGTCAAGGTGCTGCTGGAGAAGTTCCTCGCCAAGAGCGACTTCGTCGCGCGCCTGTTGCAAGAGGCGCGGCTGGCGAGCTCGATCGGTCACGAGCACATCGTCGACGTCACCGACTTCGGCACCACCACCGACGGACGGTCGTTCGTCGTCATGGAGTTCCTGGACGGCGAATCGCTGGCCGAGCTGGCGATGCGCGAGGCGCCGCTGCCGATCGAGCGCAGCCTGGGAATCGCCCGCCAGGTGGCGAGCGCGCTCGGCGCCGCCCACGCGAAGGGGATCTTCCACCGCGATGTGAAGCCGGAGAACATCTACCTGGTCAAGCGCGGCGACGCCGACTTCGTGAAGGTCGTCGACTTCGGTATCTCGAAGGCGGTGAAGCCGGGCGGCGACGACGGCGCTGAAGGGTACCGGCTGACGCACACGGGGCTCTTGCTGGGGACGCCGCTTTACATGTCGCCCGAGCAGGCGCGCGGCGAGGAGGATCTCGACCACCGCGTCGACATCTGGGCGCTGGGGATCCTGCTTTACGAATGCCTGACCGGTGAGGTTCCGTTCCGCGCCAACAACTACCTCGGCATCATCTCGCAGGTGCTGACGCACGACCCGACGCCGCCGTCGCGGCTGCGGCCCGAGCTGGGCATCTCGGGCGCGGTCGAGGCGGTGGTGATGCGCGCGATGGAGAAGGACCGCACGCGCCGCTATCAGACGATGGCCGATCTGGAACGCGATCTGGAACGGTTGCTGGCCGGCGACCAGAACGTGGGCCTGGTGCCGCGGGCGCCGGGCGCGGCGGGGACGCGGGCGGGCGCGGCGCCGAAGCGCTGGCCGCTGTTCGCCGCGGGCACTGCCGCGGTGGCGATCGCCGTCTACCTCGGCTGGCCGTCGAAGCCGCCGCCCGCGCCGCCGGCGCCGGTGATCGCGCCGCCCGCGGCGGTGGTGGCGCCGCCCGCGCCGCCGCCGAGCACCAGCACGAGTCCGTCCACGAGTACGACGCCGAGCGCGACGTCCCAGGTGCCGCCGGCGCGACGGAAGGTGCGGGTGCGCGTCGCCCAGCCGGCGGCGAAGGCGACCGCGACGGTGCCGGGCGGCGGGACATCGGTGGGCAAGTCGCGTGAGGTGCAGGTTCCCAAAGATTCCAAGGAAGCGTATCCCGACAAGTGAAAGCCGCGCGCGTCTCGGCGATCTTACGTGGGACCCTGGGAGGGTCCCACACCTCCCGCGCCGGGCTCGCGCAGGCGAAGCCCGCGCTCCCCCACGCGATCTTCCTGGCGAGCGTGCTCGCGATCGTCTCCGTGGCCGCGCCCGCGCGCGCCGCCGACGACGCGACCGCGCAAGCGCGCTCGCACTACGAGGTGGGGCTGAAGCTGTTCGACGCGCGCGAGCACGAGCAGGCTCTGATCGAGTTCTCGAAGGCGAACGAAATCAAACCGCGCCCCGCGGCGCTGTTCATGATGGCCCAGTGCGAGTACCTGATGGGCCGCCTCAAGGACGCCAGCGCTCACTACAAGCGCTACGCCGACGAGAACCCGAACGGTGAGTTCGCCGAGCTGGCGCGCGACCGCGTCGAGAGCATCGCCAAGCGCTTGAGCACGTTCGTCGTCAACACCGTGCCGGAGGACGTCACGGTCCGCATCTCGCCCGAGGGCGAGACCGGCAGGATCGTCGCCACCGGCCAGGCGCCCAACAACTTCCCCATTCCGCGCGGGCGTTATCGGGTCGACGTCACGCGGCCGAACTACCAGGGGCAGACGCGCGTCGTCGAGATCGACGTCGGCGAGACGAAGCCGCTGTTCTTCAAGCTGGACCCGATCCCGGCGCGCCTGGAGATCGAGACGACGCCGCCCGGCGCCACGCTGTACGTCAACGGCAACCGCGCCCGCAACCCGTATCGCCAGGACGTCACGCCCGGCCACATCGAGATCTTCGCGGAGGCCACCGACTACGAGGCGAAGACCACGGAGCTGACGCTGGCGCCGGGCGAGCACAAGCTGCTGACGGGCGATTCGCGCCTCCGGCTGAACTACGTGCAGCGCTCCGGGCGGCCCGAGCTGGTGGTCGCGTCGTCGCTGCTGGGCGGCCTGGTGGGCGCGGGCGCCGTCATCGCCGGCATCGGCGAAGCGCTGGAGAGCCCGAACGTCGCGTCGGTCTTGCTGGTGAGCGGCGGCGCCGTGTCGGGCGTCGTCGCGGGCGCGCTGGTCGGATCGGCGCTGGCGCCGCGCTACATCCCCGACAACCAGGCGCTGCACATCCTGGGCGGGATGTGGATCGGCACCGCCGAGGGGCTGATGGCCGGTGTCGTCGTCCGGCAGGTGATGACCGCACGGGGCGAGGTCATTCCTCCCTGCCCGGGTCCGGACCCCTGCCGCGGCTCGGTGTCCGACCAGCTGCGCGCCGGGTTCGTGGGCACGCTGCCCGGCCTGACACTGGGGTTGACCGCGGGCGCGCTGACGTCCAAGCGCGCGCCGAACTATGGCCGCGAGACGCTGATCCAGAGCGCCGCGCTGGGCGGGGCGCTGTTCGGCGGCGTCGCGCAGCTCGCCTTCAAGTGGAAGCCGTACGGCCTCAGCTGGGAGTACACGGTTCATGAATACCAACCGAAGCCGATGGGGCAAGCTCCGTTCGACAAGGACTGCACGCCCAACGTGGACGGTAACTTCAACTGCGCGATACCGGACAACAGCGTCTTCGACATCGCGCCGGGGGCGCTGATCGGTCTCAACGTCGGCCTCGCCGCGGGCTTGCTGGGCGCGTATCTGCCGGATCAGTCGCGCTACGGCCCGAGCTGGAAGCGCATCCTCCTCATCGATCTCGGCGCAGGCGCGGGCGCGCTGGCGGGCGGCGTCGGCTCGTGCGTGGCGCTGGTCGACGACTGCCTGAAAGCGAAGACGCCCAACGCCGACGCGCGCGCGATCTCAGCCTGGGTGGCGATCGCCGGCGGCGGCCTCGGCCTGCTGGGCGGGATCCTGATGACGCGCGACATGGATGAGGACGTGACCGCGCCGTCCTCGACGCCGCCGCCGATCGTCACGTACGCGCCGATGCGCGACGGCAACGGCGGCACCGCGCCCGGCGTGGCCGCGATGGGATTCTTTTAGGGGTAGAGTTCACTCATGTCCGGATCCTTGCGTGACGTGCTGGTCGTCGACGCGGTGCGGACGCCGATCGGGCGGTTCCGCGGCGCGCTGGCCGAGGTGCGCCCCGACGATCTGGGCGCTGTCGCGATCGCTGGCCTCGTGAAGCGCGCCGTCCCCGATCCCGCCGCCATCGACGACGTGTATTTCGGTTGCGCCAACCAGGCGGGCGAGGACAACCGCAACGTCGCGCGCATGAGCCTGCTGCTGGCCGGCCTCCCCGTCACGGTGCCGGGCGCGACGGTCAACCGCCTCTGCGGTTCGGGCCTGCAGGCGATCGTCGACGGCGCCCGCGCGATCGCCGCGGGCGAGGCCGACCTGGTGGTCGCGGGCGGCGTCGAATCGATGTCGCGCGCGCCGCTGGTGATGCCCAAGGCGCGCGAGGCGTTTCCGCGCGGCGACGTCGTCGTTCACGACAGCACGCTGGGCTGGCGCTTCGTCAACCCGCGCATGGAGGCGCTGTACGGCACACACGCGCTGGGCGAGACCGCCGAGCTGGTCGCGGAAAAGCACGGCGTCACGCGCGAACAGCAGGACGCCTTCGCGCTGAACAGCCAGCGCCGGTGGGCGGCCGCGCAGGCGGCCGGGCGGTTCGCCGACGAGCTGGTTCCCGTCACGATTCCAGGCAAGAAAGGCGAACGGATCTTCGACACAGACGAGCATCCGCGGCCGGAGACGACCGCCGCCGAGCTGGCCGCGCTGGCGCCCGCGTTCCGCAAGCAGAAGGGCACGGTCACCGCCGGCAACGCGTCCGGCCTCAACGACGGCGCGGCCGCCGTGCTGCTGGCGTCGCCCGAAGGCCTGGCGCGCCTCGGCGGGCGCCGGCCGCTCGCCCGCTTTGTCGCGTCGGGCGTTGCCGGCGTCGAGCCGAAGCTGATGGGCCTGGGGCCGATCCCGGCGACCCAGCGTGCGCTCGCCCGCGGCGGCATCAACGCCACCGATCTGGATCTGATCGAGCTGAACGAGGCGTTCGCGGCGCAGGCGATCCCGTGCGTGCGCGAGCTGGATCTCGATCCGGCCCGGGTGAACGTCAACGGCGGCGCCATCGCGATCGGCCACCCGCTGGGCGCGTCGGGGGCGCGCCTGGTGACCACGCTGGTCCACGAGCTTTCCCGGCGCGGCGCCCGCTATGGGCTGGCCAGCATGTGCATCGGCGTCGGCCAGGGCATCTCCGCCATCTTCGAGCGCCCATGAGCGAGACGCAGGACGATCCTTCGGCGGTGTTCGGCGCGGCCGCGCACGAGATCAAGAACGCGCTCGGACCGCTGGCGATGACGTTGCAGCTGGCCGAGCGGCAGCTGCTCGCCGGCCAGCCGATAGCGCCCGCCGACATGGCGTTCGCCCGCGCGCAGGTGCGGCGCCTCTCCCGCCTGGTCGAGGACCTGATGGATCTCACCCGCGCCGACCTGGGGCTGCTCGCCGTTCGCGCGCGCGCCACGGATCTCGCCGCGGTCATCAACGAAACCGTCGACACGTTTCGCCGCGCGCACGCGACGCCCGTGTCGGTCGAGCTGCCCGCGGACGCGCTGACGGTCACCATCGACGCCGAGCGCATCCACCAGGTCCTGCTCAACCTGCTGGAGAACGCCGTTCGCTATTCGCCCGAGGGCGCGCCCGTCACGGTGACGGTGTCCGCGCCCGGCCCGGCCGTGGTGCGCGTGACCGTCCGCGATCGCGGCCCAGGCATCGCCGCCGCCGAGCAGCAGCGGATTTTCCAGCGCTTCATCCGCGGCGCGGCGGCGGAGGGGAAGGGCGGTCTGGGCATCGGCCTCTACCTCTGCCACACGATCATGGAGCGGCACGGCGGGCGCATCGGGGTCGACAGCACCGTCGGTGACGGAGCCGCATTCTGGATAGACCTCCCTCGCTGATCGCGATATCCTCGATCTTTCCCGGGAGAATCTTCTAGTGGCGCGCGATCCGAAAATCACGCCGATCACGAGGCACGAACCGCGCACGTTCTACGCGACGCGCATGACCCGCACGCAGGCGGGCGAGGCGTGGGACCTCTGGTCGGTCGAGGACGGCCGCCGCGTCGGATTTCTGTCGGTCGTGGATGACGGCCACGTCGTCTACGCGCTGGCGACCGTGAAGCGCGGCACCTCGCACGAGGAGGTCGCCGATCTCATCGAAGGCTTCTTCACACCGTCCTCGACGGACGCCCACAACCGCGAGATCATCATTTCGGACTATGACGAAGAGCCCGAGATGCTCGAGTCCGACATCCGGCAGACCTGATCGCGTGTGGAGCCGGCGAGCTTTGCTCGCCGCGCAACATAGCGGGAGGGTTTGGGAACCCTTCGAGGGTTCCCATTGCGATCGAGCGCCGGTGCCCGGGGCGCGATGACCGCGAAGGCACCGGGTAGTCTGTTCGGGACGTTCCTGTCCTTTCAGGAACGGAACAACGACGCCTTCTTTGGCCGCGCCGACGACGTGGCCCGCCTGGACACGTTGCTGTCGGGCGCCGGGCACCTCGTGGTGCTCTCGGGCCCGTCGGGCGTGGGCAAGACGTCGCTGCTGCGGGCGGGGTTGACGCCCGTGCTCACGCGGCGCGAGCTGACCGTCGTGACGCTGACCAGCTACCGCGATCTCGAACGCGAGCTGGTGCGCGCCACCAGCATGGTCGACATTCCGCCGCCGGTCCCCGGGCAGGACGCGGCCGACTACCTGGGCGGCGTCGCGCGCAATTCCAAGGGCGGCCTGGCGCTGATCCTCGACAACCTGGAAGAGGTGTTCGAGCCGTCGCGCCTGCAGAAGGAAGGCGGCGGCGTCGCGGCCGTCACCGAGCTGGCCTTGCGGGTGATCGAGGAGGCGCCGCGCACGCGGGTGGTGTTGTCGATCGATGACGCCGCGTTCGCGCGCCTGGACGCGATCACCGGCGCGCTGGGCGGGCCGTCGGGCAAGCTGGGCGCGCCGGCGGCGGTGACGCTGGCGCCGCTCGGCGAGGCCGCGGTCGCGGACATCATTGAACGCAGCGCCGTGCAGTCGGGAACGGCATTCGAGAGCGGCCTCGCCGCCGCCGTCGCGGCCGATCTCGTCCGCGCGGGTCCCTGCCGTCCGTTCGATCTGCAGCTCTGCGCGCGGTCCATCGTCGACCTGCGCCTCGCGACGGCGCGCCGTTACCGCCGCAGCGGTGGTCCGGCAGTGCTGCCGGCGCTGTGGCTCGCCGATGTCTGCCGCACCAGCGGGGGCGCGCTGGCGCGGCGCGCGCTGCTCGCCGGCTGCGAACCCGACGGCGTGAGCGAATCCGATCTCGGCGCGCGCGTCCGGCGCGGGCGCAACCTGGGCGCCGAGACGCTGACCGCGTTGCAGACGCGCGGGCTGCTCGTCGCGCAGACCCAGGGCCGCAAGGAGGTGTTCACGGTCGCGCACCCGGCGCTGCGCGGGGCCATCCGCGACTTCGCCATCGCCGAGCACGCGCGCGCCACCATCGCGCGCCGTGCGCTGACCCGGCGGATCGCCACCGGCGATCGCTTGCGCGTTCCCGAGCTGGTCGCGGTTCATCGCCACCTGCGCGGGACGCTGACGCCGCCCGAGCGCGTGGCGGTGCGGCGCAGCCTGGGCGCCGCCGCCATGCGCATCAGCCTGGGCGTCGCGCTGGCGCTGCTGATCGTCGCGGGCTTGTATGCGGACACGCGGCGCGCCTACTCGGTCGCGTTCGATCCGCCCGAGGCGGGTCCGGCGGCGCGTGTCGTCGTTCGCCTGGGACGGCCGCGGACATCATTTCTCAACTTTCTCCCCAACACGCCGCCGCTGGGTTCGGTCATCGCCGACACCGGGTACACGGCGGGCAGCCTGGGGCCGGAGACGGTCGCGCGCATCGCGGGCGGCCGCGTGTCGGGAACGCTGGAAAAGACCCCGGCCGGGCGCGTGCCCGGCTGGCTGCGCGAGGTCCTGAACGGCCTGCGTCCCGTCCCGCGCGGGATCGCGAAGGCGCTGCTCGGCGATCCGGACGGCGTCGCCGCGCTGAAGCTCGCGTTCAGCGATCCGGCGGCGCGCGGCGAGATCCTGTCGGCGCTGGCGGTGATCGGCCGCGGCGGCGCCGGCGAGGACGAGATCCTCGCGGGCGCGCTGGCCGACGTCGCGCCCGAGGTCCGGCGTCGCGGCGTGGCCGTCGCCGCGGCCATCGCGCGCCGTCAGGCGGGCGACACGAAGGACGGCGCGGCGCGGACGAACGGATCGACACACGCCGCGACGTTGCGTGCGGCGCTCGCCGATCGTTCCGCCGACGTGCGCGCCGCCGTCCTGCAGGAGGCCGCCACGCTGCCGCCGCGCGACGCGGCGGGCATCGTCACGCTGGCGCTGCGCGATCCGGATCCGGCCTTGCGCCGCCGCGCCGAGGAAGCCAGCGAGGCGCTGGCGGCGCGCGAGCCCGCCGCCGTGGTGGAGGCGCTCGCCGATATGCTGCAGGGGGGCGATGCCGGCGCCCGGCGCGCGGCGCTGGTGCTGTTCGAGTCGATCGCGACGCGCGCGCCGGCCGCTTGCGGTCCCGTGCTCGGGCGCGTCGTGCTCGCGGATAAGACGCCGGACGACGCGCGCGTCGCGGCGCTGCTGATCCTGCGGCGCACCGGGCCACCGTCGCCGTCGCTGAAGCCGGCGCTGGAGAAGGCGATCCGGCCGGAATCGTCGCCGCGGCTGCGCTCGGCGGCGCTTCCACTGTACGCGCGCCTGGTCTCGCCCGCCGAGGCCGAGGAGATCGCGCGCAACGAGATGAAGGGACCGCCGGCCGCGCGCGCTTCCGCCGCCGCGGTGTGGGGCGCCGTCGCGATTACCCGCCCGGACGAGGCCGCCAAGGCGCTGAAGGCGATGCTCTACGATCCGTCGGTCGAGACGCGCGTCGAGGCGGCGCGCGCGTACGGTAACCTGAAGCGCGACGGCCTCGAGCTGGTGGACAAGGCGCTCAAGGATCCCAGCCCCGAGGTCGAGCGCGCGGCGCTGGAGTCGGCGACCGCGCTGGCGGTCGCGTATCCGTTCCAGGTCGCGGAGATCCTGGGCCGCGCGCTGAAGGAGGTGCGGCCCGGCGTGCGTCGCAGTTTGGTTGAAGCGCTGGCGCGGCTGGGCGAGGGCCGGCCCGCGGTGGCGCTGCCGCCGCTGGCGCGCGCCGTGAAGGACAGCGACGCCGCGGCGCGGGTCGCGGCGGCCAACGGTTTCTGCGCCCTCGCGAAGAAGAACGGCGCGGCGTCGGCGCCGTTCCTGCGGATCGCGGCGAAGGACGATCGCGACGACGTGCGCACCGCGGCGGTGGCGTGCCTGGCGGACGTCGCGGCGACCGACGCCAAGGGCGCCGCGCGCATCGCCGCCGAGGCGGCCGACTCGCCGACGCCCGCTGTCCGCGTCGCTGTCGCCGACGCGCTGGCCGCGCTGGGACCGGAGGCCGCCGCGCTGGCGTCGGCGACGTTGCTGAAGTTGATCGCGGACAGTGATCCGCAAGTAAGATCCAGCGCCGAGCGCGCGTTCGCCAAGGGCGCCGGCAAGCTGGACGGGAAGCGCTACGCCGACGCCGAGCGCGCCCTGGAAGCGGCGCTGGTCCAGGGCGACGCGGCCGAGCGCAAGCTGATCGTGTCGGCGGCCGCCAAGGCGGGGCTGTGGGGCCTCCTGCGGCAGGCCGCGCGCGACGGCGACGAGACGGTGCGCCTCGAGGCGGTGCGCGCGGCGGGCGCGGGCAAG